>Ga0163215_100517_pt1 | contig 60271 bp, 59 predicted proteins | sample SynspAceP_FD_185934 | JGI IMG/M metagenome (GOLD analysis project Ga0163215, IMG submission 185934) | Saline lake microbial communities from Ace Lake in Antarctica - Synechococcus sp. Ace-P (Hybrid Assembly) | ecosystem: Environmental > Aquatic > Non-marine Saline and Alkaline > Saline | place... | reverse complement strand
GCTCACGGGTTTATGCTCGGTCATTATTTCACCGCAGAGCAATGCTCCGCAGTCCTTTTCTAGTCAGGGGAAGGGGCGCGTACAATGCGCTGGATTAATTTACGCGAATTAACCGCGCAGGCGGGCCTGATAGTGGTGGGCTTGCCAATCTGCGCGAAACTGCCACTGGACGGCGGGCTGGCGGGTGGCAAGCTCAGTGCTGATCTCTACCTCGTCAAAGCCTGCGCGCCGTGCCATGGCATATTGATCCGCCAGCACATGACCGCGCGCGCGCAGACGGCCCGTATAGCCGCGTAGACGCAGGGCGCGCGCAATGGTAAACCCGCGCCCGTCCGCAGACGACGGGAAGTCGATGCGGATCATTTTGACGGCCTGCGTCAGGGTCACATTTTCGGGTTGTGTGTCCGAGGGCAGATCAAGTGCTGCGCAATCATTGGCTGCCCCGTCCTTGCAGAACCCGGCCGCCCAATCGTCGGGGTGAAACCCGCTGTCGTTCACAATCACACTCATAGTGTCGCTCCTGTCCGTATCATTTTGCCATTCACAAAATGAATGCCACATTCGTCTTTTGCCTGTCCGCGCCAGCGCCCTGCGCGTGGGTCTTCGTCTGCACTCACTGGAGTTGTGCAAGGTGCACAGCCGATGGAAGGATAGCCGCGCGCCACCAGCGGGTGCCGTGGCAGGTTATTCTCGGTGATATAGTCCTGCACGTCATCGCGGCTCCAATGCGCCAGCGGGTTGACCTTGATCCGGCCTGTGGCCTCCTCCACCTCGAAGGGCGGCAGATCTGCACGCTGGCCCGACTGAAAACGTTTGCGCCCCGTGATCCAGCCGTCAAATCCTGCCAGCGCCGTGTTCAGCGCTTGGGTCTTGCGCAGATCACAGCAGGCATCGGGATCACGCTGGTGCAGGGTGTTGTCAGGGTCCGCAGAAGTCTGTGCACGGATGACCTGCACGCGGTGCAGCCCCAGTTTGCGGGCCACGTCGCGCTGGTAGGTCAGTGTCTCGGGAAACAGCAGCATCGTGTCGATGAACAGGACCGTCACGTCCGGTTTTACTGTGGCCGCCAGATGCAGCAAGGCGACACTCTCCGCGCCAAAGCTGGAGACCAGCGCAAGATTGGGCGCCGCCGCAAAGGCATGGCGCAGCACATCCGCCGCCGCGTGATGCTTTAACGCGGTATTGAGTGCGCCAACTTTGACGCTCACCGGATTATCAAGCGGCATCTGCCTTGGCCTCCGGATAAAGCGCTGCCTTGAACGGGGCAAGGCCGAGGCGGCGGTAGGTTTGCAGGAACGTCTCTGCCCGCTCTGTGCGCTGGTCGAGGTAGGCGCGCACAATCCGCTCGATTGCGGGGATGATCTCGTCTGCGGAAAAGCCGGGGCCTGCACGCTCACCAATTGCTGCATCCTCTGACCCATCCCCGCCCAGCGTGATCTGGTAGCTTTCCACGCCCGCACGGTCGAGGCCAAGGATGCCGATATGGCCCACATGGTGATGCCCGCAGGCATTGATGCAGCCCGATATTTTGATCTTGAGCGGTCCGATGTCATGCTCGAGCTTCAGATCGTCAAAGCGCATGGCGATTTCCTGCGCAATCGGGATCGAGCGGGCCGTGGCCAGCGCGCAATAGTCCATGCCGGGGCAGGCGATGATATCGCTGATCAGCCCAATGTTGGCGGTGCCAAGGCCCGCTGCCTTTAGTGCCGCATGAACGGCAGGCAGATCGGCGCGGTGCACATGGGGCAGGATCACGTTCTGTTCGTGTGAAATCCGCAGCTCGTCATGGCCGAATTCCTGCGCCAGTTCCGCCATCACGCGCATCTGTGCGGATGTGGCATCGCCGGGTGTGGCCCCATGCGCCTTAAGCGAGATGGAGACAATCGCATAGCCCTGCGCACGGTGCGCGCTGAGGTTCGTATCAGCCCAAGCGCGAAACACGGGATCGGCGGTATAGGCCGCATTATAGGCATCCAGAGACGCGCTCTTGAACTCCGGCTGCGCAAAATCGGCTTCGATCCGCGCCAGCATTTGCTGGTCCACGCCGGTGAACTGCGGGCGGATTAGCGCATAGCGTGCATCGACGCGGGCGCGGATGTCCTCGATACCGTTCTCGTGCACGGTGATCTTGATGCGCGCTTTGTATTTGTTATCGCGGCGGCCCAGCAGGTTGTAGACGCTGACGACGGCTTCCAGTGTCGGCAGCAGATCGTCGCTGGCGACAAAATCATATAGCACTTTACCGATCATCGGCGTGCGGCCCAAACCACCGCCGACAATCACTTCATAGCCGCGCACGCCGTCCCGCTCGACAATTTGCAGGCCGATGTCATGGGCCTTCAGCACCGCGCGGTCGTGGGTGGCGCCCGAGACGGCAACCTTGAATTTGCGGGGCAGGAACTGGAATTCCGGATGGTCGGTAGACCATTGGCGGATCAGCTCTGCAATCGGGCGCGGGTCTGCAATCTCGTCCGCCGCAGCCCCCGCGAAATGATCCGCCGTCACATTGCGGATGGTGTTGCCGGAGGTCTGGATGGCATGCATGTCCACTTGCGCCAGCGCATCCAGCATATCAGGCACATCACGCAGTTCCGGCCAGTTGTACTGGATGTTCTGGCGTGTGGTGAAATGGCCATAGCCCTTGTCCCAGCGGTCCGCGATATCGGCCAGCTTGTGCATCTGGGTGCCGTTCAGCGTGCCATAGGGGATGGCCACGCGCAGCATATAGGCATGCAGTTGCAGATAAAGGCCGTTCATCAGGCGCAGGGGTTTGAACTCGTCCTCGGTGAGGCTGCCGTCGATCCGGCGCTCGACCTGCGCGCGGAACTGCGCGTTACGGGCGGTGATGAAATTGCTGTCAAAATCGGTATAGGCGTACATTATGCATGCTCTCCTTTGGATTGGCCTTGCTTGCCGTGAGAGGCATAGTTGGACGGGCCGGTGGCGCGGAACGCTTCGCGGAAATGGGTGGTCCGGATGCCTTGTGCGGTATCGACAGTGATCAGGTAGACGCCGACCACCGTGGCCACTTGTGCGCCGGCCTCCAGCAGGCGGATCTGGGCGTCCGCCTCGTCCGTCAGCACTTCGGCCTGTGCGAGGTCACGCACCCATGCCTCACCGCGCAGATAGACGACATCGCCCTTGAGCAGGTCATTGGCGGTGATCACGGAGGGTTTGAAAGTCTGTGGCATTATGCAAATTCCTCAAGCCGGAGTGACGGTGTGGCGGCCAGTGCCGCGCGCGGGGCAAGCCCCAGAAAAGTGAGCGCGGGACCGGACATTTGTGCAGCCTCCAACGCGGCGGGCAGGGCGGCCAATGTCGTCTCCAGCACGCGCTGGTCGGGGCGGCTGGCGTTTTCAATCAGGGTGACAGGTGTGTGACCGTCCGCGCCGTGCATCAACAGGCGGCCCTGAATGAAGCGCGCGGATTTCTTGCCCATGTAGATCGCGGCAACCTCGCCGCTGCGCGCAAGTGTTTTCCAGTCGTGATCCGCGAAACCGCGCGTGTCATGGCCGGTGATGAACCGCACGGAGGCATTGCGCCCGCGTTTTGTCATGCTCTGCCCGATTGTCGCGACCGCCGCAGAGGCAGAGGTGATGCCGGGCACGATGTGCCAGCCGATGCCATGGGCGTCTACCGCGTCAATCTCCTCGTCCAGACGCCCGAAAATGGTTGCATCACCGGATTTAAGGCGCACGACTTGCGCGCCACCAAGCGCATGTTCCACCAACAGGGCATTGATATGATCCTGCGATGTTGCAGGGCCGAAACCCTCTTTGCCGACGTCGATCATTACGGCCTCACGGCGGGCGAGTTCCAGAATTTCGGGGGTTATCAGGCGGTCGTAGATCACCACATCGGCCTCGTCCAACGCGCGGCGGGCTTTGAGCGTCAGCAGTTCGGGATCACCGGGGCCACCGCCGACAAAGGCGATATGGCCGGTGCGCGCGGATTTTGTCTTGTGCTCTGCCAGCAGGGCGTCCAGCGCGGGGCGCACGTGCTCTTCGCTGACGCTCATCGCTTTGGGGCCCGCGTTGAAATAATAGTCGCGCCAGAAATCACGGCGTGCGCGGCCAAATGGCAGGGCGTAGGAGGCGGCGCGGAACGTCTTGCCAATACGCGCCAGCGTCCCCAGCGATTGCGGCAACCGCGCCTCCAGATCGGCTTTGATCGCGCGGGCCAGAACGGGGGCAGCCCCTTCGGTGCCGATGGCGATGGTCACGGGATCACGGTCTACAATCGCAGGGGTGATGAACTGGCTGTCCTCCAGATTGTCCACGATATTGACCAGCGCGCCGCAGGTCTGCGCCAGATAGGCCGTGCGCGCATCCTCTGTGGCGTCCTCGTTTGCGCCATAAAACAGCCGCGCGCAGACCGCATCACCGTAATCCATCGCGCGCATGACAAGTGTCAGGCGACCCTCAAGGTGCCACTGCGCAATTTCGGGCGCAGCATTTGCCGCGAAAACGGTGATCTTGGCACGGGTTTTCATCAGCAGGCGCAGTTTGGCCAGTGCAGCATCGCCACCGCCCGAGACAATGATGCGGGCGGTTTGGGTCGCGACGAAGATCGGGAAGTGGTCCATGGGTGCGTATCCTCTGCTATCTGGGGATCAATATAGGATATTATTCCGATGGTACGCCATATAGCTGGATAAGTAAGAACATATGTTCTATCTTGATTAGGAGTTGGAACGTGTGTTTCGCAATCGAGAGGAAAACAGAATGGCCGTCCGGATAGACGAGACTGACAGGAAAATTCTGGCGGCATTGCAACGCGATGCAAGCCAGTCGCTGGACGATATTGCGCGCGAAGTGGGGTCCAGCAAGACGCCGGTGTGGAACCGGATTCGCAAGCTGCGCGAGGCGGGCGTGATCGGCCAGCAGACCGTGGTGCTGGACGCCGAGGCGCTGGGGCTTGAAGCCTGCTTTTTCGTCCTGATCCGCACATCCGAGCATGAGGCGGAATGGCAAAAGAAATTTCTCAAGGCGCTGCAAGACCGGCCCGAAGTGCAAGAGGCGCACCGGCTGGCAGGCGATATCGACTATATCCTCAAAGTCCGTGTAGAGAACGCCCGCGCCTATGACCGGTTTTATCAGGCGCTGATCTCGGAGGTGCGCGTGCATAACGTCACGGCACTGCTGTCGATGGAGCAGATCAAATCCACCACCATGCTGCCGCTGTGAGGTGCGCTGTGGCGCTGGCCATTCCCCGCCTGCGCCCCTAAATTGCGCAGATGAACACCTTCACCCGCAGGCGCAGCCTGAGCATTTTGGTCTTTCTGGCTTGCGTTGCAGGCCTCAGCTTCGGGGTTTGGCGCTATGCCACACAGCAGGGGCTGGCGCAGCTGTCCGCACGCGGCACCGCCGACCTGGCGCTGGCCAGCGACCGTCTGGTGGGGCAGTTGCAACGCTACCGTGATCTGGCGGTGGTGATGGCGGATCATCCGCAGGTTGTGCGTATGCTGGCGGGCACGGCGCAGCCTGAAGACACCGACCTTTTGCGCGGTGTGGCCGACCGGGCGGCGGCACTGGATGTGATGGTGATTGATCGCGCGGGCCGTGTGCTGGCATCCGCTGATGGCGGCGCGGGCAGTGCCAATGCGCAGGACTTTGTGCGCCGTGCGCTCTATGGTGCGTTGGGGCGCGGATACGGGCCTGACACAGGGGCAGGCCGCAGTTATTTCTACGCCGCCCCGGTGTTCGGCACGCAGGGGCTGGTGCTGGGTGCGTTGGTGGTTTCGACCGATCTGAGTTCGGTGGATTACGCGTGGCGCGGCGACACCACGCCGGTTTTCTTTACCGATGCGCGCGGTCAGGTGCAGGTCTCCAATCGGTCCGAGCTGATCTTCTGGCAGCGGCGCGATGACGGGCGCGGGTTGCGGCCTCCTCAGGGTGCCGAGCCTACGTTTGATGTGATCTTCGATGGCCCGCACGAAATCTGGCGGCTGGGGTGGGGGCCATACCTGCCGCGCGAGGCGCTGCATCTGATGCAGGACCTGCCGGTGATTGGCATGACCGGCGAGGCGCTGATGGATGTGGCGGTTGTGCGCAGGCTGGCGACGGCGCAGGCGGCGGCGGTGGCCGCGCTGTTGTCGGCCTTTGGCGCGCTGCTGTTGTCGGCAACGGTGCGGCGGCGCACGCTGACCCGTGCCAACGCCCAGCTGGAAGCCCGTGTGCGCGCCCGCACCCAAGCCCTGCGTGACATCAACGACGCGTTGCGGCGCGAAGCTTCCGAGCGCAGCCTTGCCCAGCTGGCACTGGCGCGCGCGCAGGACGATCTGGTACAGGCCAGCAAGCTGAGCGCGCTGGGACAGCTGAGTGCGGGCATCAGCCACGAGTTGAACCAGCCCTTGATGGCGGTGCAGTCCTTTGCGGAAAACGGGGTAGAATTTATCACCCGTGGCCAGCCCGAGCGTGCGGCGGAAAATCTGACCCGTATCTCTGATATGGCGCACCGGATGGGGCGGATCATCAAGAACCTGCGCGCATTTTCCAAGCAGGAAACCGTGCAGCAGGTGCGGGTGGATCTGGTGGCAATCCTTGCCGCAACGCTTGAACTGACGCGTGCGCGGCGCAGCGTGATGGGCGTGACGCTGGACTATACGGCACCCGATGCCCCCGTCTGGGTGCGCGGGGGCGAAGTGCGGCTGGGGCAGGTGTTTGTCAATCTGGTCACCAATGCGCTGGACGCGCTGGAGGGGGCGCAGACCCGCAAAATCCAGATCACAATCAGTGACACTGGCCCCGTGACGGTGTCCATCAGTGATACAGGCCACGGGATAAAGGCACCGGATCAGGTGTTTGACCCGTTCTATTCCACCAAAGATGTGGGCGCTGCCAAAGGGGTGGGGCTGGGGTTGTCCATCAGCTATGCCATCGTGCAAAGTGTGGGCGGCGAGATCAGGGCGTTGAATACACCGCAGGGCGCCTGTTTCGCGGTCACTCTGATGCCGATGACGCAGGAGCACAGCGCATGAGCAAGACAATTCTGCTGGTTGATGACGATGCCGCCGTGCGCGAGGCCTTGGCGCAAACGCTGGAACTGGCGAACCTGACCTGTATCGCGGCGGGGTCGTTTGTGGTGGCTGCCGATCACATCACGGCAGCCTTTGACGGCATTGTTGTCTCTGATATCCGCATGCCGGGGCGCGACGGTTTTCATTTGCTGGCCCATGTGCGCAGCCTTGACCCCGATCTGCCGGTGATCTTGCTGACCGGGGAAGGCGATATCCCGATGGCGGTCAAGGCGATGGGCGAGGGCGCTTTTGACTTTCTGGAGAAACCCTGTGCGGCCAAGGATCTGCTGGCGGTGGTGGAGCGGGCGCTGAAAACGCGGCGGCTGGTGCTGGAAAACCGCGAGTTGCGCGAATTGATCGAGAGTGGCGATCCCGCCGCGCGGATGATCTTTGGCGGCTCCGATCTGGCGCAGGGGTTGCGCGCGCAGGTGCGGCGGGTGGCGCAGGCACAGGGCGATGTGCTGGTGACGGGGGCGCAGGGCACGGGAATTTCCAAGATCGCGGAGGTGATCCACCTCAGCTCCCTGCGCTCCAAACGGCCCTTCCTGAAACGCGCGGCCCATGATCTGGAGGCGGCCGCACTGGCGCAAGCGCTGCGCGAGGGCGAAGGCGGCAGCCTGTTCATCGACGAGATCACGATGCTGCCCGCGCAAAGCCAGCTGGCACTGGCGGAGGCATTAGACGGCGCGCCTGCCACACGGCTGATTGCAGGCTCGACCCGTGATCTGGCGGCAGAGCTGGCGGCGGGGCGGCTGAACGCCGACCTTTATTACCGCCTGACCGTGATGCCTGTGCGCATTCCCGCGCTGGCCGAGCGGCCAGAGGACATTCCCGAGCTGTTTCGCCGCTATGTGGATCAGGCAGCGGAGCAAAGCGGGCAGGCGGCCCCGCCCATCACACCGCAGACCGAAGCGGCGCTGATGGCGCGCGACTGGCCCGGCAACGCGCGTGCGCTGATGACGCATGCCATGCGGTTTGTCATGGGCATCCCCGATAGTGCCGCACCGCAGATTGACGGGGCGCTGGGGCTGGTGGCGCATCTGGCACAGGTCGAGCAGTCCTTGATCCAGAGTGCGCTGCGCCGCGCGGGCGGGCAGGCCACCGAGGCCGCACATGCGCTGAAACTGCCACGCAAGACATTCTACGACAAATGCGCGCGTTACGGAATCAGGCCGGAAGAGTACCGGACCTGACGTAAGGCGGTTGTGAGTCGTGCAGCAGTTGTGCGGATTTCCGCACAATCACTGACGGCATGGTGCGGAATTTCGCACAATAACATCTGACAGTTTTCGCTAACATTGCTCTCGCCCTTCAGCATCTGACTGATTTTAAGGCGAAATGCCTATTGTCGAGGCAATGCTTTCATCAGGCTTGCGATAGGCGGATCCACACCCAATAGTATTCCCAGCGCGGCGCAAGCTGCCCTTGCTTCAATTCTCTGGGAGGAGACATCATGAAATTTGTAACCGCAGCCGTTCTGGCTATTTCGCTGTCCGCCGGCATGGCATCTGCCGCCTGCGAAGATGGCGAAATCGTCATCAAGATGAGCCACGTCACCAACTCTGACAAGCACCCCAAAGGCATCGCGGCATCGCTGCTGGCAAGCCGGGTTAACGAAGAGATGAACGGCAAAGCCTGCATGGAAGTTTTCCCGAACTCCACGCTCTATAACGATGATCAGGTTCTTGAAGCACTGCTGCAAGGCGATGTGCAGATGGCCGCACCGTCCCTGTCCAAGTTCGAGCAGTTTACCAAAGTATTCAGCATTTTCGATCTGCCCTTCATGTTCAAGAACATCGAAGCTGTTGACGAATTTCAGAACTCGGACGCCGGTCAGGCAATGAAGACATCCATGGTCCGCCGCGGCCTTCTGGGCCTCGGATTCTGGCATAACGGCATGAAGCAGATGTCTGCCAACAAGCCGCTGCTGCTGCCCACGGATGCGGCTGGCCTCAAGTTCCGCGTGCAACCGTCTGACGTCTTGAAGGCGCAGATGGAAGCAATCGGCGTCAGCCCGCAGCCAATGGCCTTCTCCGAAGTCTACGGCGCGTTGCAGACCAAAGTTGTCGACGGTCAGGAAAACACATGGTCCAACATCTATGGGCAGAAATTCTTTGAAGTGCAGGACGGCACAACCGAGACCAACCATGGCCTGATCGACTATATGCTGGTGACAAACACCGACTGGTGGGATGGTCTGCCAGACGACGTGCGCACACAGCTGGCCACAATTGTGGACGAAGTGACTGTTGCGCGTAACGCTGAATCCACCACAGTTGACCTTGAGGCGCGTGCCGCCATCATCGCAACAGGTGCCGAAGTGCGCGAACTGACACCAGAGCAGCGCGAAGCATGGATCACCGCGATGAAGCCGGTCTGGGAGCAGTTCACTGCTGATGTCGGTCAGGAAAACATCGACGCGGCCCAAGCGATCAACGCCAAGCACTAAGACCCTATCGGTCTGACCTCCACCCCGCCCGCATCGACACGGGCGGGGTGATTGAGCAGCACATCTGTGCGCGCATCCCCCTTTGCAGGAGTGCTCCAATGGCACATGCCTATCAGGCAAAGACGGCCCTTGGCCGCATTGTCAACGAAATCGAAGAAACGGCCATTGCCCTGCTGCTGGGGCTGATGACCTTGCTGACCTTCGTCAACGTCATTCTGCGCTATGGCTTCAACACCGGCCTGATCTGGGGCCTTGAGGCAGTGACGTTTCTGTTTGCATGGCTGGTGCTGTTCGGCGTTAGCTATACGGTCAAAGTGACGGCCCAGCTGGGTGTAGACGCTGTGATCAACCTGTTTTCCCCACCCGTGCGCCGCATCATTGCGCTGTTGGCCGGTGCGGTTTGCATCCTCTACGCGACCTTTGTCATGAAGGGGGCCTGGGATTACTGGGCGCCTTTTGCGGGCCTTGATGCTACATCGGGGCGCTGGTTCCCCACCGGCTTCGAGAATACCCGCGATCAGGCGTGGTACGAGGTAATCGACATTCCCTTCCCCGAATGGCTGCGCTGGATCGAGCCGATCATGAACGAGGGCGAGACCTACGGCAAACTGCCGCGCTTCATCCCCTATGCGATCCTGCCCATCGGCATGGCGATGCTGCTGTTCCGTTTCATACAGGCCTTTGTCCGCGTCTGGACCGGCGAGGCGGCCAGCCTGATTGTCAGCCATGAAGCCGAAGACGACGTCAAGGATGTCGCCCATTTGAACGCGGGGAAGTAGTCGCATGGAAGTATTTGTTCTCTTTGTGATGGTGATCGGCCTGATGTTGATGGGGGTGCCGATTGCGGTATCGCTGGGCACGTCGTCGATCCTGTTTTTGCTGGTGTTGTCTGATACCTCGCTCGCTTCCATTGCGCAGACGTTGTTTCAGGCGATGGCGGGGCATTACACGCTGTTGGCGATCCCCTTCTTTGTACTTGCGTCCAGTTTTATGTCCACGGGTGGTGTGGCGCGGCGGATCATCCGCTTCTCCATTGCGCTGGTGGGTCATTTGCCGGGCGGTCTGGCGATTGCGGGTGTGTTTGCGTGCATGATGTTTGCGGCGCTGTCCGGTTCGTCGCCTGCCACCGTTGTAGCCATCGGCTCCATCGTGATCGTGGGTATGCGTGAGGTGGGCTATACCAAAGACTTTGCGGCGGGCGTGATTGCTGTTGCGGGCACACTTGGCATCCTTATCCCGCCGAGCATTGTGATGGTGGTCTATGCTTCCGCCACGGATGTGTCTGTGGGCCGGATGTTCCTCGCGGGGGTTATTCCGGGCCTGCTGGCCGGTTTTATGCTGATGCTGACGATCTATGTCATGGCACGTGTCAAGAACTTGCCGAAAGGCGAGTGGCGCGGCTGGGGCGAAGTGCGCCGCAGCGGGATCGAGGCGGGCTGGGGGCTGTTCCTGATCGTGATCATTCTGGGCGGCATCTATGGCGGTGTCTTCACCCCCACCGAAGCCGCTGCCGTGGCGGCCGTCTATGCCTTCATCATCTCGACGATGGTGTACCGCGATATGGGGCCGCTGCATGTGAAGGGCGAGGGCAATAATCTGGCCTTGTGGGAAAAGCCGATGGCGCTGGTCACGGTGTTTTTCCACAAAGACACGCGCAACACGCTGTTCGAGGCGGGCAAGCTGACCGTGACGCTGATGTTCATCATCGCCAATGCGCTGATCCTCAAGCATGTGCTGACAGACGAGCAGATCCCGCAGCAAATCTCGGCGGCGATGCTGAATATGGGCTTTGGTCCGGTGATGTTTCTGGTCATTGTGAACGTGATCCTGCTGATCGGCGGCCAGTTTATGGAGCCGTCGGGCCTGCTGGTGATCGTGGCACCCTTGGTCTTTCCGATCGCGATTGAACTGGGGATCGACCCGATCCATCTGGGCATCATTATGGTGGTGAACATGGAAATCGGGATGATCACGCCGCCTGTAGGGCTCAACCTGTTTGTGACCTCCGGCGTGGCGAACATGCCGATGATGAGTGTTGTGCGCGCGGCATTGCCGTTCCTCGCGGTGCTCTTCGTCTTCTTGATCATGGTGACCTATATCCCGATCATCTCGACTTGGTTGCCGACATTGATGATGGGGCCGGAGATCATCGTAAAATAGCGGTTTCAGGGCGCTGATGTGGAAAGGGCGCGGGACTTGTCATAGTCCTGCGCCCTTGGCACGTTCTGGATCGAGTTTAAGGGCAAAATAAAGAAGCCGGTTTTGCAGGTCTAGCTGTTCGCCAAGGCTATGATGATGGGCGCGAAATCCGCCGCTTTGAGGGAGGCACCGCCAACCAGAGCGCCATCGACGTTTTCAGCCTTGAAGATGGTCGCCGCATTGTCGGGCTTGACCGAGCCGCCGTAGAGCAGCGGGATCATGTCTGCTGTCGCTGTACCATACCGTGTGGCCAGCTTTGCGCGGATGAAGTCGTGCACTTCGATGATCTGGTCCAGCGTCGGGACTTTGCCAGTGCCGATGGCCCAGACCGGTTCATAGGCGACGACGGTATTTGTGGGTGTCACACCACCGGGCAAAGAGCCTGCAAGCTGGCCTGCGATGATGTCGAGGGTGTTATTGGCTGCATGATCTTCCAACGTCTCGCCGATGCAGATAATGGCGGTGAGGCCGGACTCCCAAGCGGATTTAGCTTTTTTACGCACATCGCGGTCGCGTTCTTCGTGGGTGTCGCGCCGCTCTGAATGGCCGACGATGACATAGGTGGCGCCAGTATCTGCGATCAGCTCGGACGAGATGTCACCTGTAAAGGGACCGTTGTGCTGCATGTGGCAGTCTTGTGCGCCGATCTGGATGCCGGTGCCGCGTGCCGCCTCGGCGGCGCGGAACAACAGGGGAGCGGGCGGACAGATCACCACTTCGGGCGCATTGGCAGGGAGCAGAGCGTTGAGAGCGGACACTTCGGCCAGGCTGGCTGCGGTGCCGTTCATCTTCCAGTTGCCTGCTGCCAGTTTGCGTCGCATGATCTGCCCCTTGTTTTGATTGCCTGTCTTTAGCAGTGGCAAGGGGGTATTTCAACGACAGGCTCCGCGCAGGTGCCCCGGTATTATTATTCCCGGCATTATTTTGCGAAAAGTGTTTCGTCAAATTTTATGGATTCGCCGCAGCCGCAGGCCTCGGTGACATTAGGGTTCTTGAACTTGAAACCACTTTCCAGCAGGGAGGTTTCATAGTCTATTTGCGTGCCGAACAAGAACATCTGCGCCATCGGGGCGATCATCACGCGCGCGCCGTCCTGCTCGACGGTTTCATCATTCGGATCGGCCACATCCACATATTCCATTGTATATTCCATGCCGGCACAGCCGCCTTTTTTCACACCGATGCGCAGGCCTTTATGGCCTTTGGACGTCATCAGCTTGATGATCTGTGCCGCTGCTTTATCGGTTATTGTAACCGCTTTCTTGCCTGGAATTCCGAACATAGGGGGGCTCCTTTGAGAGTAAGATAAGCGCAGGCAGGTATAATCTCAAGAGGCGAGTGGGCCCGCAGCGCCCGACTGCAGTGATATGAAGCTGCAGAGCAATATGGCCGCATCATCGGCATGATCCAGCCTAGAGGTGCGGGGGGCCATCTGATCCTGACGGGATCAACCGCAGCAGGGCCGAGGGGGAGGGAGCATGGAACGAGCACGGCCACCCGTGTCGCTATGATGTGCATCACCCCTGCGAACCCATTGCCGAAATATCCGGCAAATCACCAATCAAAATGTCGTCAGTTTGCACTGTTGCGCCTTGCTGTAGTGGGTGTTCCAGTCCCCGGGGGGGGCTAGCCTGCACGCGATCTGCCTGCGAAGGGCGCTAACGCAAAAGGCCCACCCACGGCGGATGACCCTATAAATCCGTATTAAAAGAGAGGGTTACATAAAGCCCAATTCCAACCGTGCCTCGTCAGACATCATGTCCATGCCCCATGGTGGTTCCCAGACCAGCGCCACGTCCACCTGTTTTACGCCGGCAATAGGCTCTATCGCATCGGCGACCCAACCGGGCATTTCGCCCGCCACCGGACAACCCGGGGCCGTAAGCGACATCTTGATGTTCACTTCGTTGGCCTGCGTGATGTCGATGGTATAGATCAGACCCAGTTCATAAATATTTACAGGGATTTCAGGATCATAGACAGAACGGCATGCCTCCACGATCTGCTCATAGAGCGGATGGTCCGTGCTGGAAGGCGCGATCAGGGGAGTGCCTTCAAGAGGGGGTGTTGAATTGTTCATCTGCGCCTCATCCATAAACTTGAGTATTTATATATGGATTAGCGGGCGCGCCGTCTAGGGGGCCTGCCCAACTTGTGGACAGACCCCCGCTTTTATCCAGCTGTTTTAGGCGCTGGGGCTGTCAGGCGAGGACAGCGTGGTCGTCGCAGCATCATCCATAGGTGAGGAGCCGGTGATGCGGGCGCGGTGCAGCAGGCCTCCGATGGCGCCCCGATCAGGGGTGCAGCACTGAAAATCCACAGCTGCGACAGGGCTGTGCCGCCCACAAACAACGCAGGCCCGACAGAGTGCGTAGGGTTCACGGAGGTGCCGGTGATGGTAATGCCGACAAGGTGGATCATCGTCAGTGTCAGACCGATTACCAGACCTGCCATTGCGGCATTGTCTGTCTCGGAAGTGATGGCAAGGATGACGACAAGGAAGATGGCGGTGGCAATGACTTCGAACAAAAAGGTACCAATTAGACTGAATTCGCCGCCATAGCCAGCGCCATAGCCGTTCTGGCCCATGCCGCTGGCCGCTACGTCATAGCGCCATAGCCGTTCTGGCCCATGCCGCTGGCCGCTACGTCATAGCGGCCTGCCGAACTGGTGGCGATTGTGTAAATTGCCGCCGCCGCGATGGTGGCGCCCAATGTCTGGAAGAAGGCGTAGCCGATGAAGTCTGTAACCGTCATGCGGCCCGCAACCAGCACAGCCATGGAGACCGCAGGATTCAGATGCGCGCCGGAAATCTGGCCGATGGAATAGGCCATCGCCACGACCGATATGCCAAAGGCAAAGCTGATGCCGGTGATGGTGCCCGCATCGCCGATGCCGGGACCGGCCAGAACGGCGGCGCCAACGCCAAAAAAGACTAATACAAAAGTGCCGATGGCTTCGGCAATATATTTACGCATGAACTCGCTCCGGGAGCTAAACTGTTTCTACGCAGCGATTCGCCACAGCTTTAGTCTGGAATGAGAAAATATCGCGCCGAATAGGGTGAATGAGGGATACCTTCCCCCTATTTGCAGCCAATGCGGAACGGATGTCAGTTTTCGTTGATGTCGCGGGTCACGATGCGCGCGGCAGTTGTCTGGTTTTTGAATGCCAGCTTTAGCGCGATCCATGCAACCAGCGACAGACCGGCGAAAATTGCCAACAGGGCGGAGGTGTTGGTAACAGCGCCCAAAGCGACCACACCCGCCATCGCCAGCGCACCCAGAGCAAAGCCCAGAAAGACAGAAGCAGGGACCAGCAACTCGATCAGCGCGAGTGCAAGAGCGGCGCAGAGCCAGACCCACCAGATGTGCAGCAGCCCCTCCATCAGCCGCGTCCGCGCAGCAGTTTGAAGGCATCGCCAAAGGCGGCCAGCGCCTCGGAGGGGACTACGATGGTCTGGGTGCCGGCACCGCTGCTCATCGCGCCCAAAGCCTCGACCTGCTTGAGGGCAATCTGGTATTGTGCGGCTTCCAGGCCATTCTGGTTAATCGCCACAGCGACGATCTGGGTGGCATAGGCTTCGGCGTCGGCCAGCACGCGGCGGGCCTTTGCCGTCTGCTCGGAGGCATAGAGCTCCGCATCGGCAGCCAGTTCCACAGCACGCTTCTTGCCTTCGGCTTCTGTCACTTGGGCACGGCGCGCGCGCTCGGCGTTCAGCTGTTGCATCATCGCGGCGCGGGTGGCCGCATCGAGGTTCACATCCAGAATTTCGGCCCGCGTCACTTCGATGCCCCAATTCTCGACGGATTCGACCACATTGGTTTTAATCGTCGCAATCAGCGCCGAGCGGTTGGCCTGCACTTCGTCCAGATCCATCTTGCCGATTTCGGCGCGCACGATGCCTGCAACAGTTGTTGCAATGGCGCTGTCCACATCGCGGATGCGGTAGACTGTCTTTTCCGGCTCGATGATGCGGTAGAAAACCGAAGTATCCACCTGCACCAGCACGTTGTCGCGGGTGATCGCATCCTGCGAGGCCGTCGGCAGCTGACGCTCCAGAATCGAAATCTGGTGGGCGATTTTATCAAAGAACGGCACAATCAGGTTGATGCCGGGTCCCAGCACCGCGCGCAACCGGCCAAAGCGTTCCACCACATGCTGCTCTGACTGGGGAACAATCTTGACCCCTTTGAAAATCACGGCGATCAGCACGGCTGCCAGCAATATCCAGCCCAGATTGTTTTGCAGCAGACCCAGCAGCATGTCTTCGATGTTCAACGCGGTATTCCTTCTAAAATATACCCGATCAATGTGGGCGTGCGGGCCGCGGATTGCAAGACGGCACGCGCTGGGGTACGGCAGCCTGATACCAGCGCGAGGGCCGACAGATGACCGGATTTTCATACCAGATTGACGCTACAGACGGGCGCGCGCGCACGGGCAAGATCACCACACCACGCGGCGAGATCCGCACGCCTGCGTTTATGCCGGTGGGCACTGCGGCCACCGTCAAGGCGATGATGCCCTCCTCGGTGCGCGAAACGGGTGCCGATATCCTGCTGGGCAATACCTATCACCTGATGCTGCGCCCCACGGCAGAACGGATTGACCGCCTTGGCGGTTTGCACAAATTTATGAACTGGGACCGGCCGATTCTGACGGACTCCGGTGGCTTTCAGGTGATGAGCCTCGCGAACCTGCGCAAGCTGACAGAGCGCGGCGTGACCTTTAAAAGCCACATCGACGGCAGCAAACACGAGATCACGCCGGAACGCTCGATGGAGATCCAGAAGTTGCTCGGCTCTGACATTGTGATGTGTTTTGACGAATGTCCGGCCCTGCCAGCGGACCGCGCGCGGATTGCGGAAAGCATGCAGCTGTCGATGCGGTGGGCTGCACGCTCGCGCGAGGCCTTCGGCGACCGGCCCGGACATGCGCTGTTCGGCATCCAGCAGGGCGGGTTGGAGCAGGATTTGCGCGGCGAGAGCGCTGAAAAGCTGCGCGAGATCGGGTTTGACGGCTATGCCGTGGGGGGGCTGGCCGTGGGCGAAGGGCAGGAGGCGATGTTCAACTGTCTGGACTATGCGCCAGAGCAATTGCCGCAGGACAAACCCCGCTATCTGATGGGCGTCGGCAAGCCGGATGATATTGTCGGCGCCGTGGCGCGCGGGATTGATATGATGGACTGTGTGCTGCCGTCCCGCTCTGGCCGCACAGGGCAGGTGTTCACCCGCAAAGGCGTGCTGAACATCAAAAACGCCCGCCATGCCGATGATCCGCGCCCGCTGGACGAGGACTGCTCTTGCCCCGCCTGCACCAGCTATTCACGCGCCTACCTGCACCATGTGTTCCGCTCGCAGGAAATGATCAGCTCGATGTTGCTGACATGGCATAACTTGCGGTATTATCAGGACATTATGGCGGGTATGCGGGGCGCCATTGCGGCGGGCACTTTCACCGCATGGCAGTCGGATTTCCACGCAGGCCGCGCGCAGGGCGATATTGATCCGCTCTAGCGGTCGAACGGGCGGCGTTGTGCAGTGGCGGGCACACGGACCGGAATGCGCATGCCGCCCTGCGGGCCATCATCCTTGTCGTCACTCTCGCCCATCAGCATGATAGCCACGCCGAACTGGACACCGGCAAACACGATCCCGTTCAGCACCCAGAATACGATCACCGCCATGATGCCGATGTTTGAGGTGCTGACCAGATGCCACAGATTGCCCACGTTGAACCACATGATCGCGCCGGTAAAGATGCCTGCAACAGCAAAGCCAATGACGCAATTTAGAATATAAAAACGGATGAGTTTGGGCATTATATATTCCTTCTGATTAGCCATACCGTAGGCCTGTCATGCCCGCTGTTCAAGCGGCGCGGTAGGATGGGCGGCAATTGGCCTCAGGCTCACTCATAGGCATTCATGGTTAATAATTCATATTCGGCCACCACCTCATCTGTCTGGTTGGTCACGGTGACATGCCAGCGCACTTGGCCATATTCGTCGGTACGCGGGGTTTTTTTCTTGACGCTCAGGCGGACTTTGATGCTGTCCTCGGGCGACACGGGCTTCATGAAATTCAGGTTCGCCAGACCCGTATTGGCCAACACCGGACCGGGATCTGGCTGCACAAACAGACCCGCCGCAAAGCTGAGCAGAAGATAGCCGTGGGCCACGCGGCCGGGGAAGAAGGGATTGGCCTTTGCCGCTTCCTCGTCCATGTGGCCATAGAAGGTATCGCCGGTGAAATGCGCAAAGGTTTCAATGTCTTGCAGGGTGACCTTGCGGGATTTCGTATAGAGCGTCTCACCCAGAACCAGCTGGTGATAGGTGCGGGTAAAGGGATGCGGCCCGCCGGTATGCTCTGCCGCACCGGGCACCCATTGGCGGCCTACGGCGGTCAGAATATCGGGGCTTCCTTGGATTGCGGTGCGCTGCATGTAATGCATTACACCGCGAATGCCGCCCAACTCTTCGCCGCCGCCCGCACGGCCCGGACCGCCATGTACCATATGCGGCATCGGCGCGCCGTGGCCGGTGGATTCGGCCATTGAATCAGCGTTGTTAAAATAGAGACGCCCGTGCCAAGCGGCGGCACCCATGACCATCTCGCGCGCCAGATCGCCGTCGCGGGTGATCACGGAGGCGACAAGCGAGCCTTTGCCACGGTTCAAAAGCTGGATCGCATGCGCCGTGTCGCGGTAGGGCATGACGGTGCTGACGGGGCCAAACGCTTCGACGTCATGCACATGGGTGGCACTGTCGGGGTCCGCGCAATGGAACAACATCGGTGGCACAAAGGCACCTTTGGTGCGGTCGGCACCGTGCACGGTGAAATCATCGGGATCGCCATAAATACGTGTGGCTTGCGTGGCCAGCAGCGCAGCTTTCTCCAGCACATCGTCGCGCTGGCTGAGGCTCACCAGCGGTCCCATGCGGGTGGCCTTGTCGCGCGGATCACCGATGGTGGTTTTCGCAAGCCGTTCGGACAGCGATGCAATCACGGCCTCCACATGGTCCGCAGGCGCAATAATCCGGCGGATGGCCGTGCATTTCTGACCCGCTTTGGTGGTCATCTCGCGGTGGGCCTCTTTGATGAACAGATCGAATTCAGCCGTGCCAGGGGCGGCGTCCGGCCCCAGAACCGACGCGTTCAGGCTGTCCTGCTCGGCCACAAAATGCACCGAGTTTTCAAGCAAGTGCGGCGTGCTGCGCAGCATCAGCGCGGTCTTGGCAGAGCCGGTAAAGCTGACCACATCCTGCGCGTCCGTGTGCAGCAACAGATCACAGACACCGCCGGAGATCAGTTGCAATGCGCCTTCGGGCAGGATGCCACTGTCGAGCATCAGTTGCACACACAGATGGGTGACGTAACAGCTGGCAGTCGCCGGTTTTACAATGCTGGGCACGCCAGCCAGGAAAGTGGGCGCGAATTTCTCCAGCATGCCCCAGACGGGGAAGTTATAGGCGTTGATGTGGATGCCAACACCTTGTTTGGGAACACAAACGTGCTGGCCGAGGAAGGTGCCTGTGCGGCCCAGTTGTTCCAACTCGCCATCCAGATAGATCTGGTCATCGGGCATCTCGCGCCGGCCTTTGGCAGCGAAGACAAACATGGTGCCGATGCCGCCGTCGATGTCAAAGGCATGATCGGATTGCGTGGCACCGGTGTGGAACGACAGATCATAAAGCTGCTGTTTATGTGTGGTCAGATGCTGCGCCAGCGCCTTGAGCATCCGCGCCCGGTCGTGGAACGTGAGCTTGCGCAGGGCAGGGCCGCCGACCTCGCGGGCGTAGGCATGCATGCCTGAGACGTCCAGCGTTGCGTTGCCCGCTTGCGCGATGATGTCGCCTGTGATGGCGCAGGCGATCGGGCGGGCTGTGTCGTCGGGGGCGATCCACGCGCCGGCGGCGAAAGAGGAGATGTCGGAGAGGGTCATGGGGCGGTACTCTCGGTAGGGGCATGGAGGTTCAATGCGGTCAGCGCCTCTGTTGCCGCCTGTACCCAAAGCGCGCGCAGGGTCTCATTGTCACTGCTGCGCAAACCGTAGGCCAGCAGGCGCGCATCCCGGCCCTGACCACTGGTGCCAAAACTGGCGGCGACACGCGGCCACCAATAGTCGACGGCGGGCTGCAAGGCGGCACCATCCGCGACCAGAGCGGCCAAGCCGTCGCGCGCCAGATCGGTATGGGCCTGCTCGACGGGTTCAACTTCGCGCAGGGTCTCGGCCAGCGGCAGATAGGACAAGCTACGGTAATCATGCAGCAAAATACCCACTGCCAGACCCGTCAGTAGGTTCATCACCACCGCATCGGCCCAGCCGTCAAAGGGCGCGTTGAACACCGGCATGCGCAGGTCTTCATAGCTGCGACGCGTGCCCGCGGGGGCGTTGCGCGGCAGGCGGTCCGCCCAAGGGTGGCTGTTGGCATAACGGTCTGTATCAGTGCCGAAATCGGCCATCACACGCAGAATTTTCGCGGCGTTTTCATTCTTTTCCAGCACGATACGCGCGGAGGCGATGCGCTGTGCGACACCGGGGGCGTCGTTGATAAGGCCCGCAAAACCCGCAGCGCCCGCCAACTCGCTGTCGACAAAAATCGCCATCAGGCGCATCAACTCCGCGCGGTAGCGTGGGGGCACATTCTCGGGCGCGCTCAGCTTGCCGCCCTGGGCCAGATACTCGGCAATCGGCATTTGGGGATCGTCACTGGTCATAATCAAAAGCCACCTTTTCGCTGAGCGGATAGCACTGGCAGGTCAGGACATAGCCCGCCGCCACTTCATAATCCTCAATTGCATGGTTGGTGCGCATCTCGACCTCGCCTTCCGTCACTTTTGCGCGGCAGGTGGAGCAGACGCCCGCCTTGCAGGCAAAGGGAGCGTCCATCGAATTGGCCAATGCCGCTTCCAGAAGGCTCATGTCGCGCGGCATCACAAAGCTGCGGGTGGCACCGTCCATCGTGACGGTGGCGGATGTGGTGCCTCCGGTTTGCGCAGTGGCGGTGGAGACCGCAGGTTTTTTCGCGCGCCCTGTCTGGGCCGAGGCGAACAGCTCGAACTTGATCTGGCTGTCGTCGAGGCCATGGCTGCGCAGCGAAGCGGCGATGCCCAGCATCATCGGCTCCGGCCCGCAGATGAAGGCAGTATCGACCGAGGCGATATCTATCCAACGCTCGAACAGCTGCGCACATTTCTCCTCGTCCACGCGGCCTGTGAACAGGTCGATGTCCTGCGCGTCGGCCTCCAGCACATGGATCACGTTGACGCGGCCCATGTAGGTGTTTTTCAGATCCTCAAGCTCGTCGCGGAACATGATCGAATTGACCGCGCGGTTGGCATAGACCAGCGTGAACCGCGATCGCGGCTCGCGCGTCAGCACAGAGCGCAGGATCGACAGCACCGGCGTGATGCCAGACCCGCCGGCAAAGCCCAGATAGTGGCGATGCGCATCCGCATCGAGCGCGGTGTGGAACCTGCCCTGCGGCGGCATCGCCTCCAGCGTATCACCGACTTGTAAGCCCTCGTTGGCCCAAGTCGAAAACGTACCCCCCTCGACCCGCTTGATGCCGATCTGCAAGATACCGTCATCCAGACCTGCGCAGATGGAATAGCTGCGGCGCAATTCCTCTCCGTCGAAATCGCGGCGGAAGGTCAGGTATTGGCCCTGCTGGAAAGTGAAATCCGCCCCCTCAGGGGCGGCAAGGCTGACCACAACCGCGTCGCGGATGGTGTGGTGGATCTGGGTGACAGTCAGCGGTTGGAAACGGGCCATGGCACCCTCATATACATTTGAAATAATCGAAAGGCTCAAGACAGCTGAGACAGCGCCAATGGGCCTTGCAAGGGGTGGAGCCGAACTGGGATACTTTTTGCAGGTCCGTGGACTGGCAGCGCGGGCATTGCGCAGGGCCGCCAGCGGGCGAGGGCGGGGCGATGCCGTAATCTTCCAGCTTGGCCTTGCCCTTGGCGGTCAGCCAGTCGGTGGTCCACGGCGGCGAGAGTTGCCGCTTGAGGCGGATATTGTCGATCCCGCGCGCGCGCAGGGCGGTCTCCACGTCCAGATTGATGATGCTGGTCGCGGGGCAGCCCGAATAGGTCGGCGTGATCGCGACCTCCAGCACATCGCCATCCCAGACCACATCACGGATGATGCCCAGATCGACCACGGAAATCACGGGAATTTCGGGGTCAGGGACCTCGTCCAGCCACGCCCAGATGGTGTCTATGTCGGGTTTCACCACGTTGCATCCGGATAGGCGCGTTGCAGCCATTGCATCTGGGTCAGCATATGCCCGAGGTGTTCGGTATGCCGCACGCCGTTGCGCCCGCCTTTGTGGGCGAAGTTGTCCTGCGGGATGGTCAGGGTGGCCGCATCCATCGTGTCGCGCACGGCGTTCATCCACGCATCGCGAAGGGTAGCAGGGTCAGGGGCAATGCCAGCGGCGGCCATCTGCGCATCTACATCGTCACTCTCGAACATCTCGCCGACGTAGGGCCACAAGAGATCAAGGGCTGCTTGCATCTTGGCATGGCTCACTTCCGTGCCATCGCCCAAAGCAACAACCGTCTCGGCAGAGCGGTCCAGATGATAGGTAGCTTCCTTGACCGCCTTGGCTGCAATCTCGGCCACGCGCGGATCGGTGGATTTGGCAAGGGCGGTGAGTTGCGCGCGGTGGAAGGCGTCAAACAGGAATTGGCGCATCATGGTGTGGCCGAAGTCCAGATTGGGCCGCTCCAGCATCAAAAGGTTCCGGAAATCCCAGACGTCGCGCAGCATCGCCAGATCGTCGGCACTGCGGCCTGCGCCCTCGACTTCGGCGGCATACCCCAGCCACATCTGCGTCTGGCCGATCAGGTCCAGCGCGGTGTTGGCGAGTGCGATGTCTTCTTCCAGCACAGGCGCTTTGCCGCACCATTCAGAGACACGGTGCCCCAGCACCAACGTGTTGTCGCCAAGGCGCAACAGCATTTGAAAGAGTGCAGAAGTTTCGGAAGTATTTTGGGCCATCACATATGGCCCACTTCATCGGGCACATCAAAGAACGTGGGGTGGCGGTAAACCTTGTCATTGCTAGGATCATATAGCGCCTCTTTGTCACCGGGGGAGGAGGCGTGGATCGCCTCCGCCTCGACGACCCAGATGCTCACACCCTCATTGCGGCGGGTATAGACGTCACGCGCGTTTTTGACCGCCATTTCAGCGTCGGGCGCATGGAGCGATCCGACATGACGGTGGCTCAGGCCATGCTGGCCGCGAATGAACACCTCGAACAGGGGCCATTCACCGGTGCGCTTGGGCTTGGGCGCAGGCTTGGCGGTCTCTTCGTAGGGGGCGGGGGACGGGCTGCTCATTGTGCGGCTACCTTTGCTGTGCGGCGTTTGGTGGCGTGGGCCAACATGCCCTCACGGACCCATGCGCCATCACTCCACGCCTGCTTGCGTGTCTCCAGCCGGTCATGGTTGCACGGGCCGTTGCCCGCCAGCACATCATGGAACTCGTCCCAGTCCGGCTCGGCGAAGTCATAGCCGCCTTTTTCCTCGTTCCACGCCAGCGTCTCATCCGGCACGGTCAGGCCGAGGTATTCGGCTTGTGGCACCGTCTGGTCGACGAACTTCTGGCGCAGCTCGTCGTTGGTGTTCATCTTGATCTTCCACGCCATGGACTGCGCGGAATGCACGGAATCCTTGTCGGACGGCCCGAACATCATCAAAGAGGGATACCACATGCGGTTCAGCGCATCCTGAGCCATCTTTTTCTGTGCATCCGTACCCGCGCACATCTTCATCATGATGTCGAAACCTTGGCGCTGGTGAAACGATTCCTCTTTGCAAATCCGCACCATAGCGCGGGCATAGGGGCCGTAAGACGTACGCTGCAACGGCACCTGGTTCATAATCGCGGCACCGTCCACCAGCCAGCCGACAGCGCCCATATCGGCCCATGTCAGCGTGGGGTAGTTGAAGATCGACGAATACTTCATCCGGCCTTCATGCAGTGCCTCGAACATCTCGTCGCGGGTGATGCCCAGCGTCTCAGCCGCGCAATAGAGGTAGAGGCCATGCCCCGCCTCGTCCTGCACCTTGGCCAGCAGGATTGCTGTGCGCTCCAGCGTGGGCGCGCGGGTGATCCAGTTGCCTTCGGGCAGTTGGCCGACAATCTCGGAATGCGCGTGCTGGCCGATCTGGCGGATCAGGTTCTTGCGGTAGCCCTCCGGCATCCAATCTTTCGGCTCGATCTTGCCGCCTGCATCAATACGCTCCTGAAAGGCGCGCTCAACGGGGTCCATCTGGTCAAGCGTTTTAACAGTTTTGCCGGTGGATTGGATCATCTGTGCGTACATTTTTAAACCCTTTCTAAGATCAGTGCGACACCCTGGCCCACGCCCACACACATTGTGCAAAGTGCGTAGCGGCCGCCGGTGCGTTGAAGTTGGTAAGCGGCGGTCAGTACCAGCCGCGCGCCGGACATGCCCAGCGGATGCCCGATGGCGATAGCACCGCCGTTTGCGTTTACATGCGGCGCATCATCGGCAACGCCCAATGCCCGCAGCGTGGCGATGCCTTGGGAGGCAAAAGCCTCGTTCAACTCGATCACGTCCATCTGCTCGATGGTGAGGCCCGCGCGCTTCAGCACCTTTTGCACGGCGGGTATCGGGCCGATGCCCATCACACGCGGGGCAACACCCGCCGCACACATGGCGACAATCCGCGCCATCGGCTTCAGCCCGTGCTGGGCCGCGGCCGCCTCCGAGGCGATCAGCATCGCAGCAGCGCCATCGTTTACGCCCGAGGCGTTGCCGGCGGTCACGGTTTTATCCGCGCCATTGATCCCGCGCAGTTTGGCCAGCCCAGCGGCGTCGGTCTGGGGGCGGGGGTGCTCGTCACGGTCAACGATCAGCGCATCGCCTTTGCGCTGCGGTATGCTGACGGGCGCAATTTCCTGCGCAAAGACACCAGCCGCATCTGCAGCGGCCCAGCGTGCTTGGGAGCGCAGCGCAAAGGCATCCTGATCTGCACGGCTTACACCATGATCTTCGGCCACGTTATCGGCGGTCTCCGGCATCGAATCGACACCGTAGTGCGCCTTCATCGCGGGGTTCACAAAGCGCCAGCCGATGGTGGTGTCATAGACCGCGTTGTTGCGGCCAAAGGCGGTGTCGGATTTCGGCATCACAAAGGGTGCGCGGCTCATGCTCTCGACACCGCCGGCAATTGCCAGATCCATGTCGCCTGCGCGGATTGCACGGGCCGCAGCGCCGACCGCATCAAGGCCGGAGGCGCACAAGCGGTTCAGCGTAATGCCCGGTACATCCACCGGCAAACCTGCCAGCAGGGCGGCCATGCGCGCGACGTTGCGGTTATCTTCGCCCGCCTGATTGGCGCAGCCCATCACCACATCATCTACTGCCGTCCAGTCGACGCCCGCGTTGCGCGCCATCAGCGCCGCAATAGGGGCTGCGGCCAGATCATCGGTGCGCACTGAAGCCAATGCGCCGCCATAGCGACCGATCGGTGTACGAACTGCATCGCAAATAAAAGCGTCGGACCTGTGTGACGTCATGTGTGATTTCTCCCTAATCTTACTCCTGATAAGATAGCCTTCGGCGAAGATGTTTTCAAGTTTTATGTTACACGCTGTAGATAATCTGCCGTGTAATGGTAACGCGATTGCGTTGTCCTTCTGCGTTGTCCTTCCGTAATATTCCGAATTTCTCTTAAACAACACCCATTCCGCAGTTGCCGAGCATGGGGGATCGCGCCATGTTAAGGAAAAGACCTCCGGATTACGGAGGACCCCATTGAAACAGGCGGGTAGGGTGCACAGGTATCTTATCCATAAGGAAGCGGCCCAAACGTTGCCTCATCGAGGGACTAAAGCCGTTTTGCCAAACTAAGGAATAGAGCATGCAAGAGCCTCTGAACGCCAGCTATCCGGTATTGCCGTTGCGCGATATTGTCGTTTTCCCCCATATGATTGTCCCGCTTTTTGTCGGCCGCGAGAAATCTGTGCGCGCGCTGGAGGAAGTGATGGCCGATGACAAGCAGATCCTGCTGTCGAGCCAGGTTGATCCGGGCATCGACGACCCGACAAGCGATGGCATCTACAAAACAGGCGTGCTGGCCAATGTGTTGCAACTGCTGAAACTGCCCGATGGCACCGTGAAGGTGCTGGTCGAAGGACAAGCGCGGGTGCGCATCACTGAATACCTTGAGAACGATAGCTTTTTTGAGGCGCGTGCCGAGTATCTGACAGAAATGCCCGGCGATGCGACCACCACAGAGGCGCTGGTGCGCACGGTGGGTGAAGAGTTTGGCCGCTATGCCAAGGTCAAGAAAAATGTCCCCGAAGAAGCCATGACCGCCGTCAACGACGCGACGGATCCTGCGCGTTTGGCAGATCTGGTGGCAGGCCATCTGGGCATCGAAGTGGCACAAAAGCAGGACCTGCTGGAGACGCTGATCGTGTCCGAGCGGCTGGAGAAAATCTATGGCCTGATGCAGGGCGAGATGAGCGTCTTGCAGGTCGAGAAAAAGATCAAGACCCGCGTAAAATCGCAGATGGAAAAGACCCAGCGTGAATATTATCTGAACGAGCAGATGAAAGCGATCCAGAACGAGCTGGGAGATGGCGAGGACGGCAAAAACGAAGTGGCCGAGCTGGAAGCGCGTGTCGCCGCCACCAAGCTGAGCAAGGAAGCCCGCGAAAAGGCGGATTCCGAGATTAAAAAGCTCAAGAACATGAGCCCTATGTCTGCGGAAGCGACCGTTGTGCGCAACTATCTCGACTGGATGCTGTCGATCCCGTGGGGCGTCAAATCCCGCGTTAAGAAAGACTTGGGCAAAGCCGAAGCTGTTCTGGACGCCGATCACTACGGGCTGGATAAGGTCAAGGAACGGATCGTCGAGTACCTTGCCGTGCAGCAGCGCAGCCAAAAGCTCAAAGGCCCGATCATGTGTCTGGTCGGCCCTCCGGGTGTGGGTAAAACCTCGCTTGGGAAATCTGTTGCCAAGGCAACGGGGCGCGAGTTTATCCGCATCTCGCTGGGCGGCGTACGCGACGAGAGTGAAATCCGTGGCCACCGCCGGACCTACATCGGCTCTATGCCCGGCAAGATCATTCAGGCGCTGAAAAAGGCCAAGACCACAAACCCGCTGATCCTGCTTGATGAGATCGACAAGATGGGACAGGATTTCCGGGGTGATCCGGCGTCGGCCATGCTAGAAGTGCTGGATCCGGAACAGAACTCCACCTTCGTGGATCACTACCTTGAGGTCGAATATGACCTGAGCAACGTGATGTTCCTGACCACGTCCAACAGCTATAACATGCCCGGCCCGCTTCTGGACCGCATGGAGATTATTCCGCTGTCGGGCTATACCGAGGACGAAAAGCGCGAGATTGCCAAGCAGCACCTGGTGGCCAAGCAGATTAAGAACCACGGGCTGCGCGCCAAGGAGTTCAAAATCGAGGACAGTGCCCTGACCGGCATCATCCGCTACTACACCCGCGAGGCGGGCGTGCGGAACCTTGAGCGTGAAATTGCCAAGGTCGCGCGTAAATCGTTGACCCGCATCATCCGCAAGGAGATCGACAGCATCACCGTGACCGGCGATAACCTGCACGAGTTTCTGGGCGTGCGGAAATACAGCTATGGTCTGGCCGAGAAAGAGGACCAGATCGGCGTGGTTACAGGGCTGGCCTATACCTCTGTGGGGGGCGAATTGCTGCATATCGAAGCACTGCGCCTGCCGGGCAAAGGCCGGATGAAGACCACGGGCAAGCTCGGTGATGTGATGAAAGAAAGCATCGACGCGGCAAGCTCTTATGTCCGCTCGATCAGCCCGTCTATCGGGGTGAAGCCGCCGGTGTTTGATACCATCGACATCCACGTGCACGTCCCCGACGGTGCCACGCCTAAGGACGGCCCGAGTGCGGGTCTGGCGATGGTCGTCTCTATCGTCTCGGTGCTGACGAAGATCCCAGTGCGCAAGGATATCGCGATGACCGGCGAGGTCAGCCTGCGCGGCAATGCGATGCCGATTGGCGGATTGAAGGAAAAGCTGCTGGCAGCCCTGCGCGGGGGCATCACAACCGTCCTTATCCCGCAGGAGAATGAAAAAGACCTGCCGGACATTCCGGACAATGTGAAGGAAGGGCTGACCATCATTCCTGTAAGCCATGTGTCGGAAGTGTTGAAGCACGCGCTGGTGTCCAAGCCCAAACCGGTCGAGTGGGATGAAGCCGCAGAGGAGGCCGCAGCCGCAGCCGCCCTTGCTGCAAAGTCGGGCACAGCAGACAGCGCCACAGCGCATTAAATCTGCTGGATAAAAGTAAAAAACGCCCTGCATGCAGATGTGGGGCGTTTTGCGTTTTTATGCTTGTGCAGTGGCGCACAGGGCAGGGCACACCCTAAAATATCACGGTAAAATCTACCATCAAATGCCCCGGCTGGATTTTTTACTGCTGTTCGGATACAAAGCGTCATATATAAAAGAATAAAATCAGCAGAGCAGGAAAATCCATGTCAACGACACCCAAAACCACTTCGAAACTGGCAGCGGCTAAATCTGCCGACAAGGCCAAATCAGAGATCCACACAACAGCCGCTTTGAGCAAGGTCGACACGTCGAACACACCAAGATCCGCCACCGCAGAGCCATCGCTGGTCGAGACTCTTTCGCCCGTTGTGGTCAGCAACGAGTTGCGCAAGAAAGAACTGTTCGATCTGGTGGTTGACCGCTCTGGTATGAAAAAGAAAGACGTCAAACCGATCGTCGAGGCAATGTTGGCTGTGCTGGGGGATGCGCTGGCAGAGCAGCGCGAGATGGATCTGCAACCGCTGGGCAAGCTGAAAGTCCAGCGCGGCAAGGAGCTGGCAGATGGCCGTGCACTTGTTCTCAAGCTGCGTCAGAAATCTGCGCGGTTGAATGCCGCAGCCGATTTCACCTCGGAAGGCGACGAGAATACGCCGGTTTAACCCCTTCGGGCCGCTTGCGTAGTTTGTGTTCTGCACCCCTTGCATGGGGGGGCAATTGGCGCTAGGCCACCGCTCAAGGGTGATTAGCTCAGTGGTAGAGCGCTTCGTTCACATCGAAGATGTCGGGGGTTCAAGTCCCTCATCACCCACCATCAAGTTATTGATATATCTAGTATTTTATCGATATTCGAAGTGTTCTGCAGTTCAACGAACCTAAGCTTCAGACCGGATGTTCATTACCTCCGTTTATTTATGAATAATACTGGTCCAAGCCGCCTTCTTCCATTGCTTTGGAAAAATCTTTACCCATCGTCGAGCTGGTCCATGTTTCGAAATGTTCTTCGGCTTCTTCGGCCAAATCAGCCAAGAGCCGCAGCTGTTCAGGTAGTAACATCAGATATTTGAGCTTTACGGTATTGATTGATGCACAGACGTCATCAAAGTCCACCTCGAACTCGTCATGCTCGGCATCGTGGCAGACAGTATCATACATCGGACCTTCCTCCGTGTAAGTAACATATAGGGTATAGGCTTCACTGCCTTTCTTGTGAGTCACAGTGACGAAGCCATTATTGTTGATCTGTCCTGTCTTGCTCATTTGTTTTGCCCTTTCTTTGGCGTGGTGAAATCAAGGATCTTCGCCGCTTTCCTTAGATGTGCTGGGGAATAGCGGGCATAGACCCGTTCGGTGGTTGCTGTGTTGGAGTGGCCAAGGAATTGGGCGATTTCGGACATGGGTACGCCACCCTCCGCTAAATGAACTGCTGCGGTATGGCGAAAGGTATGTGCGCCGAGGTCTGGTATGTCCGCACGTTGACCTACTGCGCTCAGCCTCTTGCGAATAGATTTTACCGGCCCACCAGCCAACTCGATGACATGATCGCTAAGTGCGCCTTTTTGGGCGGCCAGAAGCACATCTTGCAAGCCGTCGTTGATCGGTATAGTTGCACGACCCTTACGCGTCTTTTCACCCGCGTTCCGCAGGTTGATCTGGCAGCGGTCAAAATCGACGCGGTCCCAAGTCAATTCCAGAACCGCAGACATCCTACCAGCTGTTGACAAGAGTAGAAGCATAGCCAGTTGAATATACGGCGGTGTTTCGGGCACCGATAACAACTTTGCGATTTCTTTTTTCGTGAAGAACCGTTCCTTTGGCATCGGCTTTTGTGGCCGCCAGATATAGGGGCAGTCTTTAATTAGCCGTTGTTTCACAGCCCATTTGAGTGATGAATTTAGATGGCCCAACTCGGTCCAGACCGTTCCCTGCGAGACGCCATCCGTATATCTGTTGTCAGCGTACTCGCGGCACATTGCTGTATCGATTTGCAATGGCTTCAGTTTGCCAAACGCTTTTAGAACTGGCTTGCCGATATAACCCAGCGTTACCTCGGTAGGACGGCCTAGCAGAGAATTACGATACTGCTCCCATATGAACTCGACACGCGGATCTGTTGGCGCGGGGTTTTTCTTCAGGTACCCGGTGTGACCGCCACATGTGTGGTCGCGTACCAAAGATTGAAAACGACCAAACCCAGAAGAACGGTAAAGACAGCACCATAGAGCACAGATTCTGCGTCTGAAATCCGAACTTCCATTCGGCGCAAACGTAACAAGTGCGTCAAAAGGCGCGGTGCGCTGCGGGTTTCCAGAACCGAAACCTGTCGTTCGGTCTGCCCGTTGAAGACGCCATTCAGACGGAAAAAGCGCTTATGAAACAACCCATAGATTGCAAACATGATTCCCACGGCACAGCGCTGCTGCCAGCGCCAGTGTGGCGTCAAACGCGTAGAGCACGATGACAGATATAATGATCTGAACGAGGGCAGTCATGACCAGCGGCACTTCGACCTCCAGAAAATCCACCAACTCACGTCCCATGCCAAGTCGCGCATTCAGTATCGATACAGGTTGAGCAGATGCCCGCGTCGCTTGGGTTCTCCCCACCTCGACGCGCACAGTTCCAAAAACGCGTGTGTCGTAGATGCGGCGGATTACGCTGACCACGATCAATGTTGCCATCACGCCTGACAGCTGGAACAGAGCTATAGTCTGCCCTGTCAAAAGCCCGTCAATGGCGAAGCCGATGAACAACGGGACGAGTGCGATCAGTGCGGTTTCACACAGTGTCAGCGCCCATGTTGCGCCAATACGCAGGTAAAATACACGGATGAGCGTCCATGGTTTCAGCAACCGGTCTTCAGGTATCATGGCTTCAGACCATTCAGAATGAACGAGCCAATGGCATCTCTGGTGAGGTTGTCTCCTGATGGCGAGGACAAGCTGCGCAAGCCCTGACCTTCCAGCCCATCGAGGATCAGGCAGGCCACCATGTGAGGGTCAACCTGCGGGGCAAAGATACCGGATTTGGTGCCTTGTGTAATGCATCCAGCCAGTGCGGCAATGAGTCGGCTACGATTGCGACCAAACACATCGGCGATGGCTGGGTTGCGCAAGCTTTCGGTCAGTATCTCCGCACCAAGAAGCGCATTCTCGGGGAGTGAGACGTAAGCAGCATAATCCGTGATAAACCATCCCAGCGTGGCGCGGGGATCATCGTTGTCAGACAGCCGGTCAATGAAGTCTGACAATTCCTGCCCTTCAATTTCGGCAATGAAGACCAGTATCGCCTCTTTGCCCTTGAAGTGGTTGTAAAGGTTCCCAAGACTGATGCCCGCTTGCCCTACAATGTCGCGCACACCGGTCTGGTGATAGCCTTTCTCAAGAAAGCAGGTGACTGCTGCTTCCACAATTTCAAGCTTACGCGGGTGTATGGGTTGGGTTTCTGCGGACATGGGTTGACGATCCTGTATTTGAAATCTAGATAGCGAACGATCGTTCGTTCGTTCATAACATCAAGTGAGTCGCTAGGAAAGGGCTTTTCATGACAATAGATAATCTCGTCGCGTTTTTTGAGCTACACCAGATCATGTGGGTCGTAGCAGCGCTGTTCATCATCAACCTCACAATCACCGGTATCGAGCTTGTGCTGGATCTGGTCACCTCCAAGGAGCGGCGTTGGAAGGATACAATGGCGAACTTAGTCATCTTCACCGCCCATCAGGTCATCGAGAAGACCGCATTCGCCTCGCTCGGGTTCATAGCGTTGCTGCCGTTTTATTATCTCACGCCACTTGCGGTTCCGATGACGGCGTGGACATGGCTTCTGGCCGTGCTGGTGGCGGACTTCACCTACTATTGGATGCACCGCCTCGAGCATGAACACCGCATCCTTTGGGCCAGTCATAACGTTCATCACAGCTCGAACGACTACAACCTTACCGTCGGTTTCCGGTTGAGCGTAGTGGAAGGCTTTTTTGAGTGGGCGTTCCTGATCCCGATGATCCTGATCGGGTTCAACCCGTTTCAGGCCATCGTCGGGTTGGTGCTCGTGGCGCAGTATCAGCACTGGGTGCATACTGAGCGGGTCACGAAGCTGGGTTGGCTGGATGAGGTCTTCAACACGCCTTCCGTTCACCGAGTCCACCATGGGTCCAACCGCCAATATATCGACAAAAATTACGGCGGTATCCTGATGGTCTGGGACAAACTTTTCGGAACCTTCGCACGTGAAGAAGAAGAGGTGATCTATGGGCTGACCAGCGACATCCATACTAACAACCCGGTCAAGATCACCTTTATCGAGTTTGGTAACATCTGGCAGGACGTCAAGAAGTGCCGAACAATGGGGGATCGCTTGCGAATTATCTTTGGCGGCTTGTCCTGGCGTCCGAGCTATTTCAATACTGACATTGATCACAAGACAGGTCCAAAGACATGAGAAAAACTGTGCTCATTCCGATATCTGTGATGTTCGTCATAGGTATCGGGGCCGCGTTTTGGGTGGTGCGTGGCCTCTCTGACTTTGATCTCACGGGACACAGGGCAGGTGACGATCACCACGTCGCGCGCGGTCAAATCGGCCAACCGAATTTCAAACTTCAGACCAGGGATCAACGACTCATAGGGCATGACCCTGCATAGCCATGCTCTTTATTTGTTCTAGTGATAATTCCAGCGTGCAATCCAAGATAACGACCGATAAAATATGCGTAGATTACTCATTTGAGGTAACGTCACTTAGTCCATTTGAAAGCTGGTAACATAGCCGCAAAACGTATTGTAACTCATTGATTTCGTTAGAATTGTGAAAATTTGAAGTCCCTCATCGCCCACCGTTTTCCGTTATTGTTCCTGTCGAAAATTGATTTCCCTAACCCTACACCGGAAGCAAAAAGGTGACATCCTACCCTGAAATATACGTTCTGCGCCACGGCGAGACGGAGTGGAACGCTCAAGGCCGCATGCAGGGCGCGCTGAATTCGCCGCTGACGCAGGTGGGCAGGAAGCAGGCTGTGCGGCAAGGCGAGATTTTGGCGTCTGTGGACCTGAGCGGCTTTGACATTCTCACCAGCCCGCAGGGTCGCGCCTTTGAGACAGCCGCGATTGCCCTATCGCGTCAGGTGGCGCATCTGCACACAGATGTGCGCCTGCGCGAAATTGGCGTCGGCGATTGGGCAGGCCGGATCCGGAGCGAGTTGTTGGCAGGAACAGGGTTCATTGAGGGGCCAGATGGCGCATTGGAACTCTACGAGCAGGCGCCGGGTGGCGAGGGTTTTGCCGCATTGGAAATCCGCTGCGCTGCGTTTCTGGCTACGCTGGAACAGCCCGCTGTCCTTGTCACACACGGGATTACGTCGCGGATGATCCGTGCGCTGGCCACCGGATCTGGGCGCTGCGGGCTCGCAGATATGGGCGGTGGGCAGGGGGTTGTGTTCCATCTGAAAAATGCTGTGCAAAAACGTCTCGAATGAGGCTTGCCACGGGGGAAATGATTGGCTAAACCGCCTCTCACGGGTCGTTAGCTCAGTTGGTAGAGCGCTTCGTTTACACCGAAGATGTCGGGAGTTCGAGTCTCTCACGACCCACCACTTCTTCCCTTTGGGAAGGCCACCACTTCTTCCCGATGGGAAGGTCACTACTCCCTCCCTTACGGAGGGCACTACCTCTCCTTAGGGAGATAGAAAAATGCGCGGTTGTAGCTCAGTTGGTTAGAGTATCGGCCTGTCACGCCGAGGGTCGCGGGTTCGAGTCCCGTCAACCGCGCCACTTTTCTTTAATAACTCAAATTTTTTGAGTTATTTACGGACCAAGATTGCGCGCTTCAAACACTTCTTTTTAGTTTGTCCATGATCGCTTTTACCCACCAGTACATATTATCCCCCATACCAAGCGCGAATGAGATGATGGTATCTGTGTTTGCATAGGCCTAATTTCCGATGATGCCGGATGCCGCTGCCGAAACAACTCCGACCCCCGCGCATATGATTGTCTTTAGCACGATCACCACAGGATTATCGCGGTGGCGCTCAGGCGGTCGTCTTGGTTGGGTTGCGCGGCGCTATGGGCCAACCCGCGCAATTCCTCGTCAAAGGGGGCGTCTGGTTGTTCCATTGCCTCCAGCACTTTGCCCGCGCGGGCCGTGAGCACGGTGGGCGTGTTCGCAGCGCGGTTTGCTTCCTGACGCGCAATCAACTCGCCTACTTTTGGCTCTCCCAAGGTAGCACCGGGCAGCAACTCGGTCATGGCGGCAAGGGTGGTTGTCAGCTCGTCATCAAAGGGATCGGCACGGCTCTCGCGGCCTAGATACAGGCGGTCGAGTTTCTGATAGCTCAGATGCAGCCGCAACAGGTCGATATCGCTGATCTTGCCTGCGCAGCGCTTTTTCAGCTCTGTCGCGAGGGCAAAGACATCTTCGTGCATGTTCCCCTTGCGCGAAAGCGCGTCGAGAAGGGGGCGGACATTCTCGATCACAGCTTCGGTGATAGGATCGGGCGGAGTTTTTGTCGTGCCAAAGCCGATGCGAACATCATCGCCAGTGGTGGGGGGCAAAGTGCCATCCAGCTCTGGTTCTGAAGGGTTTTTTGGCACGTCCACAGGGGGCGGCACTTCCCATGGCAGCGCTTCAGGATAGGGCGGGAGAGTGCGCAGATAAGCTAGGGTCTCAACGGTGCGCTCACGGTCATCCCTGATAGTTCAAAGCGCAGCCAGTTCAGGAGAGGCTCAAGCTGCTGGCGTATTTTCAAATGCAAAACAAGTAAGGTTGGGTTTACTGCCTGTCGCAATTGGCCGGAGATCAGACACTGCACTCCAACTTAAATCCACCCGTCTAAGACCATTCTGTGAAGCCAAAGGAGATATGTCCGACACCTCTGTTCCAATTGCAGATATTACTTCCAGATTAGCAATATTTTTTACGACTGACAGGCTGCTGACCGACGTATCGTCCAAAAGTATCTGTTTAAGCTGAACCTGTGGAATAAACTCGTATGGGTCGACACTCAGCAAGGCAAAAGGTTCAACGCTGTCAAAGCCGAAATATTGCCCAATTTCATTCGGGAGACGTTCCAAGCCTTTAAGTCCGCTCAAATTCAGGATTTCTGAGCCTGCGCGTATTACAATGCGAGCACGTCGCAAGGCCTCGGCATATGCCTGGTCTGCTGTCATCACCATGCGCGTTCTTCTCTGCCCGCACCTTGCCCAATGCGAATAAATCGCACAACCTGCAAACTAACATCTTGACGCCTCACAGTCCGTGCACTATTCCGCACAAACGCTTTGATGGTATATGCCGGAAAAGATGCAGCGGGCGGTTGTAGCTCAGTTGGTTAGAGTATCGGCCTGTCACGCCGAGGGTCGCGGGTTCGAGTCCCGTCAACCGCGCCACCGCTGCTTTTAAAAAGGTCTCCCTCGCGGAGGCCTTTTTTGATTCAAGAGCTAAAATTCAAGCAGATGTCAGCGGGCAAAGCCCAGACTGGCTTCTATATGCGCATCAAGCTGGCTGTGCATCCAATCCAGATCGGCCTGATCCCATGTGTCTGGCGCGGGCGCACGGCCAGCCACGGCAGGGGTCCAGCGGTTGCCCATCCGCCGTTCTACAGGGGCATAGCCTTGGTCAGTTGCAGCCAGATCAAAAGCGGCTGCCAGATCGCTCAGGAAGGCTTCGGGCGCTGAATTGAACGCATCCAGCGAGACATAGACCACAGAGCCGCCGCGCGCAGGCAGGCCCAGCAAGGCGCGGTGTTTGAGGTTGCGCATGGCAAAGATGGTGTCGAACCGCGCACCCGTGACTGGATGGCGGTCAAATTGCAGCTCGCATCCTTCGGGGTGCAGGCGGGGAGCGATGCCGTCAAAATGGCCCAGCTTGTCCACGGTGGCATGCCACGGGCTGCGCAGGAAATCATGCCATCCCAACGATTGAACTTCTGCTGCCGCATGCCAAGGGCGTTTGTACAGCGAATGTGCCCATTTATGTGGTGCGCGCACGGCGCATATGGTCAGAAACGTGGGCGGCAGGGCGATCATGGCGGGAAAGCCGTGCTTCCAGCCCAGTGCCTCTGTACGCTTGATCCGCAACGCGTCCTGCACCGTCTTGCGGATAACATTTGTGCCGCAGCCGCGCTCTCCCAGCACCTGAAAACGGTCAAAGGGGCCTGCCTGAGCTTTGTGAAAGTGCCAGCCGGTTCCGGACATATCGGCGGACAGGGCCTGTGTGAAATCTGCAAATCCTGACAGCGCGCCGGGCACTCCTTTGTCGGAAACCATTGTCATTCTTGCTCTCTCGCGGCTTAGTGCATGTGAACCCGCAGTGTGATCAATCGCGCGGGAAATGAAAAGAAGGAAGAGGCATGCAGACAGCAGCCGCAGTCACAATGGTGCGCGATGATGCGTTTTTCCTCAGCGCGTGGTTGAAGCACTACGGCGATACGCTGGGGCGGCAGAACTGCTATGTGATCAACCACGGATACGGGGAACAGGTGGCGCAGCTGGCGCAGGGCTGTAACATCATCGGCATTCCCGGGGATCCGCACAAGAATTTCGACGTTAAGCGCTGGGGATTGCTGAACAATCTGGTCGGCGGCTTGCGCAAATATTACCGCCACGTTGTGGTCGGCGATGTAGACGAGCTGGTCGTGGTGGACCCTGACAAGGGCCTGAATTTGCTGGAGTATCTGGCGGCTGCACCGGAAAAGCGGATCCTCACGCCGCTGGGGCTGGAAGTGATCCACCGCATTGATCTGGAACCGGAGGTGGTGACGGATCACATCATTGGTCCGCGCCGCCATGTGCGCCCTGCGCCGCATTACTCCAAGCCCTGTGTTGTCTCGGCTGCGGCCAAAATCGCGCGCGGCGGGCATTTCACCCAATACCCCAAGCTGCACACCCCCGATGATCTTTATCTCTTCCACCTCAAGTTCTGCGATTTTGCGCAATACGCAAGCGCGATGGACCGCCGCAATGCAGTCACGCAAGGTATGGGCGATGACATTAAGGGCACAGCAATCGGGCGTCACTGGTTCGGGGCAGCCCGCGGCGAGGACCACGAAACATTTGAAGCATTCGCAGGGCTGAAGATGCAGGAAGGTTTTGACTTTGGCTTTATGCGTAAACGCATGCACCGTTCGTTCAAGGCGCGCGGCGAGACGGGATTTTATGAATTTAACCGGCCCGAATACGATACCCAATATCTGCTGCCAGAGCGGTTTATCGGCGTGATCTAGCACGCGTTTGCACAAGCGGCGCGCAGGGTTGCCCGCGCGCCCCTGATCGTTCAGCCGCGCTTTTCCGCGATCATCGCCTGCATCTGGTCGAGCGGCAGATAGCCGCGCAGCAATTCGTCTTTCATCACAAACGTGGGCGTGCCGGAGATTTTCAGCAGCTCCGCCAATGCGCGCGTCTGCTCGATCTCTGCGGTGACTTCGGGCGCGTTCATCCGCGCTTCGATGGCGTCCATGTCCAGCCCGAAGGTGCTGCCCAGACGGCGCAACGAGGGCAGGGTGATGTCGCCCTGAAAACTCATCAGCGCATCCGCCACAGTATGATAGCTGTCACCGCCCGCGACTTGTTTCACAGCAACCGCAAAGCGCGAGGCCAGCACGGAAGCATCGCCCAGAATGGGCAGTTCCTTAACAATCCATTTGATGTTGCCGTCACTTTCCAGCAGTTGCGCGACTTCGCTATGGGCCTTCTTGCAATAGCCACAGCGGTAATCCAGAAACTCGACCAGCACGATGTCGCCATCAGGATTGCCGCCAACCCATGAATAGCCATCGTTGAAGATCGCGTCCGCATGCTGTGTCACCAGATCCACATCGGCCTGCACCTGAGCTTGCTGTTCGCGGTTTTGCAGGATTTCGACGGCCTGCATGATCACTTCAGGATTCTCGAAGAGATAGGCGCGGACTTCGGCGCGAAACAGCGCGCGTTCCTCGTCGCTCATCGCGTTTAGGTCTTGGGCGAAGGCGGTGGTGGCAAGGCTGCCCAGCAGGGCAGTGGTGGCAAGAAGACGTATCATAAGGCTCACTTTCGGGTTGCGGCACGTTGAGAGGCAATCAACACATCTTGTGCCCGCTGCCAAGGGCCAGAGCCCTCTGCCAGAAGGCCGGTTGCGCGTTTTGCGTGAATTCCGGCGTCGTTCATGCGTCCGCCGAGGGCGTACCGCTCGGCGGTGATAAGGGCTGCCATGCCGTTCTGGCCGGTTTTGGCATAGGCTGTGCCCAGATCACGCAACATAGAGCCATCGCGGAAATCTTGCCTGCGCGATTTCTCCAGTACGTCCAGCGCCTTTTGACATTGCCGGAGGCCAGCAGTGCACGGCCATAGCCCGACAGCACCAACGGATCATTGGGAGCCAGCTGCACAGCACTGCCATAAGCCGCAGCGGCGGCGGAAAAATTACGGGTCTCCAGCAGGATCTGGCCTTTCTGGTCGCGCAGGAACGGATCATTCGGGCGTGCGGCGATGGCGGCATCAATCGCGGCCAGAGCTGCTTTGGTGCGCGAATTGCGGTGCTCTGCGACAGCTTGGCGCAGGGCGCGCACATCGGCGTATTTCTCGGAGCTCAAGCGCCGCAAGGTCCAGCTGGGCGCGCGGGTATAGGCGGTGATCTTGCCTTGCAGACGGGCAAACCAGTACTCCGCCGTGGGGTCGGCGGGCAGGGTGCCATAGCTTGCCACATACCCCGCCACTGCACGCATGCGGTCACGGCTCAGCGGATGCGAGCGCATGTAAGGGTCCTGTCTTCCCACGCTCAGCGTTTCTTGCCCCGCAAATATATCGAGCGCGTCCAACAGCCCCTGCGGCGAGGCTCCCGCCGCTTTCATTGTGCGGATGGCCGACTGGTCTGCCGATGATTCCTCGGCCCGTGTATGGCCCAGAAACGCGCGCTGTGCCGAGGTTGCACTGCCCATCGCGATGCCCTGCGCCGCCGCACCGCTGCCCGAGGCGGCGGCAACCGCTGCCAGCGCCAGTCCCAGGCCGCTGATGGTGCGCGCATTGTCCATATTGCCAAGGCGCCGCACGATGTGGCCGTTGGTGATATGCGCCGCCTCATGGGCAATCACCCCTTGCAGCGCCGCCGCAGTGTCAAGCCGTGTAATCAAACCGTAATGCACAAAAATCGCATCATTGCTGACCACAAAAGCGTTCAGCGTATTGTCATCTACAATCAGTATTTTCACCCGCTCGGGCGACAGACCCGCAGCCCTGAGGATGGGGGAGGCGATCTGTTTGAGCGCATGTTCCATATCCGCATCGCGCAACAAGCCGATGGCGTGTGCGGGCAAGGCCAGCAGGGCAACCACGGCAAGGGTGGCTATTGACGCGAGAAGGCGGATCAGGTGAAAGCGCATAAGCGATACTCTAGGAGAACACGCATGCGGAATTCAAGCCGGTCCGAAGTCGATCCCTTTATTGTGATGGACGTGATGCAGGCCGCCGCCCGTGCAGAGGCTGCGGGGCGTCATATTATCCACATGGAAGTCGGCCAGCCCGGTACGGGTGCCCCAAAAGGGGCGGCGGAGGCGCTGACTGCTGCGATGGCGTCGGGGCCATTGGGGTATACTGTTGCACTGGGGCTGCCCGCCTTGCGCAAGCGCATCGCACAGATGTACGGCGAATGGTACAACGTCGATCTGAACCCCGAGCGGGTGGTGATCACCGCAGGCTCCTCCGCCGCGTTTATCCTTGCCTTTACCGCGCTGTTTGACAGCGGCGACCGTGTCGGCATCGGCGCACCGGGCTATCCCAGCTACCGCCAGATTCTGGGCGCGCTGGGGATGGTGCCGGTGGACCTGCCCACAGCGCTTGAGAACCGCTATCAGCCGGTGCCTGCGGATTTTGCCGGCATGGATCTGCGCGGGCTGATGGTGGCCTCGCCTGCCAACCCGACGGGCACGATGCTGGACCATGCCGCCATGTCTGCGCTGATTGGTGCGTGCCACGAGACGGGTGCCTCCTTCATCTCGGACGAGATTTACCACGGCGTCGAGTATGAGAAGAAAGCTGTGACAGCACTGGAAATCACCGACGAATGTTATGTGATCAACAGCTTTTCCAAGTATTTCAGCATGACCGGCTGGCGCATCGGCTGGATGGTGGTGCCCGACGATCAGGTGCGCGTGGTCGAACGGATTGCCCAGAATATGTTCATCTGCGCGCCCCATGCCTCTCAGGTGGCGGCACTGGCGGCAATGGACTGTGCACCGGAGCTGGAGGCAAATATGGTCGCCTACCGCGCCAACCGCGCGCTGATGCTGGAGGGCCTGCCCAAGGCCGGATTTGACCGCATCGCGCCGCCGGACGGGGCGTTTTATGTCTATGCCGATGTGAGTGGCATCACCAACGACAGCCGCGCGCTGGCGGCGGATATTCTGGAGAAAGCGGGTGTTGCTGTGACACCCGGCCTCGATTTTGATCCGGTGCGCGGTCATACCACCCTGCGGTTTTCCTATGCGCGCAGCACCGATGATATCCGCGAGGGACTGGCGCGTCTGGCCGCCTATATGCAGGCCCGCTGAGGCGCTGGACCGCAGGGGGGCCAGAGTGGTATAGGGCGCATAAAGTGCCACAGGAAAAGAGGGGCAGAGCAGTGATGAAACAGTTTTTACTCGGCCTTGTCTGCGCGCTGACCCTGACCTGTGGTGCGGGCGCACAAAATCTGACCGCCCTTGCGCGGGTGGATGCGGCGGCCAGCAGCATCGAAGACGGCTGGTTCGGACGCACCGATATTGCCCTGCACCTAAGCCAGGGCGTGCCGTTCCGCGTCTTTACGCTGGATGATCCCGCGCGGCTGGTGGTTGATTTCCGCGAGGTGGACTTTGACGGGTTGCGCGCGGCGGATTTCCTCAGGGCCAGCACCCGCATCAGTGCCGTGCGCTTTGGTGCGTTCCAGCCGGGGTGGTCGCGTCTGGTGGCCGATCTGGCAGAGCCTGCGCTGCCGCGCGAGATCGGAATGCCGGCAGATCCCAACACCGGCCGCGCCACTTTGGAAATTGCCCTGAAAACCGTGAGTGCCGAAGCGTTTGCAGCAGCCTCCGGCGCGCCGAGTGATCCCAACTGGACGCCTGCGTTTTTGCGCGCGGCCCCGCCACCGCCCGCTGGTGCAGACCGCTTTACTGTTGTGCTGGACCCCGGCCATGGCGGCGTTGATCCTGGCGCGGAGCGGGACGGCGTGAATGAAAAACAACTCATGCTCAGCTTTGCGCAGACGCTGGCCGATGCCCTGCGCCGTGCCGGTGCAGAGGTTGTTCTGACCCGTGAGGAAGACGTGTTTGTGGCGCTGGAGACGCGCGTGGCCATTGCCCATCAGGTGCAGGGCGATCTGTTCATCTCGCTGCACGCGGATATCCTAACCCAAGGCGGGGCGAAGGGGGCGACCGTTTATACCCTTTCAGACGAGGCGAGCGACGCCGCGACCGAGCATCTGGCCGCACGGCACAACCGGTCAGATATCATTGCAGGCGCCGATCTGACCGGATCGGATGATCAGGTGGCACAAGTTCTGCTGGATCTGGCGCGTCAGGAAACCGGCCCGCGCTCTGCCGCCCTTGCCATGACACTGGCCGAAGGCATGGCCAGTGTGGGTGGCCCGATGAACCGCCATCCGCTGCGCGAGGCAGGTTTTTCAGTGCTGAAATCCGCCGATATTCCGTCGGTATTGATCGAGATCGGCTTTCTGAGTTCCGACCGTGATCTGGCAAATATCAGTGATCCGGTGTGGCGGCAGGGCATGGCGCAAGGCATGGCACAGGCAGTGCTGGCGTGGCGAGATGCGGACGCGGCGCGGGCAGGGCTGGTCCGGCAATAGGGGCAGGGCTGGTCCGGCAATAAAGGCAGGGCTGGTCCGGCAATAAAGGCAGGGCTGGTCCGGCAATAAAGGCAGGGCGCTGCGCATAAATCTAGGCGGTGTTTCGCTTCGTATCCCCCTGCTTGCCTTTTGACCATTCGCGCCTTTGCGCGTATAGGGGACCCAATTCTACAGCCAACCAAGGAGCTGTCGCGCGTGTTTCGAATGATCTTGTCATTTTTCGGGGGAATTTTCACCACCCTGACCATGTCCATCGGCATGGTGGCGTTGACGATCGGCGCGGTTTTCTGGATGTACGGGCGCGATCTACCCAGCCACGAATCTCTTGCCTCTTATACGCCGCCCACAATCAGCCGGATTTATTCCGGTCAGGGCCGGTTGATCGACGAATTCGCGCAGGAGCGGCGCCTGTTTGCGCCCGCAGACACGATCCCCGATCTGGTAAAGCAGGCGTTTATCTCGGCTGAGGACAAGAATTTTTACGAACATGAAGGCTATGACCTGCGCGGCATCGGTGCGGCGGCGATTGACGCTGTGCGCACGCGCGGACGTGATGTGCGCGGCGCCTCCACGATCACGCAACAGGTGATGAAGAACTTTCTGCTGTCCGGCGACCGTCAGGCAGAGCGCAAGGTAAAGGAAATTATTCTTGCCTCGCGGGTAGAACAGGCGCTGGACAAGGAAAAAATTCTCGAGCTGTATCTGAACGAGATTTTTCTGGGGCAAAACAGCTATGGCGTGGCCGCAGCCAGCCAGACCTATTTCAACAAGACATTGAGCGAGCTTGCCCCGCACGAGGCCGCGATGCTGGCCAGCTTGCCCAAAGCGCCGTCGGATTACCATCCGGTGCGGCGCAAGGACCGCCTGTTGGCGCGCCGTAATTTCGTGCTGCGCGAGATGAAGGAAAACGGCTATCTGACCGAGGCCGTCTATCTGGCAGAGCGGGAATTGCCGCTGCGCTCTGTGCAGAATGGTGATTTCGAGAGCTTCAAGGACGAGCTGCCGCCGCGCGACTATTTCACCGACGAAATCCGCCGCCAGCTGTCCGAGAACTTTGGCGAGGGCGAGTTTTTCACCGGCGGTCTGACCGTGCGCGCGACCATCGACAACGAGATGCAGCCGATCGCCGCGGATGCCCTGCGCCGCGAACTTGAGGCCTTTGACCGCGGGCGCGGTGTCTGGCGCGGGACAGGCCGGACATTACCGCCCGAGGCGTTGGTGGACGAGGAAACCTGGCGCACAGCATTGGCAGAGCAGCGCGTCCCGCGTGACATCACGCTGGAGACACAGTGGTTCCCTGCCGTGGTGCTGGAGATGGCCCCGCAGGGTGCGCGTCTGGGCATCGAGAACATCGAGAACATCGCGGACGAGGCGGGCGGCAACTGGGTTCCGCGTGCCGATATGGAATGGGCGCGTGCACGCAAGGCCGACGGCAAGCTGGGCGGGCGCGGTGATCTGGTGGATGTAGGCGATGTGGTGCTGGTGCGCCGTATGGTGGCTGATGCGGATGGCACGTTCATCCGCTGGACGCTGCGGCAGGTGCCTGAAGTACAGGGCGGTTTCGTCGCTATGGACGTGAACACCGGCCGCGTGATCGCCATGCAAGGCGGTTTCAGCTATCAGGCGTCGGTGTTCAACCGCGCCACGCAGGCCAAACGCCAGCCCGGCTCCAGCTTTAAACCTTTCGTATTTGCGGCAGCACTGGACAGCGGCTATACGCCTGCGACCATCATTGTGGATGCACCCATCGAGATCAATACACCGCAGGGTGTCTGGCGCCCGCAAAACTCCTCCAACCGCTATTACGGGCCCACGCCTTTGCGCACCGGGATCGAGCAGTCGCGCAACCTGATGACCATTCGACTGGCACAGGAAGTCGGCATGAACGTGGTCGGCGACTATGCCGAGCGTTTCGGCGTCTATGAAAACCTCTCGCCGGTGCTGGCCAACGCACTGGGATCGCAGGAAACCACGCTCTACCAAATGGTTGCAGCCTATGCGATGTTCGCCAATGGTGGAGAGCGGGTGACACCCACATTGGTAGACCGTGTGCAGGACCGCTATGGCCGCACCGTCTATAAACATGATACCCGCATTTGCGAGGATTGCAGCAGCCCCACGCTGGCCGCTGGCACATCGCCGCGGGTCATCTCCAACCGCGAGCGGGTAATGGATCCGGTCACGGCCTATCAGCTGACCTCGATGATGAAGGGTGTGGTGGAGCGTGGCACGGCGCGCGGCTCGGTCAACCTGCCGGTCCCGACAGCGGGCAAAACCGGCACCACCAACGATTCCAAAGACGTCTGGTTCGTCGGCTTCACCTCCAACATCGTGGCGGGCTGCTATATCGGCTATGACCAGCCGCGCAGTCTGGGCAGCGGTGCATCCGGTGGTGGCATGTGCGGGCCGGTGTTCCAACGGTTTATGTCGAAGGCGGTCGAGAAATATGGCGGCGGTAATTTTGCGGTGCCCGAGGGCTGTGAATTCATCAACATCGACCGCTTCACCGGCGCACGCCTCAGCGATACGGCCACGGGTGACAATGTCGTCTCCGAATGTTTCCGCGAGGGCGAATTCATCAACTTCGGCATCACCTTTGACGGCGGTTTTGCCATGGGGGAAGACCTGCCGCTGGTGGAAGAAGTCGGCGGGAGCCGCGCCAGGGAAGTGACCACCTCGACGGGCAAGAAGGCCGTCGTCGGCCCCAAAGCGGGCTTTGGCACGCTCAGCACGGGTGGTTTGTACTAGCGGCGACCTTGTGGCGACGCAGAGGCTGGTTTAACACAAAGGCGGTTCCTGTCTCCGCAGGGGCCGCTCTAATATTTCAGGACTGATCATGCGCGCAGAAGTACAAAACACCGTCGAGAAAATCCGTAAGTCACTGGATTTGCTGGGCCAGCGGCTTAACGTTGAGACGGCGCCTTACCGGTTGGAAGAATTCAATGCCCGTGTTGAAAACCCGTCGCTCTGGGACGATCCGGAAGCTGCACAAAAGCTGATGCGTGACCGTCAGGCGCTGGTGGATGCTATCGATACTTACGAAGGCATCAAGACCGATCTGCAAGACAGCATCGACCTGATCGAGCTGGGCGAGATGGAAGACGACAAGGAAGTCGTCGCCGAGGCCGAGGCCGGGCTAATGAAGCTTGCCAAGACTGCCGCGCAAAAAGAACTTGAGGCGCTGCTGGACGGCGAGGCAGACGCAAACGATACTTTCCTCGAGATCAATTCGGGCGCGGGTGGCACCGAGTCGTGTGACTGGGCCAGCATGTTGGCGCGCATGTATGTCCGCTGGGCCGAGAAAAAGGGCTATACTGTTGAATTGCAGGCTGAAAGTGCCGGCGAAGAAGCGGGTATCAAATCAGCCTCTTATAAAATCAGCGGCCATAATGCCTATGGCTGGCTGAAATCCGAGAGTGGCGTGCACCGGCTGGTCCGTATTTCGCCCTTCGATTCTGCGGCCAAGCGGCACACGTCTTTTACATCTGTAAAAGTCTATCCCGTGGTCGATGACAACATCGAGATCGAAGTGAACCAGTCCGATATCCGGATCGACACCTACCGCTCCAGCGGGGCAGGCGGCCAGCACGTCAACACCACCGATTCCGCCGTGCGCATCACGCACCATCCCACCGGCATCGTTGTGACGTCATCGGAAAAATCGCAGCACCAGAACCGCGATATCGCCATGAAGGCGCTGAAAAGCCGCCTCTACCAGATGGAGCTGGATAAGCGTTCTGCGCTGGTCAACGAAGTCCACGAGAACGCTGGCGATGCGGGCTGGGGCAACCAGATCCGGTCCTATGTCTTGCAGCCCTACCAGATGGTCAAAGACCTGCGCACCAACCACGAGACCTCTGACACCAAAGGGGTGCTGGACGGCGATCTGGACGGGTTTATGGGGGCGACACTGGCACTGGCCGTGTCGGGCAAGAGCAGGGCGCAAGCGCAGGGCGACTAGAGAAGTCTTTGTCTGAGGCCGGTTACCGCCCAATCCCCTTGCATGCGGCGATGTTACGCAGCACTGTTGGTGCATGGATATATTGAGTATGGACGCGCGGGCACAATCTGCCGCGCTTGAGAACGGCGATATTTCGGCGCTTGAGCTGATGGACGCCACATTGGCCCGCATCGACGCTGTAAATCCGGCGGTCAACGCCATTGTCAGTTTGCGCGACGGGGACCGTCTGCGCGATGAGGCGCGCGCCGCAGATAACGCACCGCGCAGCGGTTGGCTGCATGGCATGCCGATTGCCATCAAGGATCTGGCCAATGCTGCTGGTCTGCCCACTTCCATGGGCTCGCCGCTGTTTGCGGAGCAAGTGGCCGAGGCGGATGATACCGTGGTTTCCCGCTTGCGCGCGGCAGGGGCAATTATCATCGGCAAGACCAACACGCCCGAATTCGGGCTGGGCAGCCATACGTTCAATCCGGTGCATGGTGCCACGCGCAATCCCTATGATCTGACAAAAACCTGTGGCGGCTCTTCGGGCGGGGCGGCGGTGGCGTTGGCCACTGGCATGCTGGCCGTGGCCGATGGCTCCGACATGATGGGGTCCCTGCGCAATCCGGCGGGCTGGAACAACGTCTACGGCATGCGCCCCACGTGGGGCACTGTGCCCTCCGAGCCTGTAGGCGATATGTTTATGCACCAGCTTGCCACGTCCGGCCCGATGGCGCGCAGCCCTTCGGATCTTGCCGCGCTGCTGGATGTGATGACGGGTGCCGATGCGCGCCAGCCACTCAGTACGGACGGCGCCAAAACGGGGGCAGGGATCGAGCGTGCACCAGAGGGATTGCGCCTCGGTTGGCTGGGCGATTGGGACGGCGCGCTGCCTTATGCCGATGGTATCATGGAGATCAGTCAGGCCGCGATGGTGCAGATGGAGGGGCTGGGCCACCGGGTCGAGACGCTGGCCGCGCCCTTTGACGCCGATGCAATGTGGCACGCGTGGTGCGATCTGCGCTCGTTTTCGGTGACAAACGGGCTGGGTGCACTCTATGCAGATCCTGAAAAGCGCGATTATCTCAAGCCCGCCGCGGTCTGGGAGATAGAGCGCGGGCTGGCCATGTCAGCTGTGGAGGTGCAGCGCGCGAGTGCCACGCGGTCTGACTGGTTCCGCCGCACCACGCGCCTGTTCGAGAGTGTGGACGTGCTGGTGCTGCCGTCGGCGCAGCTCTGGCCGTTTGACGTGGATTGGGCCTATCCCGAAGCGATCGCGGGCAAGGCGATGGACACCTATCACCGCTGGATGCAGGTGGTGATCCCTGCGGGTCTGATCGGTCTGCCGGTGGTAAATGTGCCGGTCGGGTTTGGCGCAAACGGGCTGCCCGCAGGCCTCCAGCTGATCGGGCCGCGCGGCAGTGACGGTGCGCTGTTGCAACTGGCCCAGCAATGGCACGGGGCCACGGGCTGGCCGCAAAAGCAGCCGCCAAAGCTGTAGGGAGATGGACACAATGGACACCACATCGACACGGCCCCACGGGGTTCCGCCGCTCTCGACGCCGACAGCTGCCCTGCTGCGCGGCGCATTGGCAGAAGGCTGGCAGGATTTTCGTGCCGCCCCCGCCTTTGGCCTGATTGTTGCGGCTCTCTGCCTGACGGCGGGCTGGGGCCTGATCGGACTTACAGTCTGGGCGGGCCACACGTTCTGGTTTGTGCTGGGCGTATTTGGGTTTCCGCTGGCCGCCCCCTTTGCCGCCCTTGGCACCTATGAGGTCTCGCGCTTGCGTGGCTTGGGCGAACGTCCCACCGTCGGCCGTGTCCTGAGCGTGCTCTGGACCGAGCGGGGGCGCCAGTTGCCGCTGCTGTGCGCGCTGATGATGGTGATGCTGCTGTTCTGGTTTTTTCTGGGCCACATGATTTTCGCCCTGTTTCTGGGCCTCAAACCGATGACCAATATCATGTCCTCGGCAGATGTGTTCCTGAGTGCGGATGGCTTGATGATGCTGGGCCTTGGCACGGCTGTGGGCGCATGCTTTGCACTGCTGCTGTTTGCGATTTGTGTGATCGGCTTGCCGCTGTTGCTGGACCGCGAGGTGGATTATGTGACGGCGATGATCACCAGCTTTACCATGGTCACGGCCAATCCTGTCGTCATGCTGGCCTGGGCCGCGTTTATTGCTGTGGTGCTGCTGTTGGCGATGCTGCCTGCGTTTCTGGGGCTGGTGGTGGTGTTGCCGTGGCTGGGCCATTCCTCATGGCACGTCTACGCGGCACTCCGGGAAGGTTGATCCGGCGTTTCGCGCCCATGAATGACCAGTTGCGCGCGCAAGGGTGCGGCGCGTGAATCGCCCCGCTCCAGCGCAAAGACATAGGCATGGGTCAGGAAAAAGCACGCGGCATCGACATCCGCAGCCCCCTGCGCCGCCGCACTGTACAGCGTGACCAGCGCATCGGTATCGCCAGCCGCATGGGCAGCCAGCATGTCGGCATGCAGATCGTTCATTCCGCAGCAAGCGGTGTGCGGTGCCGCGCCATCTGGGTGGCGACCCAGCCGTGGAACATATGTGTGGGCCCGTCCATCGCAGGCGAAAACCGCCCGCCGTCAAAGCCCACCGCGTGGCGGCCGCGCTGCATGCCCTCGACCACAAAAATATCCTCTTCGAATACGTCTTTCCATTGCGCCGTATTGCGGGCGCGCAATTCGGGATCGGTCATCGGCTGGGCATAATAGAGGTGCACATGCTCCACTGTGCGCTCGTAGCTTTCGGGCACCAGGATGATTGCAAAGGTATGGTCGCGGTGCACGCCCAGCAGGACATTGGGATAGGCGGCGACATATTCGGCGGCAGTGTCCCACTTGGTGCTCAAGCCCTCGAAATCGGGAAAGCTGGTGGCATCTTCGCCCTTCAGCTGCCGGTAGACCAGCGTGCCTTGGCCTGAAAATTGTCCCTCCTGCTCGATGTGGTAATGGTCCTCCAGCCGGGAATAGCTGTTGAGGCCCGGATGCACCCAAGGCAGATGATAGCTCTCGCAATAATTCTCGACCGCCAGCTTCCAGTTGCACTTCACCGCCAGCTCGAACCGGCTGTCGGCACCGCCGTGGTGCAGCGGTTTGTCAAACTCGGCCCAGCGGGCCAGCAGATCTGCGTTGGCCTCTGCGAACGGCTTGGCGGTGCCAGAGACGTTGATCCAGACGACATCCATCCAGATATGGCTGCGCACTTCGATCAGGCCCAGCAGATCACGGTCGATGCCTTCAGATGTATTTCGCCCCGGCCCACCCACATGCGGCGTGCTGACCAGCTTGCCTTCGGTGCTGTAGCACCATGAATGATAGGGGCAGCGGATCGCTCCTTCGATCTTGCGCGGGGAATCCACCAGAATCATGCCACGGTGGCGGCAGATGTTCTGGAACACCCGCACTGCACCTGTCCGGTCACGGATCAGCAGCAGGGGCACACCAAGAAAGGTCACAGGCTTGGCATCGCCCAGATCCGGCACATCCTGCGCCACGCCAAGGCCTGCCCAATTGTCAAACAATACCGCCTGACGTTCTTCGGTAAACACGGCGGGGTCGGTGTAATGTGCGTTGGGCAAACCGGTTGCAGACTGAATGGGGCGGCGCACCGTGCCGAGATCGGTTGGGGTCATGCTACTCTCCTGCTCTTGGAGCAAGAGTACCACGCCGCCGCGCCCTGTTTTATGCCACCAGCGACTCGATTTGATCGCAGGCGACATGGAGTGCGCGGTGTGTCATTCGCCGCGCGACAGGGCTGCAACACCGGTGCGGGCGACGTCTGACAGACCCAGCGGGCGCATCAACTCGGCAAAAGCGTCGATCTTTTCGGGCGCGCCGGTGACTTCGAATACAAAGCTGGTCAGAGTGCTGTCCACCACATTGGCGCGGAAAATATCGGCAAGGCGCAGGGCCTCGACCCGCTTTTCGCCGGTTCCCGTGACCTTGAACATCGCCAGTTCCCGCTCGACGCTTGCGCCCTCGACGGTGAGGTCGTGAATTTCGCGGACCGAGACAATGCGCCCCGTTTGCGCCTTGATCTGCTCGATCGCTTGGGGCGTGCCGCGCGTGACAATGGTGATGCGGGACAGGTGGCCGGTATGATCAACCTCCGCCACGGTCAAGCTGTCGATGTTATAGCCACGGCCTGCAAACAGACCGATCACGCGCGCCAGCACCCCCGGCTCGTTCTCGACCAGCAGGGCGAGGGTGTGGCGTTCCTCGACGTCCGAAAAGTTGGGGCGCAGGTTATAGGCGGAGTGGGAATTGGCGTCTTTTTTGAGTTTTAGCGGTGACATATCATCTATCCTTAATGGTGGGGGCAGGGACCGGAATTTTCAAAAATTCCGGCCCGTTTTTTCGAAAAAACGGCTACACCAGCACCTTACCCTCTGCATCAATCGCGGTGGACGTATCAACCTCGCCCATGATCATTTCGTTATGCGCCTTGCCGGACGGGATCATCGGGAAACAGTTTTCGTGCTTCTCGACGCCGCAATCAAAAATGACGGGGCCTTTATAGGTGATCATCTCCATGATTGCATCGTCCAGCATGTCGGGGTCCGTGCACAGGATGCCCTTTGCGCCAAACGCCTCTGCCAGCTTTACAAAATCGGGCAGGCTTTCGGACCAGCTGCTGGAATAGCGTTGGCCGTGCAGCAATTCCTGCCACTGGCGCACCATGCCAAGGCGTTCATTGTTGAGGATGAACTGTTTGACGGGCAGGGCGTATTGCATTGCCGTGCCCATTTCCTGCATGTTCATCAGCCATGATGCCTCACCGGCAACGTTGATCACCAGTGCATCGGGATGCGCCATCTGCACGCCGATTGAGGCGGGAAAGCCGTAGCCCATGGTGCCCAGACCGCCCGAGGTCATCCAGCGGTTCGGGTCTTCAAAACCCAGATATTGCGCGGCCCACATCTGGTGCTGGCCCACTTCGGTGCAGATATAGCGGTCATATTTCTTGGTCAGGGCCTCCAGCCGCGACAGGGCATATTGCGGCTTGATGATCTTGCCCTTCTGCTCGAACTTCAGGCAATCCACGGCGCGCCATTCCTCGATCTGCTTCCACCATTTGGCCACAGCAGCGGAGTTAGTTTTGCGCCCGCGAGATTTCCAAACCTTCAGCAGATCCTCCAGCACATGACCCACATCGCCCATGATCGGGATATCGACGCGGATCACCTTGTTGATCGAGGAGGGATCAATGTCGATATGCGCCTTGGTCGAATGCGGGCTGAATTTGTCAACAACGCCCGTGATCCGGTCGTCAAAGCGTGCGCCGATGTTGATCATCAGATCGCAGCCGTGCATCGCCATGTTCGCCTCGTAGAGACCATGCATGCCCAACATGCCCAGCCATTTGTCACCCGACGCAGGATAGCAGCCCAGACCCATCAGCGTCGAGGTGATCGGAAATCCTGTCGCCTCGACCAGCTCGCGCAGCAATTGAGACGCGGCGGGGCCGGAGTTGATCACGCCGCCGCCAGTGTAGAACACAGGGCGCTTGGCTTTTTCAATCGCGTCTACCAGTTCCACAATGGCGTCCATGTCGCCTTTGAGTTGCGGTTGGTAATGGGATTTTACCGCTGCCTTGGGAGTATAGTTGCCCGTGGCAAACTGCACATCCTTGGGGATGTCGACCAGAACGGGGCCGGGGCGGCCCGAGGTCGCGATGTGGAACGCCTCATGGATCACGGCGGACAGCTTGTCGGTGTCTTTGACCAGCCAGTTATGCTTGGTGCAGGGGCGGGTGATGCCCACGGTATCTGCCTCCTGAAACGCGTCAGAGCCGATCATGAACGTGGGCACCTGACCTGTCAGAACGATGATCGGGATGCTGTCCATCAGCGCATCCGTCAGACCTGTCACCGCATTGGTGGCACCAGGGCCGGAGGTCACCAGCGCCACACCCGGTTTGCCGGTGGAGCGGGCATAGCCTTCGGCGGCATGCACAGCGCCCTGTTCGTGGCGGACCAGCACATGGGTGATGCTGTTTTGCTGGAAAATCTCGTCATAGATCGGCAGGACAGCACCGCCGGGATACCCGAATATGGTATCGACCCCCTGATCAATCAGGGCTTGAACGATCATTTTCGCTCCGGTCATCTGGCGTGTCATCTGCGTGGTCCTCTCGGTTGGCGTCTTTTGGTTGTGCCCAAGGTCGGGGCGGTCTGGTGGATGTATCAGCTGCGGGACGTAGACATGAAAAAGCCCCCGAGGGTGTCGGAGGCGCATGGGGACTTGTAATGGTCAACCGTTACCGGCCCATGCGCATTTCCTCTACAATGACGACTAGGCACGACATCGGCCTGATACTCCGTTTGTTTGTGAAGGGACATTATGGGCGTGGTTTAGGGGCGTCAACCGCGAATTGACATCTTTTATGTCCCTGAGGCATATTTTTGCGACATATTATTTCGCACAATGATCATCCTGCGACATTTTGGCAAATTCAGATGGTGAATCACAACGGTGAATCACCCTGCCAAACCACGCACAGCGGGTCCTGCGCTATAAATCCACACCGGTGCCTTGCAGCACACCATGTTCCAACGCGTAGCGTGTCAGGCCTGCGGTGCTGGAAATACCCAGCTTGCGCTTGAGGTTCTTGCGGTGTGTCTCGACCGTGCGCACAGAGATATCGAGGGTCAGGGCGACTTCCTTGTTCGACTGGCCCTGTGCCAGTTGCAAAAGGATGGTCTGTTCGCGCCCCGTCAGGGTTTCGCGCACGCCGCCGCCTTTGGGTGTCAGCGAGCCTTGGGCGCCGGTGCACAGATACCGCTCTCCGCGCATGACGGTATCAATGGCCAGCTTGATCTCGTCGGTGGGCACGTCTTTCAGCAGATAGCCCATCGCCCCATGGTTGAGCGCGGAGGAGATATATTCAGGACTGTCGTGCATCGACAGGATGACGATGCGGGTGCCGGGACGCTGCTCCAGCACAATCTCGGTGGCGGACAGCCCGCCCATGTCGGGCATGTTCAAATCCATCAGGATCACATCGGGGTCGAGCGTGTCCAGTTGTGCAATCACCGCACGCCCGCCGTTCAGGTTGCCCACCACTTCGATGTCGTCATAACTCTCCAGAATGGATTGCAGACCTTCGGCAACCATCGGGTGGTCGTCCACAATGGCGATGCGCAGGCGTTTGATCATGGGGTGGCCTTTCGGGGGCTGGGCGCGGGTTTGGGCGCTTCGGGTGTGGGGGGCAGCATATGGGTCAGCGGGGCAACCGCTTCGATCTCGACGCCTTTGCCGGGGCTGGAGCGCAGGTGCAACCGCCCGCCCAGCTGGTCCATCCGTTCTTGCATGTTGCGCAGGCCAAGGCCCTGATTGCCATTTCGCAGATCAAGGCCGCAGCCGTTGTCGGTGATCCGCAGGGTGGCGCCGCGCCGATGGCCGCGCAGATCAATGCCGACATGTGTGGCATTCGCGTGCCGCTCGATGTTGGTCAGCGCCTCTTGGGCGATGCGGTAGAGGGCGATCTTGGCATCATTGTCCAGCCGGTTGCGAAAGACCACGGTGGCATAGCTGGTCTCGATGCCTGTACGCGCGCCAAATTCCTCGGCCAGCATGCGCAGGGCAGGGCCCAGGCCCAGATCGTCCAGAATGCCGGGGCGCAGATCACGGCTGATCCGGCGCACTTCGGATATTGCCTCGCCCAGACTGGTGATACCTTTGGCCAATGGCGCGCCCGCCTCCGGATCGCCACGTTCCAGACGGCGGCGCGCGTTCTCCAGCGCATAGCGCACGCCGACAAGGATCTGGCTGATCCCGTCATGCAGTTCGCGCGCCACGCGCCCGCGCTCTTCTTCTTGTGCGTCAAACACCCGCTGCGTCAGCTTTTTCAGCTTGGCATCCGCCATACGCCGCTCGCGCAGGTTCAGCCCCATGCCGGTGCCGAACACCACAAGAAGGGCAATCAGTGTAATCGCGCCAATATACAGGAAGGTCCGCGCCACCCGCGCTTCGACCTCGGCGCGGGTCGTGGTGACGGTGGCCACGATATCGTCGATATATACGCCCGTCCCCACGGCCCACTGCCACGAGGGGAAAGAGGTGACATAGACAATCTTGCGCGCCATCTCTCCGGTAGAGGGTTTAGGCCACATATAGCTGTGATAGCCCGCACCGCTGCGCGCAATCTGGATCAGTCGGTCGACAACAGGGGTGCCTTCGGAATCGGTCTCGCCGCGGAAATTACGGTCGATCCGGTCTGTCTCGCGGGGCGAGACTACGGCGGTGCCGTCATAATCATAGACAAAGAACTGGCCTTCGTCGGCATAGATCATCGCCGATAGGATTTGCGCTACCCGCCGCTTGGCACCTTCGTCATCGGGTGCCGCAGAGCCGTAGATAAAGTAGAACCCGTTGCGCGCTTGCGTGACATAATTGCGCAGCTCGATCTTTTTGGCCTCGATCAGCTGGGTCTCAAGCGCGACAATCTCGCGCTCGGCCAGCGTGCGCGATTGCGCGGCCACCACCAGCGCAATCGCGGCCACTGCCACAATCAACGGGACAGAGGCCAGCAGCGTCAGCTTTTGCGCGTAAGAAACAGAGAAGCGGAGGCGATCAAGGGTCATACCGATTCGATACGACGAATCCGCGCTGCGGGCAAAGCCAAAGAACAGCCAGCGCCAGAAAGTCGATGTGTATAGTTTTATATGCATTGGCAGGAAAACACGCTGATACCCTGTAAAATCTCCGGAAAAATGTCTGAAAAGCTGATTTCTACGCAGTACTAGGTATTCCAAATTGGCAGGCGCCCGTTAGTTTCGCCTCACTTGTAACGATCTGTGTGGACCTAACCCGCACAGGCGCAATAATCCCGGGAGGATACCCTTTATGGATCGTCGTTCATTTTTGAAGACATCTGCCCTTGGTGGCACGGCTGCGGCTGCATCAACGCTTGCGGCACCTGTTTATGCCCAAGGCAAAAAGACACTGACAATGGTCACATCCTGGCCGCGCGGCTTTGCCGTGCTGGACGATGCGGCGACCTACTTCAACAACATCGTAAATGAACTCTCCGACGGTTCGATCACGATCGAGAAAAAAGCACCGGGCGAGCTGGTGGGTGCGTTCGAAGTGTTCGACGCTGTGTCCTCCGGTCAGGCGGATATGTACCACTCTGCCGATTATTATTTCATCGGCCAGCACCCGTCCTTCGCCTATTATACAGCCGTGCCTTTCGGTGGCACAGCGCAGGAGCTGACAAACTGGTATCTGCACGGCGGCGGTCACGAGCTGCACAACGAAGTCGGCGCGATCTTCAACATGAAGATGTTCAACGCCGGCAACTCCGGTTCGCAGTCCGGCGGCTGGTTCCGCAACGAGATCGCCTCGGTTGCGGATTTCAACGGTCTGAAGTTTCGTATGCCGGGCCTTGGCGGTCAGGTTCTGGGCAAGCTGGGCGCCTCCGTCCAGAACATTCCGGGCGGCGAACTCTATCAGGCGCTGTCTTCGGGCGCGCTGGACGGTCTGGAGTGGGTCGGCCCCTTCGCGGACGAGCGCGCGGGCTTCCAGGAAGTTGCAAAAGTCTATTACACAGCGGGCTTCCACGAGCCGGGCTCCGGTCTGACGGCCTCCGTCAACCTTGACGTGTTCAACGAGCTGACAGCGACCCAGCAGAAGATCATCGAATACGCAGCGATGGCCACAACCCACACCCAGCTGGCCGAAACGCTGGCCAACAATGGTGCGGCACTGGCGCGCTTGCAGCAGCAGGGTGTCAAAACCATGCAGTTCTCCGATGATGTCTGGGATGCATTCGGTAAAGCCTCTGCCGAAGTCATGGACGAGAACATGGGCGACGAGCTGTTCGCGCGCACCCGTGCCAGCTTCGAGACGTCCTTGTCCTCCTCGGCCGAATGGCTGTCCAAGTCGGACGCCTTCTACGTCGAGCAGCGCGAGCGCGTGCGCAAAAGCATGCAATAAGCAATACTATTCAAGGGCTGCGCCACACGCGCAGTCCTTGTTTTTCTATGAGACAACAATACGGCAAGTGTTTGAAAACACTGCATCACCGGTACGAAAACAGCGCAACATCAGACGTTGATCGTACGACCCGGGGAGGGGACACATGGCAGACGATAGTGTATGTTCGGGGTTTTTCCGTGCAGCCGAGGGCGCAAAGCTCGGCTGTCTTGATAAATTCCAGGAAAGTGGCGGCATCCAGTGGTTTTTGGGCAATGTGCTTGAGGCTTTTTACAACGTCTTTGCCGCTGTGCTCAATCCGGGCATGTGGCTGAACTGGTCTGACGGCCAGTCGATGATGCGGTTCATTTATTACGGCGGCTCGGTCGAGCTGTTTTTTGTGCTGGCCACAGTGCTGGTGATCATCACCGCGATCGGCATGCGCAAACGCGCGATGATGTGGGCCATGGTGCGCGGGCTGGAAGGCGTTGCCAACACGCTCGGGCGTTTGTTTGCCTGGGCGGGCCTGCTGATGGTGCTGCAACAGATCATTATCGTCTTTATGCAGCGGATTTTCACACGGCCCGACATCTCGATCGGTTTTGGCATCCCGCTTCAGTTCGATATCAGCTGGTTCGCGGAGGAGTTGAAGCTGATGAACGCTTTGGTTGTCTGCCTCTGCGTCAGTTATACGTTTGTGCAGGGCGGGCATGTGCGCGTTGACCTGTTTTACGCAGGCGCAAAATTCCGGACCAAAAAGATCGTTGATATGTTTGGCGCGGTCTTCTTTATGATGCCGTTTGCCATCGTGACCTGGATGTACGGCTGGTACTTCTTGTGGCGCCACCTTGTGACACCGAACCCGTCGGCATCCGACAAGCTGGAAACCTTGCTGCGCAAGGCGCAATTGTTGAAATGGAACGTCGAGACCATCGGCTTTTCGCCCAACGGGTTCAACGGGTACTTTCTGTTCAAAATACTGCTCTGCCTGTTCTGTGCCATGGTCATGCTACAGGCGATTGCCCTCTTTTACCGCTCGTGGTGCGAGCTGCGCGAGGGCGAGGCGAGCGAAGGAAAATATCTCGACAAGGATAGCCTTGGCGAGGGCGAAGAAGCCTATGAGGGAACACACTAATGTTTTTTGGTCTAGACGGGGTCGAAGTCGGCCTGATCATCGTATTCGTCTGTCTCTTCGGCGGCATTCTGTCCGGCTTTCCGGTGGCTTTTGCCATCGGCGGTGCCGGGATCATTTCATTCTTTATCATTGCGGCACTTGATAGCGCGGGTTTGCTGATCCATCAGGCGATTGATACCTCCTCTACGGCGTACCGGGCGCTGGTGGACTCCGGGATAAAATACGAGACCATATCGGTCTTCAGTTATCCGGACCTGCCGCGCATGGGCGAATCCGTTTTCCCACAGGGCTGGGAGGTCGCACTCGACCGCAACGTGTCTTTCGTGGTCAACCGCATGAACGAGCGTGTTCTGGCGGGACAATCTATCGAGACGCTGCTTGCGGTTTTGATGTTCGTTCTGATGGGCATCACGCTGGAGCGGTCCAAGATCGCAAATGACCTGTTGACCACGATGGCCAAGGTCTTCGGGCCGCTGCCCGGTGGTCTGGCTGTCTCGGTTGTGGTTGTGGGGGCGTTCCTTGCCGCCTCGACGGGAATTGTTGGGGCAACTGTGGTGACGATGGGCCTGCTGGCCCTGCCGACGATGCTGCGCAACAATTACTCGCCAGAACTTGCCACAGGGGTCATCGCGGCTTCGGGCACTTTGGGGCAGATTATCCCGCCCTCCATTGTGATCGTTCTGCTGGGAACACTGGCGGGTGATCTTTATTCCTCCGCGCAAGAAGCGCGCGCATCCTCGCTGGGCTGTACCGATGCGCTGACCTATCTGGGCGAGCCTGCGGTTGTCTCTGTCGGCACGCTGTTTCAGGCGGCATTGCTGCCGGGTATCCTGCTGGCGCTGCTCTATGCGCTTTATGCCTTCGGCTATGCGCTGGTCAATCCTGACAAAGCGCCTGCGGTCGTCATGGGCGGCACAAATGCGGAGCCCGTGACACGCTCGGAAGCCTTCACATGGTTTGTGGGGGCACCTGTACTGGTGATTGTGGGCACGATTGTGCTGGGCAGTCTGGGTTTCGTCGGCAGCCAGAGCACCCGCATCTCCAGCTTCTCCGATATTGGGGAAAGTGCAACCTTGCGCACCAATGTGGGCGACGAATGCAAAGCGGCAATGATTGAGCTGCACGGGCAGGAACGCTGGGATCTGGCGTTGCAACAACAGGCTGTGATCGAGGCCGCAGGCGGCCTGACCCAGAGCGCCAAGCTGACCGAGGACGAGTATGCCGCGACACAGCAGGCAAAGATCGACGATGCTGCCCCCGTAGGTACAGGCATCGCAGTGCTGATGATCCTGCTGACACTGATCCTGACCACTGCACGCGGTGTATCACCCACGTCTGACACCAAACCATTGCTGATCGGTGGTATCGGTGTGGTGCTGTTGTTGTTGGTCGATATCCTGCTGGTCAGTCCGGTCACAACACCCGGGGTGATGGTGCTGCTGATGGCGCTGCCGTTCACGGCTGTGATGTACGGTGTGGTCTATGCCACGGGCCTATGCGCCAAGAACGAGTTGATCCGCGTGGTTTTCCCGCCGCTGGTCCTGATCGTGGCCGTGCTCGGCTCGATCCTTGGTGGTATCACCAACCCCACGCCCGCAGCGGCACTGGGGGCAGGCGGTGCGCTCATGCTGGCAGCCTACCGCAAGCTGAAGGATCTGGACCGCTCGCCGAAGGTGATCATCTGGTCCACACTGGCGATCATCATCTGTATCCTTGTAGGTGTGAATTTTGATCTGAGGATCAATCAGGACGAAGTCGGCTTTGAAAACTGGGTCGCCTTCTTTGTGGCCTACGGCGCCTATCTCTATGCGGTGTTCGGTCTGCTGTTCAGCTGCTGGATCCTGTGGACATCAGGTGTGCTGACACCGGTTGTGCGCGAGACGGCCAAGGTCACGTCGATGGTGTTCACCATCCTCATCGGCTCGCAGCTGCTCAACCTTGTGGTCATCAGCTTTGGGGGTGAGCATTACATCCAGCAGTTCCTGCGGTCATTTGAAAATGAACTGACTGTCTTCCTGCTGGTGATGCTGGTGCTCTTTGTGCTGGGGTTTGTGCTCGACTTCCTCGAGATCATCTACATCGTTGTGCCGATCGTGGGGCCGGTGATTTACGGCGGCACGTTCGATCCCAAATGGGTAACGATCATGATCGCGGTCAACCTGCAAACCTCGTTCCTGACACCGCCTTTCGGCTTTGCGCTGTTCTATCTGCGCGGGGTTGCACCGGCGAGTGTGACGACACAGCATATCTACCGCGGAATCATACCGTTTGTGTTGATCCAGATATCAGGATTGGCCATCTTGTGGTTCTTCCCATCGATTGTAACGATTGTGCCGGATCTGATCCCGTAACCGCGCATCTGTACGAGTGGGAAAAAGGGCACCTTTCGGGGCCAGCCCCTTACGGCAAATGTTGAAATAAATACTTCTGTTGGCCACTAAGTGGCCAACATTACCATCAAAACAGTATTTTGACCCACTTTTCGATGGAGGTGACAAGTGCTCCATGGCCCGAAAATATCTTCGGTAGAATTACCCGCCCTGGAGCGGCGATTTCCACCAGCCTTTGAAGGTGTCGATCTAAACTTCTGTCGTAACCCGCAATGTGCGACCTACGGCACTTTCCCTGACCCCTTCAAGCGACCTAAAGGCACAGAGCCTGCGCCGCCGGACGTGCTTCGAGGTGTCGTTGCGGGCAAGAAGTACGAAGAGTTCTTCAAATGTCCGACCTGCAGTAAAACCTCACGGATCAAGAATAACCGCGCGATAGTTGAGGAATACAAACGTCTCAAACATTTGCAAGATGTATGATCCGACTGTGCCATCCTGCAATACGGATGGCTGCTTCGCGCACGGAATGGCACTGGAGACCAGCCCCGAGTTCTACCGTCGCTTCGGGAAGACGGCAAAGGGAGATCCTCGCTTTCAGTGCCGCCTATGCCTCAAAACCTTCTCTATTGGAAAGCCTGCCAGGCGCCACCTGCGCAGCGACAAGAACCGGATCATCTTCCAGATGCTGTGCAACGATGTCTCGCGGTCAAAAATAAGCAAGATTGCGGATATTTCCTATCGAGATCTCTACGGCAAGATCGGCTTCTTCTATGATCAAATCCAAAGCTTTGTCGCGCAGAGAGAGGATTTCTCGAAGGTCGATTTTTGGGAGGTCGGCTCAAAGTTCGCGATGGATAGCCAGACGCTGATGCTTAACTGGCCGACCAAACGAAAACGAACACCAGTCGCAGTCCAGCACCTCTGCACCGCCCACGCTCGATCCGGCTTCATCATGGAGGCCGCGATTCAGTTTGACCCTGCGATGACAATGGATGAGGCTGAAGACATATCATTTGGAGCCAATGAAGAAGATCTCTCCGTCGCCTTTCGTCGGCACGCTCGGGTCTGGACGAAGACAGAATTTCAGGGGCATCTGACGCGCCTGCGCAAGCAAAACAGGTGAAAA
>Ga0163215_100514_pt1 | contig 60782 bp, 60 predicted proteins | sample SynspAceP_FD_185934 | JGI IMG/M metagenome (GOLD analysis project Ga0163215, IMG submission 185934) | Saline lake microbial communities from Ace Lake in Antarctica - Synechococcus sp. Ace-P (Hybrid Assembly) | ecosystem: Environmental > Aquatic > Non-marine Saline and Alkaline > Saline | place... | reverse complement strand
CGGGTGTGGCTTGAGGCATTTTATGTCTCGCTGAAAGATCGGATTAGACACCCATATTCTTACAGCAAAACAATGACTTAGGATACTCCCGCCAGCCTACAAAGCTGCCTGCGGTGAATAAATCGGGTTAGCTTCCGTAGATACGAGCTTTCGAGACTACGCAACCATTGTGATCACCTGAAGCTGATTAGCGGCAGCTTGGGGCTGGAAGCCGATGAAAACCCGTTTTCCGCTATGGCGTCTCCCATACACACCGCAGTCGCCAAACCATCAATTTCGCACCAACAATTCGCTTTCGGCTTCAACACAGCGCCCATAAAAAACCGCCAGACAGCCATCCGGCGGAGTTTTGTTTTGCATTCAGTTGGCCCTGAAGCTCAGCGCCAATTCAGTCTTACTGACCGCCGCCCAGCGTGTGGACGAAGACCGCCAGCTGCTTGACTGTCGGCTCGCCGAGGCGGTCGACCCAGGCTGGCATCACGCCGTGCTTGGGGGCACGGATCTGCGAGACGATCTGTGCTTCCGTGGATCCCTTGAGCCAGATGGCGTCTGACAGCCGCGGCGCACCAAAATCAACGATGCCCTCGGCGTTGTCGCCATGGCAGGCCGCGCAATTTTCCGCATAGACTTCCTTGCCGGGTTCAACCAGAGCCGCATCAGACGGCGTGCTGCTCAGGCTGACGACATAGGCAGCCACCTCATTGATCTGCGCGGGTTCAAGCATGTCGGCAAAGGCCGGCATCTCGGAAACGTGGGTATCGTCATCAGCCTCATAACGAATGCCGTGCGCGATGGTCTTGTAGATCTGGTCGATCGACCCGCCCCACATCCAGTCATCATCATTGAGATTGGGATAACCCGCCGATCCGGAAGCCCCCGACCCGTGGCACTGGGCGCAATTGACCTTGAAGGCGGATGACCCGCCGGCAATGGCGAACTGCAGCAGTTCCTGGTCGCCGGCAATCTCGCCCACCGGGGTCGCGGCGATCTTGTCGAGCAACACGCCTTGCGCGGCTTTGGCGTCCGCCAGTTCCGCGACGACATCGGCACGGCTCGAATAGCCGAGCAGTCCCGGTGTTGCGCCATTGAGCAGTGGAATCGCCGGATAGGCAATCGCATAGCCGATGGCCCAGATGATGCAGAGATAGAACGTCCAAAGCCACCAGCGCGGCATGGGGTTGTTCAATTCCCGGATTCCATCCCACTCATGACCGGTGGTCTCGACGCCGGTAACCTCATCAATGTGTTTCTCGGACATGCCTCAGTCCTCCTTCAACGGGATTTGCGCTGCATCGTCCGCGGCTTTCTTGGCGCCCGGGCGGAGCAGGAAGAGCACCATGCCAACGAAGACAACAAACAAGAACACAAGTCCCCAGCTGTCGGCGAAGTGGCGCATTGCAGTATAGGTTTCCATTGCTCAGCTCCTTACCGGTAACCGGCTGCTTCGTCGTAGGTCGAGAAATCGACCAACGTACCAAGCATCTGCAGATAGGACACAAGCGCGTCCATCTCGGTGACCACGGCCGGGTCGCCATCGAAATCGCCCAGCTTGGCCTTCGGATAGCGCTCCTCGATGCCCGAGGTATCAGCCTCGGGATCGGATTGAGCCATCAGGTCAGCCTTGGCATTGGCGATCATGTCTTCGGTGTAGGGTACACCGACCGCGAGGTTTGCCTGCAGATCAGCCGTGACATTGGCCACCTTGAGCGGCGTCGTCTTCAGGAACGAGTAGCTCGGCATGATCGATTCCGGCACCACCGAGCGGGGCTCGGTCAGGTGCTCGACATGCCATTCGTTCGAGTAGCGATTGCCGACGCGGGCGAGGTCTGGCCCCGTCCGCTTCGATCCCCACTGGAATGGATGGTCGTACATCGATTCCGCCGCAAGGCTGTAATGGCCGTAGCGTTCAACCTCGTCCCGGAAGGGACGGATCATCTGGCTGTGGCAGGTATAGCAGCCTTCGCGGATGTAGATGTTGCGACCCGCAAGTTCGAGCGGCGAGTAGGGACGCATCCCGTCAACTTTCTCGATGGTGTTTTCGAGATAGAAGAGCGGCGCGATCTCGACGATACCGCCGATGGAGACCACCACAAGGGAGCCGACCATAAGCAGCGTCGCATTACGCTCGATGATACCGTGTTTATCTAACAGTGACATGGTCTTGTCTCCTTACTCTGCCGGCTGCATGGCGGGTACGCTGCCCGGAATCGGCACCTCGTCCCGCTCATGGCCACGGATGGTCATAAACACGTTCCATCCCATGATGATGCCGCCGGCCAGATACATCAGGCCGCCGATGGCACGCAGCAGATAGTAGGGGAACATCGCCGCCACGGATTCTGCGAAGGAATACACCAGGAAGCCCTGATCATTGTATTCGCGCCACATCAGGCCCTGCTGGATACCGGCAACCCACAGAACCGCTGCGTAGACAACGATGCCGAGCGTGGCGAGCCAGAAGTGCCAGTTGACCAGACGCATGGAGTAGAGCCGCGGACGGTTCCACAGCTTCGGCACCAGGTAGTAGATCGCGCCGAATGTGATCATGCCAACCCAGCCCAGAGCGCCGGAGTGAACGTGACCAATGGTCCAGTCGGTGTAATGGCTCAGCGAATTGACCGCCTTGATCGACATCATCGGACCCTCAAAGGTCGACATGCCGTAGAAGGCCACCGCAATCACCATCATCCGGATGATCGGATCCGTACGGATCTTGTCCCATGCGCCAGACAGCGTCATCAGACCGTTGATCATGCCGCCCCAGGAAGGCATCCACAGCATGATCGAGAACACCATGCCAAGCGTCTGGGCCCAGTCAGGCAAAGCCGTGTAGTGCAGATGGTGCGGACCAGCCCAGATATAGAGGAAGATCAGCGACCAGAAATGGATGATCGACAGCCGGTAGGAGTAGACCGGGCGGTTGGCCTGCTTGGGGATGAAGTAGTACATCATGCCCAGGAAGCCGGCGGTGAGGAAAAAACCGACCGCGTTATGGCCGTACCACCATTGCGTCAGTGCATCCTGAACCCCGGCAAACAGCGAGTAGCTCTTTACACCGAGAAACGACACCGGCATCGCCAGATTGTTGACGATGTGCAGCATGGCGATGGTGACGATGAAGGCCAGGTAGAACCAGTTGGCCACATAGATGTGGGGTTCCTTGCGCTTGAACAGCGTCCCCATGAAGACCACCAGATAGGCCACCCAGACAAGGGTCAGCCACAGGTCGACGTACCATTCAGGCTCGGCATATTCACGCGCCTGGGTGATACCAAGCAGATAGCCGGTCGCAGCCATCACGATGAACAGCTGATAGCCCCAGAACACGAACCAGGCCAGATCGCCGCCGAACAACCGGGCGCGGCAAGTGCGCTGGACCACGTAGAACGACGTTGCGATCAGTGCGTTGCCGCCGAAAGCGAAAACCACCGCCGAGGTATGCAGCGGACGCGTGCGGCCGAAATTGAACCAGGGCTCAATGTTGAGGTCCGGAAAGGCCAGCTGGAAGGCGACAATGACGCCGACCAGGAACCCGACGATACCCCAGATGGTGGTGGCGATGATGCCGTATCGCACCACCCCGTCAAAATAGCCGGATTTGTCGTCGGCCGACTCGCCGCTCTTCGGTGAGAATTGGACTCGCCGCAGCAACAGCACGGTGCTCACCAGAAGCACGAAGAACAAGACCCACATATGGGCCTCGAACTGATCGTCCTTGGCGAAAGCCACGCCGAGCAACGCCAGGAAGGCGCCTATGCCCACGGCGATTGTTTCGAAAGCGTATTTCATGGTTGGTATCCCCCAGGGGTCTCATAACAGGGCTGGAAAAAGCCGCGGCACCTGCCCCCTTTAGACAAGCTGCGAGCCTTCGCCGAACTATGGCACAATTCGCAGAGACGACATCATTCTGCATTGATCCAAGTCAAGGACGCAGAGCGATCTCGATCTTACTTTCCACATCAAGAGGGAAATAAAACGAACAATAAGATCGCTCTTTGACTGGGATGGAGACCTCATGACGGACAACGCCACCATCAAGCTGGCGCATGGCGAGGATCCGATTGCGGCTTTGCGCAAGGCGCACAAGGATCAATTGCTGCTTTGCGACCGGTTGGAAGAAATCGCCGATTCCCTTCCCGACGGCATCAATCGCCAGAAATGCATGTATGCAGCCCGCGCGCTCGGCCCGATGATCCGGGGTGTTCATCGTTTCGAGGAGGATGTGGTGTTTCCGATGATTGCGGATCGGCGCAGCGGTGATGAGAGAATCGAACCAACGCTGAACCGTTTGCGTTTCGAGCATTGCGAAGACGAATGTTTCGCCGAGGAGCTGACCGAGGCGCTTCATGCGTTGGGGAGTGGAAACCCTGAAGTCAACATCGAGGCCATCGGTTATATGCTGCGCGGCTTTTTCGAAGCCATGCGCCGTCACATCGCTTTTGAAAGCGAAATGCTGCTGCCGATGAGCGGAGGTTCGGAACCCGGCACTGCAAACCATCACTCGTAAGGACCGGACTACGCCCGTACATCGAGAACACTGAACCGGCGTCTGTACTCGACAGCGCTCAGACCGGTGACCGACCGGAAAACCCGGCCAAAGGCCGAAATGTCCTGATAGCCTGCCGCCCAGCCCACGGCGCTGACAGGATCGCGGGTTCTTTCAAGCAATCCGCGAGCCTTCTCGACCCTGAGCGCCTGCACATAGGTATTCGGGCTTGATCCCGTTGCAGCCTTGAACCGGCGCAAAAATGTGCGCCCGGACAGTTTGGTCCGCCCCGCCAGCGCATCCACACTCAAATCATCCTGCACATGACCTTCCATCCAGAGCTGCAGTGCAAGAATGGCCTCGTCGCCATGGTTCAGATTGGGCCGGAAACTGCGATAGTTCCTCTGCTCGCGCTTGCCCGGATCAATCAGCAGGTGGCGCGCGGTGCTGGTCAGCACATCGACGCCCTGCCAGCGCTCGACGAAAAACAGCCCTAGATCGACCCAGGCCATCATTCCACCGGCAGTCACGATGTCATTGTCGTCGATCAGCAGATGCTCGGGCTGCAGGTCCGCTTCCGGAAACGTCGCCCGGACCTCGTCCTCAAGCGCCCAGTGGGTTGTCACCGGACGCGACGCCAGCAAACCGGCATGACCGAGCCAGAACAATCCGGCACATACCGATGCGGTCAATGTCCCTGCCCCGTGCCGTTCGCGGATCCAGTCATGCAGATCACGATCCCTTTCGCCGCGGGCACCACTTCTGTTGGGCGGTAGAATCATAGCGTCATACACCACCGAGCGGGGTGGCAATTCACCTGGCCTGAGCGTCTGGACATCGATCACGAGACCATCCTGCCGTCGGCTGATTCTGTTGGCCGTATCCAGCAAATCCGCAAGCCCAAGTACAGCAGCCTCCTGCGCGCCCGGATAGGCGATAATCGCAAGCGACCGGTCCGGTATCAGCATTGTGGCGGATTTCGCATAATCTTTGTCATACGCGCCAATTTATCGATGCCGCCGCCATCTGTAAATCTGGATCACCAGTTCAAGGAGAACAGAAATGACCGACACAGCCCTAATCCTCGTCGACATTCAGAATGATTATTTTGATGGCGGCCGCTGGACGCTGAGCAAAATGGACGAGGCCAGCGACAACGCAGCCAAGGTCCTGGCCCATGCCCGCAAGGCGGGCAACATGATCGTCCATATCCACCATGAAATCCCGTCCGATACTGCACCATTTTTCAGGCCGGGCAGCGCGGGCGCCGAAATCCACGCAAAAGTGGCGCCGAAAGACGGCGAAGAGGTGATTCTCAAGCACAAGCCGAACAGTTTCCTCAACACCCGCCTGCAGGACACCCTCTCCTCACGCGGCATCACCCAGTTGGTTATCGTCGGCGCGATGAGCCAGATGTGCGTCGACGCCACCACCCGAGCCGCATCCGATCTGGGCTACAAGGTTAGTGTGGTTCACAATGCCTGTGCGGCGCGTGACGCCGAGTTTGACGGCGTTGCCGTGCCTGCGGCCCAGGTCCATGCAGCATTCATGAGCGGCCTCTCGGGCACATATGCGACAGTCGTTGATTGCGAGAGTTTCCTCGCCGGGTCCTGACTCAATTCGCTGATTCGCCTCTCATCTGCACCGGCCAAGCACTTTTTTGAATTTCACTGCCTTTGTTTGCCCCAGGCCCCGCGTGGCCTGTGGACAACGAGGACAATGGGAACAAAATGGGTGCTTGGCCGATTCGCGTCCATTGAACGCTGACTCTGCCGCCCAGCCCGGTTATGCCTGACGATTGCCCGCATCTGACGAGGATAGAAGACACAATGAATGACGCTGCCCGCAAGATTGAGCCGATTCCGGCCCGCGCCGAGAAAAGCCCGTTGTTCCGCGAGGCCCCGTCAAACATTGAGGCCGAACAGGCGCTGTTGGGCGCGATTCTGGTCAACAATGATGCATTCTACCGCGTTTCGGACTTCCTCAAGCCCGAACATTTCCAGGAACCGCTGCACCGCAAAATCTATGAAGTTGGCGGTGACATCGTCCGGATGGGCAAAACCGCGAACCCGGTGACCATCAAGACATTCCTGCCCGCCGACTCCAAGGTTGGCGACATGACGGTGGCGCAATATCTCGCCCGGCTTGCTACCGAGGCCGTGACCATCATCAATGCCGAGGATTACGGCCGCGCGATCTATGACTTGGCACAGCGCCGTGCGCTGATTTCGATTGGCGAGGACATGGTCAACATCGCTTTCGATGCACCACTCGACATGCCACCCGGCACCCAGATCGAGGACGCCGAGCGCCGCCTGTTCGAGCTGGCCGAAACCGGCCGCTACGATGGCGGCTTCCAGTCTTTCAATGACGCGGTGTCGATGGCCATCGATATGGCCGGCGCCGCTTATCAGCGTGAAGGCGGACTGTCCGGCATCTCGACCGGCATCAGCTCGCTTGATGCCCGCATGGGTGGCTTGCAGCATTCCGACTTGATCGTGCTCGCCGGACGTCCAGGTATGGGCAAGACCTCGCTTGCCACCAACATCGCCTTCAACATCGCGCAAGCCTATGAGGGCGAAGTGCAGGCCGATGGCTCGATGAAGGCCAAGAACGGCGGCGTTGTCGGCTTCTACTCGCTCGAAATGTCGGCCGAACAGCTCGCCACCCGTATCATCTCGGAGCAAACCGAGATCTCGTCCTCCAAGATCCGCCGCGGCGAAATTACCGAAGCCGATTTCGAGAAACTGGTTGGCTGCTCGCAGATGATGCAGAAGATCCCGCTGTTTATCGACCAGACCGGTGGTATTTCCATTGCGCAATTGTCAGCTCGCGCCCGCCGCCTCAAACGCCAGCGCGGCCTTGATGTCCTGGTGATCGACTACATCCAGCTGATGACAGGCTCGGGCAAATCCAGCGACAACCGTGTGCAGGAAATCACCCAGATCACCACTGGCCTGAAGGCACTCGGCAAGGAACTCAATGTTCCCATCATCGCGCTGTCACAGCTCTCGCGTCAGGTTGAAAGCCGCGAAGACAAGCGCCCGCAGCTCTCCGACTTGCGTGAATCAGGCTCGATCGAGCAGGACGCCGACGTGGTGCTGTTCGTGTTCCGTGAAGAATACTACGTCAAGAACGGCGAACCGCGCCGGGCACAGGATGAGATTGCCGCCGACATCAAGACGCCTGAATATCTCGCCTGGGAAGAAAAGATGCTGAAGGTCAAAGGCACCGCCGATGTCATCATCGCCAAGCAGCGCCACGGCCCCACCGGAACCGTGCAATTGGGCTTCCAGGCGGAATTCACCCGTTTTGCCGATCTGGCCGACAATTCCTACAACCAGTTTGTCCACGACGAATAGGATCGGGGTTTGACGTCATCTCCAAACACCGATGAACATAGCTCCCCATCCGCGGCCACAACGCGTCTGAACGTTGATCTGGGCGCGCTCGCTGACAATTGGCGCAAGATGCGTGACCTCTCGGGCAACGCCCGATGCGGCGCCGCGGTAAAGGCCAATGCCTATGGGACCGGCGCTGATCGGGTTGCGCCGAGATTGGCGCGCGAGGGCTGCCGGGATTTCTTTGTCGCTGATGCCAATGAGGGCGCAGCCCTGCGGCCATTGCTGCCCGATGCCACCATCTATGTGTTGAACGGCGTTTTCGAAGGCTCGTTTGCGCAAACACTGGCGCACGACTTGATTCCGATCATAAACTCGCCAGAACAGGCAGCTTTCTGGTGCGGTAATGCAGATGGACGCGCTTACGCCTTGCATGTCGACACCGGCATGAACCGGATGGGACTGACGCCCGAACAAGCCGTCGCCCATTCACAAGGCAGCGCGCCAAAGCCCTGTCTGGTGATGAGCCATTTCGCCTGCGCCGACGAACCCAACCATCCGCTGAACGCACACCAGGTCAAGATTTTCGCTGGTCTGAGGGATTGCTTCCCCGGGATAGAGGCAAGCCTCGCCAATTCCGGCGGCATTTTTCTTGGCGCAGCCGTCCATCACGATCTGACCCGCCCGGGCATTGCGCTCTATGGCGGTGAGCCGGTTTCAGACGTAGCCAACCGGATGCACACCGTTGTCACCGCCGAAACACAAGTGCTTGTCATCCGGCATGCAAAAGCGGGCGAAACGGTGAGCTATGGCGGCGCGCACACGCTCACACGTGACAGCCGCATCGCAATCTGCGGTGTGGGCTATGCCGATGGCTTTCACCGCTCAGGCTCAGGCGCCGGCGTGCCGCTCCGCTCCGCAGTGCCCAAGGCAGCCTATGGTGCGGTGGGCGGCGTGCGCATCCCGGTAATCGGCAAGATCACCATGGACCTGACCATGTTCGATGCGACCGATCTGCCGCAAGACGCTGTCAACGCCGGAGACTGGATTGAGCTTCTGGGCCCAACAATCACGCTGGAAGAAGCAGCAACTGCTGCCGGCACCATCAGCTATGAATTGCTGACCAGCCTCGGTCGCCGCCATGCGCGTGGTTATGTGGGCTGAAACGCATCAAACCCTGCAAGGTTAGGATTGAGCGCTACCCACATCTGTTCTTTGGTGAAAACAGCTGCATGCGACAGACCCGGCCAATGCCCACGCGACCGATACGACACTTCACCGTTTTTAAGCGACGACTACAGAAAAACAGAACAAACAGTGGACAAACTGTCATCTTCCTGACAAACCGGCGACAGCAACAAAGGGAAATTACTCTTGGCCAAAGCCCGTCTTCAGTTCGTCTGCCAGTCCTGCGGCACGGTGCATGCCCGCTGGGCTGGTAAATGCGATGGCTGCGGCGAGTGGAACACCATTGTCGAGGACAACCCGGCGGCCGGCATTGGCGGCGGCCCGGGCACAGCGGCACGCAAGGGCCGGCCGGTGGCGCTTGCCAGCCTTTCCGGCGAAATCGAGGAAGCACCGCGCATTTCCACCCAGATCAGTGAACTTGACCGCGCCACCGGCGGTGGCTTTGTCCGCGGATCGGCGGTTCTGGTCGGCGGCGATCCCGGCATCGGCAAGTCAACGCTTCTGATGCAGGCCGCAGCAGCCCTCGCCCGGCAGGGCCACCGGGTGATCTATGTTTCGGGCGAGGAAGCCGTCGCCCAGGTGCGGCTCAGGGCACAACGGCTGGGAGCGGCCGACTCAGGCGTGCTTCTCGCCGCTGAAACCAACGTCGAGGACATCCTCGCCACCCTCGCCGAAGATAAGCGTCCCGATTTCGTCATCATTGATTCGATTCAAACCCTCTGGAGTGATCTCGCAGGCTCGGCGCCGGGAACGGTCACCCAGGTGCGCACCGGCGTGCACGCAATGGTGCGTTACGCAAAGCAGACCGGTGCTGCCATGGTTCTCGTCGGCCATGTCACCAAAGACGGCCAGATTGCCGGTCCCCGCGTGGTTGAGCACATGGTCGATGCGGTGCTGTATTTCGAAGGCGACCGCGGCCATCACTACCGCATCCTGCGCACAGTGAAGAATCGCTTTGGCGCGACCGATGAGATCGGTGTTTTCGAAATGTCCGACAAGGGCTTGCGCGAGGTCGCCAATCCGTCGGAGTTGTTCTTGGGCGAACGCAACGCCAAATCGCCCGGAGCAGCAGTTTTCGCAGGTATCGAAGGCACCAGACCTGTGCTTGTCGAGGTTCAGGCGCTGGTCGCGCCCTCAAGCCTGGGCACACCGCGCCGCGCCGTAATCGGCTGGGATTCGTCCCGGCTGGCGATGATCCTGGCCGTGCTTGAAGCCCATTGCGGGGTGCGGCTTGGCAGCCACGATGTCTACCTCAACATTGCCGGTGGCTACCGGATTTCCGAACCCGCAGCTGATTTGGCTGTGGCCGCAGCTCTGGTTTCCTCCCTCGCCGGGCTTGCCCTTCCCGCCGATTGCGTCTATTTCGGCGAAGTAAGCCTGTCAGGGGCCATCCGGCCAGTGGCGCAAACCGGTTTGCGGCTTAAGGAATCCGAAAAACTGGGCTTCGCCAATGCGGTGTTGCCATCAGGATCTGCCGACCTGCCATCCAAATCGGGCGCGGGTCTGGCCCAGATGGAAACATTGGCAGATCTGGTTGCGCGTATTGCCGGGTCAAAAGGTGCTCTTTTGACCGGGAGTGACGAGGACGAAAACTGAATTCAGCCCATCCGGCCGCCTTTGCGTCGATGGTGGGCAGAGCCTGAACGGAACGCGATTTCATGCCTATTACCCTTCTTGACGGCATCCTGCTTGGCATCACGCTGTTTTCGGCGGTGCTTGCCATGGTTCGTGGATTTTCGCGCGAGGTGCTGGCCGTCGCTTCCTGGATCGCGGCAGCTGCCGCAGCTTATTTCCTCTATCCATTGCTCACTCCGCTGGCGCTGAAATACACATCCTCCGACAAGATCGCCATGATCGGATCGGCTGCCCTGGTCTTTCTGATCGCACTGATTGTCGTGTCCTACATCACCATGCGCATTGCCGATTTCATCATCGACAGCCGCATCGGCGCACTCGACCGGACCCTTGGGTTCGTCTTTGGTGCAGCCCGCGGTGTGCTGCTGGTTGTCGTCGCAATGCTGTTCTTCAACTGGCTGGTGGACACACCGAAACAGCCAGAATGGGTGGTGACCGCGAAATCCAAGCCGATGCTGGATTCGCTGGGTGTCAAACTGGTCAACATGCTGCCCGAAAACGCTGATGCAACGATCCGTGAGCGCTTGCGCGGTAGCGGTTCCGGGGAACCGGAATCCGACGCGGCGCCCGCCACCAGCGGATGACAAATCCCTGCCGGGATAAATCCAGCAGGTCTATATAGAGGTTCGACGCCGATGACAGACAATGGCTTGAAACCGGTCGACAACGAAGCCGATGACTTCCATGACGAATGCGGCGTGTTCGGCATCTTCGGAAAGTCCGAAGCAGCTGCCGTTGTAACGCTGGGGCTGCATGCCCTTCAGCACCGCGGACAGGAAGCCGCCGGCATCGTCGCTTTCGACGGCCAGCAGTTTTCCGTCGAACGCCATGTCGGCCTGATTGGCGACACCTTCACCAAACGCTCGGTCATGGACCGGCTGCCCGGCGACCGCGCCATCGGCCACACCCGCTATTCCACCACCGGCGGCGAAGGCCTGCGCAACGTGCAGCCATTCTTTGCCGAATTTGCCGGCGGCGGATTTGCCATTGCTCACAACGGCAACATCACCAATGCCCTCACCGTGCAGCGCGAATTGCAAAAACGCGGTTCGATCTTCTCCTCCACATCTGACACCGAAGTTATCCTGCATCTGATCGCCACCAGCGAGAAGGCCCGGATCGTGCCGAAATTCATCGATGCGCTCTCGCGGATTGAAGGTGCCTATTCGCTTGTGGGCCTCTCCGAGAAAAAAATGATCGGTGCCCGCGATCCGCTCGGCATCCGGCCGTTGTGCATTGGCGATCTTGACGGGGCCTATGTTCTGGCATCGGAAACCTGCGCGCTCGACATTATCGGCGCCCGCTTCGTCCGCGAAGTCCAGCCCGGCGAAGTGGTGGTTATCACCAAGACGGGCATAGAGAGCCATTTCCCCTTTGAGAAGCAGTCTCCGCGCCTGTGCATTTTCGAATATGTCTATTTCGCACGTCCGGACTCGACCATTGCGGACCGGAACGTTTACGAGGCGCGCAAGAGGATCGGTGAGGAACTGGCCAAGGAATGCCCGGTCGATGCCGATGTCATCATTCCGGTTCCTGATTCAGGCACACCGGCAGCCATCGGCTTTGCCCAGCAAGCCAACATGCCCTTCGAGCTAGGCATTATCCGCAACCATTATGTCGGCCGCACCTTCATCGCACCGTCCTCGGCGATCCGCCACATGGGCGTCAAGCTCAAGCTCAATCCCAACAGGAACATAATCGAGGGCAAGCGCGTCGTGCTGGTCGACGATTCGATCGTTCGCGGCACCACAAGCCAGAAGATTGTAAAGCTGGTTCGCGAAGCCGGGGCGCGGGAGGTGCATATGCGCATCGCCTCTCCACCGACCGTATCCTCTTGCTTCTACGGCGTTGACACACCGGAGAAATCCAAGCTCCTGGCTTCGCGCATGTCGGTCGACGCCATGGCCGATTTCATCCGCGTCGACAGCCTCGGCTTTGTCTCCATCGACGGCCTCTACCGCGCTGTCCGCGAACCCGGCCGCAACGCCGAATGCCCGCAATTCTGTGATGCCTGCTTCACCGGCGACTACCCGACGACGCTCACCGATCAGGAAGATCAGGGCACTGTGCGCAGCCTTTCCCTGCTGGCCAACAACGGATAAAATTCAGCATGACCTCTCTTGAAGGACGTATAGCGCTCGTCACCGGCGCTTCCCGCGGTATTGGCTACTGGACCGCACTGGCGCTTGCCAAACAGGGCGCGCACGTGATTGCAGTTGCCCGGACCACCGGCGGCCTTGAAGAACTCGACGATGCCATTCAGGCGGAGGGCGGCAGCGCCACTCTGGTGCCTATGGACCTGACCGACATGCCCGCCATCGACCGTCTCGGCGGCGCCATCAGTGAGCGCTGGGGCAAACTCGACATTCTCGTCGCCAATGCTGGCGTGCTTGGCACCATCTCCCCTGTCGGCCATGTCGAGGCCAAAGTGTTTGACAAGGTCATGGCAGTCAACGTCACTGCCACCTGGCGGGTGATCCGTTCCGTCGAGCCTCTGCTGATCAAATCCGATGCCGGCCGTGCGCTGATCCTGTCATCGGGCGTTGCCCATTCCGCCCGTGCCTTCTGGGGTCCTTACGCAGCCTCGAAAGCAGCGGTCGAGACGCTGGCCCGGGTCTGGGCCGCGGAGACCGAAAAAACCGGCCTGAACGTCAACTCCATCGATCCCGGCGCCACCCGCACCGCGATGCGGGCGCAGGCGATGCCGGGCGAAAACCCCGATACTTTGCCGCACCCTTCCGAGGTAGCAGCAAAGCTGATCCCGCTCTGCACGCCCGAGTGCACCGAGACAGGCAAGCTGTTCCGGGTCGCAGAAAACCGCTTCTTTGACTACAGGCTGCCTGAATAGCCGCTCCCTCCGCCCTGGCGATCCATCAAACAGGTTCCATTCGCGCAAGATCAGTTCTAGGCTTGCCTTGGGAGCTTTCGCACGGTTCAGAACTGAACCACCTTCATGGACCGGCAGGCATGGAGGAGGTTGTTTATGGCGGGTTTTGTGGCGACGCTGATTATCTTGGTTCTAGCGGCGGGGTTACTGGCAGCCCTTAAAGTCGCACGTCAACGCAACTGCGGGCTCGCTCAAGCCATCGCCCTGATAAAGCTGCGGATACTTTTCCACCTGCGTCTGCCGGATCAAACAACGTCCTCCCCCGCACCTGAAAAGCCGGTTGTCTACGTCTATTCGCGCCAGTCAGGTCTTGATGCCGCAGTGCTATGGTCGACCCTTGGCCGCGATTGCCTGCATGTGCTGCACAAAGACGATCAGCGCTCGCTCATCCTGTTTGGTATGCGGCTTTTTGCCAGCACAGCCCATGCCGGTGACACCGCCGGTATCGAGGCTGCGCTGGCTGCCGGTCGCTCGGTCATCCTGCCTTTCCCGCCCGAAGTCGAACCTGCCATGGAGATTCTGACCGCCTACAAGGCCTCGGCCAAGCTTGCACGCGCACACGGCGCAGGCATGCGCGCCCTGCATGTGCGCGGATCGCGTTTCTCGATCTGGTCGGCTCAACCACGATCCAAGGCGCCGCGCCACCTGCTGCCGCAGTTCACGCTGGCGCGATCGGATCTTATCCATTTTGACGATGTCAGCCCGGCAGCCAATGGCGCGACAGCCCCGAGGGATGAGGACCGGGTGCATGACCTGCTGGCAGTAGCGCGGTTTGCCAGCAACGATCTCGATCGCGGCCTGTTTCTGGCGTTTCGCGATGCCGCCGACCGTTATGGCAAGGCCGGAGCCATGCTCGAAGACGCGCTCGGCGGCAAGCTGACCTACAAGAAGCTGCTGATCGGCGCCCGTGTGCTCGGCTCCCGGTTCGAAAAAATGAGCAAGCCCGGCGAGACGCTTGGCATTCTGCTGCCCAACGCCAATGCCGTCATCGTGACCTTTCTGGCGCTCCAGTCCGCAGGCCGGGTGGCGGCCATGCTCAATTACACCGCTGGTCCCGCAGCCCTTGTCTCCGCGCTATCGACCGCTAAGATCCGCACAGTGCTCGCCAGCCGGGCCTTTGTCGACAAGGCCGGCCTTGAGGCCCCGGTCGCCGCCATCGAAAAGGCCGGCGTGACAATTATCTGGCTCGAGGACTTGCGCGAGAGCATTTCACTCGCCGAGAAGGCCAGCGCATTTGTGAACTGGCGCAAGCCCTTGCAGCCGGTCAAGGCGAGCGATCCCGCTGTGATCCTGTTTACATCCGGATCCGAGGGAACACCCAAGGGGGTCGTGCTCTCGCATGCCAATCTGCACGCCAATGTTGCGCAGGTCGAAGCCCGCATCGATATTTCGGTACAGGACAAGCTGTTCAATGTGCTTCCCGTCTTCCACTGCTTCGGATTGACTGGCGGCGCCATCCTGCCACTGCTCTATGGTGTCAGATTGTTCCTCTACCCTTCCCCGCTTCATTACCGGATCATTCCGGCAGTGGCCCGCGAGGTCGAACCGTCGATCATGTTCGGCACAGATACGTTCCTGGCCGGGTATGCCCGCACCGCCAAGGACACCGATTTCCAGAGTTTGCGGCTGATCGTGGCGGGCGCCGAAGCCGTACGCGCCGAGACAAGACGGGTCTATCAAGAGCGCTTTGGCACGACCATCATCGAAGGATTCGGGATGACCGAAACCGCTCCGGTCGCCGCGGTGAATTCCGGCAGCCACTCAAAGAACGGCACGGTGGGGCGCCTGTTGCCCGGCATGGCGCTCAGGCTAGAGCCGGTGGAGGGCATCAATGATGCCGGCAGGCTTTTTGTTTCCGGGCCAAATGTCATGCTCGGCTACATGTTGGCTGCCGAGCCCGGTGTTCTGCAGCCGCTGACCGATGGCTGGCATGATTCAGGCGACATCGTTGCCGTTGACGAGGATGGCTATATCGCCATCCGCGGGCGCGCCAAGCGGTTTGCCAAGATTGCCGGAGAAATGATCTCGCTCGGCGCCATCGAACTGATGGTGCAAAAGCTCTGGCCGGAGGCTTTCCATGCCGCTGTCGCGGTAGCGGACACAAGAAAGGGCGAACGCATCGTGCTGGTGACCACCAAGATGCCGGCGCTGCGCGAAGAATTGCGGGAATATTCCCGCCGCTTCGGCGCCACGGATCTGATGGTGCCCGGTGAAATCGTCAATGTTCCGGAGATTCCGCTTCTCGGCTCAGGCAAGACCGATTACGTGACGGCACAAAAGATCGCAGACGAGTGGATCAGCTCGCATCGCACTGACAGCAACGCCAAACAGGTCTGAACATTGTCTTGTCTGAGGACCGCTGACTTATAGGCGGCCCAGGCGTTCAGCTCATTTTTCGGGCTTATCATCCGTGACGGCAGATGAGCTGGCATCTGTATTTCCGACGCCGTTGTGCTCATTCATCTGACGCGATTTCGGTCCGTATTTGCGAGACCAGGCCCTTGCGCCGAAAGGCAGCGTCGCCAAATAGCCAAGCGCCGTCACCGTGAGTGTTTCCCAGGTAAAACTCATCAGCAGCGACACATAGACCACCGCAACCAGAATAAACGGCATCACCAGATCGCGACGAACGCCTCCGCTGATACCTTTTCCCGAAAACACCGGAACCCGGCTGACCAGCAAGAACCCGATGAACATGGTGTAGGCCGCAGCGGCAAACCCTGTGGTGCGGTCAATCGGAAACCCGAGAAACCCCAGATAAACCGGTAACAGCACCAGCAATGCGCCCGCTGGAGCCGGCACACCGACGAAATAATAGCTTTCCCAAGCCGACTTGGTCGTGCTCTCGGAAATGACGTTGAAGCGCGCCAGCCGCAGGCCCGCAGCGACGGTGAACACAATAGCCGCAATCCAGCCGAAGGACCGGGCCTGATCGAGAATGAACACATACAGCACCAGTGCCGGAGCGACGCCGAAATTCACGATATCGGCGAGTGAATCCATCTGCGCGCCGAACTTAGACTGGGCTTTCAACAGTCGCGCTACGCGCCCGTCAATGCCGTCGAGAAACGCCGCGATCAGCACCATTGCAACCGCCATTTCAAAACGGTTTTCAAACGCCAGACGAATACCAGTCAGCCCGGCGCAAATCGCCAGAACCGTGATCAGGTTGGGGATGAGCATCCGGAACGGAATTTCGCGCAAACGCGGACCCCGCCCCTCATCGTAATCCGAGTCGTCCAGTCCATTGGGATCGTACGGTGGAAACGGCGTTGGCATGCATGTCTCCCTTGTGGGCCTGAGCAACAGCTCAGTCGCGACGGCTGACCGCGGGGCCCTTGTTAGATCCAAATTCCGCCAACATGGTTTCGCCCGCTATCGCGGTTTGACCGACGCTGACCAGAGGCCGGGCGGAGGCAGGCAGGAACACATCAAGCCGTGAGCCAAACCGGATCAGGCCAAACCGCTCTCCTGCATCAAGTTGTTCATTTTGCTCGGCCCAGCAAAGGATCCGGCGCGCCACAAGTCCTGCGATCTGGACCACGCCAATCTCCCCATGGCCGGTCTCAAGAACCAGAGCACTGCGTTCATTCTCTGTGCTCGCCTTGTCGAGTTCGGCATTGAGAAATGAGCCTTGCGAATGGATCTTGCGAACCACGCGGCCCTTCACCGGTGCACGGTTCACATGGCAGTTGAACACATTCATGAACACCGAAATGCGCAGCATCTCATCTGTCCCGAGTCCCAACTCCGCAGGCGGTGTCATCCGCACCACCGATGAAACCCTGCCGTCGGCGGGGCTGATCACCAGATCATCATCAACCGGCGTCACCCGCTCCGGGTCCCTGAAGAAATAAGCACACCATGCAGTCAGCACCATGCCGATCCAGAACAGCGGATCGGCGATCCAGCCAAGCAGCACCGATGCGCCAAAGAAAGCGGCAACAAATTTGTAGCCTTCCCGGTGAACCGGAACCAGCGAGTTGCGAACGCTGTCGATGATACTCATGACGTCTTCCCTGAATTTACCATTGGCCGTGACTACAGCAAATTTCCGTAAAGGGGAAACCACTTTCCGGCGTCAATTGAACACAGGCAACTCAAGCGTCGTCAACCTCCGGTGTCCGCCGCCGAGTGACGATACCCATTTCATCGTCCTCACGCATGCGCTTGAGTTGCTCCTCGGCCTCGGTGGCCTCGCGTTGGCGATCCCACATCGACGCGTAGAGCCCGTTCTGCGCCAACAAATCCGCATGCCGTCCACGTTCGGCGATCATGCCCTCCTTGAGCACGATGATCTCGTCTGCACTCACCACCGTGGACAGCCGGTGTGCGATCACCACCGTCGTGCGGCCCTTTGAGACGAAGTCGAGAGCGGTCTGGATTTCCTGTTCGGTCGCCGTGTCGAGCGCCGACGTGGCCTCGTCAAGAATCAGGATCGGCGGCGCCTTCAGGATCGTGCGGGCAATCGCCACGCGTTGCTTCTCTCCACCGGACAGCTTCAGCCCGCGCTCGCCAACCATGGCCTTGAAGCCCTCGGGCAGCGTGCGGATGAAACCGCCGATCTGCGCAAGATCGGCCGCCTGGTCAACTTCCTCCTCAGAGGCGCCGATCCGGCCATAGCGGATGTTGTAGGCAATGGTGTCGTTGAACAGAACAGTGTCCTGTGGAACCATGCCAATGGCAGCGCGCAGGCTTTTTTGCGTCACGTCTCGTACGTTCTGGCCATCGATGGTGATGCTGCCTGATTGGATGTCATAGAACCGGTACAAAAGACGCGAAATCGTCGACTTTCCGGCACCTGACGGACCGACAATGGCGATGGTTTTTCCAGCAGGAACCTCGAACGAGACACCCTTGAGGATCGGTCGCGCCGGATCGTAGCTGAAGCTGACATTGTCAAACCGGATAGCACCCTGATCGATCGCAAGCGACGTGGCATCAGGCGCGTCGCGGACTTCGGGCTCGACGTCCAGCAACTCGAACATCTGCTCGATATCTGTGAGGCCCTGACGGATTTCACGATACACAAACCCGATAAAATTCAGCGGCACCGAAAGTTGCATCAACATCGCATTGATGAACACGAAGTCGCCTATGGTCTGCTCGCCAGCCTGCACCGCCAGCGCCGACATCACCATCATCACGGTCATGCCGACACCGAAAATGACACCCTGCCCCATGTTGAGCCAGCCAAGCGAGGTCCAGACCTGAGTGGCCGATTTCTCGTAGGACGCCATCGACTCGTCGAACCGCCGCGCCTCCATGTCCTCATTGCCGAAATATTTGACCGTCTCATAATTGAGAAGCGAATCGACCGACTTGGTATTCGCATCCGTGTCCGATTCGTTCATCGACCGGCGGATCGAAATACGCCAGTCCGACGCCCGCACGGTAAACCAGATGTAGAGCCAGACGGTGACGCCGGTGACCAGCACGTAGCTCCAGCCATAGGCCACACCGAAAATGACAGCGGTCAGCGCGAACTCGATCAGCGTCGGCACTGTGTTGAGGATGGTGAAGCGGACAATGGTCTCAATGCCCTTGGTACCGCGCTCGATGACCCGCGACAAACCTCCCGTGCGGCGCTCCAGATGAAACCGGAGTGAGAGTTCATGCATGTGCACGAAAGTCTTGTAGGCCAGTTGCCGCACCGCATGCTGACCAACCCGGGCAAACAGCGCGTCGCGCAGCTGATTGAAACCCCACTGCACGATCCGCACCACATTGTAGGCGATCACCAGCATCACCGGAGTGGCGATCAAAGCCGGAAGCCAGGCGACAACATCGGGCTGGCCGTTGAGAGCGTCAGTCGCCCACTTGAAAAAGTACGGAACTGAAATCAGCACTAGCTTGGACAGAAGCAGGAACAGCGTCGCCCACAACACGCGCATTTTCAGGTCGCGCCGGTCAGCCGGCCACATGTAAGGCCAGAGGTTTTTCAACGTGCCGAAAGGATTTCCCTTGTCGGCGGATACCGTTTTCGAAGCCAATTCAGATGTCCTTGTTTCCGGTCAGGGCCGCCGATGCGTCCACCTGCCGATTGCAATCTGCCAGTTCACCGTCGCTGACGCGCGAACAGCCGCCGCCACAACAATGATCAAGAGTTTGGCCAATGACGCCTGCGAGTTCACGCAGGGCACTGGCATTGACCGTGTATCTGGAACTTTGTTTCTCGGTCCGGAAGCTTACCAGCTCCGCCTCGACCAGAACCTTGAGGTGTTGCGACACCGTTGACTGCGCCAAACCGGTCGGTCCGACGAGATCCTTGACGCAGCAATTATCAGCCGTTCCCAGGTTCCGGAGCAACCGCAACCGCACCGGATGCGCCAGCGCAGCAAGCTTGCGTGCGACCGCCTCGTCCTTTGAAGTCATGTCCGGATCAGATACATTCATCGTTCATCGGCGATATACGATTAATGTAACATGGTCAACCGGCCTAGGGTTTTTTCCCTTTGCCCAGGAGCTGCTGATGCATCTCTTCGGCATTCTCCAACGGGTTCTCCGGAACAGAAAACACCTGACCCGGTTTGATCCGGTCGGGATCCTGAATCTGCGACCGGTTGGCGACATAGATGGTAGTGTAGCGGACACCCTCGCCGTAGGTTCGCCGGGAAATTTGCCACAGCGTGTCGCCACGCCGGATGATAACGGCCCCGGGCGTCGACGCGAGAGGCGCCTGAAGGATGGTCTTCGGATCGCCAGGCTCGCCCGAGCTTACAGTCAACCCTTCCGCCACATCCGCCGCCGCAACGGCCATATCAGCGGGCTCCGAAAGCGCGGTTTCGGCTTGCGTCAGAATTTCGCTCAGTTTCGACAGATCACCGGTTACCAGATCGTCAGTCATCGGGGTGTCTTGCGAAACGCTCGCCTGCTCACCCGCATCTGACGCCACGCCTGTCACCTTCGGCATGATCACCGCAAGCGCCGCTTGAGCCTGAATCCGCATCGACCGGGCGATGGCCATGGCCTCGTCACTGCTGCCGGCCGGCAGATCAGCCATAGCCGCAGATTTGAGCTTGGCAACCGCAGTTCCAAACGCTTCGGAAACCACTGTGGAATCCGGAGCATCGGTTACGGCAACCATTTTCTGCACCGATGACAACGCCTCGAACGCCTCTTCGCGCATTTTGGAAAGGCTGGCGATGTCAGGCATAATCAACCCTCCCGGCGCATCTGCGGCAGTTGACCCGCTCGACGCCTGGTTGGCAGGCTCCGCCGGCGCCACCGCGGCAAGCGCTTCGCCTTCCGGCCGGTTGAACGGCACGGTTGCCCGCAGCAACACATTTTTTCCGGCATCGTCCATGAGATCGGCATTTATGATGTGATCACCGACAGTTAGCTGACTGATCGCCTCGACGATGAATCGTCCTGTTTCATCGGCCTTGGCAGCGCCGATCACAACACCGTCAGCAGCAACCTGGACATTAAATCCCGGCGTAGCCGAACCGGCGATGAAAATCCGGTCACCTTCGATTTCAACAGCGTCAACGCGCACACTGGCGTCCGCGGGAAATGCAACCGGAGCAGCTTCCGCACCGGCCTCAGGCGAAGCCATTGCTACCTCGGACTCCGAAGATTCCGTCGTTGTCACACCTCCACCTTGGCTCGCAATTTGCGGCGCCGATGCATCAGCAAGTGCAGGCGTTTGGGCAACCAATGGCGCATTACCGGAGGCATCCACAGCCGAAGCCAATTCGGTTTTGCTCTCCGCCGATGTTTCGTCGGATGCAGCAAGCGAAGACTCCGCACCGGCAACAGCTTTGGCGGCGGCTCCATCCGCGACAGGAGCCCCTCCACCGGTATCCGTCCCTGCGACAGCTTGCTGATCCATAGCCGCATCGGGTGCCTTGATATCACCCGAAGCAGGCGTTGCGGCAGCGACTTCGGCAGCTTCCCGGGTCGCGTCAGCTGTCGGTTGCGCAATAATGCGGCTCGCTTTTCCCGGTTTGCTTACCATCGCCAGCAGTTCACCGTCGGCATTTTCGGGGATGGAAACCGTGGCAACCTCTTCGGATTGCCGTATCGTGCCGTCCTTGCCGGTAATCCGCAAAGTCAGCTGATAATCGCCCGCAGGCAAAGGCGTATCGAGAATGACCGCAAAATCGCCGCTCGATCCGACCTGCGTCGAAGCGATTACCGTCTCGCCGTTCACGATATCAAGTGTCGTACCGGGTTCCGCTTTACCTGCGATCACAGTCGACCCGTCGGGCTCTACCCGCAGCACATCGAAGCTTGGCGTTACCCAGTTGTCCGCAGCAACCGCCGGGTCGGACGCAGCACCGGCATCCGATTCGGAGTTCACCGCATCCGTGGGCAATCCCTGTCCGGCAGAAGGCCCATCCGGTGCTGGCACAGTCGCGTCGACCAGATTGGACTTCGGAGCCGGTTCAGAAGCCGATTCCGGATTTGTATTGAACATCTTAGGTGCTAAAAAGAATGCGCCGATGGCAAACGCGGCGGCCACTCCGAGGAACGCCCAAAAACCGGCATTGTTTTTATTCATTGTCTGCTCCGTGGATACGGCAAAAAGTGCTTGTGTTGGCCAAAAACCTATATGCTTTGGATACATGGCACAAGAAAAAGCAATTTGCATCGCTTGCCGGGTCTTGACCGTATGATGAAGCCCATGTTCACTGGCCGCATGAACACACGTCCAACGCGAATTAGCTCCATCTGCGTCTATTGCGGCTCCCAGCCGGGCCACGATCCGGCATATCGTGAGGCGGCCGGGATACTGGGCCGGACGATGGCCGAGAACGGCATTGATCTCATCTATGGCGGCGGCACAAACGGCCTCATGGGCGCGGTGGCCGAGGCCGTGATGTCGAACGGCGGCAAAGCCGTCGGCATCATTCCCGAATTTCTGATGGACAAGGAAGCCTCGCGGAAGGAACTCGGTCAGTTGACCGAACTGCACGTTACTCAGGACATGCATGAACGTAAACACATGATGTTCGAGCGATCAGATGCCTTCGTAACACTGCCTGGAGGCATCGGAACCCTCGAGGAAATCGTCGAAATCATGACTTGGGCCCAGCTTGGCCGGCACACCAAGCCCATGGTCTTTGCCAATATCAACGGCTTCTGGGACCCTCTCAACGCCCTGATCGGGCACATGAGCAGTCAGGGCTTCATCCACACTGCACATCTGGTTCGCCCGATGGTGATCGATCGGGCGGAAGACATCGTGTCAGGCATTCTGGCCGCGGCCGCGACATCCGCTGACGAAGAAGACCCAACAGTCATCGCCAAAATGTAGCACCTCCCCGGCACCGCTTTTCCCGGTTTTTGAGCCCCCAAAACGGCCTGTCCTGCATAGGCTCGACATTGCAGAACCTATTGTGACCTCTGTTCTTCGCCGGCAGAATGCATGCGCGCATAGAAATTTCCGCTATGTCGCCATTTTCGATTCACGATTAAGAAATCAGCAACAACTATAAGTAATTATCACCATCGTTGTGTAGCAAAATTCGCTTGAATTAGTAAATTAGAACACAACCGACGCCGAACATCAGGATCGGCGACCTAAATCATGTATTAGCCAATTTAAAATTAGTAACACCTTTTGTTTCTTTCTTGAGTAATCGCTAAATTCATGACGAGCATTATGACAAACAGCGCGGCAATGGCCGCACTCGCCACCCTTCGCTCAATCACCAGCGATATGGAAACGACCCAAAATCGGATTTCGTCCGGGTACCGGGTGGAAAGCGCGGCCGACAATTCCGCCTACTGGTCGATTGCAACCACGATGCGCTCGGACAGCAAGGCATTGGAAACGGTCACCGATGCGCTGGGTCTCGGCGCAGCGATGGTTGACGTGACCTACACCGCGATGGACTCGTCCATTGAGGTGGTGGATCAAATCAAGGTCAAGATGATCGCTGCCATGGAGCCGGGCGTCGACCGGAACAAGATCCAGCTGGACATCGACCAGTTGCAGGAACAGATCGTTTCAATAGCCAAGTCCGCCTCCTTCGCCGGTGAGAACTGGCTTTATCATGAAGTGGGTGAGAACACCCCTGTGGTGAAATCAGTCGTAGGGTCCTTCAACCGCGATGCCTCAGGCATGATCAGCCTGACGACGCTTGATATCGACACAGAGTATACTTCGCTGATCAAGCTTGGTTTCGGTGGTCCTCCGAGCTCCCCCGGCAACGGAATGCTGAGCGTTATCAAAATCAACATCAACTACATCGATTCATCGGGCGCGGCAGCTGTTGGCACCGCGGCAGGCGGTGTCTACAATTTCGATCTCACCGGCATGACCACCGATGAGTTGCTGCTGCAGATTCAGGCAACTGATATTGTCTCTGCTGAACTGGCCGACGCCACCTCGACCATGGGCGCATTGAAGTCCCGTATCGACATGCAGGAAAAGTTCGTCCGGAACCTGATCGATTCCATAGACACCGGTGTTGGCAGGCTGGTTGACGCCGACATGAACGAGGAATCGACCCGCCTCAAGGCTCTGCAAACCCAGCAGCAGCTCGGCATCCAGTCCCTCTCGATCGCCAACTCAAATTCGAACAACCTTCTGTCGCTGTTCAACTGACGATCCCTCAAAACGTCGGAACACAGGTCCTTCGACCGCACCCGGGGAGTGATCTGATCATCCCGAATTAGGCGGCGCTGCTGCCGCAGCGGCCTGACGCGCCTTGCGGCTGCGCAAAAGCGATGACGTGTAGATTGCCAGCGCGATCCAGATCAGCACGAATGCTGCCAGTTTATAGGGACCGAACGGCTCCTTGAAGACAAACACCGCGATGACGAAGATCATCGTCGGCGCGATGTATTGCATGATCCCGATCGTCGACAGTCGCAACAGCTTGGCGCCATTGGCATAGATCATCAGCGGCACCGCCGTGACCACGCCACAGCCCATCAGAAGCATCATGTCCGACATCCCGGAATCGCCGAAATGGCCGGTCCCGTTGAACTCCGTATAGACGATGTAACCGAGCGCCGGGACGGTGAGCATCAGCACTTCGAGGAAGAAGCCCTGATTGGGGCCTACCGGCAGAGATTTCTTGAAAAACGCGTAAAACCCCCAGCTGATCGCCAGCCCGACGGAAACCCAAGGCAAACCGCCTGATTCCCAAGCCAACAATGCCACTGCGACCGCTGCCAGCCCAATTGCCGTTTTCTGACGTCCATCGAGACTTTCCTTGAGCAGCAATGCACCCAGAAAGATCGAAAACAGCGGATTGATGTAATAGCCAAGCGCCGTTTCGATCGCCCTGCCCGCGCCGATCGACCAGACATAAATGCACCAGTTGACCGTGATCAGTGCTGCCGTGATCAACGCCATGCCCATGGTCCGTGGCGACTTGAACGCGGCGCGAACATCCTGCGTCCGTCCGAGCAGAATCAACACCACCGCGGCGATCGGCACCGACCAGATCACCCGGTGCGCAACCACCTCAAGCGCCGGAATATGTGCGACAGCCTTCATGTAGAACGGCAGGAACCCCCACAGCAGATAAGCCACCAGCGCAAAGGCAAAGCCGCGTGGCGTATCTTCATCATAGGGCGCCGGTGCGGTTTTGGTCGCCATCATCTGTCCCGTTCTCTTGCTGGTTGCGCGTGTCGACGCTTATGGCAACCGGTACGAATGAGCAAATTCATTCCGCTGAACAATCGCCGACAGCCTTAAAACCAACCGCAGTCAATCCAGATACCGCGCCTATTCCGCCGCCACCTTGCCCGCCATGTCGCGGTTTTTCATCAGTTTGAAGATGATCGAATCCATCAGAGCCTGGAACGAGGCATCTATGATGTTGTCCGACACGCCCACCGTCCACCAACGCCCGCCATCATTGTCGGCGGATTCTATCAGCACGCGGGTGATCGCCTCGGTGCCGCCATTGAGGATACGCACCTTGTAATCGACCAGTTCGAGATCGCCGATTTCCGACTGATAGACGCCCAGATCCTTGCGAAGCGCGATATCGAGCGCATTGACCGGACCATGGCCTTCGGCCACCGACATCATCTCGACGCCATCGACCACCAGCTTGACCACGGCTTCCGACACGGTGCGGATGCGCCCCGTCGCATCGAACCGGCGTTCCACCATTACCCGGAAACTGGTCACCGAGAAGAACTCCGGTACCCGGCCAAGCGTGCGGTGCGCTAGAAGCTCGAAGCTCGCATCCGCGCCCTCATAGGCATAGCCGGTGGCCTCGCGTTCCTTGACGATGGAGATCAGCTGATCGAGCTTCGGATCATCCTTGGCGACCGCGATGCCGCGCCGCTTCAGCACATTGATGAAGTTGGATTTACCACCCTGGTCCGAGACCATCACCTTGCGGAAATTGCCGACACTTTCGGGCGGCACATGCTCGTAGGTGCGCGGATCCTTGAGTAGCGCCGAGGCATGAATGCCGGCCTTGGTGGCAAACGCCGAGGCGCCGACATAGGGCGACTGTGTTGCTGGCGAACGGTTGAGCAACTCATCAAACCCGTGGCTGAGCCCCGTCAACCCTTCAAGGTTTTCCGCTGGAATACTGGTTTCAAAACGGTCCGAGAACGCCGGCTTCAACATCAGGGTCGGGATCAGTGTGACCAGATTGGCATTGCCGCAGCGCTCGCCAATGCCGTTGAGCGTGCCCTGTATCTGACGCACGCCTGCTTCTACCGCCGCGAGCGAATTGGCCACTGCCTGTCCGGTATCGTTGTGAGCATGAATGCCCAACCTGTCGCCGGGGATGCCTTCAGCGATCAGCGTGGCAATGATCTCGCCGATTTCCGAGGGTTGCGTGCCGCCGTTGGTGTCACACAGCACGATCCAGCGTGCGCCAGCCTCATAGGCGGTTCGGGCGCAGGCGACAGCATAATCGCGGTTGGCCTTGTAGCCATCGAAGAAATGCTCGCAGTCGACCAGCGCCTCCTTGCCCGCAGCAATCACGGCCTTCACTGATTCCGCAATCGATTCCAGATTTTCATCATTGGTACAGCCGAGCGCTACTTTCACATGGTAGTCCCAGCTCTTGGCGACTAGACACACCGCATCCCCAGATGCCTGAATGAGACCGGCAAGACCGGGATCATTGGACGCCGAAACGCCAGCCCGCTTGGTCATGCCGAAGGCCACGAATCTGGCGTTCACTGTGCGGTTCTTGGCAAAGAAGGCTGTATCGGTGGGATTGGCGCCGGGATAGCCACCTTCGACATAATCTATGCCGAACGCGTCCAGCATCCTGGCAATGGCGATCTTGTCCTCGACCGAAAAATCTATCCCCGGCGTCTGCTGGCCATCGCGCAGAGTAGTATCGAACAGGTAGATGCGGTCTTTTTTCATGATTTCGTTCCGAAGCTATCGGGAGAAACACCCCCCTCTGTCGTCTGCGCCGACATCTCCCCCGCAAGAGGGGAGAAGAAAGCCGTCGCACCAGCCTCCGCCAATCTCCCCCCTTGCGGGGGAGATGCCCCGAAGGGGTAGAGGGGGGTAAGCTGCAATTGCTCAAGCATCTTGTTTTCCCGCAAATCTGTCAGTAGCGTGGATCAGTTGGTCGAGAATGCCAGGCTCCGAAAACGCGTGGCCTGCGCCCTCGATCAGATGGAACGCGGCGCGCGGCCAGGCCTTGTGCAATTGCCAGGCGATGCGCGCCGGGCACGGCATGTCGTAGCGGCCGTGGATGATGACGCCGTCAATATCGGCGAGCTTACCGGCATCGCGCAGCAATTGGCCTTCTTCCAGCCAACCATTGTGCACGAAGAAGTGGTTCTCGATCCGTGCAAACGCCAGCGCGAATTGGTCCTCGTGGAACTTGTCACTGGTCGAGGGTTCCGGAAGCAGCGTGATGGTCTCGCCTTCCCAGCCGCTCCAGGCCTTGGCCGCAGTGATCTGATCGGCCAGATCATCACCCACCAGCCGCTTGCGGTAGGCCATCATCAGGTCGCCGCGCTCGGCCTCAGGGATTGGCGCCAAAAACCGCTCCCATTTGTCGGGAAACATTTCCGAGACGCCAAACTGATAATACCAGTCGAGTTCAGCCTTGGTCAGCGTATAGATACCGCGCAGGACGAGTTCGCTGACCTGCGCGGGATGGAGCTCGGCATAGGCCAGCGCCAGCGTCGACCCCCAGGAGCCGCCGAACACCAGCCATTGCTTAAATCCCGCCATTTCACGCAGCCGTTCAATGTCGGCAACCAGATCCCAGGTGGTGTTGTTCTCAAGCGACGCAAACGGCGTCGAACGACCGCAACCGCGCTGATCAAACAGGATCACATCGTAAAGCGCGGGATCAAACAGCCGCCGGTGCACTGGACCGCAACCACCACCCGGACCACCATGCAGAAACACTGCCGGCTTGGCGCCCCTGGTACCGGCCCGCTCCCAATAGACCTGATGTCCGTCGCCGGTGTCGAGAAAGCCGGTCTCGAACGGTTCAATCTCTGGATAAAGCGTGCGTAACTTGCTCATGTACTCAACCCCAATTGACCCAGATGACAACCGCGGCCGTCACCACAACAACAAAGACACCCTTGCCGATCAGACCGTAGAGCAGCCATTTCGGCATTTCGGTTCCGGGTTTGCGCTCACTCATGCCGTGCGCTCCGGTGGCCATGTATCGGTGTCATGATCCGGATGCTGGAAACTGACCAGCGTTTCAAGAAAATCCACGGCGTCGGCATCTTCAAGCGTGTGCCGCTCGGGCAATGCCGGAATGCCATCGCACCAGGTCCGCTTGGCCTCGACGCCATAGGCAATCGTCGGCGCCACCGCGTCAGGATCATCAAACGTCAGCACCGACAGCGCCAGCCCGTCCGGCGCATCATAGGCCAGCGGCGTTCCACACGCGCTGCAAAACCCACGACGCGCAGCATTGGAACTTTGAAACCAGGATGGCGCGCCGCGCGTCCATTCGATGCCTGCTTCGCCGACAGAAACCAGCGCCAGCGCATGACTGGCGGACGCCTTCTGACACATCCGACAATAGCACACCGACGATGTTCCGGGCCGCCCGTTGAGGCGAAACCGCACCGCGCCGCATTGGCACCCGCCGGAAAGATGATCAGCTGTCACGCCTTGTCCTCCACTGGCCAGACGCCGGTATCATGATCAGGGTGCTGATGATTGGTCGAGGCAATGCTTGCAAGCCCGCCCGGCAGATCATCGCGATTGACAGCCTTCCCCGGCAGGCTGCCGAGTGTGGCAAAAAACGGCACCCGCGCTTCAACCCCGTCCTGCGAAACCGGTGGGAAGGCAGCGGGATCATCCAGACTGCCGAGCGTCACCGCCATGCCGTCCGATTGCAGTGTATCGAAAAACAGCGGTGTGCCGCAGTCCCAGCAAAAGCCGCGCCGAACCGGATCGGAGGACTGAAACCAGCCCGGCTCGCCGCGGGTGATTTCAAGCATCTTTCCCGGCGCGAATCCGAGCGGCATGAAATAGTTCCCCGCCGCCTTCTGGCACATCCGGCAATGGCACAGATGCGGGTACTCAAGCTCGCCCTCGATGCGGTAGCGCACCGCACCGCATTGGCAACCGCCAGTGTGAAGTGACGTCATTGCTCGTCCTCCGGCTCAAAGCAGACAGCCTCGATATTATGGCCTTCCGGGTCGGTGATGAAAGCCGCGTAGTATTCCGGATGATAGATCTCGCGAATGCCGGGCGCTCCATTGTCGGTCCCGCCATTGGCAAGACCGGCGGTATGAAAGGCGCGAACCGCCTTGCGCGAGCCCGTGCGAAAACAGATATGGGCGGATGGTGTCTGCTGGCCGTCCCCGGCTAGCCAGAGCTGTCCCTTGCGGCCAATGCCAAATCCCGCATGGGCGACCGACCCGGATTGCTCCGCCGTCACCTCACCCACCAACTCCATGCCAAGCTCGGCGAGAATGGCCGCATAAAACCGCTTCGCCCTGCCCATGTCAGCAACACTCAGGCTGACATGATCCAGCATCATTTTGAGTTCATCACTCACCGCTTCACTTCCCATGTCGTCACCCGCTCACCGGTCTCGGGATCCTTGCCGTCCTTGAGCTGAATGCCCTGTACGAGCAACTGGTCGCGGATCTTGTCCGCCTCGGCCCAGTTTTTGGCGTCGATGAGGGCGAGGCGCTGATCTTTTAGGGTCGATATTTCGTCATCACTTGGATAGTCCTTGACTACGAAACCGAACAAATCGGAGGAAACTCCAGAATAATACAAACCCAAAAATTCGAGCGCAGATCGAAGCTCGCCTGCCTTTTCAACAATCTTCACGCCATGATCAAGATGTACGATCTCATTGCGCAATTGAGAAAGCGCTACCAACGCTTGCGAAAAATTCAGATCATTTGCCAGCGCTTCGATAATTGATGGCGGTACATCCTGAACTGGAGCTTCATGGCAAGCCAAATTCAAGTCATAAAGCTTGCCAGCAGCCTCCTCCAGCCGCTTCACACTAAAATCAATCGGCTCGCGGTAATGGGTCATCAACATCGCCAGCCGCAGCACTTCGCCGGGCCATTTGCGGCCGCCGAATTTTTCGGTTTCCAAGAGCTCGGCGATGGTGACGAAATTGCCGTCGGATTTTGACATCTTCTTGCCTTCGACCTGCAGGAAGCCGTTGTGCATCCAGAGATTGGCCATCCTGTCATTGCCATGGGCGCAGCAGGACTGGGCGATCTCGTTTTCGTGGTGCGGGAAGATCAGGTCCAGCCCGCCGCCATGAATGTCGAATGTCTCGCCCAGGTGATACTCGCTCATCACCGAGCATTCGATGTGCCAGCCGGGGCGGCCGTGAATGGTCGTGGTCTCGCCGTCATCGGTGAATGTGGCGTCCCAGCCTGGCTCGTCAGCGGCGGACTCTTTCCACAGCACGAAATCCCCCGGGTTGCGCTTGTGGTCCTCCACCGCGATGCGGGCGCCGGCCTGCTGGTCCTCGAGCTTGCGGTTGGACAGCTTGCCGTAATCCGGCATCGAGCTGACCGAAAACAACACCTCGCGCCCTTCCCTGCCGACTGTCACATAGGCGTTGCCCTTGTCGATCAGCGTCTGGATCATCCTGGCCATGCCGTCGATATGGGCGGTGGCACGCGGCTCATGCGTCGGCGCGAGGCAGCCGAGTGCTGCCGCGTCCTTGTGGAACCGTTCGGCGGTTTTCTCAGTCACCTTGGCGATCGCTTCGTTCAGCGGCAGATCCGGGTAATCGCGCAAGGCCCGGGCGTTGATCTTGTCATCAACGTCGGTGATGTTGCGCACATAGGTGACCTGATCTTCGCCATAGACATGGCGCAGCAGCCTAAACAGCACGTCGAACACGATCACCGGCCGTGCATTGCCGATATGAGCAAAATCATAGACCGTCGGGCCGCAGACATACATCCGCACATTGTCCGGATCGATCGGCGTAAACTCTTCCTTAACCCGCGTCAGCGTGTTCCAGAATTTGAGTTCGGTCATGTTAACTCCCCGATGCCAGCACCCTGGCCCGGGTCGTTTGTCCTGTATGGTAAAAAGACGAAAACGGCCGAGCCAGCGAAGCGCTAGCGAATAATGATGCCGCAAATGCAGGTGGCGCGTGCGCCGTGTGCCGTTTTCATGCTGTTCTTATCCCCGATTGCATCCGCCCGGTCAAGATGCCGGACAACGGCTTTCAGCCGGCGAAAAACCGCACCAGCAGCGACACCGACAGGGCCGCCATCACCGCCGCGATCAGCCCGTCGAGCACCCGCCAGGCGGAGGGTTTCAAAAACAGCGGTTCCAGCACCCGCGCGCCATAACCAAGTCCGAAGAACCAGACAAAGGACGACGACATCGCGCCAATCGCGAAGGCCAGCCGCGCCATGCCTTCGTATCGGCCACTGAGCCCGCCGACCAGCAGCACGGTATCGAGATAGACATGCGGATTGAGAAAGGTGAAGGCAAGAACCATCAGCACCGCAGCCTTGAGTGATCCCGGACCGGATTTGGCCGCCTCGAGCCCTGATGGCGAGATCGCCCGCTTGAGCGCCATTACCGCGTAGACCGCGAGGAATACCGCCCCACCAAGCGTCACCACACCGATCAGCACCCGCGACCCGGAAATGATCGCACCAAGTCCCGCCACGCCAAGCCCGATCAGCACCGCATCCGACAGCGCGCAGATCAGGCACAGGATGAACACATGCTGCCTCAGCAAACCCTGCCGCAGGATGAAGGCGTTTTGCGCGCCAATGGCGATGATCAGCGAGCCACCGAGCAGAAAACCGGCAATGGCGGGGGCAAAAAGGGGTGTCATGGATCAGAACAACTTCATCTGGTCGGAGGCAGGGGCCACCGCTTTGGCTTTGCGAACCGGTTTGGCCGGCTCCGGAGGAGCGGTATCACCAGTGGCTGGCTCTTGCACCTCCGGGCCGCTGTTGGCAACCTTGTTGACCAGATCGGAAACGCGCACTGCTTCGAAATAGTCCTCAGGTGCCGGCGCCATCAGATCGTTCACATGGCGCGGCTCCTGATTGAGACAATCAAGCCAGCGGGAAAAATCTTCCGGCCGTATCACCACCGGCATCCGGTCATGCACCCGCGCAATCATCTGATTGGCAGCCGTAGTCAGCACCGCAGCAGTGTCTATCTCCGCCCCGTCGGCGCTCATATAGGTTTCCATCAGCCCGCCAAAGGCAACGATGCCGCCATCCTTCGGCGTAATCCAGTAAGGCGTGGATTTCTCTTTCGAGCCCTTGGGCGGACGATGCCACTCGTAAAACCCCGATGCCGCGATCAGCACCCGTCGATGCCGCATCGCGGCGCGGAACGAGGCCTTTTCTGCTGCCGTTTCGGATCGCGCATTGATCAACAGCGGGAAGTCCGCCGGATCCTTCACCCATCCTGGCAAAAAACCCCAGCGCGCCAACAGTGCCCGCCGGTCGGTGCGGTTGTCGCCCTCCTCGCGGCGGCGGTCACCGGCAATGATCAGGATCGGCTGCGTCGGCGCGATATTGTAGCGCGGCGGGAAATCCTCGATCTCCTCGAGACCGAACAATTCCTGCACCTCTTCAGGCGTTGCTGTCAGCGAAAAACGTCCACACATTGCCAACCCATGCCGCAGGACAACGGCGGGGTCAAGGATAGAGCGGTCAGGCTATTCCGGTTTGGTGTCGGACACGATCCGCCCGTCTTCCAGCGTGACAATACGGTCGGCCAGTTCAAGAATGCGGTTGTCATGGGTCACCATCACAGTCGTCGTGCCGCGCTGTTCGCCCAGCCGCTTGAGCATGGCCACGACATTGAGCCCGCTCTCCTTGTCGAGCGCTGCGGTCGGCTCGTCGGCAAAGACAATATCGGGATTGCCAACCAGTGCGCGCGCCACCGCCACGCGCTGTTTCTGGCCGCCCGACAGATTGCCCGGCAGATAATCCATGCGGTCCGAAAGACCAACCAGCGACAAGGCATGCCGCGCGGCTTCCCGCTCCCGCTTCGGATCGTTCATTTGGTGAACCTGCAACCCCATCTGCACGTTTTGCATCGCGGTCAGGCTGCCGTGCAGATTGTGCGCCTGAAAGATGAAACCGAGCCTGCGCCTGAGCGCCTCATTGAGCGTATTGCCCGCGCCCATCAACTCATGCCCCAACAGTGTGATCGAGCCTTCCTGCACATCGCGCAGGCAGCCCATCAGCGTCAGCACGGTGGTCTTGCCCGAGCCCGAAGGCCCCATCAGAACGGTCAGGCTTCCGCGCTTAACCGCCAGATCGACGTCGAAAATTGCCTGTTTGCGCGCTTCGCCTGCGCCGAACCAATGGTTCAGGCCACGCACATTGATCGGAGTATCGTCATTCATGCCCGCGCCCTCAAAACAGATCAGCCGGGTCAGCCGCCGCCAATCGGCGTGTGGCGATTGCACCGGAGAGCGAGCACGCAACCAGCGTTCCGATGAGGACAAGCACCGCCATGTCCCACGTCATCGCCAAGGGCAGATTGGTGGCCTTCTTCATCCCGGCCAGCAACCCTGTCCCCACCAGCACCCCGGGCACGAAACCGAAGACAGCCAGAATCAGCGCCTCTTCAAAGACGATGCCGAGGAAGAATTTCTGCGGATACCCCATCGCCTTGAATGTCGCATATTCGGACAGATGATCGGCCACGTCGGTCGACAGCACCTGGTAGACAATGACGATGCCCACCAGCACACCGATGATCACGCCAAAGCCGAAGATGATGCCGGTCGGCCGCTTGGTTTGCTGGTATTTGAGGTCATCGGCCTTGGCTTGGGTGTAGGAGCGGATCCGCAACGACTTGTCCGAGATCAGATCGTGCAGCCGGGCCGCCACCACAACCGGGTCCGCCCCCGGCTTCACCTGGAGCAGAATATGATCGGGCGCCGCCGATCTGCGTGCCGGAAACAGCGACAGGAATGTCTGGTCCGACATGATCATATAGCCGTCGCCGCCAAACCCGCCGCCACCCTGGAACGTGTCGTAAAGCGTCACTGTCTTGCCGGTCACCTCGAAAGACGCTGGCGTCTGCGGACGGATCGCAGCAGCTTCCTCGGGCGGCAGGCCGCGGGTGGCCATATCGAGTATGCCTGAATCCTGCAATTGCAGCGTCGCCAGCTTGGGCTTGAGCACCGGGCTTAAAAAATCCGGCAGCGTCGGGTCGATGCCGAAGCTGGTCAGCCCCAGCGTCTTGGTCGGGCGCGGCCAGCTTGTGTTGCCGACAAAGATCCCGGTCCCCAGTGTCACGTCCGGATCGGCCTGCGCCTGAAACAGCCATTGCCGCGCGACATTGCCCCCCTCGGTCATCGAATTGGCGTCCGAGGCCGAGATCATGATATCGGCCGCAAAAAACTCGTAGGGCTTCATCGTCGCCGTCGCCATCGAGTTCATGATGCCAAGCTGCACGAACACCAGCACATTGGCAAAGGCGACGCCGGCAATCGCCGCGGCGAAGCGCGTGCGGCTATGGGTCAGTTGCAGCCAGCCGATCGGCAGCCGCCCGAACAGCCATTGCAACAGCCGGTTCATGGGTTGCTCTTGGCGGCGACAGTCCGGGTATCGATGCGGGCAATCACTTCGAGGTTGGTGTAGCGCGCCGCCACCAGCGTCGACGCCTCGTCCAGCTCAACCATCACCTTGATCACCCGCGCATCGGTATTTGCAGCCGTATCGTCCGACAGCAGGCCTTGGCGTCCGACAGTCAGGCCAATCGATTTGACCCGGCCCTGCAGCGTCTGGCCGATGGCGACCGCCGCCAGTTCCACCGGCTGACCTTCGGCAACGTTGGCGATCCGGTCCTGATAGACCTCCACCTCGGCCATCATGTGATCGATGTCGCCAATCAGCATGATGCCATCGCTCGGCGGACGCTCTCCCGGATTGGCCATCGAATCCAGAACCACGCCGCTGATCGGGGCCAGAACCGCGGACCGGACCAGATCCTGTTGGGCGCGGGTCAGATCTGCTTTGGCGGCGTCAAGATTGCGTGCGGCGACGATCACATCAGGTTGCAGTTCGGCAATTTCGCCTGTGAAGCGGGACAAAGTCGCCTCGGCTTTCTGCACCGCAAGAACCGCTTGATGCTCGGCTGCGGCAAGCGAATCGAGCGAGGCCTGGGTGATCACACCGCGCTCGAACAACGCCTTTCCGCGCTCATTTTCAGCCGCCGCTTCGGTGCTTGAACTCCGTGCTTGTTCCAATGCGGCCCGCGCTTCGGCTTGCGAATTCTGCACCGATGCGGTGGTTTGAACCAGTGCCGCCTCGCGCACGGCGACATTGGCCTCAGCCAAAAGCACAGCGCTTTGCAATTGCCCCTGATTGTCCAGCCGCGCCACCACCGCGCCTTTTTCAACGCGGTCACCGATACTGACCAGAACCTCCGCAATCCGGGCATCACCGGCTCCATAGGGCGGCGCCACGATCGACACATCGCCACGCGGCATCAACCGGGCCAGACCGACGACGTCGCTGGCCTGCATGGTCGCCACCATCTCTTTGGGCATTTCCATGTCAGGCGGAAGCGCAATCGGTGTGGACGAACCGGCACCGGGCTGCAAACCGGTGAGCGCATAGAATTTCTGCAAGGCGACGGGCTGATAATACATGCCGACCACCCCGCCGGAGAACATCAAGACCGGAACAAGAAGCACCAACAGGTAGCGCTTGCGAAACCGCAACCGCCGCCGGGCGACGACCTGGCTTTCGGTTTCATGCCGGATGACGTCCAGCGGCAGGTCGGTTTCAGGTGAGGTTGTCATTGAAAAGTCCAGTTCTCAAATCCGGGCAGCAAAGGAATTCAAAACATAGCATTTTCTGCATATTTTTACAACGCCATAGCCCGGCAATCCATCGTTTGGAAAAGGCTCCGCGGTAGCTCCGTCCGCTTGGAGTCTGAGCCATATCCGGGGTTGCCGCCAGCAAGAAACTCGGCACATTGCAAATCACGGATAAAGCGCGTGGAGGAAACCTCAACAATGACCGATCAGAATGGTGCAGTCAGCGACGGACCGCCACTTGCGGTCTCCGTCGCACTGGAACGCGATGGCAAGTTCCTGCTGGTGCTGCGCGCAAATCCGCCAGCCCAACATATGTATGCCTTCCCCGGAGGGCGCGTCGATCCGGGCGAAAAACTGGAAGACGCGGCGTTGCGCGAACTTGAGGAGGAGACCGGGCTGAAGGCAGCCAACCCACGGGCTTTTGCGACCTTCGATCTTGGCTCGGATGATCCCGGGGGGAGCGTTTCCTCACACTTCCTCCTGACAGTTTTTCTCGCAGATGATCCGGGCGGCGAGCCCATGGCAATGGATGATGCCAAGGCCGTTGGCTGGTTCACACCTGAGCAAATCCGTGGCCTGCCGGTACCCGAAAGCATGATCACCTGCATGGGCCTGCTGGCGGCCGTGCAAAGCTGAACGTTGGCATTCCACCGATTGAAGATCCTGCCGTCTTGCCTCAACCGCAATACTTAAATGGACATCCCGCCAATGCACGGGATTTCATCGGGCAATATCTTGGTGTAAGGGAGCCCTCATGATGCGCCACACCGCCCTGATCCTGACACTGCTGATGTCCGTGTTGCTGACGTTTGGCCAGCTGTCCGCCCGTGCCCAGGAAAGCGGTGAGGCCGCCGTGATTGCGCCGGACCTGCCACCACCGCCATATGAGGCGAGATTGTTGCGGCTGGCTGAAATCATCGGATCGATCCAGTATCTGCGCAATCTGTGCAATTCCGAGGGCGAAACAGGCTGGCGCGAGAGCATGCAGGCGTTGCTCGACAGCGAGACAGTTGGCGAGGCAAACCGGCGCGAACAACTGACTGCCGGTTACAATCGGGGCTTCCGCGCTTTCGCCTCTGTTTACACAACCTGCACCGCCTCAGCCCTCGTCGCGGAGGAGCGATACCGTCACGAAGGTGCCACACTCATTGCAGAAATCGTGGCACGTTACGGAAATTGATAATTTGTTAACTGATATCGCCTCTGCCCCGTGCCGAAACGATTCAACCCGTGCTAGGGTGTTAACGAGATAGTAAGTAAGAGTTGGTTCGCATGACACATCCCACACCCCATACGCCCGATGAACTCGATGATCTGATCATCCAGGAAAAGCTTCAGGTGGCTCTTGAGTTGCAGCACGATGCCTGGGCCGAAAGTGCGGCTGATGGCATTGAGCCGGAAATTATCGCTGATGCAGCAATGATTACCGCCATTAGAGAAACGGTCCGCGCTCTGGGTGAGGATCAGGCGGAAGCGTTGGTGGAATCGCTCAGGGGACGCATCCTGGCCGGTGAATTCTCTCCCGAACGTATTCTTCAATAGGATTACCGGCAGGGAGCCAAGTGATCAACAAGGACAAACGCGGAATCAGAACAGACTGTTTGGGTTTTGGATCAACCGCCGTCGCAGCGGTATTGATGATTGCCCTTTGCGGACCGGCGCAGGCCTTGAGCGAACTCAAACCGGCCCAGGCCCCGGCCAGCGATGTGGAACAAGGCCCTTCCCTGCCGCCACTCGACGAACCCACGACCGGTCCGGACGGCGGGCTGCCATCGCCAGACCCCATCATCCGTGACACTCCACAATCCCAATCCGAAGACGTCAACCCTGAGCCTGCAATCGTTGAAGACGAAGCGCCAGCCGAGATCATCACCGATCTGACCCAAATGCCCGAACCGGCACGGCGCATGCGCGAACTGATTCTCGAGGCAGCAGCCACTGGCGATCCGGAAAAACTCCGCGCCCTGCTCGGCACCGGCCCCAACGCCACTCAATTGGCATTCAGCGAGATCGATACGGACTCCATCGAGTATCTGCGCTCGATCTCGGGTGATGGTGCGGGGCAGGAAATCCTGGCTATTCTGATTGACCTGCTCAACACAGGCTTTGTCCGTATCGACGCCGGTGGACCCAATGAGACCTATGTCTGGCCCTACTTTGTGGCGCAGCCGCTCGAAGGGCTGACTGCGCCGCAAAAGGTTGAGTTGCTGCGGCTGGTGACAGCCGGCGATGTCGAGGACATGAAAGCCTATGGCGCCTATAATTTCTACCGCGTAGGCATCTCACCCGATGGCGAGTGGCGCTTTTTCATGGCCGGCGACTGATCTCTTCCGCCCTTGCCGGTGGCCACGCGACCGCCTACCTATCCACGGCATGTCTTGCCCAACAATCCGGAGTGCCGCACCGTGCCAGCCCTGATCCTTCCCGACCGGACCGTCATACGTGTGGAGGGCACTGATGCCGAACATTTTCTCCAGAACCTGATCACGGCGAGCGTCGAGGCAATCAAGCCTGACGAAGCCCACCCCGCAGCCTTGCTCACCCCACAGGGCAAGATCCTGTTCGATTTCCTGATCTCGAAGTCAGGCGAGAATGGCTATGATTGCGATATAAGGGCAGATCAATCCGACGATTTCATCCGCAGGCTGACGCTTTACAAGCTTCGCGCCGCCGTCACCTTTGAAAAGCTCACTGAAGTGCCGGTCATCGCTGGCTGGGACGGAGGAGCGCCGAAAGATGCACTCCGCGACATGCGCTTTCCCAAGGCGGCACACGTCTGGCGGCTTCACGGCAACGGATCGATCCTCGACGCTGACCGAGCCGCATGGGATGCGGTCCGCATAGCTCACGGCGTCGCTGAATCCGGTACGGATTTCACCCTGTCGGATGTGTTTCCACATGACATCCTGATGGACAAGAATGGCGGCGTTGATTTCAAGAAAGGCTGCTATGTCGGCCAGGAGGTTATCTCCCGCATGCAGCATCGCGGCACCGCACGGCGCAGGGTGGCAACGCTTACCGCCGAAACAGATCTGCCCGCCAGCGCAGGCACCGGAACGGAACTAAACATCCTGGCAGGCGAAAAGTCTGTGGGCAAGCTCGGTTCGGTCGCGGGAAAAACAGCGCTGGCAATCGTGCGGACCGACCGGGTAGCAGATGCGCTGGAACAGGGCATTCCGCTGACCTTGAATGGAATTCCGGTCACATTGACCTTGCCAGGCTGGACAGGTTTGTCCTTTAAGAGCGGTGACCCGAACACTCCGGACACCTGATCCATGCCCCCAGTTGAAAAAGCCCCGCGCGCCTGGCAGCGCATGCTCTCCGGCCGACGGCTGGATCTGCTCGATCCCTCGCCGCTTGATGTCGAGATTTCCGACATCGCGCAAGGGCTGGCACGGGTGGCGCGTTGGAATGGGCAGACCCGTGGCGACCATGCGTTCTCCGTGGCGCAGCATTCGCTGATGGTCGAGGCAATTGTCGGCCGGCTTTCTGCCGTCCCACCTCAGACATTACAGCTTGCGCTGCTGCATGATGCGCCCGAATATGTCATCGGCGACATGATATCGCCGTTCAAGGCGGTGGTCGGCGGCGGCTACAAGAGCGTTGAAGCCAGACTGGAAGCTGCCATTCACATCAGGTTCGGACTTCCCCCTGTTCTGCCAAAGACACTCAAGGCGCTGATCAAGCGGGCGGACCGGATCGCGGCCTATTTCGAGGCCACCGAGCTGGCCGGTTTTGATGACAAGGAGGCGCGTGCGTTCTTCGGGCCGCCACGCGGCATCAGCCGCGACATGCTTGATGTGGTGCCGCGCCCCGCCGCCGAAGTCGAGAAGATGTTCCTTCAGCGTTTCGGGGCGATCGAGGCCTTGCGCCACTCCAAAGGAGGTTGAGAAATGTCCTACATCCTCGTCTGCCGCCTCAACCAGATTGCCGAAACCGCTGTGTTGCATGGCGCGCGCGAAATGGTCAGCCTGCTGGCGGAGAACCAGGACTTCCACCGCCCCGCCGTGATCGAGCAGAACCGTCACCTCAAGCTCGGCCTCAATGACATTTCAGAGCACCGCCCCGGCCTGACCGCTCCGGGCGAGGCCCATGTCGAGCGGCTGATCGAATTTGTAAAAAGCTGGGACCAGCGCGCGCCACTGGTGGTGCATTGCTGGCTGGGGATTTCACGCTCACCGGCCGCCGCCGCCATCACAGCCTTGACCCTAGAGCCTGACCAGGATGAGATGGCGCTGGCCGAACGCCTGCGTGCTGCATCGCCCTTCATCACGCCCAATGCACGACTGATCGAAATTGCTGATTCTATGCTCGGCCGTGGTGGACGGCTCAAGCGTGCCATCAAGGCCATTGGCCGTGGTGCAGATACCTTTGAGGGTGGCCGTTTCTGCCTTGCGGTGCGACCGGGCGACGACGTGCCCGCCGCCACGCCAGACCGGTCCAAGAGCAAGGGCTGAGAAAACCATGGCCGCTGACCGCATCCCTCCCCTGCGCATTGGCCTGAACGCAGCAATCGTCGCGGTCACCAACCGAACGCCGAGCATTCTCGCCGTACCGGCGACGCCCGGTCAGGGTCCTGCCGATGGTCTTCCCTTCGGCCCGTTCGACCCGGTGCGGCACCGGACATTCGAGGCCAGCCTGCGCGCCAGCGTCGAAAGCCAGACGGCGCTGCATCTGGGCTATGTCGAACAGCTCTACACATTCGGCGACCGGGGACGTCAAATGCTCGGTGAGGAAGCCCGCGACAAAGACAGCCCGCATCTGGTCTCCGTTGGGTATCTGGCGCTGACCCGCGCAGACGCCGAAAACCCCGAGGCGTTGCACGCCACCGGCGCCCGCTGGCACGACTGGTATGAGCTGTTTCCATGGGAGGATTGGCGCGAAGGCCGGCCAGGCATGCTCGATGCGGCGATCTTGCCCCGGCTGCTGCCCTGGGCCGATGAACCGGCAGAACGCCCGCAAACTCCCAGCCGCAAGGCGCGCATCAGGCTCGCCTTTGGGCTCGGGGATTTTCCCTGGGACGAGGAACGGGTGCTCGACCGTTACGAGCTCCTGTATGAGGCGGGCCTGCTGGTCGAGGCGGTTGCCGATCAGCGGGTGAAATCCACTGGTTTGGCCGCGCCGCTTGGCCGCGCCATGCGCTATGACCATCGCCGCATCGCCGCAACCGCCGTGCAGCGGCTTCGCGCCAAGATCAAATATCGCCCGGTGATCTTCGAACTGATGCCACCCGAATTCACGCTGACGGAACTGCAGACAACTGTGGAAGCGATTTCAGGTCGTCACTTGCACAAACAGAATTTCCGCCGGTTGGTCGAGGGCGCCGAACTGGTTGAACCCACAGGCGCGGCCAGCTCCGCCACCGGCGGCCGCCCCGCTGCCCTCTACCGCTTCCGCGCCAAGATCCTCGAGGAACGCCCGGCTCCGGGGCTACGGCTCGGCGGCAGGGGCTGAAGCACCGATACTCCGCAACATTGCCGTATCTTGGTGCGAACCACTATCCGGAAGTTTAATTTCGGATAAAATCAAGAAACATCAACACCTTATCAAATAATATTATTTCTTATGCTTCAACAAAACAATGTAAAATCGCTCCACTATGGCACAGAATCGTCTAAAAAACGCACCAAGCCCCAGTGAATAGTAATGCAAAAATGAGACTTTTAATAAATTGCTTTCAATAGACCATGCCAGTGATAACATATATAAATCAGCATGAGTGCTGATAGCCTTTCTGGGAGGATGGGCTTCATGAATCTGGAGGAGGTAGAGTATGAAAACCTTGTTTCTCTTTACGGCAGTTGGCGCCTTGATGGCCTCAAGTGCCTTGGCCCAATCCGCAAACGTACCGAGCAATCTGGAGAAGCTTTCAGGCTTCAAGACAACCGGCGTCACCGATTTCACTTTCATTGAGCAAAGCGGCGACTATGCGGATGGAATCAAGAAGACGCTTGAACGCATCACCTTGCCGGACGGTTTCAAGATCGAGCTCTATGCGGTTGTTCCCGACGCCCGCCATATGGCCGTCGGCCCGCAAGGTATTGTCACCATCGTCGGTACCCGCAAAGACAAGGTCTGGTCCGTCACCGACCGCAACAAGGACCGGGTCGCCGACGAGGTAAAGGACTTTGCCCCCTCACTGACATTTTCAATTCCGAATGGTCCCTGTTTCTCCAAGGACGGGTTCCTTTACATTGCCGAGCAGAACCGGGTCCTGCTGTTTCCAGCTGCAGAATTTTTCTATGAAAGCCCGGATGTCGCAGCCTTCAATCTGGTGGCGCAAGGCGATCTGATCCCGGCGGATCAGGAGAGCTTCAACCACACGGCCCGCGTCTGCAAACTTGGTCCGAATGGCAAGATCTACATCTCGCTGGGTCAGCCGTTCAACGTCGCTCCGGCCGAAAACCTCGAGGTCAACACCAAATGGGGCATCGGCGGCATGATCCGCATGAACACCGATGGCACCGGTCGTGAGGTATATACCTACGGTATCCGCAATTCGGTCGGTCACGACTTCCATCCGGAAACCGGCGATTTGTGGTTCACCGACAACCAGGTCGACGGCATGGGAGACGACATCCCTCCGGGTGAACTCAACCACCAGACGGCCATGGGCCAGCATTTTGGCCATCCATGGTTTGGTGGCGGCGATACTCGCACCAATGAGTACGCCGGACAGGACGTGCCGGTAGAAGTTGTCATGCCCGCCGTTGCAACGGTGGCGCATGCGGCTGATCTTGGCATGACCTTCTACACGGGCAAGCAATTCCCGGCCAAGTACAAGAACGCCATCTTCTCCGCCCAGCATGGCTCCTGGAACCGGACAACCCCGGTTGGCGCTCGTGTGATGGTCACCACCATTGATGGCGACGGCAATGCCACGATGGAGCCTTTCGCCGAGGGCTGGATTGATGAGAACGGCGAGTATCTCGGCCGCCCTGTCGACGTTGCGCAATTGCGTGACGGGTCGATCCTGGTGTCGGACGACCTTGCCGGCGCGATCTACCGGATCAGTTACGACAAATGAGAGCGGCTTTCATTTATGGTCTCGGCGGGCTTTTGCTCGCCGCGACTGCCCTCGCCCAGGACCCGGTTGAGGGCGACGCCGCTGCTGGCAAAAATGTCGCCGGACAATGCAGAACCTGCCACGGCATTGATGGCTATGCAAAAATTCCAATCGCGCCACATATTGGCGGCGAACCGGCACCCTATATCCGCAGTCAGTTGACCGCGTTTCGCGACGGCACACGAACCCATGAAATGATGTCTGTCGTGGCGAAAATGCTGACCGATCAGCAAATCGCCGATGTCGCGGCCTGGTATTCGTCACATACCGCGACAGCGACCCTGACCGCCGATGCTTCAGGTGCGCCGGAGGCGTGCGTGGCCTGTCACGGCGTCGATGGCATTGCTGTGATCGAGGAGGCGCCGAACCTGGCCGGTGAAACCAATATCTATATCGATACCCAGCTCAAGGCATTCCGCCTCGGAAAACGCACGCATGAGGTGATGAGCGCGGTGGCAGCGGACATGACCGACGCGGAAATCCGCGCCGTCGCCGACTGGTACGGAAGCGTCAAGCTCGACATCAAGATGGCAGATTAGAAAGTCGAGCTTCCGGCACTTTGGTGCAGAAGCTCGAAAAATCCCCACCCCGGGTGAAGGTCCTACGGGGCGGCAGAGCGCCGTCGCTTCAATGCTCCCTCTCGTGATCCGCCATGCTCGAACAGCACGGCGGATCACGAACTGCTTGATTCAGTTAGCTTGCCTCCGCCATGGCAATGGCGTCGGCACCTGCGGGAATGCGCATCGGAGATGTTTCATCATTGACCGCACGCCATATCGCCTGCGCCACATCCAGCGGCGCGGTACCGGCTGGCGAACCCATTCCCGCAAAGGCGCTCTCCGCAAAATCAGCATAGGCATCAGGAATGCCGCCCTGCATTCGTGGCTTGGCGTTCTCGCTAAAGCGGGTCGGCGACCGCCCCGGCTCGATCAGAGCCACCCGGATATTGAACTGCTCGAGTTCAAACGCCAGCGACTGGGTGAAGGCCGTAACCGCAGATTTGCTGGCTGTATAGACAGACAACAACGGCAACGGCGTCAATGTCACACTTGAGGTGACATTGACGATAACGCCCGCCTTGCGCTCCCGGAACTGCGGCAGAACCGCCTGAGTGAGCGCCATCGTGCCGAAGGTGTTGGTCTCGAAAATCTCGCGGACGGTGGCCATTGCCGTGGTTTCAAAGACACCGAGTATGCCAATGCCGGCATTGTTGACCAGCACGTCGATAGGTCCAGCAGCAGCGACAGCCAGCCGGATGCTTTCAGGATCAGTGACATCGAGCGCCAGTACCCGCAGGTTTTCCGAGCGCGGCAGCAGATCTTCGTCACGCGTGCGCATCGTGGCAATCACTCTCCAGTCACGAGAGAGGAAATATTGGACGGTTTCCAGACCGAATCCGGACGAGCATCCGGTGATGAGAACGGTTTTCATGGCAGCTCCTTTGGTTTGAACTGACAAGACGATAGACCGCTGATATCGGACGTACTATAATTCAAAATCTATATTTCATTCGCAGGAGTCCGGAATGACTGATCCGCTGACCGAAATCGTCACGCTGCTGCGTCCTACCGCACCTTTTTCAAAGCTCGTCAGCGGTGCAGGTCATTGGAGCGTTCGCCGAGCAGAATATCAACGGCCGTTCTTTTGCGTGATCCTCGAAGGCACCTGCCGTCTCGGCGTCGACGGACATGAGCCGCTCGTGCTGAGCGCAAATGATTTTGTGCTGATCCCCTCCGCCAGGGATTTCACCATGTCCGGCATGGAGCCCGCAGCCCCCAACGACATCGCCACCCCGGTCGCATCATTGCTGAATGGCGAGATCAGGCACGGAATACAGGATGGTCCGCCTGATGTTCGCGGGCGGGTGGGATATTGTGTTTTTGGTTCTCCGGATGCGGCGTTGCTGGTGTCGCTGCTTCCGCAACTCATCCACATTCGCGACGAGAAGAGGCTGACGGCGATTGTACAACTCATTGGTGACGAATCCCGCGCCATGCGGCCGGCGCGCGACGTCATCATGGAACACCTGCTGGAGGTTCTGCTCATCGAGGCGCTCCGCTCGACGACAGGTGCCGCAGTGTCGCCAGGGCTGCTGCGCGGGCTCGCAGATGAGCGCCTGAAGCAGGCAATCCATGCCATGCACGAAATCCCGACGCGGCGCTGGACGGTTGCCGAGCTGGCAAGGCAGGCAGGACTGTCCCGCTCCGCATTTTTCGAACGGTTCCAGCGCTCGGTCGGCGTGGCTCCGATGGCGTACCTGCTCGCCTGGCGTATGGCATTGGCCAAGAACATGCTGCGGCAGCATGAAGCTGGCGTAGGCGAAATCGCCGAGCGCGTCGGCTATGGCTCCGCCAGCGCCTTCAGTGTGGCCTTCACCCGCCATGTCGGCCTGCCGCCGACCCAATATGCCCAAAAGCAGCTGGAACCGCAGTAACTCAGCACACCAGTGCAACATCTTGGACACCGGAACCGATCCTCAATCCCAGGTCAGAGCCCGCCGAGGTCAGCCAGAAATCGCACGCTCAAGGCAGTGTTTCCATCCATTTGCGCAGCTTGTAGGCCGTCGTTGTTTCGTCGATGTCAACATCCTCGAACCTGACCGGATCACCATCGGCAATCGGGTTCTTCAGCTTAACGTTATGAGCGAGGCCCAACGGCAGATAGCCCGCCGCGACTGACGCTTTCGCCGGACGCAGACCGCCGGTCACCGTGTATCCGCCCTCCCCGTCAAGCATCTCGCCGGCAGCCAGATCGCGTTTGGCAATTGCGGCAACGTCGCCATTGAAGCATCTGGCGACGCCGGTCGGCTCCTTGCGCAAACCGACCGAGGCGACCGATACCGGCAGCTCCAGCCCGATCAGGTGCCAGCGCTTGTAAAGCGAGGAGTAGCGGCCGCTATCATCCGTCCTGACCAGATATTCCTGAAAGCAGTTGCGCAAGTATTCGGTATCGCCCTCGAACACCACCCAGACGCCCTGCCTGATGTCGTAGGGCACCGGTTTACCGTCGCGCGTCAATGACGAGGCGACCTCGACCATCCCCTTTTGCTCAAGGCAGCCGCCCTCCGATTTCGGCCGCATGATGTTGGCCAGATCCTCGGCGCCGCCCACCGGAAATTGCAGCCCGGCTGAAGGCACCAGCAGACCGGTTGCATTGGCGATCGCTGAGGATTCAATCGCCGGTTTCGATCCGTCCAGGAACGAGTTGAACATTTTCGGATTGAGCCGCCCACGTTCGGCGGCCTCACGGGTGACGCCCCAATGGTCCCACACCGTTTCAGGCGTCGATTTACGGAATTCCGGCAGCCATTTGTGGCCGCGCCCGGCAGCCGTCACGTTGAAGCCGCAGGTCCGCGCCCAGTCGACCAGATCGCAGGTCAGCGCCGGCTGATCGCCATAGGCCATCGAATAGATCACCCCGGCCGCATCGGCTTTGCGCGCCAGCGCATAGCCGCAGAAAGCATCCGCCTCAACCGTGACATTGATGACATGCTTGCCGTTGTCGAACGCGCCGAGAATATGATCGATCGCAGCAACCGGCGCACCGGTGCATTCGATAACGATGTCTATCGCCGGATGAGCGACAAGTGCCTGCCAGTCATCACCGACATGGGTGGTCTTGCCACGTGCTGCCTCATCAAGCGACGTGGCCCCAAAGCGCTCTGGTTCCCAGCCTGCAAACTCCATGTTCGACCGGGCATTGACCGGCGACAGATCCGCCACGCCAATCAGGTGGATGCCCTCGAGCTTGCGCACCTGCGACAGGAACATCGTGCCGAACTTGCCCGCGCCGATCATGCCGATACGTATTGGATCACCGTTCTCAGCGCGCTGTTTCATCATCGAAAATAGGTTCATTTGGCGTGTCCCTCCCCTTGCCAGACTACGTCACCTGAATCTCCCAAACCCAGGTCCGGGTTCTTTTTATAGCAATAAGCTGCCGTCAGCGAGTGCGCCGCGGAAACGTTCAGTCACCAGGACATCCACCGGATACACAGTCGGTCAGCATCCGGTCTGTCAACTCGCCAAAGCTGCATCGGTTTGCAACGGCTCCACCGCTGCGTTAGCCTTGAGTCGCAATCGAAGCGTCATTCGCCGTTTGCGGAGCAACAACAGGCCGCCATGCCCGGCAGCCTTTTGAGATAAAAATAGTATCGGCATTTTACAGGCCGGTCGGACACAAGACGGGGAGAACCAATGTTCAAGAAAATCATGGTGCCCGTGGATCTTGCGCACGCTGACAAGCTGGCGCTTGCATTGGACACGGCCGCAACTCTATCGAAACTCTATAATGCACCTGTAACCTATGTCGGCGTGACTTCGTCGGCGCCCGGATCACTCGGGCATAATCCCGCGGAATATGACCACAAATTGACGGACTTCATTGCCGGACAGGCCAAGATCCATGGCATCGAAACGCATGGCAAGACTGTGGTCAGTCATGATCCGGCAGTCGACCTTGATGACGCACTGATCAAGACGGCGCACGAAACCCAATGCGACCTCATCGTTATGGCGACGCATATTCCCAATGTCGCCGATCATTTCTGGCCATCAAATGGCGGCCGGCTTGCGACCCATACAGATGCATCCGTCTTTCTCGTCCGCGGCTAAGCGCAGACCGGCAACACTTGCAGCAATAAACAAAAACATAAGCGGGAGGACACCCTATGAGTGACACCAGCGGACAGGGCATTCCGGAGCCGGAAGGCCCGAGCAACATGATTGACACCGAGTACGAGGTAGGCCAGGACAACATTTCCATGTCGGTCGGCCCGTTCGGCCTCGACATCCACAATCCGGTTTTTGCAATCTCCGGGCTGAGCATCGTCGCCTTTGTCTTCGTCACCCTGGCCTTCCAGGAAAGTGCCGGCGCAATCTTCAACGATCTGCGCAACTGGTTGACCGGGACATTCGACTGGTTCTTCCTCACAGCCGCCAACATTTTTGTGCTGCTGTGCCTGTTCCTGATTGTCTCGCCTTACGGCAAGGTCCGGCTCGGCGGCAAGGACGCAACGCCGGATTATTCCTACACCGGCTGGTTTGCGATGCTGTTCGCCGCCGGCATGGGCATCGGGTTGATGTTTTACGGCGTGTCGGAGCCGATCTCTCACTTCTCCTCCTCATTTGCCGACAACGCCGGGGCGCCCGAAAGTTGGGCTCCACTTGGCGGTGCTGCAGGCGACGCGGTCGAGGCCCGCAATCTCGGCATGGCGGCCACCATCTTCCATTGGGGCCTGCACCCGTGGGCGATCTACGCCGTTGTCGCGCTGGCACTGGCGTTGTTTTCCTACAACAAGGGTCTGCCGCTGACCATGCGGTCGGTATTCTACCCGATATTCGGTGAGCGCATCTGGGGCTGGACCGGGCACATCATCGACATCCTGGCGGTTTTCGCCACCCTGTTCGGGCTCGCCACCTCGCTGGGCTTCGGTGCAGAACAGGCCAATGCCGGCCTCAACCACCTCTTCGGGCTTCCGGTGAACGACGTCTCGAAAGTCTTGCTGATCGTCGCCATCACCGGCGTTGCACTGATGTCGGTCGTCGCCGGCCTCGATGCGGGCGTCAAACGCCTGTCTGAAATCAACATGGTGCTGGCCGCCTTGCTGCTGGTCTTCGTGCTGATCGTCGGACCGACAGTGGCGATTTTCACCGGCTTCTTCCACAATCTCTACGAATATGTCCGCTATCTGCCCGAACTTTCCAATCCGTTCGGACGTGACGATGACAATTTTCGCCAGGGCTGGACGGCATTTTACTGGGCCTGGTGGATTTCCTGGTCGCCTTTTGTCGGCATGTTCATCGCCCGTGTCAGCCGCGGCCGGACAGTGCGTGAGTTCCTCGTCTGCGTGTTGCTCATCCCGTCGATCGTCTCGGTGTTCTGGATGACGGTTTTCGGCGGCACAGCGATCAGCCAGCTCGTCAATGACGGCTACCAGCTCGTCGTCGACGCACCGCTGGAATTGAAGCTGTTTGCCATGCTCGAAGGCTTGCCGCTGCAACAGATCACCTCGTTCATCGCCATCGTGCTGGTGATCGTGTTCTTCGTCACCTCGTCCGACTCCGGCTCGCTGGTCATCGACACTATCACCGCCGGCGGCAAGATCGACGCGCCGGTGCCGCAGCGCATATTCTGGGCGAGCTTCGAGGGACTGGTCGCCATTGCGCTGCTGCTGGGCGGCGGACTGGGGGCGTTGCAGGCGATGGCTGTGTCGACGGGCTTCCCCTTCACCATCATCCTGTTGCTCGCCTGTTTCGCGATCCTCAAGGGATTGCACAGCGAACCACGCTAACCATAGAGGGCCGCCAGAGATGGCGGCCCTTTTCACATTCGAGCCATTATGAACCCGCCACAACGCCCAACACAGTATTGGGCACGGGTTTGAAACTTTGGCTTCCGATGGGACCTGGACGACGGCGTTCACCAGACACCCAATCCGCTCGATGTACTGAAAAGCCAGTCCGCAGCCCCCTTGTCAAAACCGGCAGTTCTGTGACAACAAGGCACTCATCGGCCTAGCTGGCCTGTCGTCCGGTCAGGTGCTTTTAGGCCATCTCCAAACAGGCGACTTGCAAGTTGCGAGCCACCGCGCACTTCAGCGATCCGCAACATGATCCCAATTCTGTCTGTCCTAATCCCCACCATGGGCATCATCACTCTCGGCAGGGTATTTCGTGAGCGGTTGAGCGTTGATGCCTGGCGAGGCATCGACCGGCTGAATTTTGAGCTGTTGTTTCCATGCCTGATTTTTTCTGCGGCGGCATCGCGTCCAATCGCATTCGATGATGCTGCAATTATCGGTGCCGGTGTCTGGGTCATCCTGTCTCTGGGGCTTTCGCTGGGCTGGTTGCTGAGACCCTTTGGACCGTCGAAATTTCTCGATTTCGCCGGCGCATGGCAGACGGCGTGGCGGTTCAACACAGCAATTGCCTTTGTTGCGGTAAGCGCCGTTGGAAATGCCGCGCCGCTGATGTCGGTGGCCATCGGCTTCGCAGTGCCATTGGCAAATGTCTTCGCGGTCACCGCACTCTCCCGTGGAAATGGATTGGGGCCTCTGGGCGTTCTGGGACAGATTGCCCGCAACCCGTTTTTCATCGCCTCGGTGTCAGGCATGTGCGTTGGAGCACTCGGCATCTCTTTGCCGGAAATCCTCCAGCGGGGTATCGATTACCTGGCTGGTGCTGCCATTCCCATCGCTCTAATGGCGGTTGGCGCCACCATGGACTGGGGCGCGATGGTGCGGCTCAACCGGTTTACCGGCGGCATTACCACAATCAAACTGTTGATCCTGCCAGCGGTCACATGGCTCGGCGTCACCTTGGCCGGGCTGCCCTCGGCGCAGGCGAATGTTCTTGTGGTATTCGCCGCGCTGCCAACAGCATCCGCCGCCCATGTGCTGGCATCAGTCTATGGAGCAGAGCGGAAGCTTCCGGCTACGCTGATTGCCCAATCCACCTTGCTCTCGGCGCTGACACTGCCGTTGTGGATTTATCTGCTGACATAGATGCGTGTTGCCCGGTGCTGCAGGCTGAACCTCGGGCAAGTCCTGACCAAGTGGAATTGATACCGATTATTTCGCTGCGTTGAGCTGCCGGCCTCGCCAGAGAATGAACAGGCCTGAAATCACAATCAGACCTGAGCCGGCCATCATCGCAAAACTCAACTGCTCACCAAACCACCCAATCCCGATCGCAATTCCAAACAGCAACCGTGAGTATCTGAACGGTGTTACGGCTGACACCTCTCCGGTACGCATCGCTTTCATGAGGCACGAATAGGCCGCAACGCCGGCCAGAACAGCCCCCAGTATGTAAAGCGATATCTCCGCGTTCGGCATCACAAAAGGCACGGCTTGCCACGCAGAGAACAATCCGCCGGCAACGACAATGGACAGAAATCCGTACAAGCCGAGGATCGTCGTGCTGAGCACCGCAGGTGCGGCGCGGCTGGCCAGATCACGGCCCGCAAATCCTACCATGCCGAGAATGGCCAGAAACGAGAGCATCGAAAAACTGTCCGTCCCCGGCTGAATAATAATCACAACCCCGACCAGTCCGATAAAAATTGCTGTCCATCTTCGCCAGCCGACACTTTCGCCAAAAACCAGCGCCGCGCCAGCAACCACGACAAGTGGAGTCGCCTGCAGAATTACCGTTGCCGCCGACAAAGGGATCAGCGAAAGCGCAAGCACATAAAACAATCGCCCGGTGATCTCGAAGATCACGCGTATCAACATCGGTCGCGAAACGACGTCCGGATTGAACAGAGGCTCATTGTTGATGAGCGCCACAATGGCAAAAACAAGGGCTCCACCCAAACCGAAAATGGTGAGGACCTGGCCAACTGGCAGCATCTCGGAAGTTGCTTTGATAAATGAGTCTTCGATGGCAAAAATCGCCATCGCCGCAATCATCCAAATACTGCCCACCAGATTGGCCTTGCGATCAGTCGCAATGTGATGTGTCACACGAATTCCAATGCTGGTTCCTGCTTCGCCGGTCGCGACCGGTTCACCAGTTAGCCGTATTAATCTGAGGCTTCAATTCTTGAATGGGTCTTGGTCAAAGAACCTCGAAGCAGCCTTTCACATATTGCAAGGCTGCTCACCACTACCGTCACCCGATCGACATATCCAGTCCGATATCCAGCGTCGGCGCTGCCATGGTGATCTTCGAGGTCGAGATGTAGTCGACGCCGGTTTCAGCTATCACTTTGATGGTGTCGAGGTTGACGTTTCCCGAAGCTTCCAGCTTGATCCGGCCCCCGCCCATGGAATTGTTCATCGCCACTGCTTCCCGCAGCACCTTCGGCCCCATATTGTCGAGCAGACAGACGTCGGCGCCCTCAGTGAGCACGGTTTCAAATTGCTCGAGCGTATCGACCTCGATCTCGATCTTTACCAGATGCCCGGCAAAGGCTTTCGCCGCCTTCAGCGCTTGGGCGATCCCGCCGGCAACCACGATATGGTTGTCCTTGATCATGATCGCGTCATCAAGCCCGTAACGATGCGAGGAACCGCCGCCGCAGCGCACGGCATATTTCTCCACACCGCGTAGCCCCGGAATGGTTTTGCGTGTGCACGTGACCTTGGCCGATGTGTGGGCAATCGCATCGGCGAACCGCGCCGTGTGGGTGGCGATGCCCGACAGATGCATGAGGTAATTCAACGCCACCCGCTCGGCTGACAGCAGCCCGCGCGCCGGACCGGAGATACGGGCGATCAACGCCCCCGGCTCCACCCGCGCGCCGTCGGCAACCAGCGCCTCGAAGCAGATCGCCGGATTGATCAGCCGGAACGCGGCTTCCGCCAGCGGAAGGCCGGAAATAATCCCGGCCTCGCGGCTGTTCATCTCAGCCTTTGCCTGCCGCTCGGGGCCTATTGTGGCGTTGGAGGTGATGTCACCGGCGCGGCCGAGATCCTCGAGCAGTGCTGCACGCACCTGGTCCTCGACCATCAATTGGGGCAGTTCGGGAAGGAATGCGGTGGTCATGGGGCTAACCCTCCAGCAAGTCGGGGATGATGGCGTGGGCCTGCTCTAGCGTCACCAGGGTGCGCCGTTTCCAGTCCGCCTGCTCCTCCGGAAAATCGGTGCGGAAATGCCCGCCCCGGCTTTCGGTCCGGTTGAGGGCTGAGACCGCGATCAGTTTCGCCGTGGTGATCACGTTGTCAAACCGCACCGAATGACTTTCCCTGGCCAGATGCAGGATCGTATGAAGCGCCTCGCGCATGCCATCGCCATCGCGCAACACGCCCAGATGGGCGCTCATGGTCTTGCGCAAAGCCACCATGTTGGGATGGTCGTTTTCGGTAATGTACTCGGCCGTCGTCACCGAGCCATCCTGCCAGTTCGCTGGCGCGTCAGGCTTGATCTCTGCTTTCAACGTTTCGGCAATGCGGGCTGAGAAAACTACGGCTTCCAGCAGCGAGTTTGACGCCAGCCGGTTGGCGCCGTGTGCGCCGGTGGAGGTGCACTCGCCACAGGCCCAAAAACCCGGCAGCGAGGAGCGGCCATTGATATCGGTCCAGATGCCACCCATGAAATAATGTGCGGCCGGAATGACCGGGATCATCTCGGTGACAGGATCAATTCCTGCCTCCTGGCAGTAACCGAAGACAGTCGGGAATTCCGCGGCGAAGTCAGGCACCGCCGTACGGCAATCAAGAAACGCACCCCTCCCAGCCTTGACCTCGGCAAAGATGCCGCGTGCCACCACATCGCGCGGCGCAAGCTCGGCATCCTTGTGCAGCGGAACCATAAAGCGCTCGCCGCTTGAATTGTGCAGCGTAGCACCGTGGCCGCGCAAAGCTTCGGTGGCCAAGGGTGCCGGGTCCTTGCCGAGATCGATCGCGGTCGGGTGGAACTGCACGAATTCCATGTCCGCCATCCGCGCGCCAGCCCTTGCAGCCATACCGATACCGCCGCCGCGCGCCTCGGTAGGGTTGGTCGTAACCTCATAAAGATGGCCGATGCCGCCGGTGGCCATCACCACATTCGAGCCGGTGATCCTGTGAAGCTCTTCACCGCTTCCGGCATTGTCCCGGGCGACGACGCCAGTCACCTTGCCATCTTCTACAATCAGGTCCTCGACCACATAGCCTTCCAGCACCCGGATCGACGGCGTCTTGCGCACCGAGGCCACCAGCGCCTCCATGATCGCACGGCCGGCCATATCGCCCTTGACCCGGACGATACGGCTCTCCGAATGCGCCGCTTCGCGGCTTACCGCCAGATGGCCTTCCAGATCCCGGTCGAACGGCACGCCGTAGCCAAGCAGATCATGGATGCGGTCAGAAGCCTCCGTCGCCATCATCCGGATGATTTCTTCATCAACGATGCCGTCACCAGCCACAATCGTGTCGGTGACATGGCTTTCAATCGTGTCGCCGGGACCAACCGCTGCCGCTATACCGGCTTGCGCCCAGGCCGAGGATGCACCACGGCCGATCGGAGCTGCCGCCAGCACCGTAACCGCTTTCGGCGCCAGCTTGAGCGCGCAGAACAACCCTGCAAGCCCGCCGCCGATAATGACGACCGATTCCGGGCCTCTGGGGGCGATCGGCGGTGTATAAAGCGCCAGGGATGTCATGGCATGCTCCAGCCTCAGAGGCATTCGAGGAGTCGGGGATAGAGGGGGAAGCTGTCAGTTCTTCATATTGACCATACGCTCGACCGCCAGCCGGGCACGACCGGCGATTGCCGGATCGACCAGAACTTCTTCGGTCATGTAGAGCAGACTGTCGAGGATCTTAGGCAGCGTGATGCGCTTCATGTGCGGGCACAGATTGCATGGCTTGATGAACTCGACGCCTTCAACTTCGCTCTCGATGTTGGATGCCATCGAGCATTCGGTCACCAGCAGCACCCGCGGTGGCCGCGTATCCTTGACGTAATTGATCATGCCCGCCGTCGACCCGGAATAATCGCACACCGCAATCACGTCCGGATGACACTCGGGATGGCCGATGATCTCGATGGTCGGATCGGCTTCCTTGTAGGCCAGCAGTTCTTCCGCTGTGAAGCGCTCATGCACTTCGCAATGGCCCTTCCAGGTCAGGATCTTTTTCTTGGTCTGTTTGGCAACATTCATCGCCAGATATTCGTCCGGAATGCACAGCACCGTGTCGGACTCGAAGCTTTCGCAAATCGCCACGGCGTTGGACGAGGTGCAACACACATCGGTCTCGGCCTTCACATCGGCCGAAGTATTGACGTAGGTGACAACCGGCACGCCGGGATAGCGCTCTTTGAGGAGTCGCACATCAGCACCGGTGATGGAATCCGACAGCGAGCACCCGGCCTTGCCGTCGGGGATCAGCACGGTCTTTTCCATGTTGAGCAGTTTCGAGGTCTCGGCCATGAAATGCACGCCGCACTGGATGATGATCTGCTCATCGACCAGCGTCGCCTCACGCGCCAGCTGCAGCGAATCGCCTGCGATGTCGGCGACGCAATGAAAGATGTCCGGCGTCTGGTAGTTATGCGCCAGAATCGCGGCACCACGCTCTTTCTTGATCCGGTTGATGGCGTGAACATAAGGCGCGTAGACGGGCCATTCGATTTCCGGGATGTGATTGCGCACACGCTCATAAAGATGAGCTGTTTCGCGCGCCACCGCCGGGGTGTACTTCAACTCCGGACGCTCCATCACGCCAAACCGCTCTGCTGCACTTTGAGTCCGCATCACAGGCTTGGCGTTCGAACTTGTCTCCAACCGGGTCATGGCAACCCTCCCGTCATGTCTATTATGCTCATTTTGAGCATAATCAGTTCCAAAAAGAACCCGGCAATGCCCGGGAACACTTCACATAAGACTTTGTTTTTATGATTGCAAGCCGACCGCCTGCCAGTACCGCCGCGGTACCAGACCGAAATCACTCAAACAGCTTGCTCTTTTCCGCATCTTCCGCCGGTGCTGCGTCCGGCATTTCGGCAAGCGCTTTTTCCAGAGCATACTCTGCCTGCGCAGCGTATTTCAGTGCCGGATTGATGCCAAGCCCGAAAGCCTTGGTTACGCCGCCGAGCACATGCTCGATCCGCACGGACCCGTTGCTTTGCTCATCGGAAACAAATTTGATCGACAGGTGCTCGGCCTCGCCTACCGCGCCAATCACATCACCGATCGGCTTGGAAAACAGACCAACCTTGTTCTCTGCGGCTACCTTGGCCCACTCCGGTCCCTTGCGCAGATAGGCAATAAAATTCCGTGCCTGTTCGACCGGCATCATCATCGCATGACCACCACCCTCTGCGCCATTCTGCGCCGGGACCACGATCGACGCCATCAGCAGCAGTCCGCGATCCTTGTCGGGAACAGCCGTGCAATAGGTGAACCCGGTCCGCTCAGTAGAAAGATCGGTAACTTGCGCCGGATCCCCCATCATCGCTCCATAGGGCGTTATGACGAACTGGCTTTCGGGATCGAATGTGGCGCGGTTCGGGTCGAAATCCTCGGCATTGGCAGCGGCAGTTAGACCAACAAGCATCAGCCCTGTGGCAAGCCTCTTCAGAATTCCCTGCTTCATTGATTCTGCCTCCTGCCACCGGTCTGCTTTCCCCAAGCATTCCCGCAAGGCCCCAAACTGTCAACAACCGCCCGGCCGATTGGCTCGCGACGCTGATAATCCGCTCCCGATCAATCAATTCGAGTGATCATTGCGTTCAAGTAAAAGCACTTGTCCGATGACTGGCAATGACTAAAGTCACCGAACACTTCAGGAGCCCCCATGTCCGAAACCCGTCCCTCCGCAGCCAGCGCGCCCCTGCCCTGGCTGATCATCATCTCTGGATGCGCGATCGCGCTGTTGTCCTTTGGTCCGCGTTCGGCCATGGGCTTTTTTCAACTGCCTATGCTCGCAGATACCGGCTGGGACCGGACAACATTCGGTCTCGCCATGGCGGTTCAGAACCTGTTCTGGGGCTTGGGACAGCCGTTCTTCGGCGCCATTGCCGACAAGTACGGCACCTGGAAGGTTCTGGCGTTGTCGTCGCTGCTCTATTCAAGCGGCCTGTTCATCATGTCGGTGGCCCCGACCCCCGGCTGGTTCTACATCAGCGGTGGCGTGCTTGTCGGCCTCGGCATTGCGTCCGCTTCATTTGGCATCGTGTTGGCAGCGTTTGCCCGCAACGTCGCACCCGAACGGCGCTCGATGGCCTTTGGCATCGGTACAGCCGCCGGCTCGGCGGGGATGTTCGTCTTCGCTCCACTCTCTCAGGGCCTGATCGATGCCTATGGCTGGCAGGAAGCGCTGGTCTGGATGGCGGCCATGATGTTCATTATCCCGTTCCTGGCAATTCCGCTGCGCGGAAATTCCAACTCCGGTTCGCAACAGGCCATCGAATACAAACAGTCAATCGGCGAAGCCTTGCGTGAAGCGCTGGGCCATAAGAGCTATCTGCTGCTGGTGTCCGGCTTCTTCGTCTGCGGCTTCCAGGTTGCCTTCATCACTGCGCATTTCCCCGCCTATCTGCGCGACATCGGCATTGACAGCTCGTTTGCCGTGCTGTCGCTGGCGCTCATCGGCTTCTTCAACATCATCGGCTCGCTGGCCTCGGGCTATATCGGCCAGCGCTATTCCAAGCCGATGTCACTGGTCTGGATCTATATCGGCCGCTCGATTGCCGTCACCGCCTTCCTGCTGTTGCCGCAGACCGGCACCTCGGTGGTCATATTCGCTATCGTCATGGGCCTGTTATGGCTTTCAACCGTGCCGCCGACAAATGCGCTGGTGGCGATCATGTTCGGCACCCGCCATCTCGGCATGCTCGGCGGCGTGGTGTTTCTCTCCCACCAGATTGGTTCTTTCCTTGGCGTCTGGCTTGGCGGTTATCTCTACGATATCTTCGGCACCTACAATCCGGTCTGGTGGCTTGGTGTAGCGCTGGGCTTGTTCGCAGCGATTGTCCATTGGCCGATCAAGGAGCAAGCTGTGGAACGGCCTGCGTTGATGCCGGCGGAGTGATACGGGCGGCATCGTCATACGGCTGTTACTGAAAATCGGTCAATTGCACCCATCAGGGTAAATGCAACGCGACGGAGACAGCCATGAACGAAACGTTCAAGCCAGCAATTGAACAGGTCAACCTCACCGAGGCCCGCGAAGCAGAGGAAGATGTCGGCCGCAACCCATCGGGCAACCCGACCATGGGTGACATCATCAACCGCCGCTTCTCACGCCGCAGCTTCCTCGGTGGCTCGCTCGCGGTGGCAGCCATCGGCTCGACCGTCAGTCCACTGGCGCTGATGATTGCCGATGAAGCCCGCGCCGAAGGCATGAGCGCCTTCAGTTTTACCGAGGTGAAGGCCGGTGTTGATGAGACCCATCACGTGGCCGAAGGTTACGACGCCGATGTTTTGCTGCGCTGGGGCGACAAGGTTTTTGCCGATTCGCCGGACTTCGATCCGATGAACCAGACCGCCGAAAGCCAGCTCCGGCAATTCGGCTACAACAATGATTATGTCGGCTTCGTGCCGCTGGATGAGACAGGTGATCACGGCCTGCTCGTCGTCAATCACGAATACACCAATGCCGAGCTTATGTTCCCCAACTGGGCCACGATTGGCAAGGACGGTGAAGGTAAGGACAAGGTGATGGTGGGCGAGTTCACCAGAGAACTGGTCGACATCGAGATGGCTGCCCATGGCGGCACGGTCATCGAAATCCGCAAGGAAAATGGCAAGTGGAGCCCGGTGCTCGACGGCAAGATGAACCGCCGTCTGCATGTCGGCACCGAAATGCTGCTGAGCGGCCCCGCGGCCGGCCATGACCGCCTCAAGACCAATGCCGACGCTTCCGGCACCAGGGTTTTCGGCACTCTCAACAATTGCGCCGGCGGCGTCACCCCCTGGGGAACCTGGCTGATGGCGGAGGAAAACTTCCACGGCTACTTCAGGGGCGACCTGCCCGAAGGCCACCGCGAAGCAGCCAATTACAAACGCTATGGCGCACCAGCCGGCTGGTACAATTGGGGCCAGCACCACGACCGTTTTGACGTCTCCAAGGAACCCAATGAACCCAACCGGTTTGGCTGGGTTGTAGAAGTCGATCCGATGGATCCGAATTCCGTTCCCAAGAAACGCACGGCCCTTGGCCGCGTCAAGCATGAGGGGGCCGAGAGCGTTCTCAACAAGGACGGCCGGGTGGTGTTCTACTGCGGCGACGACGAGCGCTTCGACTATGTCTACAAATTCGTCACCGCAGCAAAATTCAATGCCGATGATCGTGCCGCCAACATGGACCTGCTTGACGACGGCACACTCTATGTCGCCCGCTTCAACGAGGACGGTACGGTCGACTGGATGCCGCTGGTTCACGACGAAGGCCCGTTGACCGCTGACAACGGCTTTGCCAGCCAGGCCGATGTGGTGATTGAAGCCCGCCGCGCCGGCGATCTGCTCGGCGCCACCAGGATGGACCGGCCCGAAGACGTTCAGCCCAATGCAAAGACCGGCAAGGTCTATTGCATGCTGACCAACAATACCCGCCGCAAGGAAGGTGACGAGAACTCCGCCAACCCCCGGGCCAACAACGCTTTCGGACACATCATCGAAATCACCGAAACCGAAGGTGATTTCGCTTCGACCAAATCGACATGGGAAATCCTGCTCAAATGCGGCGATCCCTCGGTGGCCGAAGTCGGCGCAAGCTTTTCCTCCGCGACAACGGCGGACGGCTGGTTCGGCATGCCCGACAATTGCGCCATCGATACCGATGGCCGCCTGTGGGTCTCGACCGACGGCAACTCCGCCAAAAAGACCGGCCGTGCCGATGGTCTTTGGGCGGTCGATACCGATGGAGATGCACGCGCGACATCAAAACTGTTCTTCCGGGTTCCCGTTGGCGCCGAGATGTGTGGTCCGCTGTTCGACCCCAAAGGCGAAACCGTGTTTCTCGCAGTCCAGCATCCGGGCGATGAGGGACTGGCCACCTTCGAGCAACCAGCAACCCGCTGGCCGGATTTTAACGCCAACATGCCGGTTCGCCCGGCTGTTGTCGCCGTCACCAGACAGGGCGGCGGCAAGATCGGCATAGCCTGACAAAACCATCAGTCAGCAAACACCAAGGGCGCTCGATGAGCGCCCTTTTTCATAGACTTCAAGGCTCCCCGTGCAGGGTTCAGCCTGCTGCCGGTGCGGCTGTTACCGCATCAATTTGTCGATTGGAAAAATCGCGCAGGTCTCCGTGCCGTGCGCCAACAGCTTGCCGGAACTGTCACGGAGATAGGCTTCCGAGGTGGCAATTGTCCTACCGCGGTGAACAATACGGCCCTCGCACGTCAATTCGCCCATATCAGGCAGGATTGGCCGCGTCAGATTAAGCTTGAACTCCACCGTGGTGTAGCCTTCGCCAGGGCTAAGCATTGTCATCACGGCGCAGGCAAGTGACGAATCCATGATCGTCGCCGCCCATCCACCGTGAATGGTGCCAAGCGGATTGAGGTGATCAACCGTCGGGGTGCCGGTAAACACGATCAGCCCCTCCTCCACGGTCGTCAGCCAGAAATTGAGTGTTCTGGCCATGGCGGCACCCGGTAGCCGCCCTTCGAGAATGCCCTTCATCACCGAAAGGCCACCTTCCTTGGCCACCACATCAAGCGGCACAACGCCTGCAAACTGGCCGTTGGGACGCTGATTGGCCCGGTCGTTGGATTGATCGGTCATGAAATTGGTTCCTGAATAGAAGCTTTGACGGTGTTTGCTTGAGGCATTGCACGCAAGGCTGCCGTGCAAAAGCTCTCGCGGCTGATTGGCGGCTCAACGCCACGCGGTTCAAACACATGCCGGCCGAGAAAATATCCGGTCAGCCTGAACGCCTGCGCGAGCATATCGGCATCCGTGCATATCTGCTCGCGATCAGGCAGGAACGCAGGCAACGCCAGTAACCTGTCGGCCCAGGGCGCACCCGCTTCGGCAGAAACAGCCCGGCCCGACTTCGGAGATACATAGATCAGATCGGACCGCGTGCCGGTTGCGGCACAGGCTGTCAGATCGAGCCCGAAGCCCAGATCCTCAAGCACCGCAAGCTCGAACCGTACATAGAGCGCACCGGCTTCCGCGGGTGTATCAAGACTGTCGAGAATAATAGCAAAGGCATCATGCAGCCGTGGATGGGAATCGCGCTCGGGCAGCAGCCGCAAGAGCGCTGCCATCGCCTGGACCCCGTGCACGCCAATGGCGCTTTCCATCAACCGCCCGGCGCGGGCATTCAAAAGCTCTACCTGGTATTGCCCCAGATGCTCGTCCAGCCGGGCGCGCCAGACAAGATCCACGGAATTGCCCGGTTGCAGCACTGGCTGGAGACGTTTGGAACGGCCGCCACGCACGATGCCGAGATGCCGGCCATGCGCCTGCGTCATGATCTCGGCGATAACCGAGGTCTCGCCATGCTTTCGCAGGCCCAGGATGATTCCCTCGTCTCGCCATTCCATAGGCTGACCTTGCCCGCTCAGTGCGGAAATTCAAGCCCCATCTCGCGGTAGCGCTCGGGATCATTGCCCCAGTT
>Ga0163215_100513_pt1 | contig 61084 bp, 58 predicted proteins | sample SynspAceP_FD_185934 | JGI IMG/M metagenome (GOLD analysis project Ga0163215, IMG submission 185934) | Saline lake microbial communities from Ace Lake in Antarctica - Synechococcus sp. Ace-P (Hybrid Assembly) | ecosystem: Environmental > Aquatic > Non-marine Saline and Alkaline > Saline | place... | reverse complement strand
TGGTGGCACCCGCAGCGATATCAGCCGCGATTGCCGCGACACATTCCTGTCGCTGGGCAAGACATGCAACAAACTCGGTGGCTCTTTCTGGGACTATCTCGGCGACAGATTGAACATCAGCGGAGCCCAGCCCGTACCACACCTTGCCCAAATCGTCCGCCAACGCTGCCAAGTTTGAGCAAACAATAGACACAGCGCCACAAACGCATAGCGGGCCATGTTGCCCGCAGTTTTGCTCCTGTTACGCTTTTAGGTCAAATGCGATTGCCCTAGGTGACCCCGGCCCGCGCGGTAACGGTATGGGCGAACCCTGCCAGCGCGGTGCGGGTGACGGCGGTGACGAAGACCACCGAACCCCCAATGTCGAACATGAAGTGATTGGCTGCGGCACGGGTCATCTACCAAGAGCCGATCAGGTTGTTGCGGATCACCGCCTCGAACCCCTTTTTCGAGATGTCGCGCCCGGCGGCGACAAACTGCCCACCGGCGTTGTTTATCAGCACATCGAGCCTGCCGTAGTACGCCTTGATCGTTTTCATGGCATCGTCAATCGACGCGTCATCGCGGATATCGCCGATGATACCCAGCGCTTCGCCGCCGGTGTCGCGGATCATTTGTGCGGTTTCTTCAAGCGGATCGGCACGTCGGGCGAACAGCGCCAGTTTGGCACCACAGGTCGCCATTTCCAGCGCCGTGGCCCGCCCCATCCCTGGGCCTGATCTGGTGACAAGCGCAACTTGACCAGCCATCAGATCGGGGGCGTACCGGCGTTTGGGTTTTGGCGCAGTCATCATGTCCTCCGGCGGCGGCGTGGGTCGCGCAAAAAAAACCAAGGTTGAAGAAAAACTAACAGATGTTAGAAAGTATGGTCAATGACAATGAAATGTCTGTTCAACTGAATTGACAACCATCGGCTATCAGCTATTCTAACGATTGTTAGAATATTGATACAGTACCGCTTGCAAAGGAAGTCTTATGGCCCAGCGTTCGTCCCCACCGCCCGAAGCCGCGCCCTACCTTGCCGCCACGCCCTATGTGGACCACACCTCGCCCGAGGTGCGCGCCTTCGTCGCCCACGCGCTTGACGGCCTGCCGGAAGAGTCCAGCGAAACTGACATTGCCATCCGCTTGTTCGAGGCGGTGCGCGATCACCTGCGCTATGATCCCTACACATTTGGCCTTGAGACCGGCGACTATCGTGCGAGCCGAATCGCACAGCAAGACTCAGGTTTCTGCGTTCCCAAGGCCATCCTGCTCGCTGCCTGTCTGCGTGCCGCTGGTATTCCCGCCGCCCTGGGTTTCGCCGATGTCCGCAACCACCTGAACACGCCCAAGCTGGCGGAAATGATGCAGACGGATCTGTTCATCTTCCACGGCTATGTTCAGCTCTGGCTTGATGGCAAAGCCTATAAGGTCACGCCCGCTTTCAACCTGGAGCTTTGCGAACGGTTCGGCGTCAAGCCGCTGGTGTTCGATGGCAAGTCCGACGCGCTGTTTCATGAGTACGATCAGGGCGGGCGGCAGCATATGGAATACGTCAATGACCGGGGGTTGTTCATCGACATGCCCGCCGAGGATTTTCTGACACTGTTCAAGGCGACATATCCGGGTCTCGAAGCGCACAGTCGCGCCAAGCTGCTGGTCAAGGGTGCCGAAGGGATCGACGAGGGTTTCGCCGCACAGGGCAAGGTGCGGACATGACAGAACCGACGCTTTATCTGGAAGATTTTCAGCTCGGTCAGGTGCTGACGTTCGAAACGCTGTCCATGAGCGCGGACGACATCAAGACGTTCGCGCGCCGCTGGGATCCTCAGCGCCTGCATCTGGATACCGACTTTGCCACCGCGCTGCATGGCAGCCTGATCGCCTCGGGGTTCCAGACGCTGCTCTATGTCTTCGAGCCGCTTGTGGAGAATGTCTTTGCAAAGATGTCGAATGTCGGCGGTCTTGGGTTTGACAACTTGCGCTGGACAAAGCCGGTCCGCCCCGATGAGGTGCTGACCGTGCGGATGGAAATCACTGGGGCCACCCCCTCGCGGTCAAAACCCGACCGGGGTGTTCTGAGCTATACGATCACCGCCAGAAACGCGGAAGACACGCTGGTGTTCAACGTCGATGCCAGCACGATGATTCATCGCAAACCTGAGGCACGCCCATGACATCCACCGGCGCGGGAAGCGAAGAGCTGACCATGCTGCGCTCCAGCTTGCGCACCTTGCTGGAGCGCGAGGGCGGGGTAGGCCGGGCACGGGCGCTGCGCACCACCAGTCCCGGCTGGGACGGAACGGTCATGCAAAAGATGGCCGAGGCCGGGGTGATTTCAGCGATGGTGCCCGAAGACGCAGGCGGTCTCGGGCTGGGCCTTGTGGCGGCTGGCGTGATCTCCGAAGAAATCGGTCGCGCCCTGGCCCCCGAACCGATCACCGCCTCGGCGGGGTTAGCGGCTGGGTTGCTGTGGCGGCTGGCCCCGGGCCATGCGTTGTTCGCCGACCTCGTGGTGGGGACGCAAGTTGCCGCCGTGGCTTGGCAGGAGCGCGGCCAGCGAGGTGTTGCGCACAGCACCGGAACGCGGTTTGAACGGGGCGCGTTGACAGGTGCCAAGGCTTGGGTGGTGGCGGCAGCGGGCGATGCGCTGTTGGTTATCGCACAAAGCGATGGCGGCCCGGTTTTGGCGCTTGCTGCACACGATGCGGCCGGGTTAACCCGCGAGGCGCGCCCACAAGCCGATGGCAGCATCCAGCACGACGTTCGATTCAGCGCCACCCCTGCCGAGACGTTGGCCGAGGGTCAGGTGGTGACTGATGCGCTTGCCTCAGCCGTGGCGGATACCGTGGCACTGGCGGCCGCCGAATTGACGGGCATCAGCGGGAGAGCGTTGGAAATGACGCTGGACTTCCTGCGCACGCGCGAACAGTTCGGCAAGCCGATCGGCGCGTTTCAGGCGATCCAGCACCGCGCGGTCAACATGGTGATGGCACAGCAACTGGCCGAAGCTTCGGTGCGAGACGTGCTGGCGAAAATGGCCGACGCCGCGCCGGATGAGCGCCTACGCCTTGCCAGCCGCGCCAAGTCGCGGGCCTGCACGACCGCCAAAATGATCACCCGCGAGTCAATCCAGATGCACGGTGCGATTGGCTATACCGATGAAATCGACATTGGCCTGTACCTGAATCGTGCGCTGGTGGTGACAGCATGGCTGGGTGACGCCACCTATCATCGGCGCCGCTGGTTTGATGGCGCGGCGCGCAACAAAGGGGCCCTGTGATGAGCGACTGGAACGCCATGGGCGATGAGGCTTTTCGCCGCGATATCCGGTCGTTTTTTGAGGCAGAATATCCGCCCGAACTGCGCCATCTTGCGCACCGTGCGAAGTTTGCCGAGATCGAGCATTGGCACCGGCGCCTGTATGCCAAGGGCTGGGTTGCTCCGGCATGGCCGACAGAGCACGGCGGGATGGGTCTGGATTCGGCCAAACTCTTGATCTTCTACGAGGAACAGCAGCGTTGGGGCGTTGTCCGCGGCCGGGATATGGGCGTGCAAATGGTCGGACCCCTGATCATCCGCTTTGGCACACCCGAACAAAAAGCCTACTGGCTACCGCGCATTCTGAGCTGCGAAGACATCTGGTGTCAGGGCTATTCCGAACCTGGTTCGGGCTCTGACCTTGCCAGTCTGCGCACCACGGCGGTCATCGACGGCGACGACTTTGTTATCAATGGCCAGAAGATCTGGACCACCTTGGCCAATGATGCCTCGCATATCTTCATGCTGGTTCGCACCGATCGGCAGGCGGCGCGCAAACAGGAGGGCATCAGCTTTGTTCTGATGGACATGAACCAACCCGGCATCACCGTGCGCCCGATTCGTACGTTGCCCGGCGAGGATGAGTTCTGCGAAGTGTTCTTCGACAATGCCCGCACCCCGCGCGCCAATCTGGTGGGCGAGATGAACAAGGGCTGGACCATGGCCAAGGCGCTGTTGGGCTTCGAGCGGATCTTTATCGGGTCGCCGAGTCTGGCACAGGCTGCGCTCAATCAGCTGGAAACGCTGGCCGAGGGTGCCGGGGCATTTGATGATCCGGGCTTTTGCGACCGCTTTGCCGAAGTGGCGCTGGATGTCGAAGATCATGCCGCCCTCTATGCGCGGTTCGCGGACCAAATGCGCCGCGGCGAGGCGCTGGGACCCGATGTGTCGCTGCTCAAGATCTGGGTCACCGAGACGTTCCAGCGGATCACCGAACTGATGATCGAGGCCGCCGGCCCCGATGGCGGCACAATAGGTCCGCTCACTTTGGGCAATGCCAGCGTCGATGTGCTCGCGAGTTTCTACAAGGCGCGCCCAACCACGATCTATGGCGGATCGAATGAAATCCAACGCAACATCCTATCCAAGGCCGTACTTGGCCTACCCGACTGACCCCCAAGGAGAGATCCATGTCCGACCGTTACGCCAAATACAACAAGCTCAAGTTTGATTATCCGGCCGATCGCGTGCTGCGCATCACCTTTGATCGGCCCGAAAGCTTCAACTCGGTGGACGCCGAGACACACACCCAGATGACCGATATCTGGATCGACATCGACCGTGACCTCGATATCAACGCGGTAATCGTCACAGGTGCCGGCAAGGCCTTTTCGGCAGGCGGTGATTTCGGGCTGATCGAGGAAATCACCGGCGATTTTCAGACGGTGATGAAGACCTGGAAAGAAGCCAAGAATCTGGTTTACAACATCATCAACTGCAACAAGCCTATCATTTCGGCCATCAACGGGCCGGCCGCAGGGGCAGGGCTTGTGGTGGCGATCCTGGCGGATATCTCGATTGCTGGGAAACGCGCCAAGATCGTTGACGGGCATCCGCGTCTGGGCGTGGCGTCGGGCGATGTGGCGGCGATCATCTGGCCGCTGTTGTGCGGCATGGCTAAGGCGAAGTACTACCTGCTGACCTGCAAGCCGGTGAGTGGCGAGGAAGCCGAGCGCATCGGTTTGGTGTCGCTGTGTGTCGAGGATGATGTGCTGCAGCAGACCGCGCTGGATACGGCCGTCGAGTTAGCCAACGGTGCGCAGAGCGCGATCCGCTGGACGAAATACTCGCTCAACAACTGGCTGCGGCAGGCCGGGCCAACCTTTGACGCCTCTACCGCTCTGGAAATGCTGGGATTCATGGGCGACGACGTCAAGGAAGGCGTGGCTTCGCACCGCGAAAAACGCGCCCCGAACTTCCGCAAGGATTGCCCGCTTTGACACAGTCTGATCCGATCTGGAACGATATTGCCATGGCCTACGCGACAGCCTCGGCGCGTGCGCCGGGGCTGCATGAGCGCTTTCGGGCAGCCGGGTTCGACCCGGCTGCCATCCTGTCGCTCGATGATCTGTCGCGGCTGCCGGTGCTGAAAAAGGAAACATTGCTCGCGCTGCAGCGTGCTGATCCGCCGTTTGGCGGGTTCCTTGCCGCCGATCGCGCGCGCGTGGAGCGTATCTATGTCTCGCCCGGGCCAATCTTTGAACCCTCGTTGCCGGGCGGTGGCGGCCACGGACTGGACGTGATGTTCCGTGCCGCCGGAGTTGGGTCAGGGGATATCGTCCTCAACACCTGGTCGTATCATCTGGTGCCTGCGGGGTTGCTGTTCGACGAGGCGGCGCGGGCGGTGGGGGCCTGCGTGATCCCTGGTGGCGTGGGCAACCGCGAATTGCAGGCGCAAGTGATCGTTGAAACCGGCGTGAGCGCGATCGCCGCCAGCACCGCGTTCTTCATGGCGCTGGCCGATACCGTCATCGAAACCTATGGCCGCGGGGCCTGGCGGGTGCGTCATGCGTTCCTCGGTGGCGAGATGGGCGACTGGATGTCCAAGCGCCGCCGGATTGAGGCCGATTACGGCGTAAAGACCTGGGCCTGCTATGCGACCGCCGATCTGGGGCTGGTGGGCTATGAAGACGGGCAAGGCGAAGGGTATGTGGTGCATCCTGACAGGGTCGTGCAGATCTGCGACCCATTAAGCGGCGCGCCACTTCCGGCCGGGGAAACCGGCGAAGTCGTGGTGACAACGCGCCACGCCGATTGGCCAATGATCCGCTTTGGGACTGGCGACAGTGCCTTTGCGCTGGAGAGCAGCACTGATAGCCGAGTTCTGCGGCTTTCGGCGCTGCAGGGTCGGGTGGGCGCAGCGGTGAAGGTGCGTGAAATCTTTGTCTATCCACGCGTTATCGAAGAGGTGGTGATCGCGTCGCCCGGTGTGAGCGCGGCACAGGCGGTCGTCGAGCGCATCGACGGACGTGATACGGTTTCGCTGGCTTTGGTTCTATCACCGGGTGCAGACCCGGTCGCGGCGCAGGCGCAAGCCGCCGAAGCCTTTGTGCGGTCCGCCCGCATTCGTGCCGACACGGTGAATGTCATTGATGCGCTGCCAGAGGACGCTCCGCTTCTGGTCAACCACAAGGACTGAGCCGACGGCGGGTCAGTCCTCCTGGAATATCCGCAACTGGCAGGTGCCGCGCGCCGCGGGCGTATCCTCGGTATCCTGCCAGCAGGTTACATCGACAAACGCCAGCCTGCGCGCAACGCGCACAAGCGTTGCACGCGCGCGCACCGAGGCATCCTTGGTGACGCGCAAGAAGTCGATGCGTGTGCTGGTCAGATCGATCATGAACGTTTGACCGGACGCGGCCAGATGCAGCTCGACTGCGGCTTCGGCGGCAGTGTCGATCAGCCCGCCCCCGTGCATCGAGCGGATCAGGGGATTGCCGATATGCCGTTCGGCAAAATTCATGCACAGCACCGCGCCGTCTTCCTCCAACGAAAGGTTGAGCCAATCGCCAACGGGTGTTGAGGCAGGAAAGATCATATACGGCTTTCGTCGGTGCCTCGATCGCGGATGGATTTGGTGCGGGTTCCGACCATGAATGTCGCCCCGGTCACCGCCAAGGTGTCGCCCCGGTCGATTGATACCATCTAGCCTTCGACATAAGCGATGTCGCCATGCACGCCAATGCACCAGGCACTCGCACGGATCATCTCGCCACGCTGTGGGCGGCGCAGGTGATTGATCGACAGGCCAACCGTCGCGACCGGCTGCGCAGTTTGCAGCACCTCATAGATCGAGGCGCCCATCAGAGTATCCAGAAGAAGCGTTGCAAAGCCGGTATGAACCAATCCGCTCTGGGTATCGCGGACAAAGGACGAAGGGGCGACGGTGCGGCATTGCACCGAAAGATCGTTTGTGGGCTCGATCTCGACAGCTTCCAGATACACGGACATCGGATGGCCGCTGGTCATCATCAGTTCCAGCAGGTTGGACGATTTCTCGACGCTGATCATCGTATGTGAAGTCATCTGAGTGCCATGGTCTGAACGGCTGCATCAATTGCCCGACCCGAGAGGGACAGGCATCCATTCAAAATTAGTGCGCAAGTGGCCCCGGCACAACCGGGTGCGCAAAACGACCTTACGGCACCAACGGCTGATTCAACGGTCGTGGTATACGGCTTTGCGCTTTTCGGTGAATGCGGCCATCGATTCGCGCATATCGTCAGTACTGAGAAGCACCGACTGGGACTTGCCCTCGATCATCAATGCCTCTTCAAAGCTGCAATTCGCGACTTCGCGCATCACCCGCTTCGCCCCAATGACACCAAAAAGCGGCCCCGCAGCGATTTCTTTCGCAAGGGCCAGTGCGGTGGCTTCTACTGCGTCGGCTGGGACGCAAAGTTCGACCAACCCCATCTGTTGCGCCTCGGGGCCTTTGACTTCGCGGCCCGTCAGAACAAGAAGCCGCGCGGCGCCGCCGCCGATGCGGTGCTGCAACAGCCAGCTGGATCCCGCATCCGGGCAGCCACCGATGCGGGAAAATATCTGGCAAAAGCGGGCATCCTCTCCGGCCACGATCACATCTGCGCTCAGCGCAAGGCTCATCCCGGCGCCAAAACAGACGCCCTCAACGGCGGCGATCAGCGGCTTTGGGAATGTCCAGCAGGCGCGGGCGGCCTGACCGACGCGGTCCATCATCTCCTGCGTGGCGCGCGCACCCTTCGCAACGATCTTGCTGAAGTCGGGCAGATCGCCCCCGGCACTGAAATGCCGCCCACCAGTCATCACCACGGCGCGCACCGCATCATCGGCACCCAAGGCCTCCAGGTGGTCAAGCAACTCGGTGATGAAGGCCATGCCATACGGGTTTCGGCGCTCTGGCCGCGTGAAGCGCAGCACGGCGCAGCCGCCAGTCATCTCAAGCCGGATCAGCTGGTCATCCATGAAAATCCCTCATTGTCCTGTCCATACGGGTGCGCGTTTTTCGACAAAGGCGCGTGGGCCCTCGATAGCATCGTTGCTTGCATAGACCACCTCGTGCAGGCGTTTGCCTTCTGCCAGTCCCTTGGCACGGCCCAGATCCATCGTCGCACGCACGCTGGCCTTGGCAGCGATGACCGAGAGCGGCGCGTTGTCGCGGATACGCCGGGCCAGCGCGTAGGCGCGCCGCCGTACGGCATCCGGGGTAGCCTCCAGATAATTGGTGAAACCGTAGGCATGCAGCTGTTCGATGAGCATCAGTTCGCCTGTCAGAACGATCTCCATGAGAATTGGCTGCGGCACCATCCAAAGCGCAGGCGCGGCCCAGGGCGAACCACGTCCGATCTTGACCTCGGTGATGCCAACCTTCGTGCCACTCAGTCCCACCCGCAGATCGGCGTTCAGCGCCAGCATCATCCCCCCTGCCATCAACGCGCCGGTCATGGCGGCAATGATCGGTTTGGAGCAGGCGCGCATCTGATCGTGGAAGGGATCACGCATCAGGGTGAGGATATCCACACCCTGGTTTTGGCGGATTTCGCTGGCCTCTTTGAGGTCCATCCCGGCGCTGAACACCCCGCAATCGGCAGAGGTCAGGATCGCCACACGAATGGAGGGGTCGGCTTCGATCCGGTCCCATGCGTCGGCCAGGCTGTTAGTGGCGGCGACGGAGAGAGCATTTTTGCGATTGGGTCGATTGATTGTAACGGTTGCGATACCGTCGTCGACGCTCAGAACGATCGGATCATCAGGCACGACCGCATTCCTTATGCAAAAGGACGCGGCGGGAAGCACCCTCCCCGCCGCGTTGAAGTGTTATTCCAGAGTGAACTCTGACGAATACTGACGGACGACATCCCAGATCACGTCCTGATAGCCGGCGGACCAGTCCGTTTGCGGTACCCAAGCGGTCCCATCCCACATCTCGACGCGGGTTTGGCCGCCGCCGCCGTGATCAGTTTCGGTCACGGTGATTGGCGCGAATAGCCCGTTGGCATCAAAATCTACCAGGCTTTGGAATCCGCGCTGCATCGAGGCGGCAGTGATCGGCCAGCCTTCGGCTTCGAAGGCCAGACGCGCCGCTTCGAACGCACCCGAGTAGATCGCAACGCCGGTGTTGTAATACACGTCATTCATCACCTCGCGCGGTCCGTTGCCGCCGCCGGTTTCATAGAGCGTCTCGATGATCTCGCGGATGATCGGCACGTCCTGACCGCCTGCAACGTTGGTACCACGCAGAACGCCAGTTGCCTCGGCTGCGCCGATATTGCCGATGTCGATCTCGTTAAACCAATTTACCGAGAGGTATTGACTGATAGGATAGCCGTTGCGGCGCATTTCGCGCGCGGCCACGACGTGCATGTTCGAGAACATCCAGCTGATCATGTAATCAGGCTGATTGCGTCGAACCTGGGTCCAGGCTGCGGTCTGGTCGTTCCCGGGTAGCGGCACCGGGTACAGTTGAAGTTCGAAACCCTCTAGCTCGGCCAGATGCTCAAGAATGCGGATCGGTTCCTGGCCAAACGGATAGTCGATATAGATGAAGCCGATCTTCATGCCTTCGAGCGATCCGTGACGATCACGGATAAAGGCGATGTCGTTGGCCGCTTGTCCCCAATAGGTCGGCCCGATTGGGAAGACCCATTCAAAGACGCTGCCGTCGATCGCGTCACCACGGCCCACCAGGGATTGTAGCATGATGTCCTGATTGCCCATCACACGCGGAATGGCTGCGATGGCCACCGGGGTTGACAGGAAGTCAAAGATGAAGACCCCGTCGCGGCGCATGCGCTCGTAGCATTCGATGCCGCGCTGCGGTTCGTTGCCGTGGTCCTGTACGATCAGTTCGATCGGGTGTCCGCCAATCCCGCCCTGAAGGTTCATCAAGTCCGCAAGATCGCGCGCGCCCTGCACAACCTGAGGGGTGATGAACGTGTAGGATCGGCTGAGATCATAGCAAAGTCCGAAGCGTAGCGGTTCTTGTGCCGCCGCGGTGGTTATGGAGGCTGCGCTGAGTACAGCACTCAGCAACGCCCCTTTGAACATGGTAGAGAGTTTCATTTGTCCTCCTCCTCTGTTGGGCAAAAGCCGCATCCGTTCAGGAAAGCCAGCGTTTGCGTCGCCTGTAGTGTTTGATGTCGTGAAAGTTCTTGCCTTCACCACCCCCAAGGTAGAATTCTTGGATGTCGGAATTTGTCTTCATCGCCTCGGCGGTGTCATGCATGACGACGCGGCCATTCTCGATCAGATAGCCATGCGAAACGATGTCCAGCGCGGCGATGGCGTTCTGTTCGACCAGCAGCACTGAAAGTCCGTGTTCCGCATTGATACGCTTGATGATGCTGAAAATTTCGGCCACCAGAAACGGTGCGAGGCCAAGGCTCGGCTCGTCGAGCATGAGCAGCCGTGGCTGCGTCATCAGTCCGCGCCCGATCGCCAACATTTGTTGCTCGCCGCCAGATAGATAACCGGATTCGCCGTTCTTCCGTTCGGCCAACCGTGGGAAGTAGCCGTAGATTCGTTCTTTTTCAGAATTGATCTTGGCGCGTGACATGGAGATCGGCGCGGCGGCTTCTAGGTTCTCGTCGGGGGTAAGGTGCTCGAAGACGCGCCGACCCTCGATGACATGGCAGATGCCCATTGCCACCCGGTGTTGCGGCGCGATGTCCCCAATCACTTTTCCGTCAAAGGTGATGCTGCCGCGACTGATCTTGCCGCGCTCGGGTACGAGAAGACCCGAGATGGATTTCAGTGTGGTGCTCTTGCCAGCTCCGTTCGAGCCCAGCAGTGCCACCATGCCGCCTCGCGGAACCTCGAGCGAGACGCCGCGGATGGCCAGAATAACCTGGTCATAATGAACTTCGACACTGTTGAGCGTCAGGATCGGATCTGGATGTGTAGCCGGAGTTTTTATCATGGTTTGCCCTATTTTTTCATCTGGTCAAACGGCCAAACCAAAAGGTAATCGCGGATATTGCGGTAGATCTTGCCCAATCCCAGCGGCTCGACAATCAGGATGGCGATGATCATCGCGCCGTACACCGCGTTGGGGATATGCGCGAAGGTCTCGGGGCTCAGGCGGAGGCCGAAAAAGGCGACAACGGCGGCAAACAGCATGTTCACCAGCCCCGGCGCAAGCAGGATCAGCAACACGCCTAAATAGGTGCCGATGATGCTGGCCAGTCCGCCCACGATGACCATGGCCAGCACCTGGATCGACACGGCGACGGTGAATTGCTCTGGAGTGACAAGGAAATAGTAGGTCACCACCAAGACCGCGCCGCTGACACCGGCGATAAAGGCCGACGTCGCAAAGGCGATAATCTTGTAGTAGAAGCTGTTCACACCAAGGATCGCGGCGGCGTAATCCTTTTCGCGCACGGCGACCAGGGCACGCCCCAGTCCAGTGCGGCGCAGGTTCAACAGGAAGATGGTCACCAGCACGCACCAGCCAAGGGCCACATAATAGCGCCCGGCATCGGATTCGATTACTTGTCCCAGCAGGCGGAAGGTCGGAGCCTGAAGCGAGGCATGCGAGCCCCCTGTGATCGCTGGCGAGTGCGATAGAACCCAGTCCATCACGAACTGCAGTGCCAGCGTGGTAAGTGCCAGATACAGCCCTTTCACCCGGAGCGCGGCAAAGGCGAACATGCTGCCGATCAGTGCCGACAAAAGCCCCCCCAAGAGCAGCGCAATTTCCCACGGGATTCCGAAGCGCGCGGCATGGACCGAGGTATAGGCCCCCACCGCCATCAGCGCGGCATAGCCCAAATGCAACTGCCCAGCCCAGCCAATCACCAGGTTCAACCCCAGTGCGGCGGCAGTCCAGATCAGCCATGGCAGGAGGTAGCTGTTGACATAGAACGGCGCGATCAGCAGCGGCGCGGCAAGCCCGAGAAGAAACACAAAAATCAGCAGGTTGCGATCAGCGGGAATCTTGAAAAGGCGGCTGTCTGCAACGTAATCGACGTGGCGGATACCGGACTGGCGATAGAACATCTGTCAGATCCTCTCGATGTCGTGGCGGCCGAACAGGCCATGCGGGCGCAGCAAAACGGTCAGCACCAGAACCGCCGCAACAATCAGATCACGGCTGCCGCCGCCGACTATCGGGTCAAGGAAGTTGCCGCCAACGCTTTCGAGAATGCCAAGAAGGATCCCGGCCACGATTGCGCCCAGCACACTGTCCATGCCACCCAGAACGGCCACGGTCAGCCCCTTGAGTAGTAGTAGCGAAAGCGATTGGTCAACGCCTTGGATCTCTCCCCAGATCACACTGGTCGCCACGGCGGTCATCGAGGCCAGCGCCCAGCTGAACCCCACGCCGCGCTCGACCGAGATGCCGACCGACCACGACGCCAGATAGTCGTCCGAGATGGCACGCAGGCGCACGCCCATCCGCGTCCGGAAAAAGAAGACGAAGAGAACGAACAGGACCAGTGACACGGCGGCGCCGTACAGATGGATCCGGCTTATTAGCATCGGTCCCACGAACAGCGGGTCGTAGCTGACGCCCAGACCCATTGGCCGGGCGGTGGCTCCGAAAATGGCCATCGTGGTTCCGCGCAGGAAGATATCGAGACCCAGGGTCATCATCAGGATTGTGATGATCGGCCGCCCAGCCAGTGGCCGAAGGGCGACCCGTTCGATCCCCATCCCCAGGAAGAACATGATCACGATGGCGACGGGAATCGCCACCCAAAGACCGACACCCAGATTGCTGACCACTGCCAGCACCACATAACCCGCGACCATCGTAAGCGCGCCCTGCGCCAGATTGGGGACCGAGGACGATTTGTAGATCAAAACTAGACCGATCGCGAAGAGCGAATAGAGGAGCCCGGTCAGCGCGCCATTCACTGTCAATTCGGCCAGAAACCAGAATTCCATCTTATATCTCCCTGATCAGCAAGGTGCGTTCGACGGTGCCAACCTCACCGTTCTCGTAGGCGATCTTGGCCTTGACATGCACATCGCGTGATCCGTCATAGAGAGCCTCGATTACAGGTGCATAGCGCTCTTCGACGATCTTGCGGCGCAGTTTGCGGGTGCGGGTAATTTCGCCGTCGTCGGGGTCGAATTCCTTGTGCAGACTGACGTAACGGTGCAGCTGAAGTCCCTTGGGCAGGGTGGCGCAAACACGTCTGAAGGCCTCGTCGATCAGTTTCGCCACCTCAGGTCGCTGCGAGAGATCGGCATACGAGACATAGGGCACCGCGTTGACCTCGGCCCAATGGCCGGTCGCATCGAAGTCGATGCAGACCATCGCCGTCAGCTCGTTCCGTCCGGCGCCGATCACTGCAGCATCTTTGATGTAGGGGCTAAACTTGAGCCTATTCTCAATGTAGTTGGGCACATAGCGTTCGTTGCTGGCGGTATGGACCACTTCGGACACGCGCCCCAGCACCACAAGCTGGCCGTCATCTTCCAGATACCCGGCATCACCGGTGCGCAACCAGCCATCTACAAGGGCTTCGGCGCTGGCTGTGGGATTGTCGAGATACCCCTGAAACACGCTTTCTGCCCGCATCAGGATTTCGCCATCGTCGGACATGCGGACATCGAACCCCGGCAGCGGATAGCCGACGGTGTGCAGTTTGACCGAATCCGGTGTGTGGGCGGCGGAAAAGCCGCTGACCTCGGTCTGACCATACAATTGACGCAGGCGGACCCCGAGTGCGCGGTAGAAGACAAATGTGTCCTCGCCAATCGCCTCGCCACCGGTGAGAGCGTGGTGGACGCGGGTCAGGCCAAAACTGTCTTTGATGGGGCCGAACACCAGCACTTCGCCCAGCATTCGCCCAACATGGTCCAATATGCGATCCTTGCGACCGCGCAAGCGTGCGCGTTCTGCCTCGATGGCGCGATCCATGAAGAAATGGTAGATCTTCTTCTTCAGCCAGGTTGAATTTTCCACGCCGACCTGAATGGAGGTCAGCATATTGTCCCAGCTGCGCGGCGCTGCCAGGTAGAAGGTGGGCGCGATCTCGCGCATGTCGCGCATCACCGTTTCCTGCTTTTCAGGAATATTGACGGTATAGCCAAAGACCAGCGCTGACGCGACGGTCACAGCCGTATCACCCACCCAGGCCATCGGCAGATAGGCGAGGATCTCTTCATGATCGCCGAACACGCCGCCTTTGTAAGAACTGACAGCGCCGGCAATCAGGCGGCGGTGGCTGAGCACGATGCCCTTGGGTTTGCCGGTGGTGCCCGAGGAATGCATAAACGCTGCCGGATCGTCTGGACCGCTGAGTGCGTGCAGACGCGTGCGTAGGCCGGGATCGGCCTTGAGGCAGGCCTGACCGCGCTCGATCAGCGATTCCCAAGAATGCAGGTTTTCAGCATCGTAATCCTTCAGGCCGCGTGGATCGTCATAGATTATATGCGTGATCTGCGAGCCGCCGGCACGAAGCTCCAGCAGCTTGTCAACTTGTTCCTGATCCTCGGCCAGCGCCACCGCAGTTGGCGCCTCGCCGGCGAAATGGCGCAGTTCGTCCAGTGTCGCGCCGGGGTAAGTGGGCATCGCAAAGCCACGCAACATGCCGATTGCCAGCATCCCGGCATAGAGCCGCAGGCGGTTGTCGCCCAAGATCATCATGGCATGCGTGTGGCCGATGCCCATTTCATCCAGGGCGGCGGCCATGGCGGTGACCTCGTCGCAATAGCGCGCCCAGGTCATCTCTTTCCAGATGCCGCGCTCTTTTTCCCGCATTGCAATCGCATTCGGGCGCGTTGCCGCATTCCCAGCCAGATGGCCACTGAGTGAGCGGTCAGTGGCGCCGGTCGTGTCAATTGGCATGGCCATCTCCGATATAGGCTCGGATTACGCGTGGATCGCGGATGACTTCACTGGGGATCCCCGTGCCGATCATTTCGCCGTAATTCAACGCCAGCATCCGGTCACAGATGCCGATGATGACATCCATATGGTGTTCGATGAGCAGCACGCTGACGCCGCGCTCGGCCCGGGCATCAAGGATGAAGCGGGCCATGTATTCCTTTTCCTCCTGGTTCATCCCGGCCATCGGCTCATCAAGGATCAAAAGCTGCGGCTCGGCGGCCAGCGCGCGCGCCAGTTCGACACGCTTCTTCAAGCCGATGGGCAATCCGTCGACAAGGTCATGCCGGATGCTCTCAAGTTGCAGGAATTCGATGATTTCCTCGACCACGGCACGGTTCGCCATCTCTTCCGGTCGCGCGAGCCACCAATAGAGCGCCGTACGAATGACGCCGGGGCGCATGTGGATGTGGCGGCCGAGCATGATGTTCTCAAGCACGGTCAGCCCATTGAACAGTGCTAGGTTCTGGAATGTCCGCGCAACGCCAAGGGCGGCGATATGGTGCGGTTTGCGCCCGGTGATATCGTGCCCGTTCAGCAGGATCGCGCCTTTGTTTGGCGGATAAAACCCGGTGATGGCATTGGTAAGCGTGGTCTTGCCACTGCCATTGGGGCCGACCAGACCAAAGATCTCGCCGCGCTGGATTGTCAGATCGACGCCTGAAACCGCCACCAGCCCGCCAAACCGACGTTCGATGCCTTGGCATTCAAGAACAGGGGTGCTGTCAAGGGACGAGGCAGAGGGTCGATCTGCCGCACCGGTGTTCGAACTTGTCATGCGCACAACTCCTCCCTGTGTCGCGGTGGTGTCAATCACTCTTCTGGCCGATGACGAATTCCTTCGGGCGTCCAGTTGGCCAGGGGTCGCCCCACATCTGCTGACCACCGTCGATGTTCAGCACTTCGCCGGTAATGAACTTGCCCGAGGGTGCCGCCATATAGACAACCGCCTCGGCGACATCCCATTCGTCGCCCGGTCGCAGCATCGGGTTGGCTTCCCAGTAGGTTGCGGCACCTTCGGGTGGATACCGACCAAAGCCGGTCGATTCGACGCACCCCGGTGCCACGCAATTGATCGAAATCTTATGTGGTGCCCATTCTACAGCGACGGATTTGGAAAGATAGATTACGCCTGCGCGTGCGGCGCAGGAATGCGCGATTCCCGGCAGCCCGCGCCCGACGACGGCGACGATGTTGATGATCGACCCGGGCCGCTTGTTCTTGACCCAGTGCTGTGCAGCCGTCTGCATCATCCACCAGGTGGCGTTCAGGTTGGTGTCGATCACGGCGTTCCATCCCTTGCGGGTGAAGTCTATCGCCGCCTGCGGGTATTGCCCGCCGGCGTTGTTGACCAGCACATCAGGTGCGCCCAACTCGGCGTGGACCAGCTCGAAAAAGGCATCGACCGCATCAGGGTCACGAATGCTGAACGGAACCGCAAGCACGCGGTTGCCAAAGTCACGCAGGAAATCGGCGGCGCGCTCCAGTTTTTCGGGATCGCGCCCGCTGATCGCCAGATCGGCACCCAGGCGCGCAAAAAGTGTCGCAGTCGCCTTTCCAAGGCCGCTGCCTGCACCGGTCACGATAACAATCTTGCCAGCAAAAAGCCCCGGTGCATAGACCGTGGGAACTTCGCGCAACTTGTCATCCGAAAACCCATAGGTCCGGTCTGAAGTTTCCACTGATTACCCTCCCAGCAGGCAGATTCCCTGCGTTGAAAAAAAGAACACGCGTTAGATTCTTAGTCAAGGAAAACCTCTGCAATCATCCGAATTATTCGGGTGGATCCCAATTGAAGACATCAGGCGAGCGTTCAAGCCCCATAAAACTTGACCGCAGCGCCGGAATCGCACCGTCGCGGATGGCTTCGGCAGTCCAGCCGCCGGCGTGGTGCACGCCGCGGATCGGGCGGGGCTGGCTCATCAGAAAGATCTCGGTTCCGCGCACCGCAAAAACCTGTCCGGTGACATCCGCCGCCGCGTCCGAAGCCAGGTAAACCGCCATCGGTGCCACCTTTTCGGGCGTCATCTTCCGGATCTTAGCCAGCCGTTCCTGCTGGTCCGGCGTGTCCGGAATCTCGCCGACCATCCGGCTCCAGGCGAAGGGTGAAATGCAATTCGAGCGCACGTTATAGCGCTGCATGTCCAGCGCGATAGATTTTGACAGCGCCGTAATGGCCAGCTTGGCTGCCGAATAATTCGCCTGCCCCAAGTTACCGATCAGCCCCGAGGTGGATGTCATGTGGATGAACACACCGCCGTTCTGGGCGCGGAAATGCTGGGCTGCGTGATGGCTGACATTGAACGTGCCGTTCAGATGAACGTCAATCACTGCGCACCAGTCTTCGGGCTTCATCTTGTGAAAGATCTTGTCGCGCAGGATGCCTGCGTTGTTCACGACGATGTCGATGCGGCCAAAGCTGTCGATGGCCTGCTGCACGATTCGGCCCGCAGACTGTATATCTGCCACGCTGTCATAGCTGGCAACAGCCTGTCCGCCGGCTTCGATGATCGCGCTGACCACTTGGTCGGCGGGGCGTTCCTCGGAGCGTTCGCCGCTGACCGACAGACCCGGATCGTTGACCACGACCCGCGCGCCATGTTTGGCCATCATCAGCGCCATGGCCCGACCGATTCCCCGTCCCGAGCCGGTGACAAGCGCCACTTTTCCCTCAAGCATCCGTTCAGGCATTCGGTCCTCCTTGGTCGGCTTCTTGCGTTGCACTGTCCTGCGGTTTTGGTTTCTCGTCCGCCAACCGGACAACCCCCGTCGCCGCCAGCGCGTCAATGCGGGCCTGATCCAGCCCCAGTTCGGCTAGGACCGCCTGTGTGTCGGCGCCAGGCGCACGCCCAAGCCAGTTCACGGCGCCGGGGGTTTGCGACATATGGGGCACCGGGCCGACGACACGGGTTTCCTCGCCTGCGACAGAGACAATATCGCCGCGATGGGCGATCTGTGGATGTGTCAGGATCTCTTCGACGCTAAGCACCGGGGCGGCGACACCATCGGCTTTCGCAAAGGCCTCACGCACGTGCTCGAAGTCATGCGCCATGACGAAGGCGTTGATTGCGTCGAAGAATTCATCCATGGCCTCGGTGATGCCGTCCATCGTGGCAAAGCGCGGATCATCAGCCAGCGCATCGCCCCCGGCGGCGCGCAGCAGGCGTTGCGCGGTTTCAGGGCTGGCAGCAGAGGTTGTGACCCAGACGCCATCCCGGGTTTGAAACATTCCCGAGGGTGCAAAATCCAACGGCTGGCGCAACCCGTTGCGCCGCGGCGACAGTTTTGCCCCGGTCAGAACCGGCACATGATAGTCGATCAGCCGCATCACCGGCTCGAAAACCGCCAGATCAATCACCTGACCGCGGACCTGCCCCTCGCGGCGCGCGTGCAGCGCCATCATGATGCCCAGGGCGCCCATCAGTCCGGTTGTGGTATCGGCGACTGGAAAGCCCGCGTGCATCGGCGGGCCGTCGGCAAAGCCGGTCAGATGGGGCATGCCGCTCAGGGCTTCGGCGGCGCGGCCAAACGCGGGCACACGGGTCATCGGGCCATCCTGCCCGTACCCAGAGATCCGCAGAATCACCAGATCAGGGTTCCATTGCAGCAGCACATCAGGGCCGGCACCGGCGCGTTCCAGCACTCCAGGGCGAAAGTTTTCGATCAGCACATCGCTGCGTTCAACCAGTTGCCGCAGCACCGCGCGTCCCTCGGTTCCCCGCCAGTCCAGTGCCAGGATTCGTTTGTTGCGCGCCAGTGTCTTCCACCACACACCAACCCCATCGACAGCCTTTGGCCCCACGTCGCGAATCATGTCACCGCTGCCAGGGGCCTCTATCTTGATGACCTCCGCACCGAAATCGGCCAGCAAAGTGGCCGCCAGAGGCCCAGCAATAACGTGGCCCAATTCAAGTATCCGAAGCTTTTGCAGGGGCTGAGTCATGCTTGATCCTCTTGTGGCCGTATCACCGCGCCTCAGGGTAATCTAACACATGTTAGAAATTCAAGTGTCGAATTTCCCGGGTCACGGGTTACTTCCGGGATCGACGGGCGATATTCCGTCCAGTGTCAGATTCTGCACCATGCGGATCATTTCTTCGAGCGTGTAGAAGCCGGGCTGATCGCCCTTGTCGGGGTTGAACCATTCGACGGTCCAGTTCAACGCCCCCAACAGCACCTGACGCAAGGGTACGGTCCTGAAGTCGCTGCGGATGGCCCCGGCTTGTGCCGCCTCGCGTAGACGCTGGTCCCAGACATCGGAATAGGCCTTGCGCAGCGGCTTGTGCAGGGTGCGCGCCTTGTCGGGCAATTGGCCGTAAATCCGGATATTCGCTGACGTGTATTCGCTGAGCGCCAGCAGATACAGCATATGCGCGCGCACGCCGCTGGCGATCCGGCCGCGATGGTCGGGCAGGACCTGAGCGCGCTCGAAGGCATCCCGAACCCCCTCGCAGATGTCCCGCAGGCCACGGTCGAGCACCTGATCAAGGATCATCTCCTTGGAGCGGAAATGGTAATAGATGCTGCCAGCCTCTTTGCCCGCCGTCTTGGCAATGGCGCGCATGGTTGCCGCCTTGTAGCCACGGTGCCGGATAAGATGGGCTGCGGCGGACAAAAGCTCCTCGCGGGTGCGATCCACCTTGCCGCTGTCTTCACCCAGTCGATGCCCCATGGGAAGCTGCGGTATGTCAACCGTCTGAAACGGTCGCCCGCGCGCTGTCGACATCCCTTCGAGCAAGAAACGCGCCAGACGGTCCGAGATGACTTCGATGGAATAGCGGCTGGCATCGTACCATTCGACTGTCCAGTTCAGCGCACCAAGGATGAACTGGCGCAGCGGCACCACCTTTATGTCGGTCCGGATGTCACCCTGCGCGCAGGCGTCGCTTAGAAACCTGTCCCACAGATCGGTGTAGCTGCGGCGCAAGGGCCGATGCCGATCGCGCGCTTCCTCGGGCAACATCGAGAAGTTGCGGATATTGGCCGAGGTGAAGTCGGACGCGGCTAGAAGCCAGCGCAGATGCAAATCGACCGTCGCCACGAAGCTCTCGCGAAAGCTTGTGCCCCTATCCTTATGGGTGTCATGCGCGGCGCGCACCGCCTCGTAAAGCTGGCGTACGCCCAGATCCAGCACCTCATCCAGGATCTCATCCTTGGAACTGAAGTGGTAGTAGATGCTGCCAGCCTCCATCGAGGATTCCGCTGCAATTTTGCGAAGCGTCGCAGGGTAATAGCCTTCGTTGCGAAACAGACGAGCAGCTGCGGCAAGAACCTGCTGCCGGGTCCGATCAGCCTTGCCGACCTCTTCGCTTGTCAGGGGTGTTATGTCTTGGGGCTGCATGTGCCTAAATTGCCTATGGACAGGGCTACTGCAAGTGCATTAAATCTAACATACGTTAGAAATCTGGCCGCGCATAGCAGTTTGAGGGCTGCAATCCGGCTGATCGATGCCTAGGAGGGTTCCGAATGCGAGGTTTGACTGGAAAACGCGTGATCGTCACAGGGGGCGGCAGCGGAATAGGACGGGAAGTTTGCCGTCGATTCGCTGAGGACGGTGCCGAAGTGGCGGTGCTCGACCTCAATCTGGACGGGGCGGCTGAAACCGTTGCCCTGATCACTGAGGCGGGCGGCACGGCACAGGCGTACAATGTGGACATCACCGACCGCACCGCCGTTGACAGTGCGGTGGCGGCGTTCGAGGCCGGGGGTCCGATCCATGCGCTGGTCAACAACGCTGGCTGGGACGAGATGCATCCGTTTCTCGAGACCGATATCGCACTGTGGGACAAGATCATCCAGATCAACCTCTATGGGTTCCTGCACATGCACCATGCGGTGTTGCCGGGGATGGTGAAGAACGGCGGCGGGCGCGTTATCAACATCGCGTCGGATGCCGGGCGCGTGGGGTCGTCGGGCGAGGCGGTCTATTCGGCTTGCAAGGGCGGGCTCATAGCGTTTTCAAAGACCATTGCGCGAGAATATGCGCGCAAGAACGTGCAGATCAACACGGTATGCCCGGGCCCGACTGATACGCCGCTGTTTGCGTCATTCTCGGCGGGCGACGGGGCAGAAAAGATTGTAGAGAGTCTCAAGCGGTCTATTCCGATGCGTCGGTTGGCGCAGCCAACGGATTACCCCGGGATCATCTGTTTTCTGGCGTCGGATGATGCCGAATATATTACCGGGCAGACGATTTCGGTGTCGGGCGGGTTGACGATGCACGGCTGAGATCCAACAGGGTTCCTTATGAACCGGCCACGCCGAGGCGCGGCCGGTTTCTTTTTGCCCTCCCGGCGAATTTGCCGCGCCGCTCTGCAGAAGTGTCGGAAATCCTGCTGTGATTTGATCTTGTCAAGTATTCTAACATTTGTTAGTTTTTTTCGGAGGCGCCAATTTCGGGGCTGGATCCTGCCGAGGAGGAACTGATGCGATTCTCGATGACCGAGGAACAGGAAGCGTTCAAAGAGGCCGCAGGGCGCTTTGCCCGGGAACGGCTTGCACCATCTTATCTGCAACGCGCCAAGGGACATGTGATGGATCGCGCCCTGCTTCGCGATATGGGCGCGCTGGGGCTGATCGGACCGGACCTGCCCGAAGAATTCGGCGGGATGGGCGAATCCTCGGTGACAGCGGGCATCATCATCGAGCAAATAGCCTACGCTGATTTCAACGTCAGTTATGTACAGCTTCTGGCCTCGCTGATGGGGTCGATGCTGGTCAAGCACGCTTCGCCAGACATTGCGGCGGAATGGGTGCCAAAGGTCACTCGCGGCGAGTCGATTATCGCACTTGGGCTTACAGAACCCCGCGGTGGGTCGGATGCGGCCGGGTTGCAGGTGAGGGCCGAAAAATCAGGCAATGGTTGGCGGCTCAACGGTGAGAAGACCTCGATGAGCTTTTCGGAACAAGCCGATTCCGCCGTGGTCTTTGCCCGCACTGGCGGCCCCGGCGACGGTTCGCGTGGGGTCAGCGCGTTCTTTGTCGACCTCAACGAAAAGGGCGTCACCCGCACCAAGTTTGACGACATCGGCACCAAGCCGGTGGGCCGGGGCTCGGCGTTCTTTGATGACGTGTATGTTCCGGCCGAATGCATGATGGCCGAACAGGACCGCGCGTTTGGTACGATCATGACCGGGTTTGACTATTCTCGCGCGCTGATCGGGCTGGAATGTCTGGGGGCGGCGCAGGCATCGGTCGATGAAACCTGGCGCTATGTCCAAGAGCGCGAGGCGTTCAACACGCCCATTGTGCAGTTTCAGGGTGTCAGCTTTCCGCTGGCCGAGGCCGAGACCCAGCTGACGATGATGCGCCAGCTTTGCTACACTACGCTGGGTCTGCGCGATGAGGGCCGCCCGCATACCGCCGAAGCGGCGATGTGCAAATGGTATTTGCCCAAGACCACCTGCGAAATCCTTCATCAGTGCCTGATCCTGCATGGGCATTACGGCTACACCACCGACCTGCCGCACCATCAGCGCTACAATGATGTGCTTGGTCTGCAAATCGGCGACGGAACCGCGCAGATCCAGAAGCTGGTGATCGCGCGGGAAAAAGCGGGTCGGGTGGTGTTGCAATACGATAAAGGCGCGAAGGGCGGGATGAAATGAGTGAGGATACCGACCCGGTCACCGTCTGTGTCGAGGGCTCGACCGGCATCATCGAGCTGAGCCGGCCAGACAGGTTAAACTGCCTGTCGCTCGATGTGCATCGGCGGATCGACGCGGCGCGCGCCCGGTTCGAGGGTGAGCGGGCCGTTCGGTCCATCCTGATCCGCGCGCAAGGAAAGCACTTCTGCACCGGGGCTGACCTGATCGAGGTGTCGGGCACGATGCAGGACCCGGTCGCGCTGGATCACTTCATCGGCTATGGTATGGAGGTCTTGCAACGCTTGGAGAGCAGTCCATTGCCCGTGGTGGTGGCGGTTCAGGGCCTGTGCTTGGCCGGCGGCATCGAGCTGATGTTGGCTGCCGATGTGTGTTTTGCCTCGGAATCGGCACAGTTCGGGGATCAGCACGCGCAATTCGGGCTGGTGCCTGGTTGGGGCGGTAGCCAGCGTTTGACGCGGCTGATGGGGCTGCGCCCGGCTTTGGACCTGCTGTTTTCGGCCCGCTGGCTGACCGCTGACGCGGCGCAGGCGGCCGGGCTAGTCAATTATGTGGTTGCGCCCGAAGATCTGGCGACCAAGTCGCTGGACTACTGCGCCCGCTTTGCCACTCGTTCGCGCCCGGGCATTGCCGAAATGAAACGGCTTGCGCGCGAGGGGCTGGAATTGACCCTGACACAGGCGATGCAGCTGGAGCGTGATGCCGCGGTTCGCCACCTGAGAGGCGCCGATGTGGCCGAGGGGATCGACGCCTTTCGCAACCGGCGTACACCGAACTTCACCCAATAGGACCTGTCCCGATGGATTTCACCCTCAGCGACGAACAACGCCAAATCTATGAATACGGCAGCGTGCTTGCTCAGAAATACGACAACGCCTACTGGCGTGACCACGCCCGCCGTCACGCCTTTCCACACGAGATGTTCAACCAGATTGCGGCCGACGGCTTTCTTGGCATGATGGTCCCCGAGGAATACGGCGGTGCCGGGCTGGGCATGTCCGAAATGGCCCTGTTCATGGAGGGCACTGGCAACCACGGCATCCCGCTGTTGTCCGTGGTGGTCGGTCCCTGCATGTCGCTGTCGCATCTGGCCCACCATGGCAGCGAATACCACAAGACCGAGCTTTTGCCGCGCGCCTGCAAGGGCGAAATCCAGTTCTGTTTTGCCATCACCGAGCCGGGTGCCGGCTCGAACTCGATCCAGATGGAGACGCTCGCACGGCGGCGCGGCAACCGTTTTGCGATGTCGGGTACCAAGACCTTCATCACCGGGGCTGATGTCGCCGATTACTGTCTGGTGGTGGCGCGCACGCAGAAACACACCGAGGTCAAGCGCAAGACGGACGGGTTCACCCTGTTTGCCGTCGATCTGAAGAAAAAGGGCATCCAGATGCAGCGCGTGCGCATTGCCCTGCCGCTGCCGGAAGAACAGTGGACGCTCTATTTCGATGACGTAGATCTTGGCCCCGAAGACGTTGTGGGCGAGGTGGACGAGGGGTTCTCGATCCTGTTTGACACACTCAACCCTGAGCGCATCATCGTGGCCGCCATGTGCTGCGGCGTCGGGCGGTTCGCGCTGAACAAGGCGGTTGACTACGCCTCGGAACGGTCGGTTTTCGGCCAGCCGATCGGTGCACATCAAGGGGTGCAACATCCTCTTGCCAAGGCGCATACGGCGGTGGAACTGGCCAGCCTGATGGCCCGTCGCGCCGCGTGGGAATTCGACCGGGGCCTGCCGGCCGGTGCTTCGGCAAATATGGCAAAGCTTGCCGCCTCGGAGGCCGGGATCGAAGCCGTCGATGCCTCGTTGCAGGCGCATGGCGGATCAGGGTTCACCGAGGATACCGGTATCTATGAGATGTATCCGTTGATGCGGCTGTTGCGCACGGCGCCGGTGAATCGCGAGTTGTGCCTCAGTTTCATTGGGGAAAAGGTGATGGGCTTGCCGCGCTCGTATTGAGGTCGGCACCACAGGGGCATCGGGCACAGGAAGGGAGCGGCGATGATGGACCACGGCTTGCGCGTCCGGCGTGCCGATGCGTATGAACGGGCAATCGCGCGTTCCTGGCATGACAATGAATGTCTGCCCGACGATGCCATGCGGGCGCTGCAGGAAAGCCGATTGATGGCGCAGTTGGCGTGGCTGCACGACCGCTCGCCGTTCTATCAACGCAAATACGCCGCCGCCGGGGTGCGTTTTGACGCAATCCGCACTCTGGACGATCTGCAGATCCTGCCGTTTACCGTCAAGGCCGAGATTCGCGAAAGCCTGGTGGACCAGCCGCCGTTCGGGTTGCATCTGGCGGCCGACCTGGCCGATATCGTGCAGATGCAGGCGTCATCGGGCACCACTGGCAGCCCGTCTTATGTTGCACTGACCGAGGGGGATCTGGAAAGCTGGTCGGAAATGACCGCGCGCTGCCTGTTCGCCTGCGGCATCCGCCCCGGCGACCGGGTTTTGCACGGGTTCTCCATGGCCAAGGGGTTTGTCGGTGGTGTGCCGATGATGCAGGCGATCCAGTACATGGGGGCGATTGATGTGCCGGTGGGGGCAGATGGTGGCGTGGACCGGCTGCTGCGGGCCACTGCCGATCTACGCCCGCAGGCAATCGTCGGCGCACCCAACTTCTTGCTGCATCTGGCCGAAAAGGCCCCCGAGGTTTTGGGCTTCCCCGCCCATGCTCTGGGCGTGAAGCATTTGGTCGTCGGCGGTGAACCGGGCGGAGGCATTCCCGCGATCCGCGCCCAATTGGAGGCCGCCTGGGGGGCTAAATGCCTTGAAATGCTGGGTGGCACCGATCTGGGCGTGGCATATTGGGCCGAATGCGATGCACAGGCCGGGATGCATATGGTCAGCCGTGACCATATCATCACCGAACTGCTGGACGCCGAGTCAGAAACGATCATCCCTTTCGAGACGGGGGGGCGCGGCGAGCTGATTTACACGGCTCTTGGCAGGCAGGCGTCGCCGCTGGTGCGTTTCCGGTCCGGGGATCATGTCGAGGTGCTGGGCATGGATTGCCCCTGCGGACGCACCGGGCCACGCATTCGTTGCGTAGGCCGCACCGATGATATGCTGATCGTTCGGGGGGTGAACGTGTTCCCGTCGGCGATTCAAAGCATTGTCGCCGAGATGGTGCCCAAAACCAATGCAGTGATGCGGGTGCTGCGCGATTTCGACGGGCACAGCACGCAGGCCAATCTTCAGGTGATCGTGGAGCGTGGCATTGACCAGCCGACAGCTGCCGATGACGCGCTGAAATTGCGAATCGAACAGCGGCTGCGTGATGCGCTGGTGTTCAAGGCCGATGTGCGGATCGTCGATGCCGACACGTTCGATAAACCCGGTGTCGCTAAGGTGGCGCTCACAATCCGAAAGTTCCCGTGACCCCATGGCCATGATGAAATCGATGCTTAACACCGGATCGAGCGCGTTCCGCGCGAATGCTGATGACTACCGCGTCCGGTTGGACGACCTGTACGCCTTGCGCCGCCAACAACGCCTTGGCGGCTCGGACAAGGCGCGCAAATTGCATATGGATCGCGGTCGGCTGTTACCGCGCGATCGAGTGGAGCGGCTGATCGACCCCGGCACGCCGTTTCTGGAACTGGCCGAATTCGCTGGAATGGGGATGTACGATGGGGTACCGCCGGGGGCGGGGATCATCACCGGGATCGGCGTGGTGTCCGGGCGGCATTGCATGATCATCGCCAACGACCCCACAGTCAAGGGCGGCACGTATTTCGGCATGACCTGTCGCAAGCATGTGCGTGCACAGCGCATCGCCTGGACCAACCGCCTGCCGGTCATCACCCTGGTCGACAGCGGCGGCGGTTTTCTGCCCGATATGGCGAATATCTTTCCCGATGAAGGGCAGTTCGGGTCGATTTTTCATCAACAGGTGGGCATGTCAGGCGATGGCATTCCGCAGATTGCCGTCATCATGGGGCCCTGCACGGCGGGCGGGGCCTATATCCCGTCGCTCTGTGACGAGGTGGTGATCGTTCGCGGACAGGGGTTTATGTATCTGGGCGGGCCGGAACTGACCTTTGCCGCGACCGGCGAGCGGGTCGATGCCGAGGCCCTCGGCGGCGGAAAGATGCACAGTTCCATCTCGGGCGTGACGGATCGTCTGGCCGAAAACGATGCCCACGCGTTGGCCATCACCCGCCAGTTGGTGTCCCATCTGGGCGAAACAGCGCGCCCGCGCAAAACCCCTGCCGCGCCGCGTCCGCCTGCCTTTCCCATCGACGAGATCTACGGGATCGTCAGCCGTGATCCGCGCATACCCACTGATAACCGCGAGATCCTTGCGCGACTGATTGACGGCAGCGACTTTCACGAATTCAAGCCGCTGTATGGTGACACCATCGTCACGGGCTGGGCGCGCATCCATGGCCACGAAGTGGGGATCGTGGCCAATACCGGAGTGCTGTTTACGGAATCCGCACTGAAGGCCGCGCATTTCATCAGCCTTTGCGTGCAGCGCGATATCCCGCTGGTGTTTCTGGTCGATGTCACCGGCTTCATGGTCGGGCGCGAGGCGGAACAGGGCGGGATTGCCAAAGCCGGGGCAAAGATGATCACGGCGATGTCGTCGGCCCGGGTGCCGAAATTCACGATCATCACCGGGGGCTCGTTCGGGGCGGGCTATCTGGCGATGCTGGGCCGCCCGTTCCAGCCCGACGCCATGTTCATGTGGCCCTCGGGGCGATCAGGGATCATGGGGCCGGAACAGGCCGCCAGCGTGCTGGCGCAGGTGCGGGCCTCGGCGTTGGAGCGGGACGGCAAAAGCTGGACTGCTGACGAGGAGGAGGCCTACAAGGCCCCGGTCCGCAAGATCTATGAGGATTTCCAGAGCCCCTATAACTATGCTGCCAATCTATGGGCAGACGGGCTTATTTTGCCCTCGGAAACGCGCGAGGTGCTGGCGCTGTTGCTCGATCTGGCCGCCCGACGGCCCAAGGTCGAGACGAAATTTGGTGTATTCCGGTTCTGAAAGGGGATTGGCGATGACGATCAAGACCTTGCTTATCGCCAATCGTGGCGAAATTGCCTGCCGGATCGCACGGACTGCGCGTGCGCTGGGAATCGTTCCCGTCGGCGTCCATTCCTCGGCCGATGCCGGAGCGCGCCATGTGCGCGAGATCGGGCGCAGTCTGCTGATCGGGGGGGGGCCGGCGTCCGAAAGCTATCTGCGGATCGACGCGGTGATTGCCGCCGCCCAGGCCGCCGGGGCCGATGCCATTCATCCGGGCTATGGGTTCCTGTCCGAGAACCCGGATTTTGCGCGGGCCTGCGAGGCCGCCGGTATCCTGTTTGTCGGCCCCACGCCGGAAACGCTGGTGCGCTTTGGCGACAAGGCCAGCGCCAAGGTCGCGGCGATTGCTGCTGGGGTGCCGGTCATCGCCGGCGCCGAGGGTGCGTTGACCGACCCTGACGCCATCGCCGCCGAGGTCTTGCGCATGGGGCTGCCGGTGCTGCTCAAGGCTGTGGGCGGCGGGGGCGGCAGAGGTCAGCGGCTGGTGCGAGATGCGGCCACATTGCAGACTGACATCGAGGGGGCGCTGCGCGAGGCACGCTCGACCTTTGGCTCCGAGGGGCTGCTGCTGGAGCGTTTCCTGCCCGAGGCGCGGCACGTCGAAGTCCAGATTGCCGGTGACGGACGGGGCGGGGTGATTCATCTTTTCGAGCGCGACTGCTCGCTTCAGCGCCGCCATCAGAAGGTGATCGAAGAGGCCCCCGCATGGGGTCTGCCGCAGGAACTGCTGGCGCGGCTGCGGGCCGATTCCGTCCAGCTGGGCGAGAGCCTGAAGTACCTGGGGCTGGGTACGGTCGAATTTCTGGTGACCGATGATGGCTATTATTTCCTTGAGGTGAACCCCCGCCTGCAAGTGGAACACCCGGTCACCGAGGCGATTACCGGGCTGGATCTGGTGGCGCTGCAACTGGGCCTGATGGTCGGTGACCCGTTACCGCCACAATCCGAGATACGGGCGATTGGCCACGCCTTCGAGGCACGGCTTTATGCCGAAGACCCGGCCCAGAATTTCGCGCCCTCGACCGGCAAGATCACCGCTCTGGCTCTGCCTGGGGGCGCGCGCATTGATTCCGGGGTGGACGAAGGCGACAGCGTCTCCCCGTATTATGATCCGATGATCGCCAAACTGGTCACCCATGCCAACACGCGCCAGGATGCACTGGCGCAACTGGCCGGGGCGCTCGATCATGTCGCCGTCGAAGGGGTGCTGACCAACCGCGCCTTTCTTGCGACCCTTGCCCGCAGCGCCGATTTCGCAAGCATGCAGGTGCATACCCGCTGGATCGACGGTGCGATTGACACCCTCGTCGCACCCGCCGACCCCGCCTGGTTGTGGCAAGCGGTGGCAGCCGCGCTGTTCGTTCAGGCGGGCCGCGAGACTGGCGCCAAGGATCCCTGGCGGCGGCGCGATGTGTTTACCGGCTGGCGGCTGGGTCTGGGAGACACGCCGCAGCGTATTGGTCAGGCGGTCTCGCTGTCGTGGCCCGGCGGCGCGATGCAGGAAATCATGATCAGCCCCGTCGGCATTGACGGCCAATTTGCCTTGTGTGCGCCCGACGGCACCGAGATCGCGCTCGCATTGGAAGAGAGAGAGCCAGGCGCGTGGCGGCTGGTCCACGCAGGCGAGGTTCAGATGATCACAGCCCGCACGCGGGGCGGGTTGATCGAGATGGACACGTCGCAAGGTCGCTTTCTGTTCCACGCCACCCCACCCGCCGAAATTGCCACCGATGCGGCCGGTGCCGACCGCATCCTGACCTCGCCGCTGACGGGCATGATCGTCCGTGTGCTGGTGGAGGAAGGCGGCATCGTGGCCGAGGGCGACACCATCGCCATCTTGGAATCGATGAAAATGGAAATCTCGATCCGCGCCGCCCATTCGGGCGTTGTGAAAAACCTGACCGTCACCGAAGGCGCAATGGTGGATCGCGGTCAGGCGGTCGCCGAAATCTTGCCGCAAGAGGATGCAACACCATGAGCGACTTTCCGAAATTCGTGGAATTCCGCGAAGAGGGCCCGCGCGAAGGGTTCCAGATTGAAAAGACTATCTATCCCATCGAACAGCGCGTCGAACTGATCGATCTGCTCAGCGAAACCGGTTTGAAGCGCATTCAGGTTGGTTCGTTCGTAAGCCCCGAATACGTGCCACAAATGGCCGATACCGGCGAGCTGTTTCGCCGGATCAAGCGGGTTCCAGGGGTGAAATATTCCTCGCTCTGGCTCAACGACAAGGGGTTTCGCAAGGCGCTGACGGCGCATCAGGTCGATGTCGACCCCCGGCTGTTGTTCTACGCCTCGGATGCCTTTTCGCGCAAAAACAACAACTGTTCGGCCGCCGAGATGCGTGAGCGCCAGCATGACTGGGTACGCCTGTACAAGGCTGAGGGGCTGGTAGTGGACAGCGCCTATGTCATGGCGGCGTTTGGCTGCAACTACGAGGGGCAAATTGAACAAGAGCGCGTGCTCGACGATTTCCGCTTCATCCTGCGCCTGAGCAAGGACGAAGATATCCCCGTGCCGATCCTAGTGATTGCGGACACAATGGGGTGGGGAAACCCAGAATCTGTCAAGCGCATGATCGGTGCGCTGCGCGACCTTGCACCGCAGGCGCGGATCGCCATGCACATCCATGACACGCGCGGGCTGGGCATTGCAAACGTGTATGCTGCGCTGTCGATGGGGGTTGATCTGTTTGAAAGCTCCATCGCAGGGCTGGGGGGCTGCCCCTTTGCCAGCCACAGCTATGCGCGCGCAGCGGGCAATGTCAGCACCGAAGACGCGGTGTTCCTGTGCCATGAACTGGGCATCGAAACCGGCATTGATCTTGAGAAACTGATCATCGCTGCACGTAAGGCCGAGGAGATCATCAACGCGCCGCTGATGGGGCGCGTGATGCATTCGGGATCGCTCGACAGGTTCCGCAAGCAGGGATGAGGATTGGCGATGAGCCCCCAGCAAACCGATATGCTCCACCCGCACCGGGATTACATGGATTTTCTGACGCAGGGAAAATTCATGCTGCAGCGCAGCCGAGAGAGCGGTGCTTTTCTGTTTCACCCACGCGTGGCAGAGCCAAAGACCGGCTGTAACGATCTGGAATGGGTGGAGGCGTCGGGCAGGGGCATTGTCTATTCGACCACGGTTATCCGCATGAAGCCCCCGGCGGTGAGTTACAACCTTTCCTTGATCGACCTTGAAGAGGGTCCGCGCATGATGAGCCGGGTGGAGGGCATAGATCCTGAGTCCGTGACCATCGGCATGGCGGTCAAGGCGCGGATCAGTCAGGTGGACGGGGCACCGCTTGTGCTCTTTACGCCGATCTGACGGGAGGCATCATGGACCCTTTCCCCCGGGGCAAAACAGCCATCGTCGGCGCGGCGACCTTTGGTCTCGGCGAGGCACCGGGCTATTCTGCCATTGATCTTGCCGCGCAGGCCACGCTCAAGGCGCTTGCGCAGGCCGGGCTGAAGCCATCGGATGCCGACGCGCTGTTCATTTGCCTGTCTGACGATTACCTGTCTGGCCTGACATTTGCACAGTATCTGGGCATTCATCCGAAGATCACCGAGAACAATCGCACCGGCGGATCGGCCTTTATGACCCATGTGATCTGGGCAGCGCTGGCGTTGCAGGCCGGGCTTTGCGATTTGGCGGTGATCGCCTATGGCAGCGTCCAGCGCAGCGCCACTGGCGGCTTGCAGAGCGCCATTCGCCCCGATCCGTTCGAGGGGCCCTATAAGCCGCGCTTGCCGGTGGCCGCCTATGCCCTCGCAGCCGCCCGACATATGCACCAGTACGGCACCACGCCCGAGCAGCTTGCCGAAGTGGCGGTGGCGGCGCGTTTGTGGGCAAAGCGGAACCCCGATGCTTTTGCACGGGGCGATCTGACCGTCGCCGACGTGCTGGCCGCCCGCCGGGTGGCTGATCCGCTGGGTGTGCTGGATTGCTGTCTGGTAACCGACGGCGCGGCGGCAATGGTGATGACCCGCGCCGACCGCGCGCGCGATCTGTGCGCGAGGCCGGTCCATGTGCTGGGCGCTGCGGCCGAAACCTCGCATATGATGATTTCGGGCATGGCAGATTTGACCGTCACGGCGGCCCGCGAATCCGGGGCGCGCGCCTTTGCGCAGGCGGGCTACGGGCCACAAGACATGGATGTGGTCGAACTCTATGACGCCTTCACCATCAATCCGATCCTGTTTCTGGAAGATCTGGGCTTTTGCCCCAAGGGCGAGGGCGGACGATTTGTCGGGGATGGCAGGCTGCGCCCCGGCGGAGGGCTGGCCGTGAACACCAATGGCGGCGGGTTGTCATGCGTACATCCGGGGATGTACGGGCTGTTCGCGCTGGTCGAGGCGGTGCAGCAGATCTCGGGCGTGGCCGAAGACCGTCAGGTTCGCGGCGCTCGGCTGGGCCTTGCGCATGGCAGCGGGGGATTCCTGTCCAGTCAGGCGACGGTGGTTCTGGGCGCCGCCGAGACCGTCTGACCGATCTGGGCGCATAAAGTACGAATTGAAGGAGGTGCCGATCTTGCATGCGTGTGTTTGTTCGGACAAAATGAACAGATGGCACCTTGCGGTGCGAATTGCGACCAGAGCGGATCGAACCAGGCGAGAGGCCCTCTGTCTGAATCGAGGGACCGTGGCAACACCACCGAGCGACGCGCAAGCCCCCACAAGACCAGTAGAAACCGATGACCGGAGCCACAAATGGACACTAATAAGCCCGCCCGACAAGTTGCGCCCGGAGCCCTTGAGGGTATCAGGGTCCTCGACCTGACGCGGATCATCGCCGGGCCGCTTTGCACGCAGACGCTGGGCGATCTTGGGGCCGATGTCATCAAGGTCGAGCGGCCGGGCGAAGGCGACGATTTGCGCAAAGTCGGGCCGCCCTGGATGCCCGGATTTGAAGGCGAGGCATCGACCTATTTCCAATCGGTCAATCGCAACAAATTCTCCATTACGGTGAACTTCTCTGTCCCTGAAGGCGCGGACCTGATCCGCCGTCTGGTGCTTGAGGCCGATGTCCTGATCGAAAACCATCGCCCTGGAACCCTCGCGAAATACGGCCTTGGTTATGACGATCTGCGCAAGGTCAATCCACGCTTGGTCTATTGCTCGATCAGTGGATTCGGGCAGGACGGACCCTATGCCCCGCGGTCGGGCTATGACTATCTGGCACAGGCCATGGCGGGGGCTATGAATGTGACCGGCCTGCCTGATGGCGTACCCGGTGCCGGGCAGGCGCGTGTGGGTATCCCGATGGCGGATATCTTTGCCGGGTATCAATCGACCGTCGCAATTCTGGCAGCTTTGATGAATCGCACCGTCACTGGCGAGGGGCAGGCCATCGACGTATCGTTGTTCGATTCGCAATTTGCGGCGATGCTTAATCCTGCGGCCTCATGGCTCAATGCGCAAACCGAGATAGGCCGCACCGGGAATGACCACCCTTCGGCAGCGCCCTATGGGGTGTTCCCGGTCGATGACGGCCATATCATCATTGCCACGTTCAATGACCGGGAGTTCACGCGCCTGGCTGCGGGGTTGGGCCATCCGGAATGGTCTGCGGATGACCGCTTCAAGCGCAACGGCGTTCGTGTTGCCAATCGCGAGGCCCTGCGCACGGTCATCACCGAGGCGCTGAAGGGCCGAAGCAGGCAGGAATGGGTAAAGATCCTGGCCGGGATTAAGGTGTCATGCGGGCCGATCAACTCTATTCGCGATCTGGAAGACGACCCACATGTTCAGGCCCGCGGCATGATTGTCACGGTCGAGCATCCGGTTCTGGGCCCGGTGCGGTTTCCCGCCAATCCCTTCCGCCTGTCGCGGACACCGGCCAGCTATCGCAAGGCACCGCCCCAGATCGGAGAAGACACCGATGCCGTGTTGGAGCGGACGCTGGGCCTGAACGCAACCGAGCGCGCAGCGCTGCGCCAACGTGGCATCGTGTAAGGAGCGCCCCTAATGTTCGACCCCTTCCGCTTTGATCCGGCCGTTATGCCCGAAGGCAGCGAAACCCTGCGCGCCGAGGTTCGCGAATTCTTGGCCGCGTGGCAGCCCCGCTGGTCGCCGCGCCAACTGGGCCAGTCCTGGATGCGGCTGGACAAGGACTTCACCCGCGCCGTCGCGGCGCGCGGCTGGATTGGCATGACCTGGCCCAAAGCCTATGGCGGCGGCGCGCGCTCGATGCTGGAGCGTTATGTCGTGATCGAGGAGATGCTGGCGGCGGGTGCCCCGGTGGGTGCGCACTGGATCAGTGACCGACAGAGCGGTCCCCTGATCCTGCGGCTGGGCACCGAAGCGCAAAAACAGCACCTTCTACCGCTGATTACCCGCGGCGAGGCGTGTTTCTGCATTGGCCTGAGTGAGCCAGGCGCAGGCTCTGACCTGGCGGCGGTGCGCACCAAGGCCGAGCGCTGCGCCGGTGGCTGGAAGATCAACGGGCACAAGATCTGGACCACCAATGCGCATCATTCCGATTATATGATCGCGCTGGTTCGCACGCACGGCACGGCAGACGACCGGCAAAGCGGGTTGTCGCAACTGCTGGTCGATCTGCGGACACCCGGAATCGAGATCCGCCGCATCAGCGACCTGACCGGCGAGGCACATTTCAACGAGGTCACCTTTGACGATGCCGTGGTGTCGCACGACGCACTGATCGGCATCGAGGGCGACGGCTGGAAACAGACAACCGTCGAACTGGCCTTTGAGCGCTCGGGGCCAGACCGCTTTCTGTCGGCCATGCCGCTGCTGGACGCGCTCGCCGCCGAAATCGCGGCAGGCGAGCCCGACCGACTGTCGATGCGCGGAATCGGGCAGATCGTCGCCGAATTGGCGGTGCTGCGGCGCATGTCTGTCTCGTTGGCTGGCATGTTGGAGCGCGGCGAGATGCCCAACCTGGAAGCGGCGGTGATCAAGGAACTGGGCGTGGAACTGGAGCAGCGTGTGCCGGATCTGGTGCGCTCGCTGTCTGACGGGCCGGTGGGGCGCAGCATCGAACGGCCGTTGTCCGAAACCCACGCGATGGTGCTTCAGGTCTCGCCGACCTTTTCCCTGCGCGGTGGCACGCGCGAAATTATCCGGGGCATTATTGCACGAGGATTGGGGTTGCGATGAGTGATTTGCTGAAGGATCAGTTGGACAGGGCGCTGCGCGGGATGGTGAGCATGCCTCTGCTGCGCGCCGCCGAACAGGGGATCTGGCCCGTTGCGCTGGATCAGGGGATCGCCGGGCTGGGGATGGACACCGCCCTTGTGCCCGAGGCTCAGGGCGGTGCGGATTTGGCCTGGGCCGACCTGGGCGGCGCGTTCGAAGCGCTCGGCTTCCACGCCGTGCCCATCCCTCTGGGTGAAGCGATCCTGGCGCAGTGGGCCCTGGCGCGGCTGGGCCTGTCCCGACGCGAGGACGTCGCGCTGGCGCTGGATACGCTGACGTTTGGCGCGCGCAGCACCGTCAGCGGTAGCACGCAGGTGCCCTTTGGGCGGGACCAGTCGCTGATTCTGGCTGACGTTGATCAGGGCGGCCAGACACTGCTGGCCTTGATCGACGCCTCCGGCGCGCAATCCGCAAGTCTGGCGACCGTGGGGCGTGATCCTGCGGTGCGGCTGGACCTGAAGGACGCAGCGGTACTGGCGTCGGTGCCCGCGGGGGTGGTGAGCCTGGGCTCTGCGCTGGCAGTGCTGCGCGCGGCGCAGATCACCGGAGCTTTGTCGCGCATTCTGGAGCTCAGCATCGACTATGGGAACACCCGCGAGCAATTCGGCCGCCCCATCGGCAAGTTTCAGGCGGTGCAGCACTTGATCGCCGAGCTTGCCGGGGAAGCGGCCTGCGCCAAAGCCGGGGTGCAACTGGCGCTGGCCGGATTCGATTCCGGGGGTGGCTGGGAGCACGCAGCGATCGCTAAGATTCGCGCATCGGCGGCGGTGACACGCGGGACGTTCGCCGCGCACGAGGTCCATGGCGCAATCGGCGTCACCGAGGAACACATGCTGCATTACTTTACCCGCCGCCTGTGGCAATGGCGTGACGAGGCCGGGACCGAGCACCACTGGGCCGAGAGGCTCGGCCGGTCATTGTTGGCACCAGGCCCTGCCCCGCTCTGGCCCCGGACCGTGGCGCTGTCGAACGCCTGATGGACCCCATAACCCGTTGGAGAAACGCATGACGCCCTTCCTGACCGTGACGCGCGAAGGCCCGGTGATGATCCTCACCATGAACCGGCCTGACAGGCGCAATGCCATCAGCACCCTAGAGGATTGCCATCAATTCGAGACCCTCTTCGAAAAACTGACCGATGATCTGACCGTCGCCGCAATCATCCTGACCGGGTCAGGGACGGCGTTTTCGTCAGGCGGGGATCTCAAGATGATGCGCGACCGGTCGGGCTTTGCACCAGGGGCGACAGCTATTGCCACGCGCAACAGTTACCGCAAGGCGATTCAGCGGATCCCGCTGGCGTTTGATCGGCTGGAGGTGCCGACCATCGCCGCGATCAACGGCCCGGCCATCGGCGCGGGGCTCGATCTGGCCTGCATGTGTGATATCCGCATCGCATCGGACCGCGCGATCATGGCCGAAAGTTTTGTCAAGGTCGGCATCGTGCCCGGAGATGGCGGTGCGTGGCTGCTGCCTCGGATTGTGGGCAAGTCCAAGGCTGCGGAAATGACGTTCACCGGCGATCCCTTAACCCCGGCCGAGGCGCTTGACTGGGGGTTGGTGTCGCGCGTGGTGCCGCATGAGCGACTGATGGACGAGGCCACGGCCTTGGCCCTGAAGATCAGCGCCAACCCCGTTCATTCGGTGCGCCTGAGCAAGCGTCTGATGCGCGAGGGCGAGCACATGCAACTGGCCTCGCTGCTGGAACTCTCGGCGGCCTTTCAGGCCATCGCGCATGAGACCGAGGACCACACTGAAGCCGTGGACGCCACGCTGAACAAGCGCCCGCCGCAGTTCAAGGGGCGATAAGAGGCCGACGCTGCCCACAAAGCCCCATTGACGCCTTGCTGCCCCGGACCTTTCAGGGGTCAAACCAAAACACGGTTCTGGAAAGGGCCACGTCAAGTGCAAATAGCGCCACGGGGGCCGCTGCGGATCCGTTTAAACGGATAAATGCCGTCAGCCGTTACGGCAAAATCAGCCCGGTTGCCGCGACGCCAAGGCCCAGCATCAAGGCAACAACAATGGGTGACCGGACGATGCCCGTGGCGAGCACAACGACCGATAGCCTGCCTTGCTTGATGGTAACCACACCATTGGCACCGCCTGCCTGAGCTTGGGGCTTTGATCTAAGAGTCTGATTCGAAACTAATTCAACGCGGTCAGACCCTTGCGAGATAGCGGGTGACGCGTCGGATGTGGGCGATGAGCATCCATGCTTCGGCGCTGGCGATGGATTTCTCCCAATCCTTTGACAGGCGACGGCATCGCCCGAGCCAGGCAAGGGTGCGTTCCACGACCCAGCGGCGGGGCAGAACTTCGAAGCCTTCGGCGGTGTCGGAGCGCTTGACGATCTGGACCGTCCAGCGCGCGATCAGCTTGAGCGCATCCCTGAGCTTGGGCCCGGCATAGCCGCCGTCGGCGAAGATGTGGCGCAGCATGGGGTAGCGCTTGGCGACGGTCTTCAACACATTCGGCGCGCCGTCGCGATCCTGAATTGCGGCGCTGTGGACCTCGAGCCCCACCAGCAATCCAACCGTGTCGGTCACGATATGACGTTTGCGTCCCTTGATCCGCTTGCCTGCGTCATACCCGCAAACCCCGCCGCTTTCAGTTGTTTTCACGCTTTGGCTATCGATAATCCCTGCTGTGGGCTGGGCTTTTCGGCCCTCGGCAAGGCGCGTGATCTCGACCAGCCTGCGGTTCAAATCATCCAACAGACCGTCATTGCGCCAAGCGTAGAAATAGCCCCGCACCGTGGAAACCGGCGGAAAGTCGTTCGGCAACATGCGCCATTGGCAACCAGTCGTGGCGATGTAGAGAATGGCGTCGAAGACATCGCGCAAACATGTCGTGCGGGGCCTGCCGGTTGTCTTGCGCGCGGGGAGCAGCGGACCAATCACCGCCCATTCTGTGTCGGTCAAATCGCTTGCGTATCTACCGCCTGCTCGGTCATGTTGGCGACGGGTGAGTTCGGTCCAGGCCATGCGATCTCCGTTCTGCTTCGCAACCGAACAGAATCACAACCTGCTGAACTCACTCAACTACTTTCAGATCAGCCTCTTAGACACGTGTTTAACGACGTCGCTTGCGACGTGTCTTATGTGGGGGTCTGCGATGCGTGGCGAGGTTCTTGGGTTGGAGCGGCGGCGTTTCTGGCATGACGAGGACAAACTCGAGATTATCACGTCGGTTGGGATAGGCGGGGCGACGGTGACGCAGGTAGCGCAGCGCCATGAGGTGACCCGGCAACAGATTTACAAATGGCGACATGAACTGAAGAAGAAAGGCCTGTGGTCACCTGATGCCGGGGCGCTCTTCTTTCCGTTGGATATTCCGATCGCGGCCGAGGTTTCGGTGCCGCAGCCGGCTGCCACCGAAACGCTGTTAGCTACGAAGGTTGAGTTGCACTTGCAGGGTGGTCGCTGTTTGCATTTCGACAGCACAATGGATCTGGTTGTGCTGACCTCTCTGATCCGCGCGGTGGAGGTGGCCTGATCGGGCCAGGCACGGGCGTGCGTGTATATCTGGCCTGCGGGGTCACCGATATGCGCAAGGGGATCGCGGGGCTGGCGGCATTGGCACAAGATGTTCTTCGGCAGAAGTCGGCCAGTGGGGCGGTGTTTGCCTTTCGCGGACGCAAGGGTGATCGACTGAAGCTGCTCTATTGGGATGGCCAAGGGTTTTGCCTTTATTACAAGGTGCTCGAGCGGGGGGCGATTTCCGTGGCCGAGCGCCAAAGATGGGGCGGTGCGACTGACCTCTGCACAGCTCGCGATGCTGTGGGAAGGCATCGATTGGCGGCGTCCTGATTGGGGTGCTCCACCCGCGCGCGTGGGGTAATTTTGCCTCTGGTTTTACGTTATTTATATGGTGATTAAGGCTGATATCTGGTAGTCAGGCGCATGTCAAAACCTGCCGAAACCCTGCCAAATGACCCCGCTGTATTGAAGGCGATGATCGCGGCTTTGCAGGCGGAAAACGCCAAGATATCGGCCACATTGCGTGTCCATGACCAGCTTATTCAAGCTCTGCGCTTGCGGATCGCCAAGCTCCAGAAACTGGCATTCGGAAAATCCTCGGAGAAGATCGAGCAGCTGGAACTGGCGCTGGAAGACCTGCTGGTTGCGGTGGCCGAGGAAGATGACGCGGCCATCGACGAAGGACAGAATGAGCCGTCGCCAGAGGCTGCCGATGCGCCCGCCTTGCGTCGTCGTCCGCGCGTCTCTGATGCGACCCAGAGGGAACGCCGTGAGCTTGATCCTGGCACCTGCTGCCCCCTGACTGCGGTGGCGATTTACGTGTCGTGGGTGAGGATGTCAGCGAGTTGCTGGACATGATCGCGGCACAGATGAAGGTAATCCAGATTGCCCGGATCAAGAAATCCTGTCGCCGCTGCGAGCGGATGGTGCAGGAGCCCGCACCAAGCCGTCCGATCCCGGGCAGCATGGCGGGACCGAACCTGCTGTCGCATATTCTGGTCTCAAAGTTCGATGATCACTTGCCGCTTCTGTGATCGGGCTGTTTCAGTCAAGTGTGTTTGTCCAACGAGCAGGTCCATGCTTCTGTCCGTAGTCGGAACGCCGCCACAAGATGCGGACCGTGGAAAGTGGGATGCTCCTAATCTCTACCTCGGGCTTGTGAAGCGCCAGCGGCAAATCCGAGCTTATCCCAACCGTCGTCCCTGCTCGGGACATCACACCGTCACCCAAAGGTGCCGGATCTCGGCAATCTACAACGGTATGCCCCAATTTCCGCCGTGAAGTCTGACTATCCCAGAGCATAAGTTTTACATGGTGTGGAGATTGAAACATGACTTTCGCGTTTGTTCGGCCCTCTCGCAAGACCCCAAACATCGGTGTTGTGGGTTTGGCATTTTCAGCGCTGATCGCGGCGGCGTCGCCCGCTGCTGCGATAACTGAATACCTAGGTGGCGGGTTTTTGACCGTCACTGACAGTTGCGCAGAGTTCGGATGGACGGGAACGCATCAAGTCTTGGTCCGGATGGCACCTCAAGGCATGGATGGAAACTCGGAAACAGAAACGCAAATCGCGCTGTTTATGCCGGCATTCCCCAAGTGGCATGCTCTTTGACGTCAAGATCGCCTGAATTCGCTGACTGATCAAGCGTTTTTGGCCCTGGGCAGCGTATGCATGGGTCAGAACGCTCGAATGCGGGCAGATCGGGCCGAAAACTCGCATCATTCGGGCCCTGCGTCGCCGTTCTTCAGCGCGGTAGACAGACCTATCCTGTCGCTTTCGTTCAGTTTCTGTCAGGATCGCGGTCACGTGCATAGCGGTGGCGCTCGGAGGCGGTGAATGGCGGCAAGGACGGCGCGCACCATCGGGCCGGTGACCGCGACCTCGGCCAGTTGGAAGGTGATGGCGCGGGCGTGACGCACGACGCGGGCGCCTATCTTGATCAGTTTCAGCTGCAGGCTGGTCAAAGACCAATCGGCCATGGCCTCGGGTAGCTCGATGCAGCGCAGGAAGGTCGCCAGATTGTAGGCCAACGCATGCAGTTGCAGCCGCACCTCGTTATCGCGGAACCGCTTGCACGACAGCCGCGTCCAGCGGAAGGCGTATTTGCCTTCTTTGATGTGCTGCTCCGCCGTGCCGCGCTGGTTGTAGAAGCGGACGACCCAATCCGGGTCCATGGGCAGGTTGGTGACGATGAAGCCCACACGGGGGAACAGCTCGCCCGGATGCCATTCGATCTTGGCAATCACCCGGCGCTCGTCCTCCCAGCTCTGCGCCTGATAGTGGAAATCCTCGTAAAACCGCTTGACCTTTGTCAGCGATGGACGCCCCACGGGTCGGGTCAGCCGGTGCGCGATCTTCTCGCGCAGCGCGGCATTGGCGGGCAGCCGGATGGCGTAGAAATAGCCCACCTCCTCCAGCCGCGCATAGAGTGCAGGTCTGGCATAGGCGGCATCGGCACGGAAGAAGCGCAGGATGTCACGTTTGGCATATCGGGCGATCACCGGGTCAAGCACCTCCTTCCAGCCATCGGCGCTGTGAACATTGCCATTTCGCAGGGCGCAGCGTTCCAGCATGCCGAACTGGTTGAACAAGAACAGCGGATGGTAGCAGGTGCAGTCGAAATGGCCGTTCCACGCGGTGCCTTCCTGATCACCATGGGTCGGGCTGACCGAGCTGTCCATGTCCAGCACGATGAGCTTCAGGCCTTTGCGGTCATGAAAACGGTCGATCCACTGGCCGTTCAGATCGGCCAGCGTTTCCCGGTTCTCGGTCAGGGCCAGCGTCTCGGTCTCGAACCGCCCCATCTGCGAGGCGGAGGCTGCCTGCGCATCGACGGCCCGGCCACCCACAACCTGGCGCATGACGGGATCGAGGGCCAAGCGATCGGCATCGTTGACGTCCTCATAGCCCGCCAGCCGCCCATAGACCGATTGCCGGAACAAACCGTCGAGCCGATGGACGGTGTTCTTGCCACGGCGGTTGTCATTGAGCGCACCCGACGCGAGGCCCGACAGCCCGAGCACGTCATCCAACTCGCGCATCACCAGAAGACCGCCGTCCGAACTGAGCTGGGTGCCACGAAATTCCAGCCGCACCCGGCGGTCAAAACCAAGCCTCCCATCACCCATTTCGCGTGCACCCTCTGGGTGATCCATAATTCGCCACCTTTAGCCCGATTAACATACTGAAATATAACACGTTACTGGCAATCTGAGGTGAGAAAACGTCAAGTTACTTGGGGAATGCGGGCTACAAAGCGCCATTAGGGAGGGCGGCGCACAAAGACGTTTAAGCGGATCACGCTTGGGCCAAATCTGCTGCACAGGCAGGTGGATTGCGCGTCGCCCAATAAGCGATGCCAGACCTCCACATTGCCAGTAAAATTGTCGCAAGTTTTCGGCTGACGGCAACAATTGCCTTCTTCATTGATGTGCGTTGAGCGATGCGGAGCCCCCACGCTTTCAAGGGCGACATGACACGCACGCGCCCAAGAATGCTTGCTGCCGCCTCAAACAGCATGGTGCGCACCCGCGCATCGCCAGCCTTGGTAATACGCCCAACAATATCGGTCTTGCCAGATTGCCATCGTCTTGGCGTCAACCCAAGCCACGCACCAACATCGCGAGAGCGGGGAAACCGGTCTGGGTCGTCAACAGCACTGCGGAAACTCAGCGCCACAACAACACCAACGCCGGGCGTTGTCATCAGAAGTCGCGTCACCGGGTCAGATTTGGCCAATCCGGTCAGCTGACCGTCGATCTTGGCCAATTCTTTGCGTAGCAAAGTACGGATCCGGAGCATAGCGTCTACGATGCCCTCGAGGAGTTGATTGCCATCAGCCAGTTCGCGCGCACGGGGCTCCCAGGTTTTCCGGGTCACCGAACCCATTTTGAGACCAAAGTCAGATGGCCAAGCCGAAGAATATTCTGTTCATTATGTACGATCAGCTCCGCCGCGACTATGTGTCGTGCTACGGTAAGAAGATCGTAGATACGCCGAACATGGATCGGTTGGCGACCATGGGCGTGCGCTTTGATCGGGCTTACGCGCAAGCACCGGTCTGCGGCGCATCACGGATGTCGTGCTATACAGGTCGCTACGTCGGATCGCATGGTGCTGGCTGGAACGGAATCCCCCTGTCGGTCGGCGAGATGACGATGGGCGAGCATCTGCGCGAGACCGGGATGGATTGCTGGCTGGTTGGCAAGACCCACATGGTGCCCGACACCAATGGCATGAAACGCCTCGGTATAAATCCAGACACACCCATTGGTAAGCGCCTTAGCGAATGTGGCTTTGATGCCTGGGAACGCGATGATGGCTTGAACCCCGAAGGCTCTGGGGGGCGCTATGACGATACGGCGGCACAAGCCTACAATGCTTATCTGAACGCGCGTGGCTATCCCGGCGAGAACCCATGGCATGATTATGCCAACTCGGGTATCGACGCCGATGGAAACATCTTGTCGGGCTGGTTCCTTCAGAACAACGCGCACGCTGCGAACATCGCCGAGCAGGACAGCGAGACTCCCTATATGACACGGCGCGCATTGGATTGCATGCAAACCACCGCACCGGACCAACCCTGGTGTCTGCACCTGAGCTATATCAAACCGCACTGGCCCTATATTGTCCCCGAATCCTATGCGAGCATGTATGGGCCCGATGACATACCCGACGCCATTCGTTCAGATGCAGAGTTGGAGACCTCTCATTCGATTCTAGGGGCGATGATCCGAGGGCGCATCGGCAGTACCTTCAGTCGTGATGACGTGCGCGAGGCAGTGTTGCCAGCCTACATGGGTTTGATCAAGCAATGCGACGATCAACTCGGCGTACTGCTCGATTGGCTTGAGCAAAGCGGGCGACTCGATGATACGATGATCGTACTGACCTCTGACCATGGCGATTACATGGGCGACCATTGGGTGGGCGAGAAGATGTTCTTCCATGACACCTCGTTGCGCGTGCCCTTTTTGGTCTACGATCCCTCCCCTGATGCCGAGGCAACGCGTGGCACCGTTTCTGACGCGCTCGTCGAACAAATCGACCTGATTCCAACATTTGTCGAGATTGCCGGGGGATCACCACAAAAGCACCATCTCGAAGGCCACAGTCTCTTGCCGATCCTACGCGGCAGGACTACGGACCTCAGTCGAGACTATGTGATCGCCGAGGTGGATTTCACCTCGTCGACCTTCGCTGGAGTGCTAAAGTCAGGGTTGCGTGATGCCATGGGCACCATGATCGCCAATAAGAAATGGAAACTGATCCATTTTTGAAACCGGCGATGCGCCGCTCCTCTTTGATCTTGAAAATGATCCTGACGAGTTGATCGATCTGGGCGGCGACCCGGTGCATGCCGAGGCCGTCACCATGATGGCCCGCAAGTTGTTACAATGGGCACTGCGACCAGCGCAGCGCATCACGATATCGCAAGACGACTTGCTGAAGGATCGAAGCATGGCTGTGCCGTTGGGTGTCGCAGTTGGCATATGGGATGAAGCCGTGGCGCCAGAAATGACCGTGAAGTACCGTGGCCTCAAAGGGCGGCCCTGGCATGAATTCCGGAACGACCCCAGTGGTTCCGCCACTTGAGCATCTGAACGAACTGCAAGCCCTGGACAGGCGGATCTACTGTCGACCCAGCGTTGTCGCCAAATCCACAGAAGAGGCCAAGGACATCGCGGCGCAGTCGATGTCACCTGTCCAGCGTTCGGGCCAGCCCTGCTTTTACACGCCGCAGCGGAATTGAGCTTTCGATCGAGGCGACGCCAGGGATCTTGGTGAATGTCCCCGTGAGGAACCGCTCAAAATCTGCGAGGCCACGGGTGGCAACGCGCAGCAGGTAGTCGCGTGTTCCGGTCATAAGCCAACAATCCACGACCTCTGGATAACCGCGCACGGCAGCTTCGAATCGTGCCAGTGCATCATCGACCTGTCGATCCAACTTGACCGACACGAACACCGAAAACTCAAACCCCAGCGCCGACTCGTCGATCAGGGCGGCATAGCCGGTGATCACGCCCTCAGTTTCCAAAATGCGGACGCGACGCGCGACCGGTGAGGGACTGAGGCCAACGAGCGTGGCCAAGTCGTTGATCGTTGCCCGCCCGTTGCTTTGCAGCGCACGGATCAGTGCGGCATCATGAGAATCTAGTTTGGTGGATATCGTCATAAAAGCGGCCACTCTTAGTGAAGTACACTAACATCTATCCAATATCGGCAGGAGAAAGGCAACAAATCGTAGTTCATTTGGCGTATTGTGCGATGATCAATCGCCGCCTATTGCCCAAGTGAGGACCGCCAAATGACGCCGACAGACCGGACTCACCTCAAGACGCTGGAGCAACGACTACTCTGGTTGTCGCATTGGATGATTCACAATGCCAACCACATCCGGCCGAAAACCGAGGGGATCAAAGTCGGCGGCCATCAGGCCAGCTCGGCGTCGATGGTGTCGATTATGACCGCGCTCTATTTCAGCGCCCTGCGGCCTCAGGACCGGGTCGCGGTCAAACCCCACGCCAGCCCGATCTTTCATGCGATGCAGTATTTGATGGGCAATCAGACGCTGGAAAAGATGCAGAATTTTCGCGGTTTGGGCGGGGTGCAAAGCTATCCCAGCCGGACGAAAGATATCGACGACGTGGATTACTCCACGGGCTCTGTGGGGCTGGGCGTGGCGATTACGGCGTTTGGGTCGATTGTTCAGGATTATATTGCGGCAAAATCCTGGGGCAAAGACGTACCGCTGGGCCGTCATGTGGCGCTGGTTGGTGATGCCGAGCTGGACGAGGGCAACGTCTATGAGGCGCTTCAGGAAGGCTGGAAGAACGATCTGCGCAACTGCTGGTGGATCATCGACTACAATCGCCAATCGCTGGACGGTGTGGTCCGCGAAGGGTTGTTTGCGCGGGTTGAGAAGATCTTTGAAGCCTATGGCTGGTCGGTGATCCGCGTCAAATATGGGGCGCTGCAACACGCGGCCTTTGCCGAGGAGGGCGGCGACGCCCTGCGCGATTGGATCGACGCCTGCCCAAACCAACACTATGCGGCGCTGACGTATCAAGGTGGCGCGGTGTGGCGCAAACGGCTGATGGATGATCTGGGCGATCAGGGCGCGGTGACGGCACTGATCGAGCGGCGGTCGGACAAAGACCTTGCGGCGCTGATGGAGAACCTTGGCGGGAACTGCGTGACGACGATGGCCGATGTGTTCGCCAGCGTCACCGACGACCGCCCAACCTGCTTTCTGGCCTATACCATCAAGGGCTGGGGCACGCCAATTGCCGGGCACAAGGACAACCACGGCGGGTTGATGACCAAGGCGCAAATGGCCGATTGGCAAACGCATATGGACGTGCCTGAGGGGCAGGAATGGGAGAAATTTGCCACGGTGCTGGATCAAGACGGGTTGCAGGCGTTTCTGGACCGGGTGCCATTCTTTGCGAATGGGCGGCGGCGGTACACCGACGATGTGCTATCGGTGCCAGCCATTGCGCTGACAACGGATCGCGAAATCTCGACGCAGATGGCGTTCGGCAAGATCCTGGATGACCTGTCCAAAGGCGACAGCGACCTTGCGGCGCGGATCGTCACTACGTCTCCCGATGTGACCGGGACCACCAACCTTGGCCCTTGGGTCAACCGGCGCAAGTTGTTCGCGCGGCAGGCGCAGGCCGATGCGTTCATCGAGCACCGCATTCCATCGACGGCGAAATGGGAGTTTCACCCCACGGGCCAGCATATTGAACTGGGCATTGCCGAGATGAACCTGTTCTTGCTGCTGGGCGCGGCAGGCCTGTCGCATTCCTTGTTCGGCAAGCGGTTGATCCCGATTGGTACGCTGTATGATCCCTTCGTGATGCGTGGTCTCGATGCGCTGAACTATGCCTGCTATCAGGATGCGAGGTTCATGGTGGTCGGCACGCCCTCGGGCGTGACTTTGGCCCCCGAAGGCGGGGCGCATCAGTCCATTGGCACACCGCTGATCGGCATGAGCCAGGACGGATTGGCCGCGTTCGAGCCAGCCTTTGCCGATGAACTCGCGGTGATCATGGAGTGGGCGTTTGCCTACATGCAGCGCGATGGTGCAGGCGACAAGGGTGGGCTAGGGGAAGATCGCGCGCGCAATTGGCTGCGCGATGAAACTGGCGGCGCAGTGTATCTGCGGCTGTCAACCAACCCTATCGAACAGCCGGGGCAACGCCCGGATGCCGACTGGCGGCAAGGCGCGATTGATGGCGGATATTGGCTGCGCAAACCGGGGCCGAACTGCGAGGTGGTGATCGCCTATCAGGGTGTTGTCGCGCCTGAGGCGATCCGGGCTGCGGGCGAACTGGCTGAGCATCGGCGCGATGTGGGGGTGCTGGCGGTGACCTCGGCTGACCGGTTGAACGCAGGCTGGACCGCCGCGCAGCGGGCGCGCGCACAGGGGCAAAAGGCAGCTCTGAGCCACGTCGAGCGCCTGATGCAGGATCTGCCCGAACACTGTCGCCTCGTCACGGTGATCGACGGCCACCCGGCAACTCTGGCTTGGCTGGGCGCGGTGAATGGCCACCGCACGATCCCACTGGGCATTAAACACTTTGGCCAAACCGGGACAATCGCAGACTTGTATCGACACTTCGGCATTGATGCCGAGAGCATCGTGCAAAAGATCATCGAATTGACCGATGGCCGGCGAATGGGTCGGATTTGATCGCCTGGGGGCCACGAGCATCATTACGGCCACTGGCAAAGGGACTTGGCTTGATCCGGGGCAGGGCGGGTTAGTGATCCAGAGAGGTGATGAAACGACTGCACTTCAACGACTTCAAGAGAAGCCCGGAGAAATCCGCCTGACGGTAACGTTGTACGGTCGACTTGTGCGCTCTCTTCGGAAAGGTGAAGATCTGTTTCAAAAGCAATGCATCCAGATTAGCCAAGCGCCGTTTATGTATAGTCCGCAATGATTGAACGCGTTGTTTGCACCGCTTTGGCGAGCGCTATCTCATTGGCGCTCGATATTCCCAGTTGCCCAAGATCGAGAGCCAACCTCGCCTGCGCCGGTTTTGCGCCACTTGCCGCAGCGCGCGCCGAACGACCGCGTGCAAATGATTTGGTGACTGGTATGGCGCGTTCATCATCCCCATTGGGTGCTCGTGCTGTTGAGGTCGAAACGCTCCCAGCTATGGCTACCCCAGCCGCCCTGACCTCTTGCAACTCCTGCCGCAGCTTCTCCACCGTCTCGCGGGTTTCCGACATCTGCCGATCCCGGCGCAGCCTGTCCTCATCCGGATACGGAAAACTGCCAGCCTGACCGGCGTGCAGCGCCTTGAGCATCGGATCTTCAAAGTACTTGATCCGCTCCGCTCGGATCGGCATTTGCGCGTCGACCACGAGGATCACCTCATCAAGATCCATGCGGCGTGCTTGGTCTTCGGTCAGGAGCGGCGTGTCTTCGGTGCGTTCCGACACACTGCGCCCCTCAAAGGGGTTGCGTCCGACGGCGCGAGACTTGGTCACCACGCGCTTGGTGGTCTTGCCGACAGCCTGGCTCAGCTCCTCAATGGTTTTTTGTTCAGACGGCGTCAGGTAGAGTTTTATCCCCGCACCTCCTTGGAGTGAACGGCGGGTATTCTCTCCGTAGATTTCATCAAGGGCGGGAATGGTCTGCGTGACGACGGCGAGGTTGCCGCCATATGAGCGCAGCGTCTTGATGCTCTCGGCCACAATCGGCATCTTTCCAAGCCGGTCGAATTCGTCGAGCATGATCATCACGGGCCAAGGCTCGTCGTCACCCGGTTCCTGCGCCTGTAGTGAGGCGATCAGGTCCGAGAAGAACAGCCGGATCAGCGGCGCCAGCGGGCGGATCATCTCGGACTCAACCACGAGATAAATCGCGTGTGGTCGCCGCCGGATGTCCCGGAAAGAAAAATCCGACGTTGCGGTCGCCGCATCAATCGCCCGGTTGTCCCAGGTGTCGAGACCCGAGGTCATTAAAAGCGACATGTAGGAGGTGAGTGTATCGTTGTTGGTCGAGGCCATACGCTCAAAAATCAATTTGGCAGAGGTGTTCTTCACCTCCTGGGCGCGTTTGAGATATTCCTTTTGCTTGTCGCCCCCCGACGCGGTGATGCGGTAGATCTCGCCGATGGTGGGCACACCGCGCTCGAATGCCAGAAGCCCCGATGCGACGAAGAGATCGATGCCCCCTGCCAGAAGCCCACTCAGCTTTTCATTATCGGTCTGCAGGAACAGCTTGGCGGTGAGTTTCAGCTCCATCTGCTGCCGGTCGGGGTTGGTCATCGCCGCAATGCGTGCGAGCGGATTATAGCGGTGTGTCGGGCGGTCCCAATCCGTCGGCGCAAAACGAAAGACCTTGTCGCCCATGCTGGCGCGAAACCGCGAGGTCTCACGAAAGTTCTCGCCTTTCACATCCAGCACCACGGCCGAACCTTTGTAGGTGAGAAGGTTCGGAATGACGAAGCCAACGCCCTTGCCCCGGCCCGTGGGTGCCACGATCAAGGCATGCGGGAAGGTTTTTGAGACGATGAAGGGCCGCTTCGACTTTGGCGACCCCATCTTACCAAGCAGGAACCCACCCCCGGGCTTGGCAAAAAACCCATTGCGCTTCATCTCAGGCCGCGTCTGCCAATGGCTGGTGCCGAACCGTGTCAGGGCCTCGCCCAAAAGCGTGACGCTCAACATCAGTGCCGCGACGCCAAAACCGCCGAGGATCAGGTTGACCCAGAGGTAATCCCTCGGCGCTGACCGCGCGAGGCCGCGGTATTCGCGGGCTAGCATGGTAAAATCAATATCTTGGGTGGACAGCCCGTAACGCAGAGTCAGGTAGGCCGTCGCCGCCACATAGCCCATGGCAAGACCGACAAGGGTCAGAGTCAGAACCGACGCAAAGATCTTGCCCCTATCCATGGGTGATCCCCTTATCACCGTGTGCCTCGGTGTGGCGCTGGCGCTGAACGTCGATTTTCTCTTCGGCGAGAGCGTCGAGCACGCGCTCCATCGCGGGGCCGTGTGCTGTGACCTCGCTGCTCTCCAGATAGGTCTTGGCCAGGATCAACCGGTCAAGGCGGGTTTCAGCCATCCCGTCCAGCGCACCCTCATCGCCGGATTTCAGCCGTGATATGCCGTCAGTTCCTAGGCGCGCATCAACCGCCGCGCGGAAATCGCGGCCCTCGATTGCATCCCGCAGGGCAGGGCGGCTCCCATCATCCTCACGCACGCGATCGAGCACCAGCGATACCGGATCGAGACGCAGAGCACGGTCCGAAGGTGTTGCGGTTCGCACCTCCTCCTCACCGTCTTCGCGGACGGCATCCTCATCCTCGCCTTCCATTTCACGCAGCACCTGCGCCCCCGTCAGGACATCGCCCAGACGGACATGCACCGCTTCCAGCCGGTCGAGCGCCTTCTCGCGGTCTTCGGGTTTTTCAAAATCAAGATCTGCTGCCTTGGCGATGGCTTGCAGATCTTGCGCCAACCATTGGCGCTCCAATGCGGCGTTGCCCGCCCCCTCGCGCAGCCGTGCTGTGACGGCGTCCACGTCGATGCCTGAGCCTTTCAGCGCCTCGGTCAGCTTGGCTTTCACCTCATCCGTGTCCAACCGCGCGAATTGATCCTCACGCGTATTCGGGCGGGCATAGATGCCGTCGCGGGACGGCGCATCGATCAGTGCTGCAGACCGGTCCCCGAGCGGATTGAGATGGGCAACCGAGGCCAGCACATCGGTGAGCTTGCGCTCGATCACCGGGCGTTCAGCAGCGGGGGCCTTGTCGATTGCCGCCTCGATCTGGCGGATGTTTTGAGAAAATTCCGTCATCAGCGTATCGAACGCCGTCTCGTCATCAGACATGTAGAGGACTCCGTCAGATTGGATTTGATCACCATAAGCGAGGATGGTGCTGGCCCGCTCAAGCGCATCGGCCACGTCAGAAAAATTCGACCGTGAGGCTTCGGCCGCGAGACCCCTATACGTTAGGGCATTGAGGGCGACTTGGCGCAGCGCCGCATCGAGATCCGCACCCGTGCGCTGTCGCTCAACCGGCCGCCTGTTGTCTTCGCGGGCCCTGAAAACCTCGCCGATCTCGGCGCGGTAGGTCGTAACCCCGCGGTCAAGGCGTCGTGTGGCCTCGAGCCGGATCCCATGGACTTGAGCCGCCTCCACCATCGCCTCGCGAAACGCGTCATAGTTAAAATGGTGGTCTTTCCCGAGAAAGAACATTTCGCCATCCTTGCTGCGGCGGTTCAAAACGATATGCGCATGGGGATGTGCGCGATCTTGGTGTATTGCAGCAATATAGTCGAAGTGCGAGCCCTCCCCTTGAAAGAATTTCTCGCAGACGGTTTGGGTGATATCACGCACCTCTTCGCCCTTTGTGCCGACCGGAAAGGCCATCAGGAGATGCGAGGTATGGCCGAGTTTGGGGCTGTGTCGCTCGCCCCATTGGTTCTCAAAGCGTCGGGCAACCCTGTCGATCTCGGCCTCGGTCAGGGTCTTCTTGCCATCATGCGTGCCACGGCTATCCAGAATGTGGCTCGACTTGGTGGTGAGATAGGTGAGCTGCGCCCGGAGCTGTGCGCCGGTATGACAGCCGCCCTTGGAGATCGGCTTGAAGATCGCCGGTGCATAGCCGCGTGCTGCCCGCACCTTCTGGGCATTGCGCGATAGACCCTGCCAACTGCCAGAAACCCGGCTCCAATCGCGATCAAAAAGGGCAGGGCTCGCACGACGCGCGCTGTCAGTCCGTGCCATGATCAGCCCCCTCATCAGGTGTCTCTTGGCCTTCCTGTCGCACCAGACTGGCGAGAGCTTTCGTCACCTCCAAATCAAGCGCCCGGCGTCGCGCCCGGAACATCGCCTGAATCTGGTCGGCCATATCGAAGACCAAGCCTGCCAAGTCGCGGATCTCGGCATGGCTCGCCGCCGTATAGGGCGGACGTTCGCCCCGAACCTTCGCCTCGTTTAACCGCCGCGCCACTTGGTTGACGTTATTGCCCACGCGGTTGAGCGCCCCGCTCATGACGCGCAACTCCTCCGTCATCGCCTCATCTGGTCGCAGGATGTCGTCGGCGGCCAGCATCAGGCGGCGCAGAGCGTCTGAGCGATGGGCGATCCCCCGACGCGAAAGAGCGGCATCAAAGCCCCGCAAGTCGCGGTCGGTAACGCGCATCGTCAACACCCGGGTCCGACTTTCATTGGCCGAAACAGCGGACCGGCCATGGTTTAGCACATTGTAGACGGTCTTGGGCGAGACCTTCAGTGCGATGGCCAGATCACGCACCGCGACGCCTTTCGCCCGTTCCCGGGCGATCTCTCGGCGCTCCTGATCGGTCAGTCTTCGACTGTGCCCCATGTGAAGTATACGTTCCTATTTCTTGCCAACTTCGTACAATCCCTCCGTCTCCCAGCGCAAGCGGAGAAGGCCTTAAGGGATTGTACTCAATGCAGAAAATCGGCCTGAAGGGTCGATTTTGCGTCTTCTGTCAAAGGCATCGCGCACCCTGCGCTCCGCATCCCGGCACACGCCTTTTGCATCGCGTTTGACGCTCTTGGCAGGGTGCCTTTCGCGCTCAGCAAAGTGTCACCTGTGCACTGGCAGATGCGGAATGGCGGGTGGATCACGGCGTCCGTCCTCAGCATCCTGCAAACCGCGCGGCGTCTTTTGTCAGGCGCACATTGGATCCCGCTGGCTGCTTTCTGCATGGCGTTGAATGCAGCCCGTCCACCGCCCTGCGTGGAGTGGCCAATGCGTGATGCAGTCTGGCGATTGTAACTTGGCAGATGCCCCGCGTGGTCTGGCAACCGTCACCTGTGGTGTGCGTGCCGTCTCTTGCGCTTTGCATCCTGTCATCCGCTTGACGCGCTCTGAAGAACCGATTACCGACGCCAAAGCATTAATGCGGCATTACACTATTATTGCGGAAGGGCGCCTATCATGCCGAACGACAATCTCGTGGTGATCGCGGCGCTGTCCCGAAAGGGGGGCAGTGGAAAAACAACGCTTTCGCGCGCCCTGATCAGTGCCGCCGTGGCTGCTGGCCGCCGTGTGCTTTTGATCGACACGGATAGCACCGGTGTGCTGGGTGCTTGGCATCGACGCGCCGAAGCCTCAGGCCTCGGGTCAACGCTCCTGAAATCGGCGGCTGTCGAAAGCGTGGCTGGCGTCAACCGTAAGATCGAGCAGGCTTATGCAGCGGACACGGCCGACTTCATTTTCATCGACACGGCTGGTGTTGGGGCCGAGTGGTCGGACGGCATTGCCGTGCTCGCCGATCATATTGTGACGCCGGTGATGCTGTCGGCCTCGGATCTCGATGTCGGTGCCCAGACCGCTGATTGGTTCGAGAGGTTAAGATCTCGCGTCGATGATCCTGCAAGCTTGCCGCGCCACCATGTCGTTCTGAACATGGTCGATCCCAAGACAACCCGGGCTGACGCTGCCCTCATTGAGGACGCCGTTGCGCGGTTTCCGGTGATCGAGACCGTGATGCTGCGCAGAAATGCTTACAAGGAGATGGACCAGAAGGGACTTCTGCATGCCTTGGCTCTGCAAAAGCAGGCTGATCCCAATCCTCTAATGCGGCCGCATGTGCGCCACGTCGTCGAGGCCCTGGAAGAAGCCACCGACATCCTCAACAACATTCTGGCGACGTGAGGCCAAATCTTTGCGCAAGAAAATCCCGACCATCACCCGGCCCGATCCCGCCTATGTCGCATCGCTGCGCCAAGATATTGGCGAGGTCTCGGAAGCGGAGAAACCAAAAAGCACAGCCCTTGGCATAACGCCGTCGGTTGTGGCGGTGCCCGGGGAGGGTGAGCGGTCATGTGTTGACCTGGTCGCCCCGGACCATGCAAGTCAGGCACGGCGATCCGTTGCGGCGGAAGCGCCCACTCCAGAACCATCACTCAGTCACACTGTCCGGCCCACGCGCAAAATTGATATCCGGGTCAATGCGCTCGCGCGGCAGGAAGCTGCGCTTTTGGCCTGTGGGGTTAATCCCGCCCATGTCGTTCGCGCGGCCCTTCGCCGAGCGGTGAAAGGCTGGAAGCTTAGCCCCACTTTTGTGCCGCCAGCCCCGGACCAGCGCGCTCGGCAAACAGGCTGGCAGGCGCGCACGTCATTAGCTGTTAATACCGCACAACTGAAAATCCTTCTGCGTGATCACGACCCACTCGATGTCCTCAGCAAATGGGCGCTGATCCGTGGCCAGCTTGAACCACAGGTCTGGGCTGAGATCGACGCCGTTTTGGATGAGATCGCTCATTGTGCTGCTGTGCCGCAAATCAGCGTTCCCGTGGGAGACATTGACCGATAGCGCTAAGAAAAGTGCTTCTAGTGACGTTCCACCGGCATGTACGCGCTCATCCGGCAGCTTTAAGAGCTGTCATATCTCGAAAACGTCTCACGCCGAATTAAGGTTCTGCCCCATCGAGCAGCCCACGTTTCGCCCGATGTGAGCGATAGGATTGACTTCTATGCGTCAATTGTGGTCTGTGTGTGAGTTATAGAAAGGACCTCTATACCTCATGCCCTGGAACTGGACACTGCCCGATTGGCCGAGTTTTCGGTATGACGCCTCTGTTCTAGAGCCGTTTGAGCAGAAATTCCTGCTCGCTTCAGGTCAGATAATCGGCGCTGTGCAACATGTCAGCGGATCAGACCGCGCGCAGCTGCGCATTGAACTTCTGAGCGAAGAGGCGATGCAGACCAGCGCCATCGAGGGCGAAATGCTTGATCGGCTGAGCGTGCAATCGTCACTGCGCCGCCATCTGGGGCTGGACCCCGGCAGCTACCCGACCAAGCCGCGCGAGCATGGCGTGGCGGAAATGATGGTGGACGTCTATTCAGGATTTGCAGACCCGCTAACGCACGAGACAATGTTTCGCTGGCACCACATGCTTCTGTCTCATGATCGCCGGCTGGAAACCATTGGCGGATATCGACAACACGCGGATGCGATGCAAATCGTGTCCGGCCGCCTCGACAAACCGACTGTGCATTTTGAAGCACCCCCTTCGGATCAGGTTCCGCCTGAGATGGAGCGTTACGTTGATTGGTTCAATACAACCAGATCGGACGGAGTCTTACCGCAGTCAGCCTTGATCCGCGCCGGGCTGAGCCATCTTTACTTTGAAAGCATCCACCCCTTTGAGGACGGTAATGGCCGCCTCGGCCGTGCGCTGGCCGAGAAATCGCTGGCGCAGAATATCGGCCAGCCAAGCCTGATTTCGTTGGCTTTCACCATCGAGAAAGACCGCAAAGCCTATTATGACCAGCTTGAACGGCATCAGGAGACACTCGATGTTACGGAGTGGCTTGTCTGGTTCGCCAAGATTGTTTTGACGGCGCAACAGGTCACGCTGGACTGGGTCGGTTTCTTCATCAGCAAGGCCCATTTTTATGATCGCCATCGGGGCCAGTGGAACGACCGGCAAGCAAAGGCCATCGCCCGGATATTCCGGGAGGGGCTTGATGGGTTCACCGGGGGGCTGAGCGCCGAAAACTATCTCACGATCACCGGCACCTCACGTGCAACCGCAACCCGCGACCTTCAGGACTTGGTCGAAAACGGCGCGCTGAGACGAACCGGCGAACGGCGGCACACGCGGTATTGGTTGAACCTTGGCGGTGATAGAGCAGGGGGGTGACGGGCAGCCTTCGACGTGTCTACGCGCAACCCGGGGGTGCACGATCGGTCCATCTTAAGCTACCGCGCTGACGACCCGACGGCTGCGAATTCATACGCGGCTCTGAACGAAAGCAACTCTTAGGCTCTAAGAAGCCGCGCTCTTAGGCCGCGTGATCACGATCCGCTCTTCGTGTCAAACAATGGCCGCTGACCTTTGGTCAGGTTGAGCCAAAACTAGGGTTGAGACCAACGTCGTATTGGTTGAGATTGGCCATATTGCTGCGGTGCCGCAGCCACCAGCGCCGTCGGAAGATATTGATCCAAAAGCCAAAGATGAATCTTGCGGGTGGATTTCCGCCGACAGGCTCTTGCTCATCTTGCAGTTGCAGAAACCTGCCGTTAACACCTGCAAACGAATTGCAGAGGTGTCCTATGGCCCCTCAAAGCCCGTGCCAGAGGAGCGCATCATGTCCCCAGACCCTCGTCTAACCGGTGAACCAATCTTGCGCATTCTTTGCAAGTCGACCGTAAGCGTCCGGCCTGACCGCCCCTATGGGGTAGTTTTCCAAGGCAGGAGATCATCGACACGGTTGATCTTGTAGTCTGGGATACGAGCGAGTGTGTCGGCCAGCCATGCCTGCGGGTCGATACCGTTCAGCTTGGCAGTTTCGATCAGGGTATAGGCGATGGCAGCAGCCTTACCGCCTGTCTGCGATCCGACGAACAGGTAGTTTTTGCGCCCGATTGCGATGGATCGCATGGCCCGTTCGGCTGTGTTGTTGTCCAACTCCAGGATGCCGTGTTCGAGATATGGCCGCATCCGTGCCATGCGCGTCAGGGCATAGCGGATTGCACCAGCGAGCGGTGATTTGCCAGAGATGCTGGGGAGTTGGGCGTGTAGCCAGGCTTCCAGATCATCGAAGATCGGTTCTGCCTGCGCTTGCCGGAGATCGGCGCGTCGATCTGGTGGTGATCCCCGCGCTTCCTTCTCGACCGCGTAAAGCTGTGCAATGCGCGTGATGGCCTCGTCCGCGATGGCAGACCCTTGAGCGCGGTGGACGTCAACAAACTTGCGCCTGACATGCGCCATGCAAGCGACTTCATGGATATCACCAGAACGATAGAGATCCTCGAACCCGGCATACCCATCGGCATGCATCCATCCTTTATACTTTGCGAGATGGTCCTTGGGGTGCTGGCCTTTGCGGTCTGGAGAGAACTGATACCAGCTGGCGGGTGGAGCATCGCCACCCCAAGGCCGTTCATCCCGGCCATATGCCCACAACCTTGCTGTAGCAGTTTTTCCAGTGCCGGGTGCCAACATCTTCACTGGGGTGTCATCAGCGAAGATGGCGTCTCCGGCCAGCACATGCCGCCCGATGGCATCCGCCAACGGTTCCAACAGGGCTGTGGACTTGCCGACCCAATCAGCCAGTGTTGAACGATCAATATCGATCCCGTCACGCTCAAAGATGCCGCTTTGACGATAGAGCGGTAAGTGATCCGCGTATTTGTTGACCAACACATGGGCGAGCAGCCCTGGTCCTGGGCGACCTCGCTCAATGGGACGTGATGGTAATACGGCTTGTGTGAAGGCCTCGCAGCCTGAACAGGCGAAGCGCGGCCGCACAATGCGGTTCACGATGAAGCGGCCCGGAACGTATTCCAGTTCTTCGGTCACATCTTCCCCAAGACGACGCAATCCGCCACCGCAATGGACGCAGTCGTCGTCACCAGTGGTCAATTCGACCTCCATACGTGGGATGTGGTCAGGGATCGGGCGACGCTTCGGCTTGTCCTTGGGTTCCTCGTCGGGAAGACGCAGCTCTGCTGTCATCTTGGCAACCGCAATCTCGCTTGTCTCCAAGGCTAGTTGAAGTTGCTCAATGCTCTCGGATGACGATCCAAACCGATGATGACGCTGACCTGCTAACTGATACCGCAGCTTCTCAATCAAGACAGCCTGTGACTTCACCTCTGCCAGCAGAAGTGCCGTGAACTGCCTCAGTTCATCGGGGTCTTTCGGCAGAGATTTGTTGACGTCCAGCATGGCCAAACCATAGCAAAACAACAGCGCGACGGGAATCCCATGCGGGCGTTTATCCTGCCTTGAGCGGTGTCCAGCTACGCTGTGGCACACGCCAATCGATCCCTTCCAGCAGCATCGCCAACTGGGCAGCGGTCAGGGCGATCTTGCCCTCCTTGGCCGAAGGCCACACGAACCGACCCTTCTCAAGTCGCTTGCTGAACAGGCAGGCTCCTTGGCCATCCCACCAGATGATCTTGATCAGATCACCGCGCCGCCCACGGAAGACAAACAGATGCCCGGCGAACGGATCTTGCTTCAATGTCTGTTCAGCCTGGGCCGCCAGCGTCGTGAACCCGCGCCGCATATCGGTCACGCCAGCCGCCAGCCAGACCCGTGTGTTCGCCGGAACAGGGATCATGCAGAAAGGCCTCGGATGAGCCGAGCCAGTGCTTCGGGATCGTAGCCACCGACAATCCGCAGTTGATGACCGCCCGCGATGTCGATCTCAATCACGCTGTGGCCGGATGTGGCATTGGCCGAAGGCCCAGGGTCCGGTTCTTCGATCACAGGTTTGCCAACAATCTCAACTGGCAGAAAGCACGGCTCAGGGGCAGTCTGTTCCTCGACGGGCTTCAGATCCGGTGCAAACTTGGGATCACGCAGCCATTTGTGGATCAGGTTGGTGTTCATCGCATACCGCCGCGCGACCTGCGCAACCGATACCCCCGGCGCGCAGGTTTGCGCACAGATCGACACCTTCTCCTCATCTGACCAGAACCGCTTCTTCTGACCCTTCTTGCCCGCCATATCTGCCCTCAAGATGTCCACTATCGTTGGTGGACACTATCAACACACTCTATGGCCCGTCAGAGCAGCAAGACCGGACGCTTACAGTCGACCCACCAACTCGTGGGATATCTCTACCTTTGGGACAATGGCGATTTGCAGCCCGCATGGCTGGGTGGGGCCATGACGGACGTGAGATACGAGGCAATCAAACGCGCGGCGTAAGTGTCGTCGGCCTCGTGCAAAGGACGATAGGCGATTCAGCCGTCTTCAGCATTTCCTCAGCGGACCCGGCGGGTTATCCCGCCGGGCCTTGGGGAGACCCCGTTTCTCAGAACGGGATCTCGTCGTCGCGGTCGACCAGCTCGGGGTCTTGACCCTCGGCCAATTTCGGGCGGCTGAGGAAGTCGACCTTCTCGGCGATAATCTCGCAGCCGTAGCGGTCGTTCCCCATGCTGTCGATCCACTTGCTGTAGTGGATACGGCCGTGGACCAGGACCTTCATGCCCTTTTCGCAGTGCTCCGCGACCGTCTTGCCGAGACCGTTGAAGCAGGTAATGCGGTGCCACTCAGTGTCCATGACCCGGTAGCCGTTCTCGTCGCGCAGCACGCGACCTTCCGAGAGGCGTGGGCGCGAGGTGGCGAGGCTGAAGTTGGTGATGTTGGTGCCGCCTTGGGTGGTGTCAACGGCAGAGTAAAAGTGGGCCAAAGGGCAGCGCAAAATGTTGCCACTTTGGGGTCTGTATGATTGCCGCATGAGCGGGCCAGCATCCGGGCAGCCGCGCTTTTCATAGAGCTGGCGGTTGCCCGGATGCTTTGACCCGTGAGGGGCAAATTCTTACGATGTTGGTGTGGGGTTAGGTCTTGGCTTGGCGGGCCTTGCTTTGGCCGAGGCGGTAACTTTCGCCGTTCATCTCAAGGATGTTCACGTGGTGGGTTAGCCGGTCGAGGAGCGCGCCAGTCAGGCGTTCGGATCCAAAGGTTTCGGTCCATTCATCGAACGGCAGGTTGCTGGTGATCAATGTGGCGCCCCGTTCATAGCGTTGCGAGATCAGCTCGAACAAAAGCTCGGCGCCGGTTTTGCTCAGCGGCACGAAGCCCAATTCGTCAATGATCAGGAGTTTGTAGCCGACCATTTGCTTTTGAAGCCGCAGCAGCCTGCGCTCATCCCTGGCCTCCATGAGCTCGTGGACGAGAGCGGCGGCGGTAACAAAACCGACCGACAAGCCTTTCTGGCATGCTGACAGGCCAAGACCGAGGGCAATGTGGGTTTTGCCGGTGCCCGATGGGCCAAGCGCGATGACATTCTCGCGCCGTTCCACCCATTCACAGCGCGCCAGTTCCAGCACCTGCATCTTGTTCAAGGTCGGTATCGCCTTGAAGTCGAAGCTATCCAAACTTTTAACGGCGGGGAACTTCGCGGCCTTGATCCGACGCTCGATCATGCGCCGCTCACGGTCGATCATCTCCAATTCGATCAGACGGGCAAGGAACTGGACATGATCCAGTCCCTCTGCTGCCGCTTGGCGCGCCAGTTTGCCATATTCCCGCAGAACGGTCGGCAGCCGCAGGGATTTGAGGCGATGCTCCAGAAGTATTTGCGGTGCTTCGGTCATGCGGATTGCCCCCGCATCAGGGACATGTAACTGGCCGCCGATGTCATCCCAACATTGGCCTTGGGCAGATAGGGATAGACATCCAGATCCAGCTTGGGTGGCCGCTGCTCGACCTGGCACAGCACAAGGTGTTTGACGGCATCAAACCCGATTGCGCCCATCCGCAGCGCGTTTTTGATGGCGACATGCAGATCCCCCATCTCGAAGGTCTCCAGCAGCCGCAAGACCTGCACATACTCACGTCGTCCCGCTTTGATCATCCGGGCCTCCATCAAGCGGCGCAGGGTCGCAAAGTCATCTGGCAGATCCCATTCTGCCAAGGGAGCCGCTTGATCCAGAGCCCCCACTTTTTGTTCCAGCAGGGGCAAATAATGGACGGGATCAAAGACCATGTCTTCGCGATCCCAGCATCTGGCATGGCGGGCAATGACATCGCCGCCGCAGCCGATGATGACGTTATCGACATAGCCGCGCACCCAGACCTCGCGGTGGCCATAGGCAACTGGCACCGAATAATCATTGGTCTTGTAGCGCACCAATGCTTGCGAGTTCACTTGGCCGCTGGCCTGATCACAGGCATCAAACGGGGCCGCAGGCAGATCCATCATCGCTTCAAGGTCACGTGCCAGGCGCTGCCCGATACTCTCGCTGTGCCCGCGCAAAACATCCGTCTGACGCTTGCGGCATTGTTCCTCCAGCCACAGGTTCAGGGCCTCCCATGTCGCAAACCGCGGGATGGGCACCATGAAGTTGCGTCGCGCATACCCGACAAGACCCTCGACAGCGCCCTTGTCGTTGCCCTTTCCGGGCCGACCATAGCGGTCGTGAATGAAGTAGTGCGACAGGAACCCGCTGAACAGTTTGGCCCGCTTGCGTGTGCCACCTGGCAAAATCTTCGCCACAAGGCACCGATCATTATCGTAAAGAACCGACTGCGGCACCCGTCCGAAGAACGCAAACGCATGAACATGTCCATCAACCCAAGCCTCAGAAACGGCTGCTGGGTAGGCGCGAACAAAGCAGGCATCGCTGTGGGGCAAATCCAGTGCGAAGAAATGCGCCTTTTGTTCAACGCCGCCAATTACCACCATGGCCTCGCCGAAATCCGCTTGGGCGTGACCGGGGGCATGGGCCAGCGGCACAAACATCTCGCGGCTGCGCCGACTGTGTTCACGGACGTAGTTCTTGACCGTCGTGTAGCCGCCCTTGAACCCATGCTCATCTCGTAGGCGTTCAAAAACACGCTTGGCTGTATGTCGTTGCTTGCGGTTCCGGCTGAGATCCTCCTGCAACCACTGGTCAACAAAGCCGGTAAATCCATCCAGTTTGGGCCGCTTGATTTGGGCCGTCCGTTGATATCCGGGCGGGACCGAAAAGCACATCATCTTCTTCACGCTCGCACGCGATATCCCAAAATGAAGAGCAGCAGCCCGCTCACTCATGCCCTCGCGGCGCGCAAGGCGCACCTTCCTATAAAGTTCCACGCTGAAAATACCCCCGCCCTCCCTGTCGCCAGAAAGGGTCAAAGTGGCAAAGTTTTACCCTGCCCGCAGCAGGACTATCCCGCCACTTCAGTGGCAAACTTTCGCACTGCCGTTCTCA
>Ga0163215_100511_pt1 | contig 61236 bp, 71 predicted proteins | sample SynspAceP_FD_185934 | JGI IMG/M metagenome (GOLD analysis project Ga0163215, IMG submission 185934) | Saline lake microbial communities from Ace Lake in Antarctica - Synechococcus sp. Ace-P (Hybrid Assembly) | ecosystem: Environmental > Aquatic > Non-marine Saline and Alkaline > Saline | place... | reverse complement strand
CAAACTGGCCAAGATCTTTCCTGCACCGCAGCAAATGCGGAACGCCTGATAAGAAAGGCGCTCGCGTTCTATCTGGAGCGCCACTTTCTGCGGCTGCAACACGTTGTTTTTCCACAGAATCGGCGGAGAGCTGACGTTCGCCGCAATTGCAAAACTGATATGCGCGCACTCTGGAAGCGGACTTCCAACGGGACGCTGTCCGGCATTTGCCTTCTACGCTGCGGCGGCCAGGTTGTGCTTGGAGCGGACTTTCAATTTAATTGACCTTGTTTCAGCATATCCAGTTGCATATTGTCGGTAGGTCGTTTGTGGGTACAAGAACGGAACAAAATGTCTGCTGATGATTTCATGAATTTCTTAGACGAAGAAGGTGACAGACGGTTTGGCTTGTGCATGTTTGTGCCTGCAATCATGTCGCCAGCAGCCAATCGATTGTTGAATGCGGCCTATGGCGACAGCGGAGACAACCTGTCCGTACCCATGTGCCACGTAGGAAGCGGAAAACAAGTACGATTTCTTGCAGGAAATTACTCTTCAGCAGATTTAATTAGCGCGAAGAAAACAATTGACGTCTTAGAGAAGATACCGGGCGCGGTCATGCTAATTACGGAGGCTGGCGTTGGCGCTTCAACAGCAAATACTCTAGCCTTGCTCGAAAACGGCCGAACAAAGCGATTTAAGAACCACACACACTCTTTCTTTTCGTTCGCAGCTGAGCACCTTATGGCTGAAAGGGCTGAGCACCCATCAGATACGATTGAAGAATTTACAGATTTTGGCATTACTATCCAAGCACAGATCTTAACCCCTGACAGTCCGGCGCAGTCACTTATTAGAACACCTTGGGAGGCGATATTTCAAGAGATTAGTCGAGATCCAAACAGCCTGTTTCGTTTCAAGGATGATCCCCGTGCATTTGAAGAATTTATTGCGGATACATACAGACTAGACGGATATGATGTGCAACTTACTCCGCGCAGCAATGATGGTGGTGTCGATGTGATTGCCAGCAAAGGTGGCTTTGGCGCGATCAAAATTTTTGATCAAGCAAAGGCATATTCAATGGGTCGGAGGGTGTCAGCGAATGATGTTCGAGCCGCTTATGGTGTTTTACTTATGGCACGAGATGTTTCGAAAGTGATTGTCACTACAACTTCTGATTTCGCACCTGGCGTTTATAAAGAGTTTGCTCAATTTAAGCCTAGGGTTGAGCTGAGACATGGGCAGAACCTCATTGACTGGCTGAAACACGTTGAGGCGAACCTTCATCGATAACGACCGCTTCGTTCACTTATCGACAGTTCAGTCGAAACAGCGCTGCACGATGCACGGATGAGCATATGCGAAACTCTGCACCGCAACGTCCCACGTGGCGGCCAAGGTCCGGTTTGGGCCGACCTATGAAATTAGGCTTACGCAAGCCCGCCATATTTCTCCAGAATCTTCATCAGCGCGTCGTTGGCTGCTGAGAAGTTTCCCGACTGACCTTCGAGCTTGTACTCCCACTTCACGCCATGAAACAGGTTGTTGCGGTAGCGATAGATGATGATCAGCATAGCCGCGATTAGATCACTTGGCTCGCTGTTGCTTCCATCCAAGACGGACCGCACCATTGGCTCTCGATCGGGGGCTTTTAGGTGCAATTGACCGAAATGGTATGTAAAGGCACCCTCGACAAAATAGCGCGTCTGGAAATAAGCAATCTCGGTGGCAAACGCGCCAGCGTCAAGCGCTCCTGCTATACGCCATTTTTCCACGGCGTTGCAGATGGAGGCGGCATTACCTTTGGTGTTGAGTATGCGAGCTTCGAAGAGAGTCCAAAGCAAGGTAAAGTCTGCGATCGCATCCTGTTCATGTTTTGAAAGAATGCAAAAATCCGGGGCTTTGGCTGTCAGCCACTCCATCGATTTGGTCATCACAATTCTCGCTACAATTTGTCTCGTTGAAGCATATTCTCAACTGTAGATCACATCACCTAGACACCGATTTGAATAATCTCCGCATCTTGGTATCGGTATATGGGCAGGTTTGGGAAGTCTGCTTTGATTTCAACTATGGAAATCGTAACAGAGCAAATGATTTCAGGATCGTCAATCAAATGATCCATGGTTGGATCATATCCAGGAATATCCTTGGCGCTGACAAGCTGAGCTACCTCTAGCGGTTCATGATGATTAACGAAGATGCCGACTGTTTTGGCATCTTTGATAGTCCACTCATTGTGGTCTGTGGAGTTAGCAAAGGTGTCTACTACGGCTTCAGCTGAAAAAGGAACGCCCCCGCCTTTTCGCATGCCATCACTACACACTGATGTTCCCGAGTCTGTTGGCGAGATCGAAGTGATGGAAGCAAGCGAGCGCGGTTCCAATATGATGCCGATTGCACCAAAAGTCTTGATATGCGCTGGCCAAATAAGCGAGCAACTGAGATCACCTTGTCCCAGTTCGCAAATCTTCATCGCGTTCTTCAAATCGTCTGGGAACAAAGAAACATTATCCATCTCGTTCCCTTTTCCGGGTCGCGAGCAGTGCACGATCAAAGCGCGCCTTTGCTTTAACAATGTAGTCAGTTCTTTAAGTTGCATCGGCCTGACCCAGTTGAAAAAGCTAGTTTCGTCGACTCATGCTGCAGTAAACGAGTGCTTAAGCCATAGCACACAATCACAGAAGTTCACCGAATTCATAAACTGCCAGACCGATTTTTCTGCGCCGAGCATGAGTGGCCGCTTTCGGGTTGCCGTTTGCAATGGGTGAAGGTCCGGTTTGGGCCGATTCTGTGGAAAAACAACGTGTTGCAGCCGCAGAAAGTGGCGCTCCAGATAGAACGCGAGCGCCTTTCTTATCAGGCTTTGCCCGTTTGCTGCGGTGCAGGAAATATCTTGGCCAGTTTGCGGAGGTTTTGGGCGGTGGCGGCGAGGAGGAATTCGTCATTTGCGCCGCATGGCCCGCGTAATCGCAATCGTCCCAATCCAAGGATGCGTTTGAGATGCGCGAAGAGCATCTCAACTTTCTTTCGCAGCCGCATCGAGATCGCATACTGCTTGGTCTTGGCAATATCGCGGGCGACCTGCCGGGCATCTTCATGTTCTTCGCGGGTGATCTTGCGGGCATCAGCTTTTGGGCAGCACTTCATCTTCGATGGGCAGGCTTGGCAGGTGTGTTTCAGAGCCTGGTATTTGGCGACGCCCTTGCCTGTGGGCTTCCTGTTCGGATCAGAATAATTGCGCCGGAATTGCTTGAGCGGTTCACCTTCGGGGCAGATGTACTGGTTGTTCTCAGGGTCCCATTCAAAATCGGTGCGAGACCATGTGCCGTCTGTCCGCACTGCTTTGTCCAGCACGGGAATATGGGGTTTGATGTTGCGGCCCACGAGCCATCCAAGCATTGGGCCTGACCCGTAGGCCGCATCTGCGATGAGCCGTTCTGGATCAATATCATGCAGGTCCTTGATCCTATCCAACATAGTGCATACCGAACCAACCTCGGCCTGCCGGATCGATCTCGTGCCTTCGACGTCCACGATGACGCTGTGATCGGTATCGATTAGATAGTTGGTCGAATAACTGAAGAATGCAGGGCCTTTACGGGCTGCAGTCCACTGACTTGCCGGATCAGAATGGGACGTGAACTTGGGTTCCACCTCCGATGCTGCACCGAATGCCGCATCGTCCAAGACGTCGAGGTATTCCTTCACAGCCCGTGGCGCATCGTTTGGATCAATGGCGCGGCGATCCCAATCTTCCTTCGGTGTGGAGTTCTGCTTGTTCGCATCTGCCTCAATCAGACTGGCATCTGCGGCAAGGCGTTGCCCGCTCACCAAGCCATCCGCGATACACCGTGCAACGGTCTTCTCGAACAGATGCCGCAGTAGTTTGCTTTCCCGAAAGCGCCCGTGACGGTTCTTGGAAAACGTCGAATGGTTAGGCACTGGATCAGACAGATCAAGACGACAGAACCAACGATACGCAAGGTTCAAATGTACCTCTTCACAAAGGCGGCGCTCTGACCGGATACCAGAACAATAGCCCACAAGTAGCATGCGGATCAGCAACTCAGGATCAATCGATGGACGGCCTGTGTGGCTGTAAAACTCGGCCAAATACTGACGGATGTCACTCAGATCAACGAAGCGATCAATCGACCGCAGCAGGTGATCTTGGGGCACATGATCGTCAATCGAGAACTCGTAAAACAGCGCGCCTTGTGCTTCTTGCTTTGGTCCCAACATCGAAATTACCCCCGTTGCTAAGGACAATTGAATCAGCGAATGGGCACTCGATCAAGTAGGAGTTTTTCAACAGAATTGGCCGAAAGCGCCGTACCGTGAGATAGCCTCGACTTCCCTTGCAAGCGTCCACAACAAAGTCATAGCAAGCCCTCATACCTCTGCGCAGCCTTCCGCAACCTCACATTGAGCTGGGTGCCATGTATCCGATTGAGATGGCGCAACCTCAAGGGCAGCTCATCTAAGTGCGCCTCGAACCGTTCCGGCGCGACCCCGCTTAGGGCAGCGTGAGAAACGATGTTGCCGAGAATATTCGTTTCTAACCATTCCACTTTATCCCTTAAACTCGCTTCCTTAAGCCGTTCACGGGTCACTGTGGGAACGTGCTGCATCGCATTTTCCGCAATTTCTTTCGAAACGATTTCCCAAAGCGGGTGATTGGACCAGCGAGATCGATTGCTATCGCTGGTCGGGGCAACATAGCGCATCGACGTGAGCATATCTTTGAAAATGTCATCGAGTTGATCGAAGAGGCCACCCCACCCTGTTACATCCCACTTGCCTTTCAGGTAGTCCTTGCCCGCACGAAGCTCGACGCGCCATATGTCATCCGCGTTTTTGCCTTCGTAGATCAGGGGGCGCGCCCCTTTTGTTTCACGCGCGGCGTCCCAAATTAGGGGCATCTCGCAATCCCGCTTCTGCCTCACTTCTCGCAATTTGTCGTATATGCCGATTTGTTTCCGCGTAATGCCGCCGACGCGCATGGAGCTGTCTTTCCAGCTTTTGCCCGACACATCCATTTCGTCCACATCTAAATGACGCGAGGTGTTGCAGGATGAGTGTACAACGAAACTATCTTTGTCGAACACGAAGCCCGGTGCGAGACAGTCCACGGCATAGTCGATCCGAGCGATACTCACGCCGTTTTCCGGGATGACCAAGCCGAATGCGCGCGCCGCCTTTTCGAGTTCCTCTTTCACCCACCCAATCCCATTGAGGACAAGGGGCCGCGCCCGGATTGCGACGCGTACATTCCAGCCCAACCCAGACGTGCTGGTTCTCATGAACCAATTAGCTTCTAGGCCAAAGGTCTCAAAACTATAAGCGTAACCGCCTGCTCCACCGTTCGGGCGGACGCTCATGTCCACGCCATTTATGAAGGCACCGCTTCGTGCGTGTGGTGTCGTCTTAACCAATTCCTGAGCAAACTCTTTGGCTGCGGCCAAATGCTCGCAGAGGTCTTCCGGTATGACGACATTCAAAGAGAGTTCGAGCTTGTCGAAACCAGAGCGAATAACTTCGTATGTCACTGACTTTTCCTTTCTGATGTATTTCTGGAGGGGGGTGCTACAAAGACCCCCCAAGGCGGGCTGCGCCCGCCCGCGCCCTCGCACCACGCCCGCCGCCTGAAGGCGGCGCGGCGCGAGAGCGCGGAGGATGTGAGTTGTTGGCTTGGCGCTGCAATTTGGGCCAAGTCATTGGGACGTGTTCGATTTACGACGCTCTTTAACCCAAGCAATCACTTCAGACTGGCGATACCGGACCGAACGCCCGAGCTTATAATAGCCCGGACCTTGTCCAGTGACGCGCCATTTCTGGATTGTGCGGACTGACTGGCAAATTAGATCAGCGACCTGGCACTCATCGAGAAATTCGCCTGCCAAGCGCGTTACTTCCTTCGTTTGGTTGTCGAACATCGGTCATCCCCATTGGAACCATCCATGGCGACGATCTACGCGCTGTCCGATCTCAGACGCTAATCCAATCGTTTGTGAAATTGATCCGTATCTTCGAACCGTTTGTCCAAGTCTTTGATTCCGAAGTCGTTTTCCCGGACCTTGCGAGAGGCCGTGATGACACGTGACGCCGATAGCTTTGGATCGACAATACCAGCGATATCTACACAGAACCTAGCAGCATCGGAATCTGCGCCGTCCTGATACCATGCCAAAGTGAACTCGCGGCCAATCATTTCCGTCCAAACTAAGAAACACGCTTGCATCAAATCTGCTGCGCCATCGTCATTTTTGCGTCCCGGTTTTCCTGTGCCCACCCACTTTTGGGCTTTCTGTGCCTCATCTGCGAGGGCCACCAATTCTGTCCGCAACCGATCGACATTACTCTCGTCGCCCGGTTCGACTTTGGAAGCTTCAGAATTGGGTGGTTGTGGATGCATCACCGAGCGAACCGCCGCCTCCCCGATTTCTTTAGCCGAATGGTGCTGAAATCTGCGTGCGACTTTGGCCTCATGCAATACACGCAATGCCTCAGGCGGCAGCCCATTGAGCACATTTACCAGCTTCGTTGTGGCCTGTTCGAGGTCGCGTAAGTCTTTGCGAAGCTTAGGCAGGTCGGCGTTTGCACGCTCTGTTTCCTGCCAGTAACCCAGCGCAGCAAACTCCAATACGAGGAGAGCGACCATCGCAAACTCGTCCGAAATTTCATATTCCTTTTGCAGTAGCTGAATATTGGTTAGATCAAAATATTTAGTCTTTTCTGGCCTGTCGCCGATCCACATTCCGCGAAAGTCGGACGTCTGCTGCTGAAAATCTTCTGACACTCTTTGCTCCAATTCCAGAAGGACAGGACGCTGCTTAGCCGGAGGTTAACTAACTACGCTGGCCCTTTACGGTCATGATCTTCTCTCTCACTCTATCAAGCGCAGCCTTGCGCGTGTATCTCCCACAAGCCCCAGCGCCTTACTCAACGACGCGGCATTCTCTGCCGCCGCCTTTTGTACGGGTTCATCCGCGAGATGTGCGTAGCGTAACGTCGTTTGTAGAACCGAGTGCCCAAGAATGCGCCCTACCATCTGCAAAGGTACTCCAGAGCACACCGCATTTGAGGCGTAAGTATGGCGCAGATCGTGGATTCGGACGCCGGGAAGGTTTGCCCGATCACGAATGCGCCGCCATGGCACATGTAGATCTGAAATGTGCTGGTTTGGAAGTTTGCCCTCGACCACGAAAGGGTGCCCAACCGTCCGAGGCAAACGTGCCAGAACATCACGTGCGGGTTGTGGAAGAGGAATGCGTCGCGCGCCTGTCTTGCTGTCGGGCAGTTCCATGGCGTTGGGGGTAATGAAGCTCCAACGCAAAGTTTTTATCTCGCCCAGACGGCATCCGGTTAGGATCAACAGTCGAAACGCGGCAATCACATGTGGTGACTCGCTGCCATCTATTTCGCATTCGGAAAGAACCTGCCCGAGTCCTCGCAGCTCCGACTGACAGAGGTAACGGTTGCGCGCTCGCTCAGGGTACTTTTGGACATGGCGACACGGATTTGATCCATCAGGTCGGAACTCCCAAATTTCTGCGACATTGAATATCTTGGATAGCAGCGCGAGGGTTCGGTTTGCTTGATACGGCGTCTTGCGCAACTTGTAGTGTAGCTCTGCGATATCCCGACGGTGGATGTCCACAACACGGAATGATCCGAAGTTGGGCAATACGAGCCTTGCAATGGTAAGTTCATAATCCCGGAAGGTCCGAGGTTTCAGCCGTTGTGCGGCATACTCCTGCAAAAACTTGCCACATAGACGGGCCATAGTGGGTGCCGCGCGTTCCGCCGAAATGACTTCTGCCGGGTTCTTTCCCACCGCAACGGCACCAAGAATTTCCTTTGCTTGGTTTCGGGCGATATCCGGCGTAACTGCGCCATACCGCCCAATGGCGATCCGGCGTGTCCGACCACCTTTGCGATACTGCACCTGGAACATCTTGGCCCCGGTCGGACGTATCCGGATGCCAAAGCCTTTCAGTTCACTATCCCACGCAAAGTATTCCTTCGCTTTCGGAGTGAGGCTGTCGATCAGACGTTTGGTCAGCTTGGGCATCAGAACATTCCGTGTCTATGCCGTCGAATTTGGAAGCATATGGGAAGTAGCCGACGGCGTTTCGATGTGAAATGGGTAGTAGAGCAGCGTGACGTTGGTCAAGATTAGTTACTTAAATACAGTAATTTAGCGTAACAAAGTGTAGTATGGCGTAGGGTCAGAGCGCGACTTTTAATCAGTTGGCCGCAGGTTCGAATCCTGCACGGCTCACCACTGATAATATTTTATCCTTCGCTACCAACGTTTTGTGACAGGTAGCGGCTGCGATCTTGAGGGTCGTGGAGTTGGCCTCGCCCAACCGTCGCGCAAATGCATTGTGTAAACCGTGCGAGTTGCTCTCAGGCGCTCCAGTCTCTGTAGCCCACTCTGCAATTTGTGGCCGACATGGCGGGGCATGAAACACTTTCTAGCTCAGCCCCAAACCTGCGCTAAAATGCTAGACCAAGATTTCAACGATATCATCGTCGATTACGACGTGGTTTTGACCTGTCTTGAAGGGAGGTCATGCGACAGTCCTTCAAGTGGTTGAAGAAGGGCGGGGCTTTGGCTTCCATCAAGGGGCAGGACACCGATGGATTGGCCAAGACATATGATGTGTCATTTGATCGGTTTTTCACGAAACCAAATGGAGCGCAGCGAAGCACACTGGCCGAAATGATCACCAAGGGCACGCTGAAGTCGGTTATCGAGATGAAAGCCGACCGATCCTGACGCTATAGATGCAAGTGTGTCTCCTATTTTGGCGCGGCCCGCGCACCTGTCGAGGTTCGGACGGCACTGTAGAGCCGCCCTCCGCCTAGAGTTACTTGTTGGCAAATTCGTCATACGCACGCATTGCTTCGACCCCGTAGACCGAAGATGGCCCGCCTCCCATCAGCAGCGTAACGCCGATCATCTCGGCCACTTCCTCGCGGGTCGCGCCCGCCTTGAGAACAGCCTGCGAATGATGCGCCAAACAGCCATCGCAGCGCACGCTTATGCCGATTGCAAAGGCGATCAGCTCTTTGGTTTTGTTAGAAAGTGCCCCGTCTTTGGTCGCGGCGGTCATCAACTCGTGGAAGCCCGATATTGTTGCGGGGATGTCTTTGGCTAAGCTGCCGAAACCGCTGTGATACTCTTCTGAGATTTTCGCAAAGTTCTTCATGATCTCACTCCGTTTGATCGCGTCTATGCAAACAAAACACTCAACCGGGTCGTCTGCGCTAACACAGATCAATGCTGACCGGTCTGGACGGGCGTGGCGTGTGATCTGTCGGTTGAGGTCGGAAATTGAATAGTGTTCCGCGATCCGCGCGGCCAGCGCAGTGAGGTATTCCGTCCCCGCCGATCACATTGACCCTCGGCGATCACACCGAAGGTAAGGGCCGCAATTCAGGCGAGTGACGCGCCTGTGTCGGTGCTGGCCGAACGGTTCGTCGGCACGATGGGGCAGACGGTCTATAAGTGGCGGCATCGCGACAGTGCGCTTGATCGCGACCACCAACGACCCGTTCCGGTGTCAGCTCATCCCAGAGTTCTGGCATATCGCGCCAATGAAGACCGCCCCTCGAAACCGTCGGCGGCTCTTTCCCCGCCTCAGCGCACTTTGCCCCAAAAGGAAGACTTCCGCTCATGCCGGGTTTGAAGCGACTTAAGGTAGTCTTCGTGGGTGGGAAACGCGCCGTAATCCGCGATCTCGGCCTCGACTGAGGTGCAATCTGCGAGGTGCTCGGCAGCATGGCCGTATCTTGTAGATCGGCCATGCTCGAGCGCATAGTCGATCATTGCCCGCCAGAGCAGCACGGCCGCGAGAGGATGTCTTAGGCGCAACACCTCGGCCGCGGGTGTTAGCAGTCCGTAATGATCCCCATCGATTTCGTCTGCGCGGGTTTCGACCAATTGGGCCGCTGTCAGCAAGTCGGGCCAGTTGAGACAGAAGTTCAACGCGGCTGATATGTCTGGGAACGCGAGAACATGCCTCTTTGCCTGTTCCTCCGCTTCCACATCTTCGAAATCTGGCAGAAGCTTGAGATGCTCGCGCAGATGTGTCTCGTGCAGGGTCGCAGTAAAACAGACCCAGCGATGGGCTTGGGCCTCCGCAATCCGACCAAGGGCGGTGAGGCTTGCGAGATAGGCCGCATCCCATGCGTCTTGACCCAAAACGCGGCCTTCTTGATCTGCGGCTAACAACAGCTCCAAAGCCTCTTCGGCTTGGTCCTTTGCAAGCAAAAGGACGGCAACCTCTGCGGCCACGTCTTTCCTTAGCAGATCCTGCTCGGAATACTGCGCGATATAGGCATCGGTATCGCCTGCAGCGGTTGCAATCTCTTGCAAGCAGCGTTTGACGAACAGGTTTTTGCGGTCTCTGGCGTAGCTGTTTCCTCCGCGCAATTGGCGCAGGAATTGGATCGCCTCATGATCGTCTGATCCGGTCTCCAGATCGGCCCCGGCATAGCTCAGGACTTTGGCTTTCAGGCGTGCCAGGCCGGACGCTCCGAGCGGTGGACCCATAAGCGAGATGATCCCATCCCATTCTCCATATCCGTTATCTTGCACCGCGACCCAGACCCGGTCCGCCAACGCCTTGGGGTCGAGACCTGCGCGTGGCGTGATGTCTTCAAACAGCCCCAGCGCCGCGCGAAAAACATCGCCCACATCGCCTCGGCTGTCATCCACACGCTCATAAACAGACGGCGCGATCTCGATGAACTGCCAAAGCAGGTCGAACGCGATGGTTGGATCCTCTGGCGCGATCTTTTCAGCAATCATTGCCAGTTGTGTGTTGAGGTCCTTGATCAGGGCTTTGCGTTTGCGCCAGCCGACAAAGCTGGTCGATTTTCTCAGTGACATCAGCCTTTTGCGCACGTCTCGCGCTAGCTCGGACGCACCGATGTTATGGCTGAGCTCCAATCGCAAGCGGCGTTTGATGTCGGCGCTGCCGATGCTGATCTCCATCATCAGCGCGGCCAGTTGCGCGGCACCTAAAGCCTCAAGATTGGTCTTGTTCAGGGTCTTTTTGGACATACTCGATTTTGGCATTTGGAATGCCTGAAGGGAAGTGGGCACCGCGCAACAAAACCGTCTAAGGCCCCGCTCAGGTCTGTTTCATCGCGGCACCAATCCGACTTTGTAGGTCTGCGGGCAAGGCGTCCATCGCGCGCGCCACAGCCGCGAGATCTTGCCGCGCGGCGTGCAACTGATCAATGAGCGAGATCACGATACCAAGCGCCGTCTCATCCAGATCGAGGTCGTGGGACAGGTCGCATAGAAGCTCCAGCCGGGCGATGTCGATGCGGCGAAAGACAAAGCCTGTATCGGCGTGCTGCGGCTTAACCAAGTCAAACTCCACGAACCGAACAAGCTGGCTGCGGGTCAGCCGCGTCACGGTGGTGATGATGTCATCTTCGGAAAACTGGTCGGTCATACTGCCGCCCCTTTCAACAAATCAGCGCGCGGGTCGAAGGCATGGGTTTTGCGCCACTCGGTCAGGAATTCGCGCAACTCGGGATCGGTCTGCTTCGGGACGACGACCTTCAACTCAACCTTTTGGTCGCCCGCTGTCTTTTGACCGGCCCGCAATACCCCGCGACCGCGAAGGCGCAGGACCGTGCCCGAACTTGCCGCCGCTGGGATCGTAAGGCCAACTGGGCCGCCGATTGTGGGCACCGTCACCTTGCCGCCGAGAATGGCCTCGTCAAAGGTGATCGGCAGCGTCAGCAGGATATCGTCGCCGTCGCGGCGGAAAACAGGGTCAGCGCGCACCGAGACAGTGACGAGCGCGTCGCCTGCAGGCCCGCCACCAAACCCGGGCGCGCCTTTGCCCCGCAGTCGCAGCGTTTGGCCATCTTCAGTGCCTTGCGGAATTTTGACCGCGAGGTTCTGTCCGTCCGGCAGGGTGATCCGGGTCTCAGCACCGCGCACGGCGTCCAGAAACGGCACCTCAAGCGAATAGCGCGCATCGGGGCCTGCGGACGCATAGCCTGCGCCACCGAAGTTGCCTCCACCCGGTGGCCGTCCTCGCCCGCGCAATATCTCGGCAAAGAAATCGGCAGGATCGACATCCGGCCCGCTTCCGCGTCGTTGCTGATAGACCGGATCGGAGGCATCGGCGAAATCTCGGTAATACTGCCGCTGGGGACGTTCCGCGCCCAGCCCGTCGATCTCGCCTGCGTCGTAGCGCGCGCGGGTGTCGGGGTCTTTCAACACCTCATAGGCAGCAGAGATCGCCTTGAACCGATCTTCCGCACTCGGATCATCGGGATGCAGGTCTGGATGATTGCTTCGCACCAGCTTGCGGTAGGCCTTCTTAATCTCCGCAGCCGTTGCTGCTTTGCTCAGGCCAAGGGCCTCATAGGGGTCGGTGTTCATAGAGGGGCCTCTTATTATGCGCTTGCCCGCAACCCGGCAGATTGGCCAAACATGACTGCACTCCCAATCTCATATCTTTCTGGCCGCTGTCGCTGATCTATATCAGGGCGCAACCCCGACGTTGGGGGTTAAGTGCGGGTGAAATGATCGAAAGCCATATCTGTCTGGACCGTTGGCCCATCACGATACCCGCAGGATCAGAATTGTTGCCACGGAAAAGGGGCCTGCCATCACTAATAATACGACGACAGGCACGCGAGGGTCCGCGATGCCTGAGACATCCGCGCATCCGGTTCCAGTGCTGGTCGATAAACCTGCATCCGCGCCTCAAATCCCATCAAAACCTACGAGCCGCACCAAATATTGGCTAACAGGCGGGCTGCTGGCGGCAGCCTTGGGATTGACCTTTTATTTTCAGCCTTGGGTCGAACGGACAACCGAAGTTGCGGTTGAGGTAGTTGCCAGCGCCCCTGCAACGCGGGTTCTTGCCGTCAATGGACGGATTGCAGCAGCCCAGTCGGTCAACCTGCGCCCGCTCGTCACGGGCATCCTGACCGTTGTGTCAGTGGCCGAGGGGGATGCCGTTCCGAAGGGCGCTGATCTCGCTCGGATCGACGCAACTGCGCAACAAGCGGTTGTGCGGCAGGCGTTGGCAGGTCTCGACGCGGCGCTGGTCTTGCAAGACGAAGCTCAGGCGACCTATGCGCGCGACCAAGCGTTGGGGGACAATGTCGCGCGAACCGTGCTGGAGAATGCCGCGCGCGCCGTGCGATCTGCAGCCCAAGAAGTCGCACGCATGACAGCGGTGTTCGATGCCGCCCAGATCAGGCTTGCGGATTTCACCATCTTTGCGCCTGTTGCAGGAACGGTTTTGACCCTGAGCGTCGATCCGGGACAAAGCGTTGATCCCTCGACGGTCTTGATGACAGTTGCTGACCTGTCGCAGCTGGTGGTTGAGACGGATGTTGACGAAGCCTACGCGACCCAAATCCAGGCGGGCCAAACCGCCACCTTGCAGCTTACCGGAGAGACAGCTTTGCGCGACAGCCGTGTCACCTTCGTGTCGCAACGCGTGGATGAAGCAACCGGCGGTCTTGCCATCAAACTGGCCCTCGACGCGTCCGTGACAGCCCCCGTGGGCCTGACCGTCACGGCCAACATCATAGTAGATAGCCGAGAGGCGGCCATAACACTGCCCCGAGCTGCCCTTGTGTCGGACCCACAAGGCATGGCCGCCTTCGTCGTCGCCAACGGTATCGCCGAGCGGCGGCGCATCGAGGTGATCGATTGGCCCGCAGCTCGGCTGATTGTGACCAGCGGCCTTGTGCCGGGTGATGTGGTGATCGCGGACGCGACGGGCATTGCCGATGGGCAAGCCGTGTCGGAGGCGCGCCCCTAATGCTTTACGCCCTGAAGATCGCAACCCGCTATTTGACGGCCAGCAAGGCGCAGACTGCCCTGCTCGTCTCGGGTGTCGCTGTCGGCGTGTTCATTTTCATCTTCATGTCTGCGCTGATCGGGGGGCTGGCCGAGTTTATCCTGTCGCGCACCGTCGGTGACATTAGCCACATCACCATCGAGGCCGAAGATATCGAGCCCGCCATCCTTATCTCGCCTGAGGGTCAAGTTCTGGCCGTCACAGAAAGCGGCGGGGCCCGCACGGCCACTTTGGCCGATACCGAAACCTGGGTTCCGCTGATCGAGGGGGTGCCCGGCGTCATCGCCGTCTCGCCTCAGATCACGGGCGCGGGGTTTCTGACACGCGGAGGACAGGTGGCGCAGGTCGGTGTGACTGGGGTGGAGCCGGGGCGGGAATCCGCAATCCTCGGCCTGGATGGCTACATGGTCCAAGGGCCTGCGCGGCTGGGATCGGGGTTGATTGTGCTGGGCCAGACGCTGGCCAATGATCTGTCGCTGCGCCTTGGGCAAACGGTGCGGTTGCAGTCGTCCGCTGGGGTGTCATCGGTGCTGACGCTGAGCGGTATCTACAAGACCGGCAACGGCATGCTGGACGGCAGCAGCATCTATGTCAGCTTGTCCACCGCGCGCACGCTGTTTGCATTGCCCCAAGGCGTCACGCGGATCGAGATCAAGCTGAGCGATCTGAACGCCGCCGACGGGACTGCGCTGCGCATCCGGGCGCTAACGGGTCTGGACGCTGTCTCGTGGACCGACGGGGCCGAACAGTTAATGGAGGCACTCAACGCGCAGGCGCAAACCGGGTATTTCCTGAAAAGCTTTGCGCTGATCACCATTGTCATCGGTGTGGCCTCGGCGTTGTTGCTGTCCACCTACCGTCGCCGCCCCGAGATCGGGATCATGCGGGCGATGGGCGCCGGGCGCGGCTTTGTCATCTTCGTCTTTGTCACCCAAGGCGCGCTGATCGGGTTGATGGGCGGGTTAACCGGGGCAGGCCTCGGCTATCTGGCGCTGCTACCGTTTCCGTCGCGCGACGCATTTCAATCCGGCACCCTGCCTTTGGACATAACCCAAGGGTCTTACGGACTGGCGATTACGCTGACGGTGATCGGCGCAATCCTGGCCTCGATCCTGCCTGCGCGCGCTGCAGGTCGGGTCGACCCTGTCACGGCAATCGGGCAATGAGCGAGCCCCTTTTGCAGGCCACGGATCTGGTCAAGACCTATGGAAAAGGCGGCGCTGCGACGCGGGTGCTGCGCGGGTTATCGCTGCGGCTGGACGTGGGCGAAATGGCAGCTCTGCTCGGGCCATCGGGGTCGGGCAAAAGCACGCTGCTGACCATTCTGGGCACCTTGATGCAGCCGACATCGGGCAGCTACACGATGTTGGGACAGGATTTGGGTGCCGCGACGGACACAGAACTGACCGCGTTTCGCAACCTCCACATCGGCTTTGTGTTTCAGTTTCACAACCTGCTGCCAGATTTCACCGCGCTGGAAAACGTCATTTTTCCGACGGCTGTGAAAGAGGGGCGCGAGACCGCTGCTGCGCGTGATCGCGGGCGTGATCTGCTAAGCCGCATGGGGCTGGCTGATCGGATAAACTTTCCGTCGACCAGCCTATCGGGGGGTCAGAAACAACGCGTCGCGGTCGCGCGCGCCTTGATGAACCGGCCCGAATTGGTGCTGGCGGACGAGCCGACAGGCAACCTCGACCGCGAATCCGCGATGCAAGTTATGGAGCTGATCGAGCAGATCAGCCGCGAGGAAGGCACGACCTTCCTGATCTCAACCCACGACGAGAAGATCGCCGGGCTGTGCAGGCGTCAGATCGTGGTGGGGGATGGGGTTGTGACGGGGTAGTGTTAGGGGGGTGTTAAGGGCGGCTGTTTGGGACACTGTTGCAAACAGCATCTCGGTGCCATGTGGATCAATCGAGACGTTCTAAGCGTCCCTTCCGCTTCTGGATATTCTTATAGTCCCATTGAACCACTTTGGCTTCTTCTAACCAGTTCTGAAGTGCGTCTGGGTCAATGTCGTCAGTCGATGTGAGCCGAAGTTCAGCAGCCTTAAAGGTTCCGGTTTTGGTGAGGCCTTTCGCCGCAAATGATTGACCGCTCCAAAACATCAAGCGGATACAGTCTTTTAGCTTGCCGTATCCAACGATTGGGTTTCCGTTCAAGAACCACACGGGGTGAGCGTGCCATATGCGTCGGTCCGAATCTGCAAGGCCATGGTCGATCATTTTCATCAACGACTCACAGATTTCCCGTTCGCCACCAAATTGTGCCGCGTTGTAGGCTTCGATTGAGTCATGTCCCATCAAGGGAGAGTATCATGAACTCAAAAGCTGAGGCAATTTACCTTCACCCAAGTCCTTCCCCAAACCCGCACCACCTCCGCCGCCCTTGCGCTAAGAAGTGCCTAGCACGTCGTTCGTTCTGACCCACTCTTTGGGCGATTGAACAGCAATCTGAGATTGCGCCTAACAAGGTTCTTCCACATTAAAACGGGAAGTCCTTTGAGGAAGTCTGCAGCGGACCCTTTGCCTGCTTTGCCGAAGGTTCTGAATACAGTCTTTGGGACGGGCGGGCTGAAATAGCTCTTTGCGGTCACCGCACGTCCCGCGATCAGAGCCTGCACCGCTTTTCTCGTCGCCGACGGATTGTTCCAGTCTGACCGGAACACCACACACCCGTTCTTGTTGATGACAAAGACGGCGTTTGGCATGCTCCCGAAGGCTTCATGCGCCTGCCCGTCAAGACCGTCGATGAACACGGTTCGTGTTTCGCCATCTTCGCGCTTCAGCCGCGTGGCACAGGCCGTTTTGTCTGCAAAACTCTTGTGGCTTTTTATGTCGGTGCCGGGATGGGCCTCTCGCACATACAGCACGGCGCTGCTGACCCTGCCGATGTCACAGAGGGGCTCCATAACAGGCCGCCTGCTTTGGAAAAGCGGGCATGTGATACTGCCCATTTCCAGCACCAAGAAATCGCCAGAGAAATCTAGCAGGCTTTTTGTGACGCCTTCGGTGGTGATAAGCTGGAAATCAGGGGCTTTGTCCCCGACATCCGGGCCGAACGAACCCTCGAAGTCATAATCTTCGGTCGAAAATCCATCGTAATTATAGCTTTTCACCTTGGGCATCCTTCTGGCTTTGGGTGTCAGGAAGCGTCGCGCATAGATTGCCGACTATGTGCAAACTACCAACAACTAATTTCTGCCCTAAACCCGCACGGCCTCCGCGACCTTCTCGGTGGCGTCGCCCTCGAACGTCTCATCGGACGCATCCGCCTCGGCCTTGGTTTTCTGAACCAATTGATCGCGGTGATGCGCAGGGCCGTAAATCGTATAGAGCTTGAGCGCGTCGTGACCCGTGCAGATCACGTTGTGATGCGCACCGGCGGGCACAACAATGCCGTCACCAGCGCCTACCTTATGGGGTGTGCCGTCGATCACGATGCGGCCCTTGCCGTCTTCGATACGGAAGAACTGATCCGTGTCGGCATGAATCTCGCCACCGATTTCTTCTCCGGGCTCGAGCGACATCAACACAAGTTGCAGCTTGGTCCCAGAATACAGAACGCGTCGAAAATCAGTGTTCTCTTCGGTCAGCTCTTCAATATTCCCTAAGTATCCATTCATAACAAACCTCCGCAAATGCCACTGCCCCAAGCGGCAATGAGCCTCTTTCTGGATCAAGGCCAACCCGCGCGCACTGATCAGGGTTAGGGTCCGAGGCCGTCCAATCGCCAGCTTCTCGGCTTGCGCCGCAAATGCGGGCAGTGTGGCGCAATGCTAACACTGATCAGCACGGCGTCCGTTGCGCTCGCATATGATCGTTTCTTGTGCAGCGCCTACCCCTCAGAAAGGCCCCAAACATATGCAGGCCCCAGAGATCGCCGCAGACACGTCTAGTCAGCCCATCGGCACGGTGCATGCCGTCCGGGGCGCGGTTGTGGATGTGGTGTTTGCCAGCGCTGATTTACCCCCGATCAATTCAGCGTTGGTCGTGATGTGGGATCGCCAGACGCCCCTGATCCTTGAGGTTCACAGCCATCTCGACTTGAGCACGCTGCGTGCCGTTGCATTCCAATCCACCGCCGGGCTGGCGCGCGGCGTCTCCGTTCGCGCGACGCAAGAACCGATTACGGTGCCTGTCGGCAAAGCGGTCCTTGGGCGGCTTCTCGATGTCGTGGGCAATCCGCAAGACGACGGAGCCCCCTTGCCAGAAGACACGCCACGAAGGTCGATCCATGCCAGCCCGCCTGCGCTAAATGCGCAGACCCGCACGACGGATGTGTTTGAGACCGGGATCAAGGTGATCGACCTGCTGACCCCGATGGCCCAAGGCGGCAAGGCCGCGATGTTCGGCGGTGCGGGTGTCGGCAAAACCGTTCTGGTGATGGAGCTGATCCGCGCGATGGTCGAAAAATACGACGGCATCTCGGTCTTTGCAGGTGTTGGCGAACGGTCGCGTGAAGGTCATGAGCTATTGACCGAAATGCAAAGCTCGGGCGTGTTGGAACGCACGGTGATGGTCTATGGGCAAATGAACGAGCCACCCGGTGCGCGTTGGCGCGCGCCCCTGACCGCGCTGACAATTTCCGAGCATTTCAGGGACCAACAGCATCGAAACGTGTTGTTGCTTATGGATAATGTCTTTCGTTTTGTGCAGGCAGGCGCTGAGGTGTCCAGCCTTCTGGGTCGCTTGCCTTCGCGCGTCGGCTATCAGCCGACCTTGGCCACGGAAGTCGCAGCGCTTCAGGAACGGATTGCTTCGGTTGCGGGGTCTGCGGTGACGGCGATTCAGGCGGTCTATGTGCCTGCCGATGACTTCACCGACCCTGCGGTCACAACCATTTCCAGCCATATGGACTGCGTCATCGTGCTAAGCCGCGCGCAGGCTGCCGAAGGGTTCTATCCTGCAATTGACCCACTGGCCTCGTCGTCGATGCTGCTCGACCCGTTGGTGGTGGGCGACGCTCACTACAAGACCGCCGAGGCCGTGCGTCAGGCGCTGGCAAGGTTCCGCGAACTAACGGACATCATCTCGCTGCTCGGGGTTGAGGAGTTGGGCGGCGCCGACAAACTTATCGTAAAGCGCGCCCGCAGGTTGCAGCGGTTCCTCACGCAGCCCTTCATGGTCACCGAGGCTTTTACAGGCATATCGGGCGCAAGCGTTGCACTGGCCGATACGCTGGCAGGATGCCGCGCCATTCTGGAGGGCGAGACCGATGATTGGTCTGAAAGCGCGCTCTACATGGTCGGCACGCTGGATGATGCTCGCAAGAAAGAGACCAGCGCGAAGTCGTCGAACGTCGAGGCCGTGGCATGAGGCTTAGGATCGTGACACCGCTGTCGATTGTCGTGGACGAGGACGTGAGCAGTCTGCGCGCCGAGGATGCCAGCGGTGGTTTTGGCATCCTGCCGGGCCACGTGCCGTTTCTGACAGCCTTGACGATCGGGGTCGTCAGTTGGCGCCAAGGCAAGCGAGATCGCTTCTGCGCAGTGCGCGGCGGCACGCTGAGCGTGACAGATGACGCCAGCGTGGCGGTCACTACGCGCGAGGCCGTTGTCGGCGATGATCTTGCGACGCTTGATGCCGAAGTGCTGGATGGGTTTCGACGCCAAGCCGATGCCGAGCGGGTGGAGCATGTCGAGACGGTTCAGCTTCAGTTGAATGCAATCCGGCGCATGGTCAGCCGACTTCAAACTGGCGCAAGAGCAGGGGAGTTCAGATAATGCCGGAACCCCGCCCCGATCCTGATCCCGAAGACGACCAGCTGATTGCTCAGACCCGCTTGCGCCGGGCGCGCCGGGATCGCTGGCAGCAAGAGGGCGATCTGTCTATCGGCCGTCGCCTTGCGCAAATCGGCGTGCTGGGATGGATTTTCGTGATGCCGACATTGGTGGGGCTGTTCTTTGGTGGCTGGCTTGATGCGCGCTACTCAAGCGGCCTCTTCTGGAGCGCCCCGTTGATGTTGGTAGGGCTATGTATTGGCGGATGGACCGCTTGGAAATGGATGAACGCGCGATGATTGATCTGGCCTCTCTGCCCCTACACATAACCCTTCCGGCCTTCTTTCTCGGCGGGCTCTTTATCGGATATGGCTATTTCCGCGCCCTGCTTGAGACGGCCAATCTGATCGTGCGCGAGGGTCAACCGCTGCTGGCGCTGGCCTTGACGCTGGGACGGCTTTCGCTGCTTGCCACTGGCTTTTTTATCGCTGTGCTTGCGGGCGGGTTTGCGTTGCTGGCGACGCTTGCGGGTGTGCTATGCGCCAAGGCTCTAATGCTTGCACGAATGCGGAAGGACGAGGTTTGAATTCCCCCCTCGGCTCTGTCGCGCTGTTCTATCTTGGGCCGTTTCCGATCACGCAGGCGGTGCTGACGACATGGGCGATCATGCTGATACTCGTGGCCGGATCGTTTCTGCTGACGCGACGACTGACGCAGGTTCCGGGCAAGCGACAGGCCGCACTTGAGATGATCGTCGCCACGATGGACACTCAGATTACCGAGACCAGCGGCGCTGCGCCTGCACCCTACCGCAGCTTCATCGGCACCTTATTTTTGTTCATTCTCGTGGCGAACTGGTCGTCGCTGATCCCGGGTGTGGAACCTCCGACCGCGCAACTGGAAACCGATGCGGCTTTGGCCATCCTCGTCTTTCTGTCGGTGATCTGGTTCGGGGTGCGCAGTGGTGGTCTGCGCGGCTACCTGAAATCCTTCGCGGCCCCCAATGTGGTGATGATCCCGCTGAACATGTTGGAAAGCGTCACCCGCGTCTTTTCAATGTTCGTGCGCCTGTTTGGCAATGTGATGAGCGGCGTCTTTGTCATCGGTATCGTCGCCTCGCTTGCCGGACTGCTGGTGCCGATCCCGCTCATGGCGCTCGATCTGCTGACCGGGCTTGTGCAGGCCTATATCTTCGCGGTTCTGGTAATGGTTTTCATCACCTCAACCGTCGAAGAGGGCCAGGCCCACGCGACCGCACCCTCCCCAACACAAAAGGACACTTGATGGATTATCTAAGCCTTGCCAGCATTATCGCCGCCGCCTTTGCGGTGGCGTTTGGCGCTCTTGGTCCGGCCCTTGCCGAAGGCCGCGCGGTCGCTGCTGCGATGGATGCGATTGCACGACAGCCAGAGGCCGCAAACACGATCTCGCGGACGCTGTTTGTGGGTCTGGCAATGATTGAGACGACCGCAATCTACTGTCTGGTCATCGCGCTGTTGCTGATCTTCGCCAACCCGATGCTGGGATAGCGCCGTGACAATCGACTTCTGGGGGCTGGGGCTTCAGGCGGTCAACGTTCTGATCCTCGTGTGGCTGTTGTCGCGGGTGTTTTGGCGTCCGGTTGCCGCAGCAATTGCCACGCGTCAGGCCAATGCCAAGGCGGTGATCGCGGCGGCGGATGGGGCGCAGGCGAAGGCCGATGCGGCGCTGGCTGAGGCAACGCAGGCCCGCGCTGGCATTGCCGACGAACGCTTGGCGGCCCTTGGTGCAGCTAAGACCGAGGCCGAGGCCGCGTCGAAGGCCATCCTTGCCGAGGCCCGAAGCAAGGCCGATGATTTGCTGTCGGCTGCAAAGACTGCCATCGCGCGGGAGGCTGAGATTGCCCAAAAAGCGAATGATGCACATGCATCTGAGCTATCGTTGAAGATCGCAGCAAGGCTTCTTCAGCGCATGGACGGCCCCGCCGCACAATCGGCCTTTCTGTCCGGGCTGGTTGCGGCCATCGCAAAGATGTCTGACGCTGACCGTGTGGCTTTGGCGGCCAATCCGGGTGGGATCGAACTTGTCACCGCCAAGGACATGGGCGGCGCGCGTGACACCGTGGTGAGTGCTGTTCAAACCGCCCTCGGTGGCACCCCGGATCTGCGCATCGTCATCGATCCCGACCTGATTGCGGGTCTGGAGCTGCGCAGTCCGCACCTGACTCTGCGCAATAGCTGGCAAGCGGACCTGATGCAGGTTCAGAAAGCGGTGACAGATGCCGCATGACACCTCCCGCTGGGTCACTCGGGCAAACGACGCGCTAAAGACCGCCCCCCTTGGTCCCCGCACCGAGCACAGAGGCCGGGTCGAAGAAATCGCCGACGGTGTTGCGATGATCTCGGGCCTGCGCGACGTGCGCCTTGATGAAGTTCTGCGCTTTGCGGGCGGTCAGGTGGGCTTTGCACGTGTGCTGGACCCCGATCTGATCGGCTGCGTGTTGCTGGACGCCGCCACAGATGTGGAGGCGGGCGATGCGGTCTTTGGCACTGGCGAGGTCGTCAATGTGCCGGTCGGCGAGGCGTTGTTGGGGCGGGTTGTTGACCCACTTGGCCGCCCGCTCGACGCAAAGGGCGTGATCGAGGCGCAGGCGCATCTGCCGATAGAGCGGCCCGCGCCGTCCATCATCGAACGCGATCTGGTGACGGAGCCTGTGCAAACGGGGGTGGTTGTTGTGGATACGCTCTTTGCGCTTGGCCGTGGCCAGCGCGAACTAATTGTTGGCGACCATTCGACCGGCAAGACGACCCTCGCAATAGATGCGATAATCGCCCAAGCCCATAGCGACATGATCTGCGTCTATGTGGTTGTGGGCCAAAAGACATCCAGCGTGCGCCGCGCCATTGACGCGCTTGAGGCTCAGGGAAATTTCGCGCGCTGCATTGTGATTGTCGCAGGCTCGGCCGAAGCACCCGGGCTGCAATGGATCGCACCTTATGCGGGCATGACGATGGCTGAATATTTCCGCGACAAGGGCCAGCACGCTCTGATCGTCATCGACGATCTGTCCAAACACGCCGCCACGCACCGTGAAATTGCCCTGCTTACCCGTCAATCGCCGGGGCGCGAGGCTTATCCGGGTGACGTGTTCTACATTCATGCGCGCCTGCTGGAACGCGCCGCCAAGCTGTCGAAGGCGCGCGGCGGCGGCTCGCTGACGGCGCTGCCTATTGCCGAGACGGATTCTGGAAACCTTTCGGCCTATATTCCGACCAACCTGATCTCGATCACCGATGGGCAGATTGTGCTGGATGCTGCCCTGTTCCACCAAGGTCAAAAGCCTGCCGTAGATGTGGGCCTGTCGGTCAGTCGCGTCGGCGGCAAGACGCAGGCCCCGGTGCTGCGCAAGGCGGCGGGCACGCTGCGTCTGGACTACGCGCAGTTTCTTGAATTGGAGGTATTTACCCGTTTCGGCGGCATGCCCGATGGCCGCGTGCGCGAACAACTGAAACGCGGCGCGCGGATCAGGGAGGCGCTGCGTCAGTCGCAACATATGCCGTTTCGGCTCGTCGATGAGGTGGCCCTGATGTTGGCGGTGCAGGCCGGGATACTGGATGGCTTGCCGCTGGAGGCAGTGGCTGAGTTCCGCAAAGGCCTGCCCAACGCCTTGGACCGCGACGCGTCTGAAGCCCTGAGCGGCCTTTCCGAGACAGGCAAGATTGATCCGAAAGCGCGCGAGAGCTTGATGAAAATGCTGACCCAGCTTGCCGCGTCCCTTGCGCGCGACATGACCGAGGCGACGGAACGCACCACAGACCCGCCCACCCCATGACGGAACGGCTGGCCGATATCAGCGCGCGGATCGACGGCATTCAGCAATTGGGTGCGGTGGTGAATGCTATGAAGGGCATTGCCGCTGCCCGTGCGCATGTTGCCCGCACTCAAGTCATCGCAGTCGACAGCTATGCGGCGAGCATTGCGGCGGCCATGGCGCGGATCATCAATCCAGACGGGGCGGTGCCCGCACCAAAGCCCAAGCGTGGTGGAGGCAAGCCGGGTTTGCTCGTTTTTTGCGCAGAGCAGGGGTTTGCAGGCGCATTCAGCGAACGGGTGCTCGATCATGTCGGCCCTGAAATCGACCAAGCAAGCTTGTTCCTGATCGGCACGCGTGGATTGTCCATCGCGGCTGCACGCGGGCTTAGACCGCATTGGAACGCGCGCTTGCCCTCCCATACACCCGCGATCCCGAAGCTAGCCGACCGGATCACTGCGGCGATTTATGAGGCAGTCGCCACAGGAAGCATCGACGCTTTGGACGTGGTTTTTACTGGCTGGACATCCGGGCGTCCTACCCTTGTCAGGCAGCGCCTATTCCCAATTGATCTGGCCGATCTTCCGGGCACGACGGCTGAGCGCCCCCTGACGCAAATACCTGACGACACCCTTATCGCATCGCTGGGGCAAGACTACTTCAACGCGCAGGTCTGCAAGGCTGCACTCCATGCCTTTGCCGCCGAAAACGAGGCGCGGATGGAGGCCATGACATCGGCGGGCACTCAGATCGCGCGCGAGTTAGACACGTTTCAGGCGACACTGCGCCGCGTTCGGCAAGAAGCCATCACAGCCGAGATCATCGAGCTTGGGACAGGTGTGGCCGCCAAGAACGCCGCAAAATGATCCGGGCGGGTGCTGAGGTCGACGCAAAGCAAGGCGGGATTTAATTCCCCTGATCGTGCGAAACACTTACGCAGATCAATGCCGCAGTGCGGCGCGGCGGGTATGATCCCCGAAAAGGACGCGCTTTTTGCGCCTTCAGCCGAAGGACACGCCATGCCCAACCAATCGCAACTGACCAAATCCCATTCGGAAAATCAGATCGCTGCGGACCCCGACACGCCCCGGTCAGAGCACTCCTATGAGGCGCTTGACCGCATGGCCCATGCAAATCTTGCTAGGGCGACCTCGGGACTGTCGCCGTCCGTGCTTGGTGAGGCCTGGATGGACTGGGCGAGCCATCTGGCCGTGTCGCCGGGCAAGCAGTTGCATCTAATGGATCAAGCCATGGGCAATCTGCAGGCGCTGTGGTCCATGGCACCTTCCGAAGACGCGCCTGAAGCCTCCCCAGACAGGCGGTTCGCTGGCGAGGGCTGGCAGAAATACCCGTTCAACGTCTGGTCGCAGGCCCATATGCGCAATTGGGAATGGTGGCAGGACGCGATGACAGGTGTTCATGGCGTGACGCCCGGGCATGAAAACCTACTGGCTTTCGTGGCGGGCATGATTTCTGATAGGACAGCCCCTTCGAATTTTGCTTTGACCAATCCTGACGTGATCGCTGCAACCAAGGCTGAGCAGGGCCAGAACTTGGTGCGCGGCGCGAAGAATTTGTCCGAGGACATGTTGCGCAAGTTCGGGGCGGCAATAGACGGGCCGCAGCTCTTCGAAGTCGGGCGCAATCTGGCCATGACACCGGGCAAAGTCGTGTTCCGCAATGACCTGATCGAACTGATCCAGTATACGCCGACAACCGATACCGTGCGGCCTGAGCCGATTCTGATCGTGCCTGCATGGATCATGAAATACTACATTCTCGACCTGTCTGCGCAGAATTCTCTGGTCCGCTTTCTGGTGGCGCAGGGATTTACCGTGTTCATGGTGTCGTGGAAGAACCCCGATGCCGACGACCGCGATCTGGGCATGGAGGATTACCGCCAGCTTGGTGTGATGGCGGCGATGGATGCGGCGCTGGCGATTACCGGCGCGCCAAAACTGCACGCTGTCGGCTATTGCCTTGGGGGAACGCTGCTGTCGATTGCGGCGGCTGCCATGGGACGCGACAAGGATGACCGTCTTGCCTCTGTCAGTCTGCTCGCCGCACAGGTCGATTTCACCGAAGCGGGCCCCTTGCGATTGTTTATCAATGACAGCGAGGTGACGCTGATCGAGGACATGATGGCCGATAACGGCTATCTGTCGTCTGATCAGATGGCCGGGGCATTTGCCCTGCTGCGCGCGCGTGATCTGATCTGGGCACCTGCGATACGCGACTACCTGCTGGGCAAGCGCGGCGATGCCTTCGATCTCATGGCGTGGAATGCCGATGCCACGCGCATGCCAGCCCGGATGCATTCGGAGTATCTGCGCAAGTTGTTTCTGAACAACGATCTGGCCGAGGGGCGCTACCACGTCGATGACAAGGCCATTGCCATCGCCGATATGCGCGCGCCTATTTTTGCGGTCGGGACGCAAGACGATCATGTGGCACCTTGGCAGTCGGTCTATAAGCTGCATCTGGTTGCCGATACTGACATTACCTTCGTGCTGACCAGCGGCGGGCATAACGCAGGCATCGTGTCGGAGCCCGGCCATGCCCATCGCCACTACCGCATTGCGGATACGGAATCGGACGCTTCATATCGCGATCCGGCTGAGTGGCTTGCGGACAACGCTTGCCAAGACGGCTCGTGGTGGACCGACTTTGCCAGTTGGCTGGCCGCGCGATCAAGTGCGCCTGCGAAACCGCCGCGCATGGGCAAAGCGTCAGGCAAATACGCGGTGCTATGCGATGCGCCCGGCACCTATGTGATGCAGCGCTGAGGGGCATAATCATTGTGTCGAACGCGGGCGCTTGCGGCTTCAGTATGTCCTGATCTGTATCAGCCCCGCATCCCGGCTTGCCGCCTATCATAGATCAGACCGTAGATCGCCCACCCCCTCAGCGCCCGGCAAGGAGACAGTATCCCGACATGGCACTCACCCAGATACAACTTGGCCGCGACCCGGCATTTGAGAGTTTTCTCGCCGCAGAGGTTGGTGAGGATCCCAAAGGCATGAGTGTCACTGTCCTGTCGATGCTGGCCCGGCTTGATGTCGATCCGTGGGAGGAAGCGTCCGATTTGGCCAAGATGCAGGTCGCCCCCGCGCAGCAGAGGTTGGAAGCGTTGATCGCAAGGTTCAAGGATGTGCCGACTGAGGTTCTGGATCGAGATAAGATCGCCAAGAAGCTTTTGACCTTCCTGCCGGATCATCCAAAGACTGCGGGACCGGCGGGGGGCGCTGCGACGATTGCGATTGTTCTCCCGCGTTTTGGCGCGCCGATCTATTGGATCATGGCGGCGTGCGTGCTTCTGGGCTGGTTCGCCATGTTGGCACAGGGCAACTGATGTGCGAGCGTATCCCAAACGTCCGCATCTATTTGAGAGGCCAATGACATGACCGACCAAGCAACGCTTTGGGATATGGAAGAGCGCTTCTGGACCCAAGGTGCTGATAGCGCTCGTAAAATGACTGCAAGCAATGCGGTTTTTGTCTTTCCCTATCCTGCCGGAATCCTAAGCGGTGATACGCTGTGGCAGCAGACCGAGGTTGCCCAAAGGTGGCGCTCGGTTATTATGAGCGAGCGCCATATCTCAATCAAAGATGGAATTGCGGCTCTGGCATACCACGTGTCCGCAGAACGCAGCGACGCGCCGATCTATGAGGCGCTGTGCACCTCAACCTATATAAGGGACGACGACGCTTGGATGCGCTTGGCCCACCAGCAGACGTCGGTGGGGTGATTGCGGGAACAGGGGCTTGACTAGGGGGCTGGGAGGACCTTCTGCGAGGCCGGGCCAAGTCCTAAGCGACCGTTGCCCCGCGAAGTTTGTGAGCAGTGAGCATGTGACCGCGATGTGGTTTCTGGTGAGCGATCCCGGGCGTGGAAGTTGCGCAGTCCGATCACTGCCCGCGCATTTGGGCATGAGGTTGGTGTCTGATCGCAAGATGTGATGGGCATGTCTGGGATATCGTAGATCTCGGCACCGCGCACTGGGTGGGGGCATTAAGGCGCGGCACCAAGATCTGGGTTTTCACCCTCGATGCAGCTTAAATGCCTGAGAAAAGCGTCCGCGCTGAGATCATGCAGCGGCATTTCGGGGGCCATTGGGGGGCGGAAATTGGGCAAAGCGCAATGGATGCTTGATTTGCGGGCCACCTCGCGCCACCTTTTTGGGTATGACAGTCCAAACGCCCGTTCCCTTCCCCAACGTCGCCGCGCCGGAAACGGTGCATTTTCATCGCACCGAGCTTTCGGTTATTCTACCGCTTTATGGACGCATGGTCGCTGCAGGCGAGTGGCGCGATTACGGCATGTCCAGCTTTCGGGAGGCCGCGATTTTTTCGGTGTTTCGGCGCACGGCGGAACATCCGATCTACCGCATTGAAAAGCGGCCCAAGCTGGCCCAGCGGCAAGGCCAATATTGCGTGCTGGCCATGGACGGACAGATCCTCAAGCGCGGCAACGATCTGAAAACGGTGCTGCGTGTGTTGGAGCGCAAGTTGATCCGGTCGGTCGACTAGGCCAGTCTCTTGAAGGCTGTCACAGCACCGAATTCCTTGGCTGCGATGCGCGCGATTGCCGTCGCCAAAGGCTCGGACGCGGTCGCCATGTGGTGGGCGTTGGCGTGCAGTAGCGTCTCTGCATCGCGCATCATCCCAACATGACCTTTCCAGAACACCAGATCGCCCCTTTGCGGCGCCGCGCCCTCCGGTAATCGCGTGCCAAACTCGGCTTCCTGCATGTCGCTATCGCGGGGACACCTAAGGCCGCAGACCAAATGCGCGGTCTGCACGAGGCCCGAACAATCAATGCCCCAACCGCTGTTGCCGCCCCAAAGATACGGTGTGCCGAGGAAAGACTCGGCGATGGCAACCGGGTCTGTCGCGGGCGCATTCAGCGCGGATAGGTGCTGCAAAGGTAACCAGCCGTCATCGGTATTGGCGAATGCGCCGCTCATGTCTTGCACCTGAACACGGCTACCGCAGGAAAGACTGTAACGCGGCGCGGCTTTGAAATCCGGTTCGGGATAAAGATGTGTGCTGCGGGAGGTGACTTGGTGGGTTGCCTTGATCGGCTGGGCGAGGGCGCTTGAAGGTGTGTAGCCGCAATAGCCGTCGATGCCCGATTGCACGAAGCTCGTCTTAGGTCCGCGCACGATGATGGTCAGAGGCTCGCCATAGATCAGGTCTTTGTCGAGGTTACCCATCGGGGTCCGCCATAGCGGTGCAACGGGAACGCCGACCGACGCGTCCTCACCATCGGTGAATTGCTCGGCGGCAACCTGATCGCGCAGGCTGCTCAGCGCGGTTGTCCCATCGAAGGGCAGACGCCTGCGGTCGGCGCTCAAAGGTCTAGCATCTTTGGTAACGCCTCAAGCAGCGCCCGCGCGCCTTGTCCGACACCGCCTTTGGGACGCGCAGGCGCTGGTGTTGGCTGCCATCCGTAAATGTCGAAATGCATGTAGCGCGCTGCATTCGTGAACCGCCGTAGGAACAGGGCCGCCGTGATCGACCCGGCAAATCCGCCCGAGGGCGCGTTGTCGAGGTCTGCGATGCCGGGCTCGATCATCGTCTCGTAGGCAGGGTGGAACGGCATCCGCCAGACCGGGTCGCGGACGGTCTCTGCGGCCTCGGCCAAGGCTTGCGCGTCGGTGTCAGTGTCCGTGTAGAACGGCGCAAGGTCCGGGCCAACGGCGACACGCGCGGCCCCGGTCAAGGTGGCCATTGAGATCAGCAGATCGGTCGGTTCCTCAGTTGCCAGCGCAAGTGTGTCGGCCAGCACCAAGCGCCCTTCGGCGTCGGTATTGTTGATCTCAACGGTCATGCCGTTGCGCGCGGTCAGGATGTCGCTGGGGCGGAAGGCGTTGCCCGCGACGCTGTTTTCAACGGCAGGGATCAGAACGCGCAGGCGCAGGGGCAGGCGCAAGGCGAGGATCATCTGCGCCAGGCCGAGAACTGTTGCGGCCCCGCCCATGTCCTTTTTCATCAAACCCATCGATGCGCCGGGCTTGAGGTTCAAGCCGCCCGTATCAAAAGCAACGCCCTTACCGACGAGCGTGAGCCTAGGTCCGCTATCGCCATGGCGCAGATCAATCAGGCGCGGAGCGCGATCGGCAGCCCGTCCGACGGTGTGGATCAGGGGCAAGTTCGCAGCCAGCAGATCATCGCCGCATGTCACGGTGATCTTAGCGCCGAACCGCTTGGCCAGAGTGCACGCAGCCGCCTCGATCCCATCGGGGCCGAGTTGGTTGGCAGGCGTGTTGATCAGGTCGCGGGTTAGGGCTTCGCCTTGGGCAATCGCCTCGATCCGCGCGGCATCGATGCCATCTGGCGCAACAAGGCGCGCCACTTCAGGCGCAGGCCTTGACGCTTGGCTGAAGTGATATCCGCTTAGCAACCACCCAAGGGCAGCCTCGTCCAGATCATCGCTGCCGATTGCTCCGTCCAGCCGGTAGGTGCCGCTTGGCAAAGTGCTGGCGACGCGCGCCAAATCAAACCGCGTGCGGCGCGGGGCGGGGGTGGCCGCGCCTGCAAGCACCGCTGCGATCTGTCCGTCGGGCGCAGGCACCATAACATGAGTGCCCGGTGCAGCTTTGAACCCTTGGGCGGTAACCCACGCGCCTTGGACCCCTGAAAGCGTCTCAAGATACGCGACCAGCGCGTCGGGCGTCAGCACCCTGACAGGGATTGCGCCCTCGGTGCTTCGGGCAAATGTGAAGCGTTCTGACATGTCTCGGTATCCTGCGGTTCGTGCGCTTTGACACTAGCCGCAGGTCCACCAAGTGCAAGTCAGGCTGCACGCGCGGTTATGTCCAATGCTCCGCAATATCCCAGCTTTGCCGCATCGCGCGCGCAGCCAGCCGCACCAGACGGTGAAGCACAGCCGACCGCGCATTTGTGTCGCCTTTTGCGTGACAGGCCCGAATGTCCCGAACGACACGTCTGCAAATCGGCAAGCCGACATGGCGCGCAGAGGCGTCAATCCTATCGCAAAGCAGCTTGGTGCGCTGGCCCCGCGCCTTGCCCGTCATATGCAGGTCATGCACCAACTCGGCCGTGAGCGTCGCGATTTCGCGCAGCGCGCCATCGACCAGCTTTTGCGTGCCGTCCTCGCCATGGGCGACGACAAGTTCGACCAGACGATCTTGGTCAAATTCCAAAACCTCGTCAAAGTGAAGCGTCACAATTTCTTGCGCGTCTCGCCGATCAGTCTTTAGCGGCCCCCCGGACCGCGTCCTAGAAGTTCCATTTTCATAGCGCAGCATCACACCCTCCGTGCCCACCTGTTTCGTTCCCTCATGTCGAACTTGATCCAACAGGATGAAGAAAGCGTTTTCATAGGAAGGCGAATATCGCTCGCATTTTCAGAGAAAACGCGCTTTACGCAGAGGGGGACGGACGAGAGAACGACAATGGAAAAGGCCAAACCGCTGCCGCAATACATGGCGCAGCGCTACCACGGGTGGCGCGCGACGACCTATGATGAGAACAAGTTTTGGTATCATCGGCTGGAAGAGGAAGGCCAACGCCCGCGCGCAATGGTGATTTCGTGTTGTGACAGCCGCGTGAACGCCAGTGCTATTTTCGGTGCCGATGCTGGCGAGTTGTTTATTCACCGCAACATCGCAAATCTTGTGCCGCCGTTTAATCCTGACGGCGACCATCACGGCACCTCTGCGGCGGTGGAATATGCTGTCACGCAGCTAAAGGTCGCGCACTTGCTGGTCATCGGCCATTCCAGCTGCGGCGGCGTGCGCGGATGCATGGATATGTGCGAAGGCCATGCGCCCGAGCTGGAGAAAAAGACCAGCTTTCTTGGGCGTTGGTTGGATATTCTGGCCCCCGGTTATAGCCATGTAAAGGGCATCAATGACCCAGATGAGCGCGCCCGTGCGCTGGAAAAGCAGGGGATTATCATCGCGCTCGAGAATTTAATGACCTTTCCGTATGTCAAAGCCGCCGTCGATGAGGGCCGCCTGAGTGTCCACGGTGTCTGGGCAGAGATCGGCAATGGGCGCCTGCACAGCTATGTTCCCGCCGAGAATAGCTTTGTCGCGGTTTAGTTGACGCTTTGCGGCAGGCCCGTTACCCCGGCGTAAACGCGAAACGGGGACTTTCATGGACGGAATTTTAACCCTCGCGGCGGACAATCTCTTGTCGCCGATTATTTTGTGCTTTGCCTTGGGACTGGCAGCGGCGTTCGCGCGCTCGGACCTGACGGTGCCTGAGGCAGTGGCAAAGGGCATGTCGATCTACCTGCTGTTTGCCATTGGCTTCAAAGGCGGCGCTGCGGTCGCGGATCACGGTATCGATGCGACGTTGCTGTTGTCGCTGCTGGCAGGCGGCGTGCTGTCGTTCTTCTTACCGTTCATCGCGTTCGGGCTGCTCAAGACCATGACCAAACTCAGCGTCACCGATGCAGCCGCAGTCGCAGGGCATTACGGGTCGATCTCGATTGTGACCTTCGTGGCGGCAAGCTCGGTCCTGCAAGGCCAAGGCATTCCGGGCGAGGGGTATATGGTGGCGGTCGCGGCAGTGATGGAAGCGCCCGCGATCCTATCCGCGCTCTATCTCGTGACCAAAGGCGGCGGGAAGACCGATGTGGAAGACGGTCTTGTGCGAGAGATCTTGCTAAACGGCTCCATCGTTCTTCTGGTAGGGTCGTTTTTTATCGGCCTGATCACCGGCAAGGAGGGTCTCGCGTTGATCGCGCCTTTCATCGTGTCGCCCTTCCAAGGTGTGCTCTGCCTGTTCCTGCTGGACATGGGCCTCGTGGCAGGGCGCGGCTTGCGCGAGGCGCGCGGTGTGCTGACCAAGGGTGTGTTTGCGTTCGGCGTGCTAATGCCACTGATCGGCAGCCTCTTTGGCTTGGGCACGGGCCTGCTGCTGGGCTTGTCCACCGGGGGCGTTGCCCTGTTCATGGTGCTCAGTGCGTCTGCCAGCTACATCGCTGTGCCAGCGGCGATGCGGGTGGCGCTGCCGGAAGCGAACCCATCGGTTTATCTGACCTTATCGCTGGGCGTTACGTTTCCGTTCAATCTGACGCTGGGCATTCCAATTTACGTGGCCTTGGCCACAACTTTCGCGGGGGGATAGACGATGGAGCGTCATGACGCAAAACGGGTCGAGATCATCATCGAAGAGCCTATGGTCCGGCGGCTGAAAAGCGCGCTGGTGGACGCAGGTGTGACCGGGTTCACGGTATTGCCGGTGCATGGCGGATCGGGGCGGTCCGGCAATTGGACGCGCGAAGGCCAGATCACTGGCGGTATGGTTGCGGTGGTCTGCATTATCCGCGAAGAGCGCCTTGATGCCATGCTCGAAGCCGCCTTCGCGGTGGTCGAACGTCACATCGGTGTAGTCAGCGTCACCGATTGTCAGGTGTTGCGCGCGGAACGTTTTTAGGCGTTTGCCTGTTTTTTGTGCTATGATTGGTGCGGGAAACAGGGAGAGAGCCGATGAAATTTCTAAAGCGACTGATCAGCGTGATCGTAATTTTGGGGGCTGCCTTGATCGGTGGGGCCTATTTGTTGCCCCAAGAAGTGACGGTCTCACGCAGTGTGATGATCGAGGCCGCGCCGGATGCGATCTTCCCCCACGTGAATTCGATGCAGGGCACCGAAGGTTGGTCACCGTGGCTGTCGCGCGACCCTGCGGTGCAGCTGGCCTATAGCGGGCCGGAAATGGGTGTGGGTAATACACTCGAATGGACATCGGACGAGCCGACCGTCGGCAATGGCCGCCAAGAGATTGTGGTCAGCGTCGAGAACGAGCTGGTTGAGACAGCACTTGATTTTGGCGATATGGGCACGGCGCAGGCGGCGTTTATTCTGAAGGCCAGCGGAGCGTCGACCGAAGTGACCTGGACGCTTGTCAGCGATATGGGCACCAATCCGGTGGGCCGTTACATGGGCCTGATGATGGATCGCTGGGTCGGGACCGATTATGAGGCGGGGTTGGTTAACCTCAAAGCGCTCGTCGAAAGCGGCGCTTAACGCCTGATTAACCACTCCCGCGCATGATGTGGGAATGATGACACATGAAACGATTCTGAAGCTGCCCGACCCGCTTCTGCGGGAGGCGTGCAATTTGGCCCGCGCGCGCGAATTGACCGTGGGCCAGATTGTGCGCGATGCCCTGTCAGCCGAACTGCGCCGTGCGCGCCGCAAGGCTGGCAAACGGTTGAAAGCGCTGGAAGTAGAAGTCGCCCCGGTGCGCGCGGAACTTGCTCATGATCTGGCGGAGGCGCAAGATTGGTCCGACCTGCAAGCGCGATTGGCCAATAAGGGCTACGTGCTGCGGCATGTCGGTGGCGGTTTATCGCTTTACCGACTGGTCGGAGACGCTCGGATTTGCACCGCGTCCGATCTGGGTCCGGGCTATGGCAAGTTAATGGAAAAGTTTGGCGGTCCCTTGCCGGGGTCCACGCCTGCGCGCCAGTCGGATTTGCCGTTGGAAGAAGCGGTCATCGATTTCTAGCGAATGAGGGCTGGCGCGACTTAGGCCGCGCCAACCGCAATCAGATGTCTAGCCCTTCTTCAGGCAGCGCACGCCAAGCGTTTCGGCGATTTGGACCGCGTTCAGCGCGGCGCCTTTACGCAGGTTGTCGGAAACGCACCAAAGGTTCAGCCCATTGTCGATGGTCGAATCTTGACGGATCCGACTGATAAAGGTTGCGTAATCGCCAACGCATTCGACGGGGGTCATATATCCACCGTCTTCGCGCTTATCGATGACCATGATGCCGGGCGCTTCCCGCAAAATATCACGGGCCTCGTCCTCGTCCAAGAATTCTTCAAACTCGATATTGATCGATTCCGAGTGGCCCACGAACACAGGCACACGCACGCAGGTCGCCGTCACCTTGATCGTCTTGTCCAAGATTTTCTTGGTCTCGGCCACCATCTTCCATTCTTCCTTGGTCTCGCCACTATCGAGGAAAACGTCGATATGCGGGATCACATTGAAGGCGATCTGCTTGGTGAACTTGGTTGGCGGCTTGTCATCGGTCGGGTTGTAGATCGACTTGGTCTGATCCCACAGCTCGTCGATGCCTTCTTTACCGGCACCGGACACCGACTGGTAGGTCGACACGACAACACGCTTGATCCGCGCGCGGTCATGCAGCGGCTTGAGCGCCACAACCATCTGCGCGGTCGAGCAGTTCGGGTTGGCGATGATGTTTTTCTTCGCATACCCTTCGACCGCCTCGGGATTCACCTCGGGCACGACCAGCGGCACGTCCGGGTCGTAGCGATAGAGCGACGAGTTATCGATCACGACGCAGCCTGATTTCGCGGCGCGCGGCGCGTGGATCTTCGTGGGGCCAGAGCCGACTGCGAACAGGGCAATGTCCCATCCGGTGAAATCGAAAGTCTCAAGGTCTTTGGTCTTCAGGGTTTTGGCGCCAAAGCTGACCTCGGTGCCGAGTGATTTACGCGATGCAACCACCGCCAATTCATCGACCGGGAACTGGCGCTCGTCCAGAATGTTCAGCATTTCGCGGCCCACGTTGCCCGTGGCGCCGACGACGACGACCCTATAGCCCATTTGGACCTCTCCTTTATACGTGTCGGGTATGACGCGCCCCCGATAGCGGATCGTCGTGACCTGCGAAAGAGGGGCGTTGCCGCATGTGCAAAAAGCGCGTGCCTAAAAATTAGGCGCTATGTGCAAATGCGATGCAACATTTCTGGTGATTGAAAGGTTAACGCCTCCACCTGCTTGCGCACACCGCAATAGGCGGTAGCCTAAAGCCATGTCAGACCGCGTATTTTTTGATGAGATGATGGGCACAGCGGACCAAGTTCGCGCGCCTTATACCGATTACAATAGTTGGTTCGGTGCCGAAGATCCCAAGCGTTTGCGCCGGAAAGCCGCCGAGGCCGAGACGCTGTTTCGCCTGACCGGCATCACCTTCAACGTCTATGCCGAGGCTGAAGCGCAGGAACGCTTGATCCCTTTCGATATCGTCCCGCGTGTGTTGTCGGGCCGCGAATGGGCCAAGCTGAGCGCAGGGATTGAGCAACGCGTGCGCGCAGTCAACGCCTTCCTCTATGACATCTACCACCGCCAAGAGATCCTGCGCGCAGGCCGCATCCCGGTCGAGATGATCGCCAACAATCCGGCCTTCTTGCCTGAGATGATCGGCGTCACCCCGCCCGGACAGGTCTATACTCATATCGTTGGTACGGACCTCGTGCGGACCGGACCCGACGAATTCTATGTGCTGGAAGACAATGCCCGCACCCCGTCTGGCGTGTCGTATATGCTCGAGAACCGCGAGACGATGCTGCACATGTTCCCGGAGTTGTTCATCAAGAACCGCGTGCGCCCGGTCAGCAATTATCCGCGTCTGCTGCGCCGCTCGTTATCGGCCAGCGCGCCGAGTTGTGCGGGCGAAAAGCCCGTGGTGGCGATCTTGACGCCGGGCATCCACAATTCGGCCTATTACGAGCATTCGTTCCTTGCCGATCAGATGGGCATAGAGCTTGTCGAAGGCCACGATCTGAAAGTCGTCGATGGCCGGATCGCCATGCGCACCACTGAGGGCTACACTGCGATTGATGTGCTGTATCGTCGGGTTGATGATGACTACCTCGATCCGCTGACCTTCCGGTCCGACAGCTTGCTGGGCGTTCCGGGGATCTTCGATGTCTATCGCGCGGGTGGGATCACGATTGCCAACGCGCCGGGCACGGGCATTGCCGATGATAAGGCGATCTACAGCTACATGCCCGATATCGTCGAGTTCTACACGGGCGAGAAGGCGATCTTGAAGAACGTGCCGACCTATCGGTGCTCAGAAGCGGATTCGCTGGCTTACGTGCTCGATAACCTTGCCGAATTGGTGGTGAAGGAAGTCCATGGCTCGGGCGGTTACGGCATGCTGGTCGGGCCTGCTGCCAGTCGCAAAGAGATCGCCGCCTTCCGCGACAAGCTGACTGCGCGGCCCGACAATTATATCGCCCAACCAACGCTGTCGCTGTCGACCGTGCCGATCTTCACCAAAGCGGGCCTTGCGCCGCGCCACGTTGATTTGCGGCCCTTTGCGCTGGTGTCACCGAACCAGATCGACATCACGCCGGGCGGGCTGACGCGGGTGGCGTTGAAGAAGGGATCGCTGGTGGTGAATTCCAGCCAGGGCGGAGGCACCAAGGACACTTGGGTGCTGGAGGACTAGGCGATGCTGGGCAAAACTGCAGGCGGCCTCTATTGGCTCTTTCGATATATGGAGCGGTCCGAGAACCTTGCGCGCCTGATCAGTGCGGGGCAGCGGATTGCATTGACGCGCTCCAGCAACGCCCCGGATGAGTGGGATTCCATCGTCGCCACAGCCGGCGTGCGTGATGCTTACCTCAGGAAATACGACACGTTTGAAGGCGACCTCGTGATCGACTTCATCCTGCGCGACCCGGACAACCCCTCGTCGGTCTTGTCGGTTATTGAAGGCGCGCGCAACAACGCCCGCACCGTGCGCACGGCCCTGACCCGCGAGGTGTGGGAGGCGGTAAACGAATGCTGGATGGTGCTATGCGACGCGCTTGCGCGCAAAGTGCCCGACCGGGATTTGCCGTTCGTGTTGTCCACGATCCGCCAGCGCAGTGCTTTTGTGCGCGGGGCGATGCACGGGACGATGGTGCGCAATGACAGCTATGATTTCGCGCGCATCGGCACGTTTATCGAACGCGCAGACAGCACGGCGCGGATTTTGGATGTGAAATACTATGTGCTGCTGCCCTCGGCGCATCATGTCGGCACCTCGATTGATAATGTGCAGTGGGAAACGATCCTGCGGTCGGTCAGTGCGGATGGCTCGTTTCGCTATCTGCATGGGTCCGAGACCAAGCCGTTGCAAATCGCCGAGTTCCTGACGATGGACCGTCGCCTGCCGCGCAGCCTCGCGTTTTGTTACGCCAAGATCTGTGCCAATCTGGGCTATCTGGAGACGGATTATAAGCTGCGCTTACCCTGCCATGACACGGCCGACGAGATCTATCACCGGTTCCGTGAAGGCAGCATCGACGCGATCTTCGAGAAGGGGCTGCACGAGTTCTTGCAGACCTTCATCCATGACAACAACGCCCTCGGTCAGCAGATCGAGGCCGATTACAGGTTCACGGGGTAGCGGAAGATGCGGATGAAAATCACCCATGTCACGTCCTACCGCTACGACACGCCTGTGCCTTACGCGCTGCAACAGCTGCGGGTGACGCCGAAAACGCGGCCCGGCCAAATGGTGCATCACTGGACCACAACTGTTGAAGGCGGCCACTGCGAGGTGGAGTTTGAGGACGAGCATTACAATTCCGTCCAGCTGATCTCGTTCGACGAGGATGTGCAGGATGTTACGATCACCTGCTCTGGTGAGGTGGAGGTAGAAGACCTTAATGGCGTATTCGGCGAACATTCGGGGTTTATGCCGCTGTGGATGTTCAAACGCTCGACGCCGCTGACCAAAGCTGGACCGCTGGTGCGTAAGCTTGCGCGCGATATGGCAAATGGCGAATCTGATCTGGCGCTGATGCATACCTTGTCCGAGACCATTCTTGAGAAGGTGCCGTATCAGCCTGGGCGCACCTTGGTCACGACACCCGCCGAAGATGTGCTGGCCTCTGAATATGGGGTTTGCCAAGACCACGCCCATGTCTTCATATCTGCGGCCCGTCAGATGGGTTTCCCGGCGCGCTATGTCTCGGGCTATCTGATGATGGCGGATCGGATCGACCAAGACGCGACCCACGCATGGGCCGAGGTTTATATCGAATCGCTCGGATGGGTCGGGTTTGACGTGTCCAATTCGGTCTGCCCCGACGCCCGCTACGTGCGTGTTGCAACAGGGCTGGACTATGGCGACGCAGCGCCTGTATCTGGCATGCGGTTCGGTGAAGGTGCCGAGCGGCTTGAAGTGCAGTTGCAGGTGCAACAGCAATAAGCAGACAAACTGGGGCTTAGGGAAATGACCTATTGCGTGGGGCTGCGATTGAATCGCGGGCTGGTGTTTATGTCGGATACGCGGACGAACGCGGGGATCGACAACATCTCGACCTTCGGCAAGATGAAGACGTGGGAAAGCCCCGGCGAACGGGTCGTGACGATCCTGTCGGCGGGCAATCTGGCCACGACGCAATCGGTGGTCTCGCTGCTGGACGAGCGGATGAAAGCGCCTGAGGATCGGTCGTCCTCGATCTATGAGGCCCCATCGATGTTTCAGGTCGCGCGCCTTGTGGGCCAGACCTTGCGCGAGGTGATCCAAGCCAACGCAAATACCGGTGCGCGCGCGGACTCCGGGTTCAACGCGACCATCATCGTTGGCGGTCAGATCAAAGGGTCCGAACCGCGCCTGTTCCTCGTCTACCCCGAGGGCAACTTTATCGAGGCCAGCGATGACACGCCGTTTTTCCAGATCGGCGAGACCAAATACGGTCGCCCCATTCTGATCCGCGCCTACGAGCCTGAGATGACGTTCGAGCAGGCGGTCAAGCTGCTGCTTGTTAGCTTCGATTCGACCATCAAGGCAAATTTGTCGGTTGGAATGCCGCTGGATATCTCGACCTATACGAGCGGCAGTTACCGCGCGGGCGCAGGGCAGCGGATCGACAAAGACGACCCCTATTTCCAGACCGTGTCCAATGGTTGGGGTGAGGCCTTGAAGCTTGCCTTCGACAGTCTGCCGGATTTCGAATTCGCCGACTGAGCAGGTCAAGCTAGACCGTTTTTGATTTACACCAGAGGGCGTGCGCACTGCTTGGATCGCAGTTCCGTATATCTGCCGACTTGACCAAGAACGGCCCGCATGGTGAACCCGTCGCTAGGTGGGAGGCGATATTTGTGTTGTGGCGCCTTGGAAGAGAGCTGCGTCGAAAGACGACCTTGGCCGGATTGGCCGGGGGCGTATTGGCGTTTTTCGGCCTCGGTCTGATCTGGATCGGCTGGAGCATGCCATCCATCGACGGACCACGCACGGGCGCGGACGGTCTGCGCCTTTTGGTTGCCCTTAGCGATGTCACCGCCCTTGAGATGTCGCCTTCAAACGGAGCCGAGGGCGCGCGTCTTCACCGCCAAATGCTGGCCGCGCTGCCTGAAGGTTTGCCTTGGGATTGGCAGCTTTTCTGGATGGAAGCGCTGAGCCTCTGCATTCTGGCGCTGGGCTTGCTGAGTTTTTATGCGCTTCTGCCGCGTTTGCACGGGGCGGGCGTCCTGTTGGCCCTGAGCGCGCTGCTTTTGTTGCCCTTCACGGGTCTGAACCTGCTGATGCCCCAAACCGGCGCTGCCATCGGCGCTGGGCTTTTTTTACTCAGCGCCATGCTCGCCCCGCGCCTGCGCATGGCGCGGCTTTATCTGGCCAGCGCGCTTGTTTTGCTGGTGCACCCTGCCGCTTGGAGCTTTGGCATTGTGGCGCTTTTGTTGATCCTGCAACGCTGGGTCGATGGGCGCATTGAGGGGCGCCGCGCCACGGCTGAGATCATTGTGATTGCCGCCGGGACGCTTGGCCTCGCGGCGTTTCTAGAGCGTGCATCGCTAAGTGTCGCGCCGATCTTTCCGCGCCCCGAAGTTGATCTGACGGCTTTAGCCGAAATGACGCGCGGTTTGCCGGGTTGGGCGCTGGGCTTGCAGGTCTGGGATGTCCTTCCGCTCGCGCTGACCCTGCTGGGCTTGATACAAATCTTGCGCCATGGCGAGCGGGTGCTCGGCTTTCGGTCGGTGGTCGTGATGGTGATCCTCGTCATCCCGCTGGTCGCCGCCTTCACCGTCGCCGGACGCCCCGGCCAAGCGGTGTTCGCGCTGCTTCTGACGCTGCCCTTATTGGCAATTCCGGCGCTGGGCGTCGCCGAAAGCGTGCCGCGCGGCGATGCAAGGCGCGGTCGGTTGTTGGCCATGGCGTTCGGGTTCGGGGTGATCATGTTTGGGCAGAGTGCGATCGATATACGGGACAGAAATTGGCCTGATCTTGAGGCTGCTTCCGTGGTGGCAGCACTGGACGAGATCGGAATGGAAACACCAATTGCCCTGACCCGCCCTGAACTGACAGAGCCTGCTGCCCGACTTGCCGGATGGCGCGGTGCGCATGATCCTAACGCGGATGTGACGCTCGTGCCCTATCCGCAAACCTTCCAGACGACGACGGGTCTGTCGCGCCCGCTGTTGCGTGTCTCGCAGCCGGGCTTCGATCTGCGCGATATGGGTGTGCTGCGCGTCACGGTTCCGGCGGGGCCTGAGCGCGTGTGGGTGCGCTGGAATGGTGACGCTGAACTGGTCGCCGCGATTGGACCAAGACCTTGCCAGATCGTGCCTTTGGACGAGCGTTGGCTGGCGGTTGAGTTGGCGGGTTGCAGCGAGGGTCAATCCGCGTTGGTGTTCGATCTGTCCGGCGAAGGAGCGGTGACCGGAGTGTCGCTTAACGAGGTGCCGGAGGGGCTGATCTGGCCTTGGGGTCGTGCCGATATCAGCTACGCCTATGCGTCCGGTGGCGGATGGAGGCGCGTGCCGCTGCGCCTGAACGGTGATTTCGGAGGGGCTACGCTTGGTCTGGCTGAGGGCGAAGATATGCGCGTCCTGTCTGACCGTGCTGGGCTGATCACGGTGCAAAAATAGGGCCCGCGCGATGGTTGCGCAGGCCCTTTTCGTTACGCAGCAATCGATTGGGTCTGCTTGTCGCTCATGACCTCGACCCACTTCCCGCCTGACTGATACCGATGCGCGATCTGGCCTTCGGCGTTCATCGCAAACAGGTGTAGCCAGTCGTTGTCTAGCAGTTCGCGCAAGCCGTCATGCCTCTCGATCACGGCGGACATGGCCTCTAGCGGCGCTTCGATCACGGCATTCAAGCGCATCGGTTCGTGCAAGAATTTCTCGCCATCATGCAGGCTTTGCATTGGTAGACCGGACCGTAGATCGCCGCCATTGCCTTCGAGCACGCCGATGGTGCCTGTCACATTGTGCAGCGTCTTGTTGCGAACGTCTTATTGAGCTCCGTCGACAAGGTCTTCAGAGGTTTCGAATGCCTGAACACGTTTCTAGGGGTTGTTGACGTTCACCTAATGTGAAGGATTGTAGCCGCTATGGAGATGAAGGCTTTGAAGCTTTGGTCTGTTTTGCATGAGCGCATCGCTATGGCTCTGTTTTCCTTCAGTTTGCCGAAGTAATTCTCGATCAGGTGCCGCCATTTGTCGGTTTCCTTGTCGAACTCTGCTGGAGACTTCCGGTTGGATTTCGGGGGTATGACCGGGACGATGCCGCGGTCCTGCAGGTCATTGCGCAGCCAATCCGCGTCAAACGCCCTGTTCGCTAGCAAATGTCCAGCGGACAAACCGCTAATCAATGCACCGGTCTCGCGCAGATCGTGGGCTTGCCCAGCCATCAGGCAGAAATCAACGAGGTTGCCGAGTGCATCCGTCAGGGCCAGTATCTTCGTCGCTATGCCTCCGCGAGAGCGCCCAGTGGCCTGGCAAAGAGTGTCCTATTCCCCGGCAGTCGCTGCTCGCAGCGATGAGAGGGCTTTTGCGCCTTGGCCTGAGCGGTGAACCTTGACGATAGTTCCATCGATCATGGCGTATTCGAGATCGACGTCTGAGGCTGATGCTCTGAACATATGATAGAAAGCATCCGCTTTGACCCACCTGCGGAACCGCCTGAATACGGAGTTCCATTTGCCGAACTCGTCTGGTAGCTCCCGCCATTGCGCCTCCGTGCGCACGATCCAAAGGACGGCCTCCACGAACAGGCGCGGGTCACGCCCGGTTTGTCCCGGGTCGGTGATCTTACCCAGACAATACGGTTCGATGATTGCCCATTGCGCGTTGGTTAGAACTCCTCTGGTCAAGGCTGCTCTCCTGTCGTTTGCAACTTTGAATCAGAGGTAGGGTGATTTGGGAATCCCGAACGCCTACAGCCCCTAGTTGACCCAAGCGATAACATGACGCACTTCAGCCATGAATTTGCGCCCAATAACCTTCGCCGGGAAGGAACAAGAGAGGCGGATTGCTCATTGGAACGCTCCTTGCATGTCCTGCAGTGGGGAATCCAATAGTCCGCCGTGGCCAAGCAGGGGAGCAATCGCGCTATGGCTTGCGACGAAGCGCAAATGCTTTGGGGTTGAGTTTAAACGGAGGCTGTCACAATGTCCTCCAGCAACGTCTGTGGACCGGAGCCGAGTACGCATAATGGCCGTTTTGATAACTGGAGGCGCGGGCTTTATTGGAAGCCACACCTGCGTGAGTTTTCTAGAGGCCGGTGAGGATGTTGTCGTGTTGGACAATTTTGCCAACGCTTCGCTAGTTTCGCTGCGCCGCGTCGCTGATATCACTGGACGGACTGTTCATATTGTGCGTGGCGATATCCGTGATACGGACCTGGTGGCCGACACGCTGAAGACTCATAAATGCACCAGCGTCATTCATTTGGCTGGCTCGAAGGCAGTACAGGAGTCGATCGAACAGCCGATTTTGTACTACGAAAATAATTTTTTTGGAACCTTGAGTGTCGTGAAGGCGATGTGGCGGGCAGAGACTCGGCGCCTAATCTACTCGTCTTCTGCAACCGTCTATGGAACCCCGCAAAGCCTCCCGTTGATCGAAACTCATGGGGTTAACCCAATCAATCCCTATGGCCGCTCTAAGCTGATGGCTGAGACTTTGCTGCATGACCTATGCGCTAGTAATTCCGATCTGTCGGTTGCCGTGTTGCGATACTTCAATCCTGTTGGGGCCCATTCGAGCGGCCTGATTGGCGAGAATCCGCAAGGTTTGCCAAGTAACATAATGCCGTTGCTGTCGCAGGTTGTCGCTGGCACAAGGTCGCATGTTGAGATTTACGGCACCGACTATGACACACCGGACGGGACTGGCGTACGTGATTATATTCACGTGATGGACCTCGCGGAGGCCCATTTCCGGGCGCATGAGGCGCTTAGCGATCCAGGGTGTGTAACGCTTAATCTGGGCACCGGGCGGGGCTATAGCGTCCTAGAAATCCTCAGGACCTACGAGCGGGTCAGTGGTCATGCGATTGCGTTTCAGGCAGCGCCGCGTCGGTCCGGTGATGTGGCGTCATGCTATGCGGATCCTGCGCAGGCTCGCACCTTGATGGGATGGCAGGCCAAGCGCGATCTTGATGAGATGTGCGCGGATGCTTGGGCATGGGTGAAAAACAATCCCGCTGGTTACGTGGAATAGGTCTTTCCAAATTGCATTAATTTGCGATCTTTGCCACATAGAGCAGCACAAGAGGGGAAGATGCACAGCGCTGCTGTCGGCACCCCAAAACGTATCAGAGTTGAACAGGGTGGACGTGAGCGTGCAGGAAATCTCAAGATGTGAAGTGTGCTCGAATACCGTGCTGGAGGCCGTGCTGGATCTTGGCGGGCACCCGATGTGTGACGACCTGATCGAGGTTGGCGATGCGCGCATGTGCAAAGAATATCCCATCGAGATCCTACTTTGCCCGACCTGTCTGACGGCCCACCAGAAGTACCAGATCCCCAAGGCCGAGCTCTTTCCGGCCAGCTATCACTACCGCTCGCGCTTTACGGCGGATGTCTTGTCGGGGATGCAGGAATTGGTGACGTCCTGCGCGACCCAGATCGGGGCATTGGCGGGTAAGACGGTCGTCGACATCGGCTGCAATGACGGAAGCCTCCTTGGGTTTTTCCGCGATCAAGGTGCCAAAACCATCGGGGTCGAGCCGACAGATGCGTATCTCGATGCTCAAGAAAATGGCCACGATGTCTACGGCACCTATTTCGATTCTGCGCTGGCACAGACCATTCGGCAGGCGCATGGCCCCGCTGACATCATCACGTTCACCAATGTATTTGCCCATATCGAGGATCTTTGTGGTCTGCTCGACGCGGTAAAATCATTGATGCACGACGGAACCGTATTGGTCGTCGAAAACCACTATCTGGGCGCTGTTCTTGATCGTAATCAGTTCGACACGTTCTACCATGAGCATCCAAGGACCTACAGCTTCCGCTCGTTCGAGGTCATTGCCGACACCCTTGGCGCGCAGGTGCTCAACGTTGAATTTCCGGCGCGTTACGGCGGCAATATTCGTGTGTTTATCGGGCCTGAAGGCGCATTGGAGGCCCCGGCGGTTGGCGTCGATCTGACTGCGTTGCGGGCACGGGAAGCAGGCTTCGGCGCTGGGCTTGTTGCGATGGCCGAAGGGATCACGCAGTGGAAAGCCAACAAGACGGCGGAGATTGCGGCCCTTGTGGACGTCCATGGGCCGATGAAAGCAAAAGCATTTCCGGGGCGCGCTGCGATCTTGGTCAAGCTGCTCGAACTCGACGCGCGGTCTGTCTCATACGTCTATGAGAAGCCCGGCTCGTTGAAAGTCGGTCATTATGTGCCAGGCACGCGGATCGAGATTCTCTCGGACGATGATCTGTTCACTACGCTGGAGGACGGCGCGCCGATCTTGAATCTTGCTTGGCATATCTCAGGCGAAATCCAAGAATATCTGCGCAAAGCCGGATGCACCGGGTCGATTGTGGACATTCTGCATCCCTCGGATTTCGAGAGCGACCCAGCCAGCTAGGAAGGTCCGAAGGACGTGAGCGATAAGTCGATAGCCTTGCCAATCTGTATTACGGGCGGCGGGCGCTGGGCGCGGATGATCGCGCAAACGCTTGACAGAGCTTTGCCTGATTCAAAGCGCCGATTGATCCTCCAGACGCCCAACTCTCATGAGGCGCTTACTGACTGGGTCGCAGGGCAAAATTTCAGGCGTATGGTTGAAGTCTGTGCTGGTTTTACCAATCGGACGGGGCCCTTGATTGTTGCAAACGCTGCGGCGCACCACTTTGAAGCGGTCCGTGATGCCATCGCGCCGGGACGGGCGGTTCTGGTAGAAAAGCCGATGGTACAGACTTTGGCCGAGTTATCCGCGCTCGAGCAGGAAGCTTGGAGAGCGGGTTGCACACTCATGCCAGCCCACGTGTTCGCATTTGCGTCCTATGTGGCGCGCTTTGCGGCGCTTGTGCCGGCTCGGTTGTCATCGGCGCGGTTCAGGTGGATGGACTGCTTTCCGAAGGATCCGAAAGTTAAGCAGTTTGATCCGGCTCTGCCAGTCTACGCGGATTGGTTGCCGCATGTCACTTCGATACTGACCCAGATAGCGCCCCTAAGGAAGGTCGCGATCCAGGATATCGATTTGCGCAAAGGAGGTGCCTGCATGCGCATAACTGGCCTATGGGGCGATATACCGTTGATAGTTGAGCTAGACAGACGCGCCCCAAGACGCGAGCGCGTTTTGGAGCTGAACTCATACGAGGGTGACTCGCATATTTTGGACTTCTCGCAGGAGCCTGGGCAGATCCGGCAAGGTGGAAAGGTGCAAACTGGAGATCCCAATTGGAACCCGCGCAAAGGCCCGCTCGCTGAGATGCTTATGGCGTTCGTCGCATATGCAGACCATGGCGAGCAGGACGCAAGACTGGACTTTGAGACGGTCCGAGATGTCGTAAGTGTGATCGAGGACTGTGCTCGGCTCTATCAGGGCGCCCGACAACGGTGGTTCGACCAAGCGCTCGTTCGTAATGGCAGGAAAGTGGACCAAGATATGCGTTACGCTTTTTGCGAAATTCTAGGCAAGGTTCAGCTACCCGACGAAACCTGCGACCTCTTCTTAGCAACTTACAATGGTGTCTTTGATCAAAATTGGTTAGACGCAGTACGTATGGATCCATTGCTCTGAAATGTCGGGAGGCCACATGATCGACGGCGTTACAATCACTCCATTGCGCCAAATTATCGACGAACGCGGCAAGGTCATGCATATGCTGCGCGAAGATTCCCACGTGTTTGAGCGGTTCGGCGAAATCTACTTCTCATGTACCCATCCCGGTGCGATTAAAGCATGGCACATGCACACGCGGATGACGCTAAACTATGCCGTAGTATTCGGTGGGCTGAAATTTGTGCTGTTTGACGACCGTGAAAACAGCCCGAGCCGCGGCGAGATTCAAGAGATCTACTTGTCGCCCGAGAACTACTGTTTGGTCACGGTTCCGCCACTCATTTGGAACGGTTTCAAGGGCATCGGGACGCAAACCACCATAGTTGCAAATTGCGCCACAATGGCCCATGACCCCGACGAGATTGTGCGCCGGGATCCGTTTGATGCAGCCATTCCTTATGATTGGCACATTCAGCACAAGTAGCAAGTAGAAGGAAGGGCCCGAAGTGAAAGTTGTCATCTTGGCTGGAGGGTTTGGGACCCGTATCCGTGACGTCGCTGAAGATATTCCCAAGCCAATGATCCCTATCGGTCAATACCCGATTTTGTGGCACATCATGAAGTATTACGCCTCGTTTGATCACAAGGACTTCATCTTGTGCTTAGGCTATAAGGGCAACGTGATCCGGAGTTTCTTCCTGAATTACAGCGCCTATACCTGCGATTTTACACTAACCCTCGGGGCCAAGGAGCAGGTGGATTTCCACTCGGATAACGCCGAGGACGACTGGCGGGTGACCTTCGCAGAAACCGGCCTCAATGCGATGACCGGCGCGCGGATCGGCAAGATCAAGAAGTATATCGGCGATGATGAGACCTTTATGCTGACCTACGGCGACGGGGTCTCGGATGTAGATCTAGACGCCTTGTTGGCGTTCCACAAATCGCACGGCAAGATCCTCACCGTGTCTGGCGTCAGACCGCCGGGACGCTTTGGTGAGCTGGGATGCAACGACGTCGGGCAAGTGCGTGAGTTCAACGAGAAGCCGCAAGCATCAGGCGGCCGCATCTCCGGCGGATATTTTGTGGCAAATCGTCGAATTTTCGATTTCCTAGAGGACCGCGAGGATCTGGTGTTTGAGCAAGAGCCTATGCGTGCGCTCGTCGCTCAGGGTGAGATGATGGTGTATAAGCACAATGGCTTCTGGCAGCCGATGGACACAGCGCGCGAGTTTAGTGGATTGAACGCGCTCTATGCCAAAGGGACGGCACCATGGGTCCGTTAACATCGCTGGACGCCCTACAGGTCTACAAAGGCAAGAAGGTCTTTATCACCGGCCATACGGGCTTCAAGGGGTCATGGATGACCTCGCTGCTGGTTCGGCTCGGGGCTGACGTAACCGGCTACGCATTGCCGCCTGCCACAAGCAAGAACCACTTTGATCTTCTGGGGCTGCAGGATCAGATCACCCATATCGAGGGTGACATTCGCGACGCCGCAAAGCTAGCTGAAGCGCTAGCAAGCGATGAGTTTGACATCGCCTTTCACCTCGCTGCGCAGGCCCTTGTGCGTCGCTCTTATCAAGACCCAGTTGAGACCTACGAAACCAATGTAATGGGCTCAGTGAATTTACTGGAAGCTGTGCGGCAAAACGAAAGTATCCGTACACTGATCTATGTCACATCTGACAAGTGCTATGAGAACAACGAGTGGATATGGGGATACCGGGAAACCGATCCGATGGGCGGGCATGACCCCTACAGCTCGTCCAAGGCCGCGGCCGAGTTGATCTTTTCGACCTACCAGCGCTCGTTCTTTCACGACCGTCCAAATTTCGGCGCTGCGACCGTGCGGGCTGGAAACGTCATTGGTGGCGGGGATTGGGCGCAGGATCGGATCATTCCCGACTGCGTTCGGGCGATCGAGGCGCGCAAGGTGATCGAGCTGCGCAACCCGTCTGCCACGCGGCCTTGGCAACATGTGCTTGAGCCGATTTCTGGCTACCTGCTGCTGGGCGGAAACATGTACTCCGCGCCTGAGACGTATCGCGGCGCCTGGAACTTCGGTCCCTCGTCGTCGGAAAGCCTGACCGTGGGCGAGGTTGCCCATAAGATGGTCGAGATCTTCGAGCAGGGCTCCGTCTCGGCCCCCGAAGCCGTCGTCCACCAGCATGAAGCGCAGTTGTTGCAACTCAATTGCGACAAGGCACATCAGCTGTTGAAATGGCAACCTCGGTGGGGGGCAATGCGGACTCTGACGGAAACGGCCGGTTGGTACAAAGATGTTGGCCGAGGTATGCTGGCCCGCGATGTGACCCGCAATCAGCTTGAGGCATTCTTTACAGAACTTGCGAAACTCTAAGGGTCAGCCATGAGGATCTTGGTCACAGGGGCCTTTGGCTTTCTCGGGGGACGGTTGGCCCAGCATTTCGCCAACCAAGGCCATGACCTCCTTCTAGGCTCGCGCCGTGAGACCCTGAGGCCGAGCTGGCTTGAGCACGGCCAATGCGTGGCGATGGCTTGGGGCGACCCGTCCAGCTTGAGCGATGTGTGTGCTGGGGTGGATCTGGTGCTGCATGCCGCAGGAATGAACGCGCAAGACTGTGCGAGCGATCCTGAAGCGGCCTTGGCATTCAATGGCGGTGCGACGGGGCGGCTTGCCGGTGCCGCAGCTTCGGTCGGTGTGCCAAGATTTGTCTATTTGTCCACCGGGCATGTTTATGCCGCCCCGCTACAGGGGCATATTACCGAAGACCATCCGCCGCTTAACCCGCATCCCTATGCGACCTCTCACTTGGCAGGCGAGCGCGCTTTGGCCGAGATTTGCTCCGGAACCGTGCTGCAAGGTCTGTCTTTGCGGCTGTCAAATTCGTTCGGAGCACCGACAAGGCCGCAGGCTGATTGCTGGATGTTATTGGTCAACGACTTATGCCGCCAAGTCGCTGAGACCGGCGCATTGCGTTTGGGCAGTCCGGGCGCGCAGCAACGCGATTTCCTGCCAATTTCAGCGCTGTGTTCTGCGGTATCGCGGATCTTGGGCACGCACGACTGGTCGAGATTTGAGCCTTGCATCAATCTGGGGTCGGGGCGCGCGCTGACGGTGCTTTCAATGGCAAAACAAGTGCAAGGCTGTGCCGAGCGGGTTTTCGGGAGGGCTTGTCCGCTGAATGTTCCAAAGGCTCAGGCGGCGTTTGCTCCGCAGGATCTACATTTTGTGTCGTCCAGATGGCCTCTCGATGACGTGGTCAGCGCGGATCAGTATGACCAAGAACTCCAAGCCCTGTTGCGGTTCTGCGAACGCCACTTTGGGCGCGGATCATGACCGCCGCGTCAGTGACGTCCACGGTGTCCATCGTGATGCCGAGCTATAAGAACGCGCATCTGATCGGCAGGGCTATTGCATCGGTGCAGGCGCAGACCTTCACCGACTGGGAGTTAATCATCGTCGACAACCACTCCGACGATGGAACGCAGGCCTTGGTCGAGGGGTTGGAAGACCCCCGCATCCGCTTCGAGTTGATCCATAACCAGGGCATCATCGCACGATCGCGGAACCGAGGGATCGAACTTGCACAGGGCGCCTGGATTGCGCTGCTAGACTCCGACGATTGGTGGGTGCCCGCAAAGCTGCAAACCGCGCTGGACGCCGCGAGCATGTCGCGCGCTGACATCACCTATCACAATCTGTTCTTGGTCACGCGACCAAAGCAAACCCGTGGGTTTCGATGGGTGCGCGGTCGCTCTTTGGACCTACCCGCCTATGACGCCTTGTTGTCTGGTGGGAACGTCTTGGCGAATTCGAGCGTCATGATCAAACGCTCAACGCTGCAAGCGATTGGCCCATTGTCGGAAGATCCAGACTTCCTCGCTTGGGAGGACTTCGATCTGTGGTTGCGTGCGGCGCGGGACGGAGCAGTGTTTTGCCATATCGCGGAGGTCTTGGGATACTACTGGGCCGCTGGCGGCAACACGTCCAATCCGAAACGAACCTTGCTGACGCTTGAGGCGATGATCACGCATTACTACCTGCCGGAGGGGCGTGAGGTGCCGTTCTGGGTGGTGCTCGCACAAGCCATGGCGCATCTGCGGATCGGCCAGTTCGACACTGCGCTCTCGCGCCTAAACGAGGCCATGCTTCGACAGCCCAAAGGACGTCATGCGCTGAAATGCCGGGCTGCGCAGATATACTGCAAAGTGCGTCAGGTCTTCTGACGTGGTGCGCGACTGACCTGCTGCAACCAAGTCTCTAGATCGCCGTAGACCTTGGCTTGGGCATAGTTCTGCTCGAAATAGGCGCGTGCATTTTTGGCCATTTCCAAGCGCGAGGTCTCGGACATGTCAAGCATGTCCTCAATAGCGCGCGCGAGGGCTTGCGGAGATTCCGCTGGCGCAACCACACCTGCGCGGGCTTCGGTCAGCACACGCGCGCCTTCGCCGTTAAGTGCTCCGACCACCGGCTTAGCGCAGGCGAGGTAGGTTTGTACTTTATAGGGCACCGTTCGCGCAAAGATCGGTGTGTCTTTCAGGCTAACGAGCATGGCATCGGCCTGCGCGAAGAAGTCGGGCATGCTCTCCATCGGATGACGGCCCAGGAAATGAAAGCGATCAGTTACATTCATGTCCGCCGCGAGGCGCTGGGCGTTCTCAAGCTCCCGCCCGGATCCAACGATGACCCATTTCAACTCCGAGCGACGCCTGAGCAGCGCAGCAGTCTTGATCAATGTCGGAAAGTCCTGCGATGCGCCGATATTGCCCGCGAACATCAGGCGAAACCCCTCGGTCGGAACAAGGGCTGCGGCAGGGTCGCTTGTTGCGCCAGACTTGGGCGCAAACGTATCAGGTGCCGTATTCGGGAGTACTTTGATCCGATCAACCGAGATACCAAATCGCGCGATTAGGGGCACGAAAGCATGGTTTTGGACCAAAATCAAATCCGCCCTGCGATAGATCCAACGGCACATACCCATCAAGATCCGCTGAACAAGGCTCGATTGGATGCCAAGCGTGTCAGTCGCACTTTCGGGCCAAATGTCCTGCACCCAAATGACAAGCGGCGTTCCGTGCACCAACCTATATACGATACCGGGCAAGACTTGAAACACGGGCGTCAATTGTGAGGCGAATATGACGTCTGGTTTGGAGCGTAACTTTCGCAAGATTGTCCAAGTTGCGGTCACTGGGAACGTCACGAAATTTTGGGCCAGCTTAGCTTTGCTTTTCCCACGTGCAACGCTCCGCGCGCGGTGGACTGCAATACCTTGCAAGGTGTCCTCACGCCGCGCGGTGTTTGAATAGCCCTCGAGAAACTGCCCAATAGGATAATTTGGAACGCCGCAGACGACCTCTAGCTGGTGCCCCCGGCGCTGAAGCTCCAAGGCAATATCTGTGTTGGAAAAGGCTTCAGGGTGGAAATACTGAGACAGCAGCACAATTTTCACGGTCGGCTCCGGCGCTATTTTTCTGAGGGTCTATCTGCCAAGTACGCGCATAACGCGTTGGGCGATCAATCGAAACGGAGAGAGATACAAGTTGGGATATCGCAGGTTCTCGATCAGGTTTCGGGTAACGGGCACATAATCCCAGCCCGATCTTTTCTTGTTCTTACGCATCCACAAAATATCGGCAAAAAAGTCCCGGATCGCGAAGTTTCGGCAGCGATGATACTGCGCCGAACTCAGGCCTTCGGCGCGGTAGAGCTTAAGCGCCTCGACCAGCCGGAAACTACGGATCATCTTGTATTTTGGAGCCCATTCACGCGCGCCCGTCAGGCACACAAGCGGCGGCTCGGCGTTAAAACAAGCGGTACGGCCTGCGAAAGCGGTGGCAAAAATACGAACATGCGGGAAAGTGTTGTCGAAATGTGAAAACACCGTCTCGCTGTGGATCGCATCATGGTCCAGCACATGGCACGTCCTCGCCCAAGCGCCCCGCCGAAAAATCGATAGAAACATGCCTCCCAGAAAATCGAACGAAGTATCGGGACTGATAAGGTCCAAAAAGGGCAACGTGCCTTCTGATGTGCGTCCGGAAAAGCGCTCCATCGTGGTCGGAAGGCTTCTCGGGTCAAAAGGCTGCGGTTGGGCCATGATCTTTTCGGTGGTGTGATGGAAGGCATTTACATAGAAGAAATCAGCATCTGGCTGTGCCTCAAGCATCTTGACCATGCGAACCAAGCCGTCGGGTAGCATGATATCGTCATCCCCGACCAACCACGCAAATTCCCCAGTGGCCAATCCGACGACGTTCAGAAAGTTCCTCGGGATCCCCAGATTGGTGTCGTTGCGGGACGTCCGAACGGGCGCAGTTATAGCGTGAGCGGCAATGATCCGAGGCGTTTCATCCTCTGACGCATTGTCCGAGATGCAAACCTCGATCTTATCTTTGACCTGTGGGCAGGCAAGGGCGATCGAATGCAGGCAGTTTTGCAAATGCTGCGCGCGGTTGTAGGTGGGTATGCAGATGGACAAGAGTGGGGCAGGCAAGGAGTTTTGGCCTTCTCAAAAATGATACCCGGCACCTTCCGGGACAAGCTGGCGTTGCCATGTGGTGCATATGGACTTCCGGTCGACTGAGCAACGCGGGAAGTGCCCATGGCCAAGCACGCGCGAGGTCTGAGGTTTCAACCCGCTTGATGACGCCCAAGATAGCCGTTAGTGCCCGTGGCGGAACGATCAGTTGGGGTGTTGCCGTGAAGAAACTTCGAGATAGCCATATCACCGAGACGCCCTACTGGACCCATGACGCCGTTGCTGCGGGCAAGGCGCAGGGATCGCCGATCTCCAAGTTGTTTGGTTGGGTAAACGGGGCAGTTTTGGCGCGGCTCGGGTTGCAGTTGGTGCGTCGGCGCACGCCCAAACGGATTGAACAAACCAGCTTCGCGCTGGGCGATACGATTTCGCTGCGCAATCAGGCACTGTCGGCTTTTCTCAGCACCTATTTCAAGAAATATGACATCGCCTTTGACTCAACCGCAGCTGAAGCTTGGATCCAAGAGTTTGATGCTGTTCTCAAGCGTTCACCTATCTCTGATCTTAACGGCGGCATGGGCTACAATAACGGTCTGATCTCGTATGTGCTGTGCCGCACGCTTGCGCCTGAAGCGGTGATCGAAAGCGGCGTTTGGCGGGGGTTCACGACGTACCTGCTTGATGCAGGAACGCCAAAGACCGCCCGCATCCTGTGCTATGACATCAACTTCGATCTCTTGGAGTTCAAGTCGTCCAAGGCCACCTATTTCGAGAAGGACGTGCTGGAAAACAGCGATGTCGACCACAGTGACTTCGACTTCGCGCTCTTTGATGATCACGTCTCGCATTATGACAGATTGCTGTTTGCGGATGCCAACAAGGTTAAGAACCTGATCATGGATGACGATGTATCGGTCCTTCAGGCGCATGCAGATGGCTGGCCGCCCGTGCCCTCGACGAGCATGGTATTTGACTACGAAGCCATCCCGCATCAATTCGAATGGGTCATCAACGGCTCGAATGCACGGGCAGATATCCGAGACCTTGATGTCACGAGCATCGTTCAAAACTACATACGAATTCCGTATCCTGAGCTGTTCGATTTCACCGGCTATCACAACACATCGGTGACATCCTTGGTCCAGCGCCGTGAAGGTGCAGATGGTGCGTAAATGAAGCGTGTCGGTTTGATCGGCATTCGACCTGCCGGGCTTGGCGATTTGTGGGACGTCTATGCGTGGCGGACCACGCTGGAGGTCTTGAGCGTAGATGAGTCACTACGTTCAGATAGCTCCGTTCTTCGTAAGCGCAGCTTAGACCCCACCTTCCGATGACGCGTTTATTCTGCGATTCCGTGCCTCATGGATTTGAGGGAGTTTCTCCATGGATAGTACGACTGAGTTTCTCAAAGATGCGGGCGTTGGTCGTCGGAGGTGTCCTCGTTGGCCGCAGGATTTGAAGGCGCGGATCGTAGCCGAAACGTTGGTTGAGGGTGCTACGGTGAACGCGGTTGCGCGGCGCTATGGGATGCGCCGCAATCATCTGTCCGAATGGCGTCGCATGGCGCGAGAGGGTAAGTTGGTCCTGCCGAACCTGGAGGGCCTATCCTTCGTTCCAGTGGCGATAGAGGAACCTGCGGCCACTTTCCCGGACATGCCTGAGACTGAGTTGGGCGTGATCGATGTGTTGAAGGGCGACGTGACGATCCGTCTGGCACAGGATACGCCAGCGGCGCGGATTGCCGAGATCGCAGCTGCGCTGTGATCCATCCATCGCATGGCGTGCAGATTTTCGTTGCGACCAAACCTGTAGACTTCCGTAAGGGGCACGATGGCTTGGCGGCTCTGGTACAGAGCCACCTGAAGAAGAAGCCGTTCGATGGTGCAGTTTATGTGTTCCGCGCCAAGCGCGCTGACCGGCTCAAGATGATCTGGTGGGATGGCACGGGTCTGGTGATGGCATACAAGCGGTTGGAGCAGAACGCGTTCAAATGGCCTGCTATAAAAGACGGCATTTTACGGTTGGATCCGGCACAATTTGAGGCGCTGTTTGCAGGCTTGGATTGGCGTCGCGTGACCGCTTTAGAGACCCGTCCACCAGCTGCGGCAGAGTGAATCGGATGGTGTTTTGAGCGGATAACTTGGTACAGTTTTTGGTATCAAACCCCATGACTTCCGCCGCTGATCTTCCTGACGATATCGATGCGCTCAAGGCTATTATCATGGCCTCAAAGGCGACGATGACCGAGCAGGATGGGATCATCGAACGTAAGGAAGACCGCATCAACAGGCTTGAGAAGCTGCTCGCCGACTTCAAACGTGCCCTTTACGGCGCGAAGTCTGAGAAGGGCCATCCCGACCAGTATCACCTCGCCTTGGAAGACATTGAGACGGCTATGGCTGCTGTGCATGCTGAGGATGAGGCCATCGATCCACCAAAACTCACGGCCACGTCAAAGACACGAACCGGACGCGGCATTTTGCCAAAGCACCTCCCGCGCATTGAAGAGGTTGTTGCACCCGAGGTCACCTGCGGCTGCGGTGCCGAGCGCCACGTCATCGGCGAAGATGTCAGCGAGCGGCTGGATATTGTGCCCGCAAAGTTCCGCGTGATCGTGACCCGCCGTCCCAAATATGCCTGTCGGTCATGCGAATCTGGCATCACGCAAGCCTCCGCAAAACCCCGCCTGATCGAAGGCGGCATGCCAACCGAGGCGGCCATCGCCAGCGTCATCGTCTCGAAGTATGCTGACCACTTGCCGTTGTATCGCCAAAGCCAAATCTATGCCCGACAAGGCGTCGACATCGACCGTTCGACTTTGGCCTTCTGGGTCGGCAAGGCTGCGCACGAGTTAAAGCCAGTGCATGACGCCTTGTTGGCGCAGCTCAAACAGTCATCAAAGTTGTTCATGGATGAGACGCCCGCACCGGTTCTCAATCTGGGAAGCGGCAAAACCAAGAAGGGATACTTCTGGGCGCTCGCCCGCGATGACCGCGCTTGGAATGGACCTGAACCGCCGGGCGTAGCCTTTACCTATGCGCCGGGGCGTTCCGGCAAATACGCATCGGATATATTGCAGGGCTTCAGCGGCATCCTGCAAGTTGATGGTTATGCCGGATACAACCGCGTGCTTGATCTGCGGGATAATCAACCGATCCAGTTGGCGTATTGCTGGGCGCATGCCCGTCGCAAGCTCTATGAGCTCACCCACAACAACGTGGCCCCTATTGCCGAGGAGGGCCTCAAGCAGATCGCGGCACTCTACCGGATCGAAGCACAGGCGCGCGGTCAATCAACCGATGAGCGCTTTGTGATCAGGCAACAAAAATCCGTGCCCAAGATCGCAGTCTTAAAAAGCTGGATGGATCACGCCCGCGGCCAAGTGTCTGCCAAGTCACCAACAGGCGATGCGCTCAAGTACATCGCCAAATACTGGGAAGGCCTGATCCTGTTCCTGACCGACGGTCGCATCGAAATGGACAGCAACGCCGTCGAGCGCACCATCCGCCCAATCGCCCTGCAAAGAAAGAACGCACTCTTTGCCGGTCACGACGCCGGAGCACAAAACTGGGCCATGCTCGCGTCGCTTATCGAGACCTGCAAACTCAACCAAATCGAGCCGCATGCTTACCTGTCCGGTGTCCTCACAGCCATCGTCAATGGCCATAAGCAAAAGGACATCGAGCTGCTCTTACCCTGGAACTTCAAAGGCTGAAGCAACGCTTACGGTTCTTCAAAGTCTGATGCCACTGCTCTATCTTACCTTGGGTTTGCGGGTGATACGGTGCCCCGCGCGAGTGCTTCATGCCTTTGTCCTGCAACCACTCAGCCAGATCCCCAGAGACGTAGCTGGATCCGTTGTCGCTGAGCAGGCGCGGCTTGTGAACGACATGTACTAGATCACAGCCTGACGCTTGCAACGCCAAGTCGAGGGTGTCGGTCACATCTTCAGCCCGCATGTTGGTGCAGAGCTTCCATGAGATGATGTAGCGGCTGTAATCATCCAGGATTGTGCTGAGATAGAGCGTAAGCGATGCGCCGGCCCCACCTTCCTGATGGCTGTCTGATCTGCGAGTCAATTTCCCAGTATAGATTTGGGAAGGAGACGTCGTTGGCAGTACATATGGAGCACCATATGGAGGACACTGGCCGGATGGAGGTCATTGTTGGTCCTTCGGGCAAGCGGGCGTGGTCGGATGCGTTCAAGGGTCGGGTTGTCGCGGAAACGCTGGTGCCGGGTGTGACGGTCAACGAGGTTGCGCGGCGACATAATCTGCGGGCCAATCATTGGTCGACATGGCGGGGGTTGGCGAAGGACGGCAAACTGGTTGTCCCGGATTTGGCGGGAGCTGAGTTTGCCCCTGTGGTCTTGGAACCTGACGTAACGCCATCTGAGGCAGCGCCAGAAAGAGCCATTGAGATCATGCATGGGCAGGTCATCATTCGTGTGGATGCAGGAACCCGGCCTGGCCGGATTGCCGAGATTGCCCATGCGTTGTCCGCACGCACATGATGTTCCCATCAAACCGGGTGCGGATCGTTGGGGCGACCAAGCCGGTGGACTTCCGCAAAGGCCATGATGGGTTAGCGGCACTGGTCAAGAATGAGCTGCGTAAGGAGCCGTTCACCGGGACGGTGTTTGTATTCCGTGCGAAGCGGGCGGACCGGTTGAAGCTGCTCTATTGGGACGGGACCGGGCTGGTGATGGCTTACAAGCGTTTGGAATAAACCACCTTCACATGGCCCGCCATCAAAGATGGCCTGATGGCCTTGAACCATGCCCAGTTTGAGGCGCTGTTCTCGGGGTTGGATTGGCGCAAAGTGAAGGCTTTGACGGCACGTCCGCCGACTGCGGCAGAGTGAACCGGGCAGGCTTTTGCCGGGATGTGCAGGCACCAAAAGTGATAGCCGCTGGGTATGCTGAACCCTGCTGATCTTCCTCCCTCTCGGGACATTGCATGCGCAATACCCTGCTGGGCAATGGATGATATCGCAGCCCTGAAGGCGCTGTTGGTCTCCTCTGAAGGCCGCAATCTGCGCAAGCAGGGCCGTATTGATCAGCTGGAAAAGCTGGTTGCCGACTTCAAGCGCGCCCTGTTTGGCGCACGATCCGAGAAGACCGATCCCGCGCAATTTGAGCTGGCGCTGGAGGACATCGAAACGGCTATGGCGGTTGTTCATGCCGAAGACGCCGCGCTTGATCCTCCGACGTCACGTGCAACCAAGCCACGCAACACCAATCGCGGATCACTGCCCAAGCATTTGCCCCGCATCGAAGAGGTAATTGCGCCCGGCAACACGATCTGCTGCTGTGGTGCTGAGCGCCATGTAATTGGTGAGGATACGTCCGAGCGGTTGGACATCATCCCTGCGCAGTTCCGCGTGATTGTGACCCGTCGCCCGAAATTTGCCTGCAGATCCTGCACGAATGGGGTTGCTCAGGCACCCGCACCCGCGCGGCTCATTCCTGGCGGCATGCCGACTGAGGCCACGGTGGCGCATGTGTTGGTCAGCAAATACGCCCCTCTTGTCTTATGAATTGAGCAGTTCCTGTGCGAAGCTGGAACAGCTGCCCGGCACGGCATTTATGCCGGGCAGCGGCGGAGGTCGGACCGTTCCCCTCTTGGTCATAGCGGACTGGGCACGAGTATGGTCGCCTCCGTCTTTTCTATCGACCTGAACGGATACTTGGGCTTTGGGCCCGTAGGACAAGATAAGGTGAGGAAAAGACAAATGGACGATACCATCGGAATCGGCATCTCGAAAGACAAATTGGACGCCTACTGGCTTTCCAATCGAGAACACCGACAGTTTTGCAATAACCAAAAGGGCGTGAAAGCCCTTTCTCTTTGGGCGCGTGCGATTGGGATAACTCGGGTGATTTTTGAATCCACTGGCGTATATCACAGGCTTCTCGAAACGGCTTTGGCCAAGCATGGGATCAGCTTTGCGCGGGTCAATCCGCGTCAAGCCCGCCGGTTCTGCGAGGGTGCAGGCCAACTGGCAAAGACAGACCGGGTAGATGCTGCCATGTTGGCGATGATGGGCTCGTTGCTTGAGTTGAAAGTAAACTCTCCTAAAAGCGAAGCGCTTCATGATCTCAAGCAGTTGGCAACTGCCAGGCTGGCATTGATAAAAGACCGGACTGCAGCAAAAGCACGACTTACCGCGACCACGCACAAACTGCTTACCCTGCAAATCAAACGACGTTTGAAACAGATCGAACGTGACCTTTGCCAGGTTGCAGATCAGATCGATGCCATCGTCGCGGCAGACGAAGATCTCGCTGCACGCGCCGAAATCCTCAAGAGCATTCCCCCTCTCGCACATGCAAGCATGTGCTGCCGGGCAGCGGAACATCGCCAAGGTCACAGCCTGTGCCATTCTGACGGACATGCCGGAGCTCGGAAACCTGACCGGCAAACAGGCGGCGTCGCTGGCGGGTCTTGCACCCATATCGAGGCAATCGGGAAAGTGGCAAGGCAAGGAACGCATCCAGGGCGGTCGCGCCAGCGTCAGGCGCGCGGTCTATTTGCCAGCAGTTGTTGCAACACGCTTCAATCCAGACATGAAGGCAAAATACGAGCAGTTGGTATCGACCGGGAAATGCAAGAAGCTGGCAATCACAGCAATCATGCGAAAGCTGATTGTCATGGTCAATGCACTGCTACGGGACCAGAGGAAATGGACGCAAAACCCAGCTTGACCAATACGGATACTCGTGCATTGCTGCGCAATACCCTGCCGGGCAGTGGATCACCTACCGCTGTATCGTCAGGCACAGATCTACAGCCGCCAAGGGATCGATCTGGACCGTTCTACCCTCGCTGGATGGGTTGGCAAGGCGGCCTACGAGCTGCGGCCTGTGTTCGATGCACTGATCGCCGATCTAAAGGGATCTTCAAAGCTGTTCATGGATGAAACGCGAGCGCCAGTGCTGGATCCCCCTCTCATCGCCGCAAGCGGCGACTGCCGGGCAGCGGGCAAACGCAGAACCAAAACTGGATACTTCTGGGCACTGGCCCGCGATGACAGACCATGGGCTGGAGCGGCCCCGCCCGGCGTGGCCTTTACCTATGCGCCGGGACGATCCGGTCAATATGCCGATGACATTCTGAAGGGCTTCTCGGGCATCCTTCAGGTAGACGGTTATGCTGGTTATAACCGTTTGCTCAAACGCGTGGATGACAATGTTGCCTTGTCATACTACTAGGCCCATGCACGGCGCAAACTGCACGAGGTTGCACAATCCGGCACCGCGTCCATCGCCGAAGAGGGGCTGAAACAGATCGCCGCCCTCTACCGCATCGAAAAGGATATCCGGGGACTGACCGCAGAGGGACGGTTGGCCGCGCGGCAAGAACAGTCAGTCCCTTTGATTGCATCGTTTGAGACATGGCTGATCGCCCATCGCACCCGCGTCTCCGCCAAAGCGCCCTTAGGCGAAGCGCTCAAATACATCGCCAAATACTGGGATGGGCTATGTCTGTTCCTGACCGACGGCCGGATCGAGGTGGACAACAACGCCGTCGAGCGCACCATCCGTCCCATCGCCTTGAACCGCAAAAACGCGCTCTTCGCCGGGCATGATGCAGGGGCCACAAACTGGGGCGTCATCGCCTCTCTGATCGAAACCTGCAAGCTCAATGCCGTCGATCCGCACGCCTATCTGGCGGATACGCTCTCTGCCATCGTAAACGGCCACAAACAAAGCCAGATCGACGATCTCCTGCCATGGAAACCACGCACCCCACGTGTGATCGGCGCAACGCTTACGTTCAGAGCGAGAAACTGAAACCGCTGCAGCTAGAAATACTCCAAGTCGCGCAGGCTGAAAAAAGGGCAGCGTTACGCGTAATAATCAGTAAGGATTCCTCGGCCCACGGTCCGGTGACAGCGATTGCTGGCTACGCTCGACAATGAGTTCGATGGCGTCTGCAAGGTGTTCCTCTGGTCGATGTGATAAGCGCCTCGCTCCAAGCGGATCCGGTGGGCCTCAATCATAACCTCTGCATGTCGGCTGCCTTCGGGCGGCTCGAACCGGTAGCTGGCCAATTCGATGCGAAGACCGAGAGGATCGCGGAAATAGATCGAGTCCATGAAACCGCGATCCACTGGCCCAGAATGTTTCACACCGCGTGCGTCTAGCCGTCTGGGCACTTGCCAGAATGTTGCTTGGTTCACGTTGAACGCTAGGTGGTGAAGCGAATCTGTCGCCTCGGGCACTGGCGTGGCATCGAGTTTGCGTTCTTCATTGGTGAAGATGGTAATGAGCCGTCCGTCACCTGGATCGAAATAGAGATGTCCTTCTGTAGGGCGGTCGAGATTGGGTTGGTCAAAGATGAATGGCATGCCAAGCACGCCTTCCCAGAAATCGATGGAGGTCTGCCGGTCGGCTCCCGTGATGGTAATGTGGTGCACACCCTGTGTTTGAATTTTGCGAACCTCATTGGTGACAGTCATTTGGACTTCCTCTCTTTCCTAGGCAAACGACACCTAGTCCAAAGCACAAGGCGAACCCGCATTCGAAATATGGGTAAGGGTTGTATCGCGCCAAGCCCGTCGTTCATCGCTGGTAGTTTGAGGGTCCGTTGTCGGCTCGAGGACTAAGCCGCTCGCGCGGCAATGGCGCTTGTGTCGGTCGTTGTACCTACTGATTTGAAGTTATTTTCGTGTTTTGGGGCTGTTGCTTGATGATTGGGATCTTCTCAATCGTCAAACAGGA
>Ga0163215_100510_pt1 | contig 61261 bp, 63 predicted proteins | sample SynspAceP_FD_185934 | JGI IMG/M metagenome (GOLD analysis project Ga0163215, IMG submission 185934) | Saline lake microbial communities from Ace Lake in Antarctica - Synechococcus sp. Ace-P (Hybrid Assembly) | ecosystem: Environmental > Aquatic > Non-marine Saline and Alkaline > Saline | place... | reverse complement strand
GCCGCTACTTAAGCTTTGCGTTGAGCACGAGATCACCGGCACGCTTTTGCTGGCACGGGAGGGCGTGAACGGAACTATCGCGGGACCGTCAAAGGCGGCGGTAGATACGGTGCTGGAGCATCTGCGAGCCCTGCCGGGGTGCGCCGGGCTGCAACATAAATACGCGGAATCGGAGGTGCCGCCTTTTGGCAAAATGAAAGTCCGCCTAAAGCGCGAGATCGTGACGATGGGGCAACCCGATGTCGATCCGACCGCCAGCGTAGGCCACTACGTGGCCCCCGAGGATTGGAACGATCTGATTACCCGTGATGATGTTGCCGTGATTGATACACGCAACGATTACGAAGTCGCCATCGGCACGTTCAAGGGCGCGATAGACCCGGAAACGGCGAGTTTTGGCGAGTTTCCCGCATGGTGGGAGGCGAACAAGCAGCGCTTCCACAACAAGAAGATCGCGATGTTCTGCACCGGTGGCATCCGGTGTGAGAAGTCAACGAACTATCTGTTGGGACAAGGTGTCGAGGATGTGTACCACCTCAAGGGCGGCATCCTGAAATACCTCGAAGAGGTGCCCGCATCGCAGAGCACTTGGGACGGTGCGTGCTTTGTCTTTGACAACCGCGTGAGCGTCGAACACGGGTTGAAACCCGGGCCACACCTGCTGTGCCACGGCTGCCGCCGCCCGATCCTGCCCGCCGATACCGAGCGCGCAGGATACGAGGCGGGGGTGAGTTGCCACAACTGCGTGGACGAGACGACGGAAGATGACAAAATGCGATTCCGCGAGCGGCAAAAACAGATGGCGCTGGCGAAGCGGCGCAAGTGGTGAGCCATACCGCGTCCTGCGCACGCTTTACGATCTGATAACCACAGCCTCAGGCCTTAGGGATTTGATAAGGGGTATGCCCTTATTGCTAACCTTGGGTGAATAAAAGGTGGTGGATATGAGTGCGAATGCAAATCTCGCGCCAGTCATCATTAAACGTAAAAAGATCATTAAGGGCGGTGGCCACCACGGTGGTGCCTGGAAGGTCGCTTATGCGGACTTCGTGACCGCGATGATGGCGTTTTTTATGTTGATGTGGCTGCTGAACGCGACAACTGAACAACAGCGCAAAGGGCTGGCGGACTATTTTTCTCCGACGATCCCGATTGTGAGGATTTCCGGTGGCGGCAACGGTGCCTTTGAGGGAGATAGCATATTCTCCGAGATGACCTTGCCTCAGAATGCAACCGGCGCATCTGACAAAAACCCTACGGCCGAGGATCAGGCGCGCGGGACAACTGGCAATGACCCGTCGCAGGAAGAAACCGCACAGAACGAGGTGTTCGAGAGCGTTGATGAGATGCTGCAGGGCCATGGCGGCGAATCGCTTGTGATGGAGAATGCGCTAGAGCACATCGTAACCCGAATTACCGACGAGGGTCTGGTGATCGAGTTGTATTCCAATGACGAATTACAGATTTTCGAAACAGGGACAGCTGTCCCTACCCCTCTGCTGCGCGATCTGGCGGTCTTGATTTCACAGGTCAGCAAAACAGTCACTAACGACATCGCAATTGGTGCCTATGTGCGTGCACAACCAATCGTTGCAAAACAAAACTCTGTCTGGGAGCTATCGCAACAGCGCTCCACGGAAATGCGCAGGTTGATAGAGGCGCAAAGTATTGAACCAAAACGGATAAAACGCGTCACCGGCCATGCAGACCGTGATCTGATCGTCCGTGATCCGATGGCCCTGCGCAATGACAGGATTGAAATTGTGCTGCTGCGCGATGTGCCCAAAAATCGGTAAATAGAACATATTTTATCTGTTAGGCTCACATTAAAGCATGTCGGGTTATGCCTTGTTCCGAACAGGAAACGGCAGAGCAGAAAGGCGTGTCTATGACAATTTCATCCTCCCTGAACGCGGGGGTTGCGGGGCTTCAATCAAACGCGACACGACTGGCGGGTATCTCCGACAATATCGCGAACTCGTCCACATACGGGTACAAACGTGTCCAGACTGATTTCCAGTCGATGGTCATATCAAACAGCGGAGGGAATTATTCGGCAGGCGGCGTCAGGGCGGAAACCAGCCGACAAATTGATCTGAGCGGATCTTTGGTGGCCACGAGCAACGCAACAGATCTTGCAGTGCGCGGCCGAGGAATGTTGCCGGTGTCAAAGTTGACCGACGTGAACATTGGTAATGGCGATGCCAACATGCTGCTCACCACAACGGGTTCTTTCACCACCAACGCAGAAGGTTACCTAACCACGACTTCCGGCCTGGTTCTGCTGGGCTGGCCTGCGTTAGCTGATGGCACAATTCCGACCAATTCGCGCGATACAGCCGACGGGCTGGAACCAATCCAGATCAACGTCAACCAACTCACCGGTGAACCAACGACTCGCATGGCGCTGGGTGTAAACTTGCCCGCAACGGCTACCGTTTCAGGTACTGCCGTTCAAACACAACAACTCGCTGTCGAATATTACGGCAACCTAGGCACATCCGAAAGCGTTAACGTTACTTTCACACCATCGGTTCCCGCAACCGGAGCGTCGAACGAATGGACGATGACATTGACCGACTCGGTGGACCCTAGTGTGACCATTGGAGAGTATGTCCTCACGTTTTCAGATAATCGGACTGCGGGCGGCACACTGGCGTCGGTAACGACCGTATCAGGTGGTCCATATGATCCGGTCGAGGGATCCTTCATCATCGATGTCGATGGTGGCCCCATTGAGATTGATATCGGGATTATCGGACAAAAAGATGCGCTTACCCAGCTCTCGGATACATTTGCCCCCGTTTCTATTACCAAAGACGGATCGCCCGTCGGGAACATGACCAACGTCAATGTAGATGCGAACGGATACGTCCATGCCACGTTTGATACGGGTGTTACACGAACAATCTATCAGGTGCCGCTTGTAGATTTGCCAAATCCCAACGGGATGGTCTCATTAGACTCGCAAACATATCAACCTTCTGTCGACAGTGGTTCATTCTTTTTGTGGGATGCCGGTGACGGCCCGACAGGCGATATCGTCGGCTTCGCCCGTGAAGAATCGACCACAGATGTGGCGAATGAATTGACGTCGATGATCCAGACACAGCGCGCCTACTCATCAAACGCGAAAGTCATACAGACCGTCGATGAGATGTTGCAGGAAACAACCAATATCAAACGTTGATCTAAGCGTATCAGGGAGGTGGCCTTTGCCCCTCCCGCGATGACCCAAGGGGAAAACCATGTCAATCACCGGAGCCATGAACGCGGCGATCACCGGCTTACGCGCCGCTGCACGCGGTACAGAAATTGTTTCGAACAATATTTCGAACGCCTTGACCCCAAACTACGGGCGTCGCGGGCTCGAACTGTCAACGCTCAGCAACAACGCAACAGGCGGAGTTCAGATAGGCGGTATCAGTCGCCAGATGAACGAAAGCGTGGTAGCCGACCGCCGTTTTGCCACCGCATCCCAACAAAACACACAAACTGCCGTAGATTTTTTCCGAGCATTGGAAGATATTACTGGGATCCTAGGCAGCACAGACGGACTGAACGGCCGTTTGGCTTCGTTTGAACAAAGCCTGATCAGCACTGCCAGCCGGCCTGACGCAGTAGAGCGGCTATCGCAAACCGTCAGGGATGCAGCGGGGTTGATCGACAGCCTGAACCAAGCATCGGCCGAGGTTCAAGATATGCGTGCATCAGCAGATCAAAAGATCGCGCAGGATGTGGCTACGCTCAATACTACGCTGCAACAGGTGGAGCAGATCAACATCCAGATAACGGCAACCCGGTCGCAAGGCGGGAGCAGCCCCGCGTCGCCGGACCAGCGGCAGACTATCCTCGATAGTATCGGCGCCATTGTACCTATCAACGTGGTTCCCCGCGATAACGGCGCGGTGTCAATTTACACGGAAGGTGGCGCCGTGTTGCTGGATATAACTGCAGCACATATCGGGTTTGAAAAACAGAATCTTGTTACAGCCTATCAAACCATTGATGCAGGAACTCTGTCTGGCCTAACCCTTAACGGACAAGACTTATTACGCACTTCAGCTTTGGGCGGCGGTAGTCTGGGCGGACATTTTGCCGTTCGCGATACTTACGGAGTTCAGGCACAATCACAGCTTGACGCAGTTGCACGCGATCTGGTGGAGCGGTTCGCCGATCCGGCTGTAGACCCGACACTGGCAGCAGGCGATCCCGGCCTTTTCACCGACGCTGGTGCGGCTTTTGACCCGTTGAATGAGGTAGGACTTAGCACGCGCCTGTCTCTCAACACAGCCGTTGACCCTACTGCCGGTGGTGAAGTCTGGCGTCTGCGCGACGGGTTGGGGGCTGTCAGTCCGGGTGCAGTAGGCGACGCGTCTCTCTTGAACAACATGCGGGGCGCAATTGACGAACCACGCGTGCCTGCGAGCGGCAATTTGGGAACAGGTCCCCAAAATCTGGCTGATCTTTTTTCAAGCTTTACGGGGACGCTGGCCGTGACACGCAACGGTGCCGAACAGGAGCTCAGCTTTACCGCCGCACGCTTGAATGAATTGACCCAGCTTCAGCTTTCAGAGGGTGTGGACACCGATCAGGAACTACAAAATCTTTTGGTTCTTGAGCAAGCCTACGCGGCTAACGCCCGCGTTATTCAAGCCGCAGATGAAATGCTAGATGTCTTAACGAGGTTGTAATTATGCAAATCACACAATTTGGCGACATGGCCCAATCATACACGATGCGGTCGCAAAATACTGCCATCAAGCAGGAGATGCAGCGGCTGAGCACCGAGATTGCAACCGGCCAGATCGCGGATGTCCGCAAGATCGCGAATGGCAGCACAGCCTATCTCAATGATCTCGAACGCAGCCTGACCAAGCTGGACGGCTATGACATGGCGACTCTTGAAGCAGGTCAGCTTGCGAGCGGAATGCAAACTGCATTGATTCGTATCGGCGATCTCAACACCTCGTTCCAAGCAACTCTGCTCACAGCAACCAACGCTGCATTTGGCGATACCTCCTCCAGCATCCTCTCAGAAGCAAGGGCCACGTTTGGGCAGGTTATCAGCGCTATGAACACCAGCGTTAGTGGCCGGGCCATTTTTGCAGGCACAGCCACAGATACCCAGCCAATTGCGCCACCGGCCGATATCCTGTCCGCTTTTCGAGCCGCGTTAGTAGGGACAGGCAGTGTCGACGACATTTTGACATCAGCGCAGACATGGTTTGAGGATCCCACGGGGTTTGGCGCTATTGGATACCTTGGTTCCAATACCTCGCTAGAAGCTGTTGCTCTTTCCGACGAGGACACGGCGCAGTTCGTAATACGTGGCGACGACCCAGTCCTTCGGGATACACTACGCAACCTCGCCTTGATTGCGCTGGCAGATGATCCAGCGTTGGGTCTGACGGAAGCCCAGCAAACCGAGCTTTTTCAAAAATCCTCTAGCAACGTTATGGTTGCCGGTGAAACCTTGATCAAGCTTCAGGCCAAGGTCGGCATGTCCGAAAACCAGATCGAAGTGCTGAAGGTACGCCACACCAGCGAACGTACGTCTCTCGAAATGGCACGTAATGATCTACTGTCTATCGATCCCTATCAAGCCGCCACAGAACTGGAGCAGGTCCAATTTCAATTGCAAAGCCTCTACGCCATCACGTCACGCATGTCGCAACTGTCATTGGTGAACTACCTGTGAACGGTTTTTGTAAACTCTTCCTGTGTTGGAGTCTGCTTTTCGCATCCTTGGCGCCTGCAATTGCAAGTCCCGTCCGGATCAAGGATCTAGTTGATTTTGACGGTGTGCGCGGGAACGACTTGGTTGGATACGGGCTGGTAGTCGGACTGGACGGATCTGGCGACGGTCTACGCAATGCGCCATTTACTGAAGACATCATGACGAACATACTTGAGCGTCTTGGTGTCAATGTAACCGGAGAACAATTTCGCCCGAAGAACGTCGCAGCGGTTCTCGTCACGGCAACTTTACCTCCATTTGCGAGAGCGGGTGGACAGATAGATGTTACAGTTTCTGCAATCGGGGATGCGAAAAGCCTCCTTGGAGGGACACTGATCATGACGCCGATGAATGCTGCCGATGGGGAGATTTACGCAGTCGCTCAAGGCACAATCATTGCAGGCGGTGCGACAGCAGAAGGTGATGGAGGGAAAGTCACCCAAGGCGTTCCAACCTCCGGAACTATTCCCTCTGGCGGTCGCGTAGAGCGAGAAATTGAGTTCCAGCTCAGCTCCTTGCAGGACTTGCGACTGGCATTACGCGAGGCGGATTTCACGACGGCAGGGCGGATTGAACAGGCGATCAACCGTAATTTCGGTCGCGGTGTCGCTGTAATGCTCGACAGTGGAACAGTGCTGTTAGATGTCCCCGCCACACGGATGCAATCGGTTGCACATGCTCTGGGCAGGATTGAGAACATCGAGGTTGAACCTGAACGGAAGGCGCGTGTAGTTGTTGACCAGCGGTCTGGCACCATCGTTATGGGGGAAGACGTCAGAATTTCACGGGTGGCTGTCAGTCAAGGTAATTTGACATTACGAATTCAGGAAGAGCCCTTGGTCGCGCAACCAAATCCGTTTGCTCAGGGCGAGACCGTTGTTGTCCCCCGTACCCGCGCAGCAATCGAAGAGGAACCCGGGATCGGGCTGGCCGAAATCCCGGTTAGCGCATCATTATCTGAGGTCATTTCGGGCTTAAACGCCCTCGGCGTTTCCCCGCGGGATATGATCGATATCTTAAAGAGCATCAAAGCGGCCGGCGCTTTGCACGCGGAATTTATTGTGCGTTAATAATCAAGACTCAAAACAATTTAATTTCCTTGTGGAGCAGTGCCGTCAATCCGGGCCAAACACCGCATTGGGTCAGCAACAATGCGCAGACGGCAGACTGAGCAAGTTGTGCTGCTGCAAGCGCCTGTGCAACGAACACCGCGCTCCGATCAGGCATTAAAGCCACGCCAACCAGAAAGAGAACTGTGGTGACCAGAGTGAGCAGATTATAGAAAATCCGACGATCCATAACTTGCATTAACATGCGGGTAGCACCAAACAGGATTGGCGATATTTGACCGATAAGCATCCAGACCAATATCTCCTTCAACCTCTCGCCCCCAATACCAACCGAACCTGCAACTCGCGGAGCAAGCAGCAGGACAAGCAGCGCTAAACTACCACTTATTATTAAATACCCCAGGTTCACGCGCGCTGCTGCGGCCTGAAAAAGATATTGGTTGGGAACCAAAGCGGCTAGCTGTGGCGAGACTTTGGCCTCAAGTAGCAACAAGCTAAAAGGAACAATAAGTGAGAGCACTCTAGCGACGAGGTATGCGTAAAGCACCGCGCCATCGAGTATCCATGCTATAATTAAAACATCGCTTGCGCGCATGGCAACCCAAAACAGGTCCCCTGACGGCCTGCTACGCAGAGGCGCCGTAAGCCTTTTTAGCAGCTTGAAAAGCTGTCTCATCATCCCTCTCCCCTTTAGATGCCACCCCTGACATCGGCGACAAGAAGTAGCGGAAGAGAATGATAGAACTCTTAATTCAATAGAGGCAAATAAAGTCGATTAGGCACGAGTTAGAGGATGTTTTGTCAGAAATAGCTTCGCACCAAACTCCCTGCTAGCAGAGCCCAACCATCTGCTACTACAAAGAAGGCAAGCTTGAAGGGAAGGGACACAACTGCGGGTGGAACCATCATCATGCCCATGGACATCAGTATTGCCGCCACAACAAGATCAATGATCAAGAATGGCAAAAAGATGAGGAACCCGATCTGGAATGCGCGCGCAATTTCGGACAGCATAAAGCTGGGGACGAGAACCGATAGAGGCGCGTCAGCCGTAGGCAATGCCGCAACCGTGTCGGGTCGGAGTTCCGCCATCGCATAGAATGTCTCAGGATCCAGCCGCGCCGCCATGAAAGTTCTGAAAGGCTCCAGTGTCAGGGTAAACGCCTGCTCGACATCAATCTCTTCGCGAGTGAGCGGGCCGATACCGTTCGCCCAAGCAGCGGTAAAGACTGGCTCCATGATGAAGTAGGTCAGAAACAGCGCAAGGCTTACGATCAGCATGTTAGGCGGCGATTGTTGAAGCCCGATAGCTTGTCTGAGAATCGAAAGTACGGTCACAAGAAATGGGAAGCATGTCACCATGATGGCTAAACCCGGGGCGAGACTGAGTACCGTGATAAGCGCGAATAACTGGATGGTACGTGCAGAGATCGAGCCTTCGTCGCCAAGCGAAATCGAGAGATCCTGTGCAGACGCGACCTGAGGCACCGCCAAGCTCAGCGCAACCCCCAGCAACGGCAAGATAAAACGCATTTTCAAATGCCTTTTTTGATATCAACAATTTCAGTCAACCGGACCATCAACTGGCCGCTTGCATCGCCTTCAGCTTCCTCCAGAGTACCGCGCGCGATCAGTCTATCGCCAACGTAGAGCTCTACGGGGTCATCAACGCGCCGGTCCAGTGTCAGTACCGCGTTTTCACCCAGCATGACCAGATCACGGACCAATGGTCGTGCTTTACCCACACAGACAGTGACTTCGATTGGCACAGACGTGAAGGGATTGGAGGTATCGGTGGCAAGGTTTGTATAATCAGGCATCTGGGCCCTCCGAATGGCTATGGAAATTAAAGGCGTTCATGGCCGTGGTGATTTCCAGACATACCGCATCCAGATTTATCTCCCGCTCGATCATATCGAGGGAAACGAACAACTGATTGGGAGTCAGCTTCTGATCCGGTACGACAGATACCGGCAGGCCGAGCTCCACCCCTTCCAACAACTCTTCCAACATCAACAGACTGCTGTCCGCGACCCTGAGAGTGATCTCTCCCTTGGTTTGTTGTGCTGAGATATCTAGTAGTTGCTCGACCACATGTGCGCGTAGCGCTGCCCCGGTAGATCGAGGCAGAAGAGCCGCCATCACCTCTTCAAAAAGCGGCTTCAAACCACGATTAATCTGGCTCAGTGCCTCTTCGTAGGTGAACGAAAGATCACGCAGTATATGCAAAAACTCATCGCCAATGTTTTTCTGCTCATTGGTGTGATTCTTATCTGCATCGGTCCAACCCGCCTGATATCCCTCTTCGAAAGCTTGCAGTTTTTGATCTTCTGCTTTCTCCAACTCGGCAGCATCTGTTGTCACACCATCAACGCAAAGAGGGCTAAAATCTGCATAGCGGTGAGCAATTGAAGTCATACTTTTTCCTCCTTGTCCTCAAGCCATCCGCGCAAGATTTCAACGGTTTCTTCCTGGCGGTCTCCGATCATATTTCGAAGCCGTTCGACAGGATCCAAAGAGGGTGAATCTACCTGAGCCATGGGTAGAGAAGCATCTGCCCCCCGAAATCCACCGCGCCGCACACCATCGCCCAGGTCTTCGGCATCCAGTACTGGGGTCGTGCTGTCAGCGCCTGTCGCAGCCTCGCCTGAGGCGAACGACTCGTCGCGATTCAGCGATACCGAGGGCGCAGGCAACGCGGCCGGCTGACGTGTCAGAACAGGGCGGATAACGAAAAGCCCGAGAATCAAAGTGACAACAGCAAGCACCAGCATTTGGATAGCTGACAAAAGATCGACATCGAACTGGTCCATTAGCGATACACTTGCAGCCGTACCCGATGGCGCAACGCTTTGAAGCGCCATTGATTTGAGAGTAATGATATCGCCCCGCTCCGCATTGAATCCCACGGCAGAGGAAACAAGCTCTCGCAACGCATCCATCTCTGCCGGATCACGCGGCTGGGAAACAGGCTGTCCCGTGTCATTCAGGAGAACGGCCTCATTGACCAAAACAGCCACAGACAGCCGCTTGATGGCACCTGGCGCACGGATGATCTCCCGCTCTGTCTCGGATACCTCGTAGTTGATTCGCTCCCGCGTCTCGCTATTTTGAGAGGTAGATTTATCGCCCCCGTTGCCGCCAGCCTGATCCGGCAAATTGCTGGCAACTGTGACGTCCCCCCCGCCCGTACCCTCGGCAGTATTGGTTCTCTCCTCGGTATCGCTACTGATTGCCACCCGTCCTTCGGGATCAAAACTGCGCTCTCTGATGGCCTGGCTTTCAGTGACTGTATCTACACTGACTTCAACCACAGCGTTTCCAAAACCTACACGCGCCTCCAACAGGCGTTGGACGCGGTCACGCAGGACTTGCGCCTTGTCTTCGCCGCCTGTCGCAGGCGCTGCATCTTCGGTTGCGCCAATCAATGAACCGTTAGCATCGATGACCGCAACATCTTCTGGTGAAAGTCCGGCCACTGCTGACGCAACAAGAAAACGGACCGCTTTTGCCTGCGCATTTGAAATGCTCCCCCCGTTCGGGGTCAGCGACACCGACGCCTTTGGGGTGACACCTCGCTGAAACGGGTTTGATCCTGTGCTCGCAATATGGACCCGTGCCATTGCAATCGCTGGATTCGCAACGATGGTACGCGCCAACTCTCCTTCCTTTGCACGCCAGTAAGCGGCATCAAACATCTGGCTCGTCGTCCCGAAACCTGTCAGCTGGTCCAGCAGTTCGTATCCGCGGTTACCATTTGCAGGCAGCCCCTCGCTTGCCAGTGTGAGGCGCAATTCGTCGCGCGCCTTACTATCAACAAAAATTGATCCACCACGTACCTCAAACGCAATTCCGCGTTGTTCGAGCGAGCGGACGACGTCACCAGCTGCACTACTTTCCAACCCTGCATAAAGCAGGGTCATACTGGGAGCAGTTGTCATCCGCGCCATTGCAAGAATCGCAAAAAACATCGCCCCTGTTGCCGCGATTACAATGATTTGTCGCTTGAGCCCAAGCTTCATCCAGACATTCAGATATTGCTGCACAATCGCCTCCGTCGCACCGGACGTTCTGTCCAGCTTCTTCCAAGACAAATGACCGATCGGCCTTAACAACCCGTTAGTGCAATCGAGTCTATATCGGTTGAAACAGCAAAGGATGACAAAAGATGGCAAACGAAGTTGCCCCGGAAGGCGATCCTCCTAAAAAAACCAAGATGCCCTTATTCATAGGGCTTATTCTGGCGTTGGTTGGCGGCGGCGGCAGTTTTTACGCGACTTGGTCGGGAATGATTCTTGCGTCCGAAAATGAACACAACGTGGAAAATGACAAAAGGGAAATAAAAGATCCTTTTGCAGATATCGCCTTTGTGGAAATTGATCCAATGGTGATTTCTATTGAAGCCTACCCCGAACGGCGACTGCTCCGTTTTCGTGCGCAATTGGAAGTACCGAAAGACTACCAAGAAGACGTCACTAAGGTACTGCCCCGCGTTGTCGACGTACTCAACAGCTATTTACGCGCGCTGGAGGTTTCAGACCTAGAGACTCAAGCCGCTTTGACACGACTGCGCGCGCAGATGCTGCGGCGCATCCAGATCGTCACCGGCGAAGGTCGTGTAAACGACTTTTTGATAATGGAATTTGTACTAACCTGAAGGAGCATGTGATGGAGTTCATTGCAGATATTTTACTGGTCGCGGGCGCTATTGGAGCAGCGATTTACTGTTCCGTTCTTGGTCGCAGGCTCAACCGCTTCAATGACCTTGAAAAAGGCGTCGGTGGTGCCGTAGCGGTCTTGTCTGCGCAGGTCGATGATCTGAATCGTACCCTTGCCGCCGCTCAGCAAACAGCATCGGGATCAGCACAGACGCTCACAGATCTTGCGAAACGTGCGGAGAGCATATCGCACAGGCTGGAACTGCAAATGGCATCCATGCACGATATTCCCCCGGGAGCCCGAGGAACAGGTTCAGAAGAAACAGGCAGCGCCTGCGCCGGTACCTGATCGGCCGGCTGCACCGATGTTTGCGCGTAGAGCCGCACCTGCCAGTGCGGGAAGTGCAATATGAAATTCCCTAGAAAAAAAAGGATCCTTGCTCCTGCTGGACGTGGTTCCATCCTCGTAATCGCTGCATTTTTGCTCAGTTCCGCAACCCTGCGTGTTGTTACAAGTGCAAGCGGGGTTTTTGCGAAGGACAGTCAATTGCCGACAACACCTATGGCAACCGCACACCCGGCACCAACCGTGGAAAAGGCCGCCGAAGCAGGACATGATCAGCGGCCTTCAGCGAGCGCTATGATCGAAAACAAAGATGAAATATCAAGCTTGATCAAGGCCCTTCAAGAACGGGAACTTCGGGTATCAGAGCGTGAAAAACAGTTAGAAGTACGACTTCGCGCTCTTTCAGTTGCAGATGCCGAGATCGAAAAAAGGCTCGTGAGCCTAACCGAAACAGAAGAGGCATTGAGGGCTACCTTATCCCTCGCTGACGAAGCTTCTGAAAAGGATCTCGTAAGACTAACGACCGTATATGAGAGCATGAAACCGAAAGACGCGGCGCTGCTGTTCGAGCAGATGGAGCCAAATTTTTCGGCCGGCTTTCTGGGGCGAATGAGACCCGATATCGCTGCGGAAGTAATGGCGGGGCTTTCTACACAAGTCGCCTATTCCATCAGCGTGATATTGGCCGGACGCAATGCAAGTGCGCCGAAGTCCTAATGCGCTGCTGAAGATTCGTTTACCACCACCTGCGACACTGCTCAAAATACGGAATAGGAACTAACATGATCGGCATTATTGGCGTCATCACAATCTTCGTAATGGTATTTGGTGGCTACCTTCTAGCAGGTGGCAAAATGGGGATCATCCTCAAGTCTCTTCCCTTCGAGATGATCATGATTTGCGGTGCCGCACTTGGTGCTTTTATGATTAGCAATGATGGCTCGGCGATCAAGCACACCATAAAAGATATGGGAAAGGTGTTTAAGGGACCAAAGTGGAAGCACGAAGATTATCGTGACCTATTGTGCCTACTTTTCGAGCTGATCCGGCTTGCGCGTCAAAACCCTGTGGCGATTGAAGAGCATATAGAGGCGCCCGATGCCTCCTCAATATTTAGCAAATACCCAAGAATTCTAAAAGACAAAGAGGCTATAGCCCTAATCTGCGATACGATGCGCTCAGCATCTATGAATTATGACGATCCGCACCAAGTAGAAGAAGTGCTCGACAAGCGGATGGAAGCAAATCTCGAGCATGCAATGCACTCCAGCCATGCCTTGCAAGTCGTTGCAGACGGCCTGCCTGCTCTAGGAATTGTCGCCGCTGTTTTAGGTGTTATCAAGACCATGGCTTCTATTGACCAGCCCCCAGAAGTATTAGGGAAACTAATTGGCGGTGCATTGGTTGGGACCTTTTTAGGCGTCTTTTTAGCCTACGGCCTTGTCGGGCCGTTTGCGGCAAAGGTCAGTGATGTAACGAAAGATGAGGCATATTTTTATCAGTTGATCCGCGAGGTTCTAGTGGCAAATTTACACAATCACGCAACAAACATCTGTATCGAAGTCGGCCGTCAGAATACGCCTTCTCATTGTCGGCCCAGCTATGGCGAACTTGAAGAGGCGCTTAAAGCGCTCAAGCAGAGTGCAGCATGAGGTTTCTCTGGTTTCTAGCGGCACTTGCTTATTCTACAGCCGCTACAGCACAACAGCTAACAGTTCGCTCAGGCGATCATCCGTTCTTCAGTCGGCTTACAATTCCACTACCCGCTTTGCAAACATGGGAAGCAGCACAGGCAGACAACAGCATCATTATCAGACTGCCTGGCTATTCGGGTGGTTTCGATGTTGAGAATGTTTTCACCCGCATGGGCACAGATCGAATTGAAGCACTAGAGAGCGACCAGAACTCAATTACCCTTCGTATTATCTGTCCATGCACCTCAACAGCCTTCGTAAGTGGGTCCCTATTGGTTATTGACGTCGCTGATCAAGGCGCCAAAGTATCCGCCGCCCCAATAGAAAAAATCCCCACAAAGCGTCCCCCAAGAAATCGCCAAATTCAAGTGGCTCGCGGTTCGCTTCCTTGGATCGGAGGCAACTCGCCCTTCAATGCAACACCACATAGTGCAGAAGGTTTATCTAGCGTGGTCAGTTCTGGTTCACCGAAAAGTATGGTTGAGAACCATGCAGTTTTACTGGGTGAAATGCAGCAAAATCTTCTTTCGGAATTCGCATTTGCAGCAAGTTCCGGTTTGCTTACTAACAGTTACAATGCACCAAGCGCCATGCCAACCATTGGCGAAAAAAGTAAAGCAGTCTCGTCTGCGGAGACACCAGATGTACCGACAATCGCCAGCGAAAATTCAAGTAATATACGTATAACCAGTAGTATGGATTTGCCAACAGCTACTTTGCGGTCCAATCTGGACGTCACGCTTTCCGGAGCAACGTGTCCGGATAACGCTCTTGTCGATGTGGGGACTTGGGGAGGGGAGGATGAGTTTTCCACACAGATTGGTCCAGCCCGAAACAACTTAATGGATGCGCGCGATCATCTAGATATAAGCGCTGCCAAAATCCTAGCCAAGTTATACATCTACTTCGGTTTTGGAGCGGAGGCGATAGACATTTTACGGCTAGATCCCAAGCTTACCTCAGACCAACCGCAGCTTTTAGATATTGCTACGATTTTAGAGCATGGCTCTATCGCACACCCTAGTTCACTGACGGCTTACACCGACTGTGCGTCAGATGTTGCGCTTTGGGCCATTCTCAGTTTTCGAAATATGCCACCCGGCATGCAACTAGATACAAAAGCTGCGCTTAGAGCATTGAATAAGCTGCCAATACATCTGAGGGTAATATTGGCACCGAATTTGAGTGATCGACTGCTTCAATCGGGAGACCACGAATCCGCTTCTGCAGCACTGCGCACTATTGAACGGCTGCCAAACGCTCTAGCGCCAAGCGCTCAGTTGGCACAAGCAGATCTTGCGGTCGATGCCGGACGTTCCGCAGATACTCTGTTGAGAAATGTTATCAATGCAAACAGTTCTGAGTCGCCGGATGCATTGGTCAAACTTGTTCAAAGTAAGCTGGGAAAGGGTCAGACACTTTCTAATGACACGGCAACACTTGTCGAAGCTTATGCCCAGGAATTGCGCAGCACCGATTTGGGTCATCAATTGCGCCAAACGCAGGTTCTAGCCCTCAGCCAGTCTGAGCAATTTGAAGAGGCGTTTGAAGCACTCAGTGCTATTGAGCCATCTCTGTCACCAGTAGACTCTCTAAAATTGCGTCAGGCTGTGTTCGAAGGCTTGGTCCAGAGGGCACCCGATCTTTTGTTTCTTTCCCAAATGTTTACACAAGATCAATCTGCAATTGCGTCACTTCCGACGCAGACGAAACTAAGACTAGCAGCGCGATTTATGGATTTGGGCTTTGCCGCCGAGGTCCAAAAGCTTCTTGCCAATTTTCCAGACACTTCACGTCTGAAGCAACGCCAAATGCTTATGGCACGTGCCGCGCTTGCACTGCAGCAACCATTTCAAGCCCAAGCGGCTCTGATAGGAATCACAGGGACTGATGCAGCGCTACTACTCGCTGAAGCAAAAGAAATGTCAGGTGCCTACGACGAAGCAGCAAGGTTATTTGAAACAAACAACGCAGAAAAAGAAGCTATAAGGGCGGCATGGCTTTCAGATCAATGGCGAGATTTGACCTCGCCGGATACTCCAGGCTTTGGCGCAATCGCGAACTTGATGAGTGATTCTAATGGCATAGTAGAATCTGATACAGGAACGTTGGCTCTTGCAAATCAAGCTTTGGATGAAAGTAAAAATGCTCGGGAAGCGCTAGAAGCTTTATTGCGAGATCCTCTGCTACAAGTGCAGACCATTCCTTAGAAAATTATCCTAATTCAGTCATAAATAATAAACCATAAGTCCCTAGACTAAAGTGATCCACAGAAGTGGTTTATGTAAGGGGCGCAAAATGCAGCAACGCTGGGATAGTATTTTTATCGACGGTACACCCATATTATCAGAACGGAAATCAAATCTATCGATAATGGGAAAGCTCATTTACTGCGACGAAACCAACAATACCTCAAACAAGAGTATTCTTAAAAATACCACTCTGCTTACTGGGCGGAGCTGCTGAAATGAATTTCTCAGTTCGCGCACTCTATCAGCCCACAGTTCTTCTCGCCGTCGCCTTAATGATGATCATTGTAATGATGATCCTACCTATGCCGTCATGGGTTCTAGATGCTGGCCTCGCTGCCTCTTTCGCACTGGCGATTCTAATGTTTACAGTCACACTGTTTATCGAACGGCCTCTCGATTTTTCTGCTTTCCCGACCATTCTTCTCGCATCGCTTATGCTGCGCCTTTCGCTAAATGTTTCGTCGACCAAACTAATCATCGGAGAAGGACACACCGGAACCGATGCCGCCGGCGATGTAATCCAGGGCTTCGCACAATTTGTTATGGGCGGCTCCGTTTTTCTTGGTTTGGTCGTTTTTTGTGTGCTCTTGATCGTTAACTTTATGGTGATCAACAAAGGTGCAACACGAATGGCTGAGGTGGGCGCTAGGTTTGCTCTGGATGGCATGCCCGGAAAGCAGATGGCGATCGACAGTGATATGTCCGCCGGAGCCATCACACACGAAGAAGCGAAAGAACGCCGTTGGCGCGAGCAACAAGAAACAACCTTTTTCGGATCACTTGATGGCGCTTCAAAGTTTGTGAAAGGCGACGCTATCGCGGGGCTATTAATCACCTTGCTCAACCTCGTGGCCGGTCTGATCATGGGCACCATGGTTCATGGGATGCCAATCTCCAGTGCCTTCGAGACCTACGCGATCTTGACCGTAGGTGACGGTTTGGTTTCACAGATTCCCGCAGTCATTATTTCAATCGCCTCCGCGCTTTTGTTAGCAAGGGGCGGCGCCCAAGGCTCTACAGATCTTGCCGTGTTTGCACAGCTCAGCAAGCACCCCGCCGCGCTAGCGACAGTTTCTTGTCTAATGGCATTATTTGCGTTGGTCCCCGGCATGCCTTTCGTTCCCTTCATGACGGGTGCATTGGCCTTGGGATATCTCTCCTATCATATGTATCGAAAAGCTCAGTTGCAGTCTGCAGATACTGCGGAAGAAGACACTCAACCTGTGGTGCGAGACAAACTATTGGGCGACGTGCTGGAGTTGGATGATATTCATGTCGAGTTCGCTCCCGATCTGGTTGGCATGGTTCTTGATGCAGGCACCGGTCTCGACGCACGTATCGTAAACATGCGCAACCATGTCGCATCGGCATTCGGCATAGTACTCCCTGAGATTCGCTTGACGGATAATCCTGGTTTGCCACTCGGAACGTACCTGCTGAGAATTCAAGGTGTTGAACAGGCGCGTGCAGTACTGCACCCTCATCAGGTGCTGGCTCTCACCCCCGAGAATTCGGACATGTTGCCTGTCGGTATAGACACCGTAGAACCTGTATATGGCGCACCTGCGCGCTGGATCGACGAAAAGGATCAAGAAGAAGCCGCAATCGCAGGTATTACACTTGTCACTCCCGCAGAGGTCCTGGCAACTCATCTCCTCGAAATCATCAAACGCAACTTTTCTCGCCTACTGACCCTCAAATCCCTGCGGCGCTTATTGGATGAGATGGTAAACATTTCTTCTCCGGCCCGTGCCGAAGCAAATCGCAAGCTTCTTGACGAGCTTATCCCGGACAAAGTCCCGATAGATGTCCTTCATTCGGTCCTCCGCCTCCTCCTTGCAGAGCAAGTTTCGATCCGTAACTTACCATCAATCCTCGAAGCAACTGCCGAGGCACGTAGCCAGAATGCTCAACCAGAAGCGATCTGCGAGCTGGTTCGCCAAAGGCTTGGCTTTCAACTCGTGGCCGAAGTCCGTCGTGCTGACGGGACTTTGCCCTTGCTGCAACTTGCCCCGGAATGGGAAGATACCTTTAGCTCCTATCAGGTCGATGCAGACCGTGGCCTCGATATTGCACTGCCGCCCGACCTGTTCAACCATCTCGCAGATGGCATCTCTCAAAAACTGAACGAAGCCAACCGAAACGGAATTTTTCCCGCCGTTGTGACGAACACACGGCGTCGCAGATTCCTGCACACTGTAATGCGTGCCAAAGGGATCAACTCGCCAGTGCTTTCCTTTGAGGAAATCGGGCTGGATGCACGCCCGTCACTCGTAGGCGTAATCTCGGCATGATTCAGCAATTGGCAGAGGTGATGAACATCACGAATACCCTTCTCTGGCAGAGTTTTGCTGTATTTCTTCGGGTCGGTGCATTGGTTAGTCTGCTCCCCGCTTTTGGAGAACAAGCGATACCATCCAGGGTCAAACTGGGCATTGCCCTCGCCTTCACGATGATCATCGCCCCTGCCGTGGCAGTACCTGTTCCAGATATGCAATTCGATACAATCTTATGGTTTACCTTAACCGAGGTTACGGCGGGCCTGATTCTAGGCCTCGGCATCCGCATGTTTGTCCTTTGCTTACAAACAGCCGGATCAATTGCCGCGCAATCCACATCACTCGCCCAAATTCTTGGTGGCGCGGTGGCCGAGCCCGTGCCCGCGATGGGGCATCTCCTTGTCATGGGCGGTCTCGCACTCGCTGTGATGACCGGGCTACATGTGCGCGTAGCCGAGATGGTGATCCTCTCCTATGATATGCTCCCCATGGGTCGCTTTCCGACGGGCGCGGACGTGTCGGAATGGGGTGTGGACCAAATTCGCCGCGCGTTCAGTCTTGCTTTCACGCTTGCTGCGCCTTTCTTGATACTATCCGTCCTCTACAATGTCGCTTTAGGCGTAATCAACAAAGCCATGCCGCAACTCATGGTCGCATTCGTTGGCGCGCCAGTCATTACTGCCGGTGGGCTTCTACTGCTTTGCCTTGCGGCACCGCTCCTCCTGTCGACATGGCTCGAAGCGCTCAACAGCTTTATCGCAAACCCGATGGAACTGGTGCCATGAGTGACGAAGAAGACCCAGCAGACAAAAGCTTTGATGCCTCAGCTGAAAAACTGAGGGAAGCACGGAAAAAGGGTGATGTCGCCAAGTCCAACGATCTGCTGACGGCCTCTGCATATTTCGGGCTCTTAGTTGCTTTGATCAGCACCGGAGCAAGTAGCCTCGATCATGTTGGAACCGCGATGATGACCCTGCTCGACCAACCGGAAAAATTGGCAGATCTGTTTTTCAATGGCCGCGCCGCGGCGCCTGCCGGAGGACTATTTCACGCTGTGATTTGGGGGATGGCGCCAATTTTCCTTTTACCTGCAATCGGCGTTATTCTGGCCCTTTTTGCGCAACAAGCCTGGGTTTTCGCGCCGAGTAAGCTTGAGCCAAAACTCAGCCGTATTTCCATTATCTCAAATGCGAAAAACAAATTCGGGCGAGATGGGTTGTTCGAGTTCTTTAAGAGCTTTATAAAATTACTTATTTTTTCGCTCTGCCTTTTTCTGTTCATCCGCGCATGGCTACCCGAGATGATCGGCGTGCTTCAGACCAGCCCCCAGACAACCATCGCGCTTCTGGCCAGGATCTGCACTGCGTTTCTCAGTGTCGTTGTTGTGGTATCAGGTGTGATTGGCGGCGTTGATGCGATCTGGCAGCACGCATCCCATATGCGCAAGAATCGCATGTCACGCAAAGAGGTAACAGACGAGGCGAAGAACAGCGAAGGCGATCCACATCTTAAGCAAGAGCGCCGTCAACGCGCTCTGACGGCTTCACAAAATCAGATGATGAAGGATGTGCCCTCGGCGGACGTCATTATCGTCAATCCAACCCACTATGCGGTGGCTCTGAAATGGAGCCGCCTGCCCGGGGAAGCACCCGTCTGTGTGGCCAAAGGGGTTGACGAGATCGCGGCAACCATCCGTCGCATAGCCGCCGAAGCCGGTGTTCCAATACACTCCGACCCTCCTGCCGCAAGGGCATTGCATGCTGCGGTAGATATCGGCGAACAGGTTCGCCACGAGGATTACGCTCCCGTCGCCGCCGCGATCCGGTTTGCCGAAGATATGCGTCGCCGCGCAAAGCGGAGATGATGCGGATGATCAACGATCTTGCGATGATGCAAAAGCTGGTTGAAGTGAAATACCGCCAGGAGCAAGAAAGCTTTGCGCGGTTGATGACGCAGGAAAATATTCTGCGTGCATCATTACGGCGGCTCGATTTACAGCTGGGGGACAGCCGGAAGTGCGCAGACGCTGAACAGAAGGCGATCGGCGCTGATGTTCTCTGGCAAGCGTGGGTTGGCCGAAAAAAGCGGGAGTTAAACATGCAGCTTGCCCAAGTGCTGGCAGTAAAGGAACGTCACATCGCACAGGTGCGCAAAACATACGGGAAAGTACTGGTTACCGATGCGCTATTTGAAAACGCACGCAAGCAAGCTGAACAGAAAAGGGCGCAGTCCCAACTGGATCGCACCCTAAACTCGATAATTTTTAATAGGGATCAATAATCCTGACGGGCGATTTCCACAATCAGAACATCCTTAATCAGGTCTTTTCCCAAATCCCTCTGTGCGACTTCCCGCAACGCGGCGCGCAAGCGCCCTAGTTCCAGAGCATTCGTAAAATTGCCCTCGAACCCCCCGACATTTGCGTGGTCAAACAAGACTTGCAGGAAACTGTCACGCAGCTTTGGCTCGCGCTGGTACACGACATCCAGCTGGCCCTGTGGAACCTCAATGCTGAGCGCTAACACCACCAACGCTGTCACTTTGTCATGTGAAATAATTGGGACGACAAACTGATTATTCAACTTGGCATATTCATTACCATACAGATCGCTCCCGGCCGCTTCATCGCTGTCGTCATGCGTGGGATCAGCACCGTGTTCGTCTGTTTGATGGGTATCAGGCGTCTTTGCAGTTTCATCGTGCGCAGCCGTGGCCGTATCTTTTGGTTCCACCGCCGGCTCCGGACGCAAGAAAATGCCGGCGCCGACACCGGCACCCGATCCTATCAGAAGTAGTACGAGAGGCAGTAATTTTTTCATATCAACGCTCCTGATCAAAAAGGCAAAACAGCATCAAGAACCTGCTGGCCGATACGAGGCTGTTGGACATCGCTGATTTGGCCACGACCGCCGTAGGAGACACGCGCAGACGCGATCTTGTCGTAAGTGATCTCGTTCTGACGAGACACATCTGCGGGCCGGACAAAACCGGTGACCAACAGTTCTCGCAATTCGAAATTCACCCGCAGTTCCTGGCTTCCAGAAATAGATAAGACGCCGTTTGGCAGAACGTCTACAACCGTGGCGGCGATACGCAGCTCCAGTTTTTCCTTCCGCTTTACCGAACCATCGCCGGAGGAGCTGCTCTGAGAATTGATCCCCACCAATTCAGCTGACGAAGCGCCCTCCGGCAGCTTTGTATCGAGCCGTTGCGGCAAACCAAACAGACCAGGCACGCCGAGAGTTTCCGAGCCCGACCGGCTACGGTCTGACGAGTTGGAAATTTCCGCTTTTTCGTCAATTTCGATTACAACAGTCAGAATGTCCCCCCGCACAACCGCGCGCCGGTCGCCCAGCAACGAAGCGCGCGACGGCGACCAGAGAGACGCCGCATCAACGGGCCGCTGTTGTAGTATCGCAATCGGCAGCCCTGGTTCGATCATCGCGCGGGCCTCAGGTGCTTCGATTGCGGGAGTAAAGCTGGGCGGGCTGCCGATATGATCAGCGCGAGCGCAGGCAAGGGTCAGGCTCAGCAAGCAAAAGCTACCCAGTTTCAAAGTGGTCTGCATAACATTCAGTTCCTTACTTCAATCGTGCCATCCCCGAGAATTTGGCCAAACAAGGTCGCGCGCGATCCGAGGTTCATCACACGGATCCGGTCACCGACGGCGCCTCGTTCCAGTGCACGCCCTTCTGTACTGATGTTGATCCCGCTGGCCGCGTAGATCAGCGGAACTATCTGGTTACGCTCAATCACAGCGGGCGGGCCGATGTCGCCAACCAGTACGGGTCGGCCTGCATAAAGCGCTACGCGCGCCTCCTGCCCAATTACGTCTCCAAGACGCGCAAAGCCACTCTCCAGATCTCCTGCCGCCAAAGTCACATCCATTTCGGTAATGATCTGTGTCGCCCTGATCGTGCGGGAAGGAACAACAATGTCCGCAAAGGCCGGAGCCGCCAGGAAAACCGCGACAATCTTTATCAGAACCCGCATCAACGGACCTGGGTCGTAGCGCTCATCATCTGGTCGACCGCCGAGATGACTTTTGCATTCATTTCATATCCCCGCTGTGCTTCGATCAACTCTGTGATCTCGCGCACCGCGTCGACAGAGCTGTCTTCAAGGTATCCCTGGCGCAAGGTGCCCAAACCGTCCTGGCCCGGCGAGGAAACAAGCGCGGGACCGGACGCCTCCGTCTCCAGAAACATATTGCTGCCGATTGCTTCCAGGCCCTTGGAGTTGGTGAACCCCGTCAAGGTAAATTGTCCCAAAAGCTGACCAGCGGCGGCTTCATCAAAATAAGCGTAAACCTCGCCATCGGCGTTGATGGAGATGCTACGCGCATCTGCCGGAATCGTGATTTCTGGACCAACAGGAAAACCGTCAGACGTAACGATCAACCCCTCGCCAGTACGCTTGAGCCCACCATCGCGGGTATATGCGGTCTGCCCGCTGGGTAGCGTCACCTCAAGATAGCCTTGCCCTTCGATCGCGACATCCAGATCTCCGTTCGTGGCAGATAGTGCGCCTTGCTCAAGCTGTACGCTTACGGCAGCAGGACGCACGCCAAGGCCGAGCTGGATCCCCGTAGGCAGAACAGTCCCATCAGACGCATTGACTGATCCTGCCCGCGCCATTTGTTGATAATGCAGATCAGCGAATTCAGCACGACGGGCATTATAGCCGGTGGTGCTCATGTTCGCGAGGTTGTTCGAAATGGTCTCGACCCGCATTTGCTGGGCGCTCATTCCTGTAGCGGCAATCGTGAGGGCGCGCATTGGCTATCTCCTTTATTGTGAATCAGTCAGGGTTTTGACGGCCGCGCGCACACGCTCGTCTTCAGTTTTAAGAAAACTCTGGCCCATCTCATAGGCGCGCTGAACCTCGATCATCCGCGACAACTCCAGCAGTGGATTAACGTTGGATCCTTCGACAAATCCTTGCAGGACACGTACATCCTCTGTTGGCTCATCCCCCGCATCCGCGCGGAACATCACACCATCCTCACGGATCATGCCAAGCGGATCAACCGGACGGACAAGCGCCATCTGACCAAGCGGTATGCCGTCCATACTCAGCGTCCCGTCCGACGATACTGCCAAAGTTCCAGCTGCAGCCGGGACAAACAGGGGCGCGCGGCCTGCGTCCAGAACAGGATAACCGTCGGGTGTCACCAATTGCCCTGCCGCATCAGGTGAAAACGCGCCCGCCCGTGTCAGCCTGTCGCCCAGAGGTGTTTGAACCAGGAAATATCCGTCGCCCTCAATCGCAAAGTCGAATGTACCGTTTGTCTTGCGCAGGCTGCCCTGCTCGAAAGAAGTCTTCCCGATGTTGCCCTGCCCCATCGACAAAGAAGGTGCGCCGTCCACTGCCTTTACATATTCAGAAAAAATGATGCCCTCTGCGCGATAGCCGGTGGTCGCCGCATTGGCGATGTTGTTGGCCACCACCTGCATTTCGCGCTGCAAGCCCGACTGACGGGTTAGGGTAATGTATCCGGTACTTTCCATCTTATCCTCCGATAATCAGTGGGATGATCTGAGTTTGAAAAAAGGCAACAAGCGTGTTTGTCATGAAGTGCATCGACATCCAGAACACGACCGCAATCGCGGCCAGTTTCGGCACAAACGTCAGGGTCATCTCCTGAACCGAAGTGAGAGCCTGAACCAACCCGATTGAAACCCCCGTTACCAAAGCCGCAACGAGTATCGGCAAGGAGATCACAAAAGCGACCCAAAGCCCCTGCCGCATGGTGTCGAAAAACACCACTTCATCCATCATCAGACGGGCATCCTCAGGATTTCCTGATAGGCTTCGACCACCTTGTTGCGCACACTTACGGCCGTCTCGACCGCGAGTTCAGTCTGCGCAAGCGCCTGAACAAGTGCGTGCGGATCAGCATTGCCCATCATTGTTGACTGAGCAATTTGTTCGGATTTTGCCAAGGTGGACGCAAAGTCGCCCGCGATGCTCTTGAGCGCGGCCACGCCGCCACCTTCTCCCTCAACGGGCGTGGTTGCCGGTCTGGCGGAAGCATAGCTCTGGATTGCAGAGAGTGATTTCAATTCCATTCTGGAACTCCTTTTGGGTGTTGTGCTCGCTTTTGGAAAGCGGGCGATGATTAACGGCGCAATAGCTGCATCAAACTGCTCGACATGTTCCGGGCCTGATCGAACATCTTGAGGTTTGCCTCATAGCTGCGCTGCGCCTCGCGCGCGTCCGCAAGCTCGATCAGAAGGTTCACGTTAGAGCCTGAATATTCCCCCAGCTCGTCAGCCAGTGGATGGGAGGGATCATATATTTTTGACAGTTCAGACTGGTCCAGACGCACGCGCCCGACTTCAACTTTCGATACCTGGTTGCCCTGCCCCAAAACTGCCTCAAACGAGACGAGCTTGCGGCGATAGCCGGGGGTATCAGCGTTCGAGATGTTTTCGGACAGATGTCGCAAACGCTGTGCCTGCGCCTGCATGCCACTTGCCGAAACCGAGCGTGCGGATGAAAAATCAGACATTTTATTTTCTCCTATCTGGTGCTGGCGGCGGTGCGCAGAACATCCAGCGCGGATTTATAAATCGCGAGCGCGCGATCATGGTCGCTTTTGGCGTCGGCAGATTTTAGGAGTTCAACCTCAAGCGAGACGGTGTTGCCATTGGGTGAGCCGCCTTGGCGCATTTCAGTCGCGGCTAGCTCATACCCTTCAACACTGCCATTCAAATGGCCAACCCGCGTAGCGCGTTGTGTGTCGACTGCATCCAGTGGCGCATAAAGCGTCTCGAACGCTGCCAGTTCCTTGCCCACATACCCGGGCGTGTCCGCATTCGCGACATTTAGCGAGATCAAGGCTTGGCTCTGCCCCGCGTGGCGCGCCATCGCTGCCGAGGTCTGAAAGACAGTTAAATTTTCGAACATCGGGATTCTCCCTGCTTCTGTTTCATGAAGGCTTAAGGGTGATTCCTTTAGAAACAGTGAGCAGAAGAAAAAGGAACGCCATGAAAGACGTATCGCTTATCGACGGGCTGGTGGCCCACATTGCGGATTTGCGCAGCGTGCGGCCAGTTGGGCGGGTCAGTCGCGCGGACGGTGCCGTGCTACATGTAACGGGACTGACTGCCGACGCCTCCATCGGTGACAGCCTTAGATTGCATCGAAAGCGCGGTGCACCCCTTCGTGGAGAAGTGGTCCAGATCATTGGTGAAACACTGGTAATGCTGGCAGAGGCGCCGCCGGAAGGAGTCAGTCTGGATGATCGGGTAACCTTATTGTCGCCCGAGGCCATCGCACCCTCAAAAGAGTGGCTGGGCCGGATCGTTGATCCTTCCGGCCAACCTCTAGACGGCAAGCCACTGCTGCGCGGAGCGATTGCATGGCCTCTGCTATGCCCGCCACCTCATGCGGCAGACAGGCGTCCTTTCGGCAAACGTCTGAGTACTGGCCTGGCGGTAACCAACACGATTCTACCAATTGTCCAAGGACAGCGCATTGGGCTTTTTGCCGGATCGGGCGTTGGAAAATCCAGTCTGCTGGGGCAATTTGCACGTCATATGACCGCTGATGTCGTAGTGATTGCTATGATCGGCGAACGAGGGCGAGAGTTGCGTCATTTTGTGGACGAAGTACTGGGTGCGAAAGGGCTGGATCGGTCTGTTGTTATCGCTGCTACATCAGACCAATCACCGCTCCTGCGGCGACGCTGCGCATGGACGGCGATGGCTGTGGCGGAACATTTTCGCGATGAAGGTCAATCAGTACTTTTTCTGGCTGATTCGATCACACGTTTTGCCGAGGCGCATCGCGAGGTAGCTGTTGCCGCTGGCGAGGCGCCAGTGCTGCGTGGCTATCCTCCTTCGACAACGCACGTCATCACTTCGCTATGTGAACGTGCGGGTCCGGGAACAGCCTCGCAGGGTGATATTACAGCGTTGTTCAGCGTGCTTGTCGCCGGATCCGACATGGACGAACCGATCGCTGACATTCTACGCGGTGTGTTGGACGGTCATATAGTGCTGGACCGCACAATCGCGGAGCGGGGGAGATTCCCGGCAATCGACGTCCTGCGCTCCGTTTCACGCAGCCTGCCTGCTGCGGCGAACAAAAAAGAGAACGCGCTCCTCGGGCTCACCCGTAAAATGCTCAGCCTCTATGATACAAACGCGATGATGATCCGCGCGGGTCTCTATACCCAAGGCTCCGATCCGGAAGTCGACAAGGCAATCCTGCTCTACCCCGAGCTTGAAGCGTTTTTGGCGAAGGCCGAGCCGGACGACGCGCAACGTAGTTTTAGCCAGCTGGAGTTGACGCTGCGCAGGGCTGGGCTGACCCTGCCTTAGCCACCTTGCAACAATGTCAGGGCGATCGCGTTAGACGAATAGCTTGCGTTGAATTGGGCAATCTGATCACGGACTACAAACTTCGTGATCAGATCCTGAACCACAGTCGGGTCACTGAAAATGCTTAGATCGTCAGACCCAAACTCTTTCTTGGCACGCGCCTTAAAGACGCCAAGCTGTTGCTCCAGATCAATTTGCCCAAATGACGATGGCAGATTGAGCGCCTTTTCAAAGATGTCTCGCAAAGGCGCCTCACTCATCAAAGTGTACCATTTTGCATCATTGGACATATCGTCCTGAGACAGGATAGCCATCTGGCGTTCAGCATAGAGTGCATAGCGCATCGTTTCATTCTGCTCTCCCGCCGCAATTTCAAATTCAATCGCTTCGAAACGGTCAATAATCGCTTCGGCGAAAACAGGCTCGCCTACTTTGAGGTATTCACCCGGGCCAAAACCAAAAGCCTGCGACATTTCTTTATACCGTGGATCTGTGAACCGGTTGGCCAACGCGTCATCGCTTACAGTCCCTTCTTCAAGAATCTTGCGAATGAAATATCGGTTATTGATATCGTCCTGTAATCCAAACGCGCCCAGCGTCACAGTTAACAGGCGGCGGTCGGCCACCAGTTGCTCGGCGGTCTCGATGCTACCTATATTTTCGCGGAAATATTCGGTGTTCCGTTGAAGCTGGGTATTCTGGGTGAATGTCTTGAACTGGCTATCATAAGTCTGCTGGAGGAAGCGCCAGCCACCCAGTCCACTTAGCGGAATGACCGGCTGGAACATCAGCTTGGCCGCACGGCCAAAAGCCGTTCCTCACGAGGGAGCAAACCACGAAGTGCTTTAAGAGTGCGGTAGTGCTGCTTTTCGATGACTGCCTGACTCGCTTCAGCCAACATCTGCCGACTGTCCGGATCAGTAAAGACCTGGCTTAACTCCTCGACCTGTCGCAATAGGGAGAAATGCTCACGATCTGCATCCTTGTCGCCCGATAACACCAGCTGAACCGCGAACAAAGCCCGTCGAACAGGGGTTTTTGCGTCTTCTGGATGAATGGCATCCCGTAATCGCAGAATTTTGGCGTCGGGTGTCATAATTGCAAGCCGACTCCGGCGGTCTCCGTTTTCAATTACAGCGCCATTGATCAGCACCCTCTCTTTTGGACCCAACTTCAAGACAAGACCGCTCATTCTGGATTCCAATCTATTTCAATCCGCGCAAAATCGCGGTGTTAATTTCAACAAGCGGCGTTGCCGATACTTCGCGGCGCAGCACTTTGCGGGAGTGGTGCTCCGTAAACTCGGCGAGGTATATCAGCCGCGCGCGCAGATCATCCGGCAGTAAATTCTCAGTGCTGGCGACATCAATCGCAAGCTTGCGCCAAAGCGTTCTGTTCTCATGCATGGCATGGATCAGTTTGGGGAAATCTTTGGCTTCGATGGCAGATCGAAGCCGCCATGTAATACGGGCGATCACGTCATATTCCGCTTTGCGCGCTGACTTCAGCGGTGCGGCGTTAGGCGCATAGCCGCGTTGGGCAAGTGTTGTTGCGTTCACAGGTATCCCTACTCTTCATGGGCTATACCGGGGGGCGCAACGGATCGCGCCCCCCAGTCTGTCAGAAACCCAAACCTTAACGGAAGAGAGACAGGATCGTCTGTGGTGCCTGGTTGGCAATCGACAGGGCCTGCACGCCGAGCTGCTGTTGTGTCTGCAACGCTTGCAGCTTTGCGGAGGCTGCCTCCATGTCCGTATCAACCAAAGATCCGATACCAGATGTCAGAGCGTCAGACAGCTTGGACACAAAGTTTGCCTGATCATCCAGCCGCTTGGCCGAAGTACCGAGATTCGCAGCACCGGTGATTGCAGCGGTCAGCATTGTTTCAAGCTCAGTATAGGTTGTTGCAGCATCGGCAGTATCGGCTGTACCTGTCAAAGTAATGTCGGTTACCGATGCTTCAAGATCGGCAGAAGCGACGCCGATCTGGGTTGAAGTAGCTGCACCACTACCGACCCGATTGATCGACCCGACAACCGTGAGCCCGGTCGCACCATTACCGTCCGTATCAGTGTTCAGCAGGTTTACGCCGTTGAACTGCGATCCGGCGACAATCGAATCCAGCTGCGCTTTCTTGGCGGTCATTTCAGCGTCGATTTGCGTGAAGTTCGCACCTTCAGACTGAGCCGAAATAGCAAGTGCTTGCATTTCCTTGATCGTCTCGACGATCAGCTCGGCACCTGCGCTGGCCACTGCAACGGCAGATTGACCAACAGACAGGCTATCTTGCACAGCATCCAGACCGGACACATCAGATTCCATCACCTTGGAGATCGCCCAGACCGATGCATTGTCTTTCGCCGAGTTGATGTCTTTACCGGTGGAAATCGCATTCTGTGTATCAGACAGGTTGCTGTTGATGGACTTCAGGGTTTGCAGTGCAACCATTGCACTGTTGTTTGTAAGAATGCTCGACATTGAAGCATGTTCCTTTTTCGTGTCGGCGCTTTACGCCGGATAACGTCCGCACTGATATGGGACAGGAATGCCATTCTGACCTTTACATCAGCCCCTTTGGAGCAGTGTGCCATCCGGGATCGGATGCATGGCCACCTTGTCCCTTAGTCGCTTACAAAAGTCTTAATTCTATTCCGTCCTATGTACCGCATTTGAATAAATTCTCGCCATTCCCGCGCAGTACGTTGGGGACCCGCCCCTTCACGCACGCTTTTCCAATGTAGGCGGCGTAGGCGTGACCACACTCTGCTTACGTCCCTGTGCGTCGTAGGTATCCAGTGCCATCCTGACCTGCCGCAACGCTGCAAGGCGTGTTGCAACCGACTTAATTCCATCCAGCGCACCGCCCAACAGCAGCTGGTTTCGCTGTAATTTCTTCTCCAAAGGCAAGATTCGCTCACGGTTTGCTCCGACATCACACAACATCATCTCGACCAACTTTTCCTTGATTGGTAGCAGCGCGCCCAGCCCTTCCAGATCTCCGGCCAACAAACACGCACGTTCCTGTTCAAGAAGTGCCTCAAGCGATTCAAAATCAAAATTTTTAGACATCATGTGTTTGCTCCTTCAGAGCTTCATAAAGTGATTGAGCAAGGCCTATGCCACCGCTCTGAACGATCTGTTTTGCCTGTTCCTGCACAAGAAACGAAGCGAACTGGTCCTCCCCTGCTCCTCCGCCAAAAACCTCGCTGGTTTGGCCAAGTCCCGCAGACTGCAACATCTCTGCCAGGAAGACCGTCTCGAGATTTTGGGCAGCCTCCATAAGGGCTGCGTCTCGCGCCGGACCAACCCGCGCAGTGGGCGAGAACGCGTTGATAATTGGTGTCATCTGGATACTCCTTAAATTGGACTGATTTTCCAGAGAATGGACCGAAAGCAGTAAACAACTGGTAAGGAAGAAATCGTATAGTGGCGTCAGATCGAGGCAGAACCCCGAAAGGCGCACAATGAATATTATCGTTGGACAAAGTGGAAATACCGCGGCTGTCAAACCGTCAACTTCGGACGCTCCGATAGCTATCGTCGAAAAGCCCGAATCGTCAGCCCGCGCACAAGATGATTTTGGAGCATTCTTCGCTGCACCTGTCTCGACGAAGGATCTGGCATCACTTCTTCGTTCTAGGGACGTTGAAAGCGCTGAGCCAGACAATAAGGAGCCCGACAAACCAACGGAGGAGAAAACGGAGACTGCACGGGACGGTACTTTTTTTCCTCCAAAGCTTCTGGCTGCACATCATGACCGGGACCCCGAAAGAACAACTTCCGATCTACCTATGCCAGCCTCCAAAGCCGAGCGAATACCGACAACCAAGCTTGCGGATCCTGCCGCAAGGCTAGCTCACGATTTCGTTCTCTCCACACCTCCCCTTCAACAACTTCATCTGGACGATCAACCGAGCAACCACCCGGTCAATCACCGGCGGGTGGACCACCATTTGGTTAGTGATACAACGCACGACCTAACGGTAGTAATCCCGCAAACCATATTGACCGAAGTGTGGGAGATCGAAAATGATACTCACCAGGCGCCGCCTCCGCAGATAGTAGAAAATAGCAACTTACTCGTTTCTGGAACGAACAACGGTCTGACAATGCCCGCGCAACGCAAGTCAATCCCAGCAAGCATTCAAAACTTGCAGCATACAATATCAGCTGACGGGATGAGCCTGCCCGGACATGATTTGAAAAGATGGTCTGCTGATCACACGACTGCTCCTAGACAGGCAGAAAACGCGGTAAATCAAGCGGATGAATCTGATCAACAAGTGTTCCATGCAAAATCAGTGGAGCCCGTTGCGATGCAGCGATATCCACGCGCGGCGAAGGAAACTTCATCCACCCCCTCTGCGCAACGGGCAATACCTGCCCCTTCTGCGCAGCAGGCAACACCCCTCCACTCTACGCAGCGGGCGTCATCCGCCTTCTCTGCGCAACAGGTAACACCAGACCCCTCTACGAAACAGATAACACCTCTCAACTCTACGCAGCAGGCGTCATCCACCCCCTCTGCGCAACGGGCAATACCTGCCCCCTCTGCGCAGCAGGCAGCACCCCTCCACTCTACGCAGCAGGCGTCATCCGCCTTCTCTGCGCAACAGGTAACACCAGACCCCTCTACGCAACAGATAACACCTCTCCACTCTACGCAGCAGGCGTCATCCTCCCCCTATACGCAGCAGGCATTACCCCTAGCCTTTACACAACAAACGTCAGCTGTTCTGTATACGCAGCAAGCAGCGGTGATACCTCCGCAAAACATAGAACATCTGCATCCTGGAAAATCTGGGGCCGCCGCGCTCCCATCGACACAGGACAAACCAAGCCTCAGTGCAATGGAAACTCGTATCCAGAAATTTCCAACGCACTCCGGCACTTCAACGCAGACCGTTCAAGGCACACTTGGCGGCCTGAGAGCGCCGTCAAAGCAGATAGCACCTGCTGCATTTGCCGTTTCAAAGTCACCGAATACGGGCATCTCCGATTCGATCGCGTCCCTGCTCTCCCCGTCTGGTGGCTCCGAGATGACGAGTTGGGAAGCGCCCCGTTTGCAGCAAGCGCATCATGCCTCGACGATGCTTGCACGCGCTGAAATAGCGCCGCATATCGCACGGCAGTTGGTGGAGGTCATGAGTCAGGCCGCGCACCGACCTACAGAGATCGCCCTGTCGCCAGAAGAATTGGGACGGGTTCGCATGTCGGTGGCGGCGGAGGACGGTAAAATCACTGTCAGCATCCTGACAGAACGACCCGAGACGCTTGATCTGATGCGGCGGCATATTGACCAGCTTGGCCAGTCATTCCGAAGCATGGGCTATGATCAGGTATCTTTTTCCTTCGGACAAGGTGCTCAAACCGGAGATCAGTCCGGAAGCAACCCTTCGGCGAGTAGCCCGTCCGGACCGTCCCAAACCGACATCGCCAATAGCGGGACGGAGACCGGCGCGAACGTCGTAAACCTTGATAGCGCCCCAACCACGGGCATCGACATCAGACTGTAAGGATACCCATATGATCTCCCCTACTCTTTCAACAACCAGTACCACTACCACGGCGAGCACGTCCGCACAGGCGCAAGCGACTCTGTCGTCCGATTTTGAAACCTTCATCAAGATGATGACAACCCAGGCCAAATACCAAGACCCGCTGGAGCCCCTGGACAGTTCGGAATACGCTTCACAGCTTGCCCAATTCTCGATGGTGGAGCAACAGGTTCTGTCCAACGATCTGCTGACCGCGCTGGCCAACCAGCTGGGCAGCAGCACAATGGGCCAGATGGCCGGATGGATCGGGATGGAAGGCCGCACGACAGAACCAGTCTTGTTTGACGGCACCCCCATTACCGTGTTGCCCGAGCCGCCCGTTGGCGCGCAGCAGATGGAACTGGTGATCTATAATACGCAGGGCGTCGAGGTAGACCGCGGCGCGCTACCTATTTCTTCCGATCCAGTGCTCTGGGCCGGTGTACAGCAAAATGGTACACCTCTGTCCGGCGGCCTCTACCGTTTTGAAGTTGAGGCGATCGGGACACAGGGCGAAGCTTTGGCAACCACTGCTGCCAGCACCTATGCGCGCATTGTGGAGGTGCAAAACACAGGAAGTGAAGCCCGGGTGGTCTTTGCAGGCGGTACAGAAGTACCAGCCGCCAACATCACAGCTTTGCGTGAAGGGGCTTAGCGGTCGCTCATCGCATAACCCGCATATGCCAGCGGGATCATCGCCCGCCGGAAACGTCCCAACTCGAAGCGGCGCAGCGGCGTGCGTAGCGCTTCGGGATATGGCATCTGCGGCACCTCCCCTTGGACCAGCTGTGCCAAAACTGCACCGCTATAGGTACCCATAGCAACGCCATTTCCATGATAACAAAGCCCGGCCCAAAGCCCTGGATGATCTGGAACAGCACCCGCAAAAGGTAAACGATCCCGCGCAAGACACACCATACCGGACCAGCCATGCGTGGCTTCCACCCTGCGCCAAGCGGGAAACATTGCGTCAAAATCCGCGCGGACCCGGGCTGTGGCGCGGGCCTCGGCGCGGAAACCGGTAAAAATACCGCCCCGCATGCCGAACAGAAACCGCCGGTCCGGCATCAGGCGGAAATAGTGAAGTAGATTGCGGGTGTCATAGGCCATCTGATCAGTTGTCCAGCCCGCCGCGGACAGTTCCTCGTCGCTGAGCGGGCGGGTCACTATCACATTTGACTGGCTCGGTAGATACCTTCCCGCCAACCATTCGGGAAGATCATCCGACGAATACCCATTGGTCGCCAGCACAACGCGATCCGCACGAACTTTGTACCCGTTAACCCGCAACACCCAGCCATCCACACCGGAAGTTATCTCTGTGACAGCGCTTTGCTCAAAAATTCGGGCACCCGAAGCCTCCGCGGCCTGCGCCAGTCCGCACAGATATTTGCGCGGGTTGAGCCCAAAGCCTGCTTCAATCGTTAAGCCACCATGGAATGGCCCAGACATCCCCAATCCGGCCAGATCCTCAGAACTGTGCAGATGGTACGGAACGCCGTAGTTGTCAGGAATAGATGCGGCATGCGCACGCAGCGCAGCCATATCTTTCGGGCGATGCGCAAGCGAGGTCTCTCCCGTTGAATGGCGGTCCACGTCTATTCCATGTTCAGCAATCAACGCCTCGACCAGCTCGATCGCCGCGCGCTCCGTCCGGCGAAACGCCACCCGCTCCGCTGAGCCAAACTTGTGATCCAGTACGGCGTCGCTGGCCATGCTCCCGCCCAGACAACAAAATCCGCCATTGCGACCGGACGCTCCCCAACCGACCCGCTGCGCATCCAGCACCGTTACGCTGACACCCGACTGCGCGAGATGCAGCGCTGCGGAAAGTCCGGTAAAGCCACCGCCAATAATGGCGACATCCGTGTGCAAAGTGTTTGCCACCTGCGGACGGCTTATGTCGAGGTGGCTGTCATCCCACCAGCATCCGGCGCGGGGACCCTCGCCGTAGGCATAGCCGTCGAACAGGCGTCTCACGCGGTACGCTCGGCCGCTCGTGCATCTTTCTGCGCGCGCACAGCATTGCGTTTGGACACCAGCGATGCAGTAATCACACCTACCGTTACAATCGCGATCATGATCGTGGACAGCGCATTGATCTCCGGCGAAACCCCCAGCCGGACCGAGCTCCAGATCTTGATCGGCAGAGTGGTCGAAGACGGGCCGGAAACAAATGACGCGATCACCAGATCATCAAGGCTGAGGGTGAAGGCCAGCAGCCAACCGGAGATCACAGCAGGTGCAATGATCGGCAGTGTGACCAGCCGGAAGGCGTCAAAACGGTTGCAGCCCAGATCAAGTGCGGCCTCCTCCAGCGAGCGGTCAAAACTGACCAGCCGCGACGACACCACCACCGAGACATAACACATCGCAAATGTGGTATGCGCCAGAACAATGGTGAGCACACCGCGGTCCAGCCCGATGCCGATGAAGAGCAATAGCAGCGAAAGACCGGTGATGACTTCGGGCATCACCAGCGGCGCATAAATCATGCCCGAGAACAGCGTTCGGCCCAGAAACCGCCCACCGTTAACCAGCACATAAGCCGCCATCGTCCCCAGGACGGTTGCAAAGGTCGACGAAAGCACAGCCACCTTGAGCGTCACGACAGCCGCATCCAGAAACGCCTGATCGCGGAAAAGCTCTCCATACCATTTAGTCGAAAACCCCGCCCAGACCGTAACCAGTTTGGATTCGTTAAAGCTGTAGATCACCAGCAGGATCATCGGCAGGTAGAGAAAAGCAAACCCCAGGGTCAGGGATGTGATGTTGAAAGGGCTAAGACGCTTCATCCCTCTGCCTCCGCCTGTTTTTGCTGGTTCCGCTGGAACAGGACGATCGGCACGATCAGGATCAACAACAAGATCACTGCGACCGCACTGGCGACTGGCCAGTCACGGTTGTTGAAGAATTCCTCGAACAGGACCTTCCCGATCATCAGCGTGCCCGATCCACCGAGAAGCGAAGGGATGACGAACTCGCCCAGAGCGGGGATGAAGACCAGAAAACACCCTGCGATAATCCCGTTTTTCGACAGCGGTATCGTGACCAGCCAGAAAGCGGTCAGGCGGGAACAGCCCAGATCCTCGGCGGCCTCGATAAGGCTGTCATCCATCCGGTCGAGTGCAGCGTAGATGGGCAGAATCATAAAAGGCAGGTACGTGTAAACGATGCCGACATAGACAGCCGTGGGTGTGTTCAGGATCGTCAGCGGCTCGGCAATCAGGCCTGTCCAGATCAGAAACTGGTTTAACAAGCCTTCGTTGCTGAGGATACCGATCCATGCGTACACGCGGATCAGGAAGGAGGTCCAGAACGGCAGGATCACAAGCATCATCAGCGTGGCACGCCATTCTTCGGGCGCGCGGGCCATGCCATAGGCCATTGGATAGCCCACCAATAGGGTCAAAACGGTCGAGATCAGGGCGATCTGGAGGCTGCTCAGATAGGCTTTGTAGTAGAGATCATCTGTAGTGAGAAAAACGAAGTTCTCGAAATCGAGGCCCTGGATCAGCGCAGAAAAGCCATCCTTAATGGTCGGCGCATAGGGCGGAATGGCCAATGCGGTATCTGACAACGAAATCTTGAAAACGATCAGGAAGGGGATCAGGAAAAGCGCAACCAGCCAAGCGTAGGGTACGCCAATCATTATAAGTTTGCGCATCAGGTTTTCCCCCGGTGGTGCACGGCGCCAAGGATTGGCGCATCTGACCTTAATACGTCAAGGCGGATCGCCATAGGCGGTAGCAGATCGTTCAGAAACTGGCTGTCAAAAGCATTCATTCTGCCAGAAGAACCCCTGCCGTCGCATTCCAGCGGATCCAGACCGGATCTTCCCACGTGATGGCGCGGCGCGAAATACGGCGCGTGTTGGCGGTCTGCGCCTTGATGATCTGCCCGCCCGGCAATTCAACATGATAGGTGCTGAGGTTGCCCAGATAGGCGATGTCCAGCACCTTGCCCTGCACCGCGTTTTCGGCATCGGCGGGTTTGTCTTTGGTGATGCTAATTTTTTCGGGCCGGATCGCCAGATGACATTCCTGTCCGTCGCTGAAGGGGCGCTCGGAAGTGGCAAGGATGGGCGCCTGATTGACGCCCCAATCGACAAAGTATTTGTCCGGTCCCGCAGGTTTGGCCGTACCCGTGATGATATTCACATCCCCGATAAAATCCGCGACATAGACACTGTTTGGCCCTTCATAAATCCCGCCGGGAGTTGCCACCTGGATGATGCGTCCCTCGTCCATGACGGCCACGCGGGAGGCGACGGTCATCGCCTCTTCCTGATCGTGTGTCACGATCACGAATGTGGTGCCGGTGGTCTCCTGAATATCCATCAACTCGAACTGCGTATCCTGCCTTAACTTTTTATCCAGCGCGCCAAGGGGCTCGTCCAGCAGCAGCAGCTTGGGACCTTTGGCAAGACTACGCGCAAGAGCCACACGCTGGCGTTGACCGCCCGAAATCTGGTGCGGTTTCCGACGGGCAAATTTCTCCAGCCGCACGAGCTTGAGCATTTCACTCACGCGCGCGTCGATCTTGTCTTTGGGCAGCTTGTCGCGTTTCAAGCCGAAGGCGATGTTTTCATAGACGCTGAGGTGGGGAAACAGCGCGTAGGACTGAAACATCATATTCACCGCGCGCTGGTTCGGCGGCACGGCGGCAATATCCAGCCCTGCAAGCTCGATTGTGCCTTCGGTGACATTCTCGAACCCTGCCAGCATCCGCATCATAGTCGTCTTGCCACAGCCCGAAGGGCCGAGCAGCGCAAAGAATTCGCGGGTATAGATATCCAGCGTCAGGTCGTCGATGGCAACAAAATCGCCAAACCGTTTCGTGACGTTTTTGAAACGGATCAGTGGCTTTTCGTCAGGATTGTTCCAAGGCGAAAACTCTTTGTCCCAAGTGTCAGCTGATGGTTTGGCCACAAGGTCGCCCCGTATATAAGAGAGGAGGAAAAGCGGGGCCGCGAAGGCCCCGCCGGTTCATGTCAATCGAGCTCAGATGCCCGATTTGATCTTGGTCCATGCGCGTGTCACCACGCGCTGTACTTTGGGATCAAACGGTGTGGTGGTGAACAGGTTATCCAGCGTCGCGGCATCGGGATAAATCGCCGGATCGCCGCTCACATCCTCAATCAGAAATTCCTGCGATGCCTTGTTGCCATTTGCATAGTAGACATAGTTCGACGCCGCCGCCATGTTTTCTGCATCCATGATAAAGTTCAGGAATGTATGCGCAGCGTCAACATTTGGCGCATCGACGGGAATGGCCATCTGGTCAAACCACATCTGCGCGCCTTCCTTGGCGGCGTTATAAGCGATCTCGACGCCATTGTCGGCCTCGGCCGCACGGTCACGCGCCTGAAGGATATCGCCGGACCAGCCGACTGCAACGCAGATATCACCATTCGCCAGCGCCTGGATGTATTCCGAGCTGTTGAATTTCTGGATGTAAGGACGGACTTTCAGCAGCGCTTCCTCGGCCTTGGCCAGATCTTCAGGGTCGTGGCTGTCGGGATCAATCCCGATGTACTTGAGCGCCATTGGCATCATTTCGGCAGGTGCATCCAGGAAATGGACACCGCAATCCGCCAGTTTGGACATGTTATCGGGGTTCATTACCAATTCGAGCGAGTCGATTGGCGCATCTTCGCCCAGCGCTTCGCGAACCTTGCCGACATTCACACCAATCCCTGTAGTGCCCCACATGTAGTTGATGGAATAGGCATTATCAGGATCGTATTGGGCCGTGCGCTTTTCAACAACGTCCCACATGTTTTTCAGGTTTGGCAGCTTTTCCCGGTCCAGCTTCTGGAACGCACCCGCGGTAATCTGGCGTTGCAGGAAGGTACCGGAGGGTACCACCACATCATAGCCGGACCCGCCCGCCAGCATCTTGGTCTCCAGAACTTCGTTGCTGTCAAAGACATCATAAATCAATTTGATGCCTGTCTCTTCCTCGAACTTGGCCAACAGATCCTCGTCGATATAGTCGGACCAGTTGTAAACGCGCACCTCTTGTGCCAGCGCCGTAGTTGCCAAAAGAGCCGCCGCAGCGGTGCCTGTCAAAAATGTCTTGATCATGGGTATACTCCGTGAAGGGTGCCGGACTTGCGCCGGCATTGTCATGATGGTGATCAAATTTTACGCGCCTTGCCAAGGGATTTAATCCCTTTCTCCTTTGAACCGGACGTTTTTGCGCAAAACTTAACCACTCCTCGGGACGTCTGAAATCCGCGCCGCATTGACCGCGCGATAATTTGATCATATTTTGATCAAAGCCGTACTCTAGCCCGAAGGTGCCCCTTATGACCGTGATCTCAAACCATCTACCCACAGCCGAACTGCAAGCGCTGGACGCCGCCCACCACATGCATCCCTTCACCACCAATAACGAGCTGGCCGAGCGCGGCGCGCGGGTAATCACCAGTGGCAATGGCGTCTACCTGCGCGACAGCGAAGGCAACGAAATTCTGGACGCAATGGCGGGACTGTGGTGTGTGAACTTGGGCTATGGCCGCGAGGAGCTGGTCAAGGTTGCTGCGCGACAGATGCAGGAGTTGCCGTTCTACAACACGTTTTTCAACACCACCCACACCCCTGCCATCGCCCTTGCGGCCGAACTGGCCAAATTGGCGCCCGAAGGGCTGAACCACGTGTTTTTCGCAGGTTCGGGGTCAGAGGCAAACGATACGAACCTGCGGATGGTAAGGGTTTATTGGGCGGAAAAAGGTCACCCAGAGAAATCCCACATCATCAGCCGACTGAACGGCTATCACGGCTCGACCGTGGGTTCGGGCAGCCTTGGCGGGATGACCTATATGCACGCGCAGGGCGGCCTCCCGATCCCGGGCATCCATCACATCGGCCAGCCCGACTGGTGGGCCGAAGGCGGCGACATGACGCCGGAAGAATTCGGCCTCGCGCGTGCGCAGGAACTGGAAGCCAAAATTCTGGAACTAGGGCCTGAAAAAGTAGCGGCTTTTATCGGGGAGCCTATTCAGGGCGCCGGCGGCGTGATTGTACCGCCCAGTACCTATTGGCCCGAAATCCAGCGGATCTGTGACAAATACAATGTGCTAATCATCGCGGACGAGGTGATTTGCGGATTTGGCCGGACCGGCAACTGGTTCGGGTCAACCACTATGGGAATCAAACCGCACATCATGACAATCGCCAAGGGCCTCAGCTCGGGCTATATGCCTATCGGCGGCTCGATTGTCTGTGACGAGATTGCAGAGGTGATCAATGCGATCGAGTTCAACCACGGTTACACCTATTCAGGCCATCCGGTCTGCGCGGCTGTGGCACTGGAAAACCTGCGCATCATGCAAGATGACAAAATCCTAGACCATGTGAACAACGTCGCAGGCCCCGCACTACATGCAGCACTGACTGAACTGGCAGACCATCCACTGGTAGGCGGGATGAACGTTAAAGGTATGATGGCGTCGCTGCCACTGACCCCCAACAAAGAAGCCCGCGCGAAATTTGCCATGGACACCGGAACCGTCGGTTTCATGTGCCGCGAGCGGTGCTTTGCCAACAATCTGGTAATGCGCCATGTGGGCGACCGCATGATCATTTCCCCGCCATTGGTCATCACACCGGAGGAAATCGAGATCTTCCAAAAGCGCGCAAAGCTGGCGCTGGATGACACATATAAAGCGCTGAAAGACGGCGATATGTTGAAGTCAGCCTCCTAGTCACGCTGTCCGGACGCATGATTTTTTGCGTCCGGACTGCACAAATTGTAGCCATTTGAACTGAATTTCCCCATATTTTAGACAAATTGCCTTGAATCGTGGCGTTCCGGCCCAAATTGTCTTTAACCAGTTGCAAACAGCCGCGTGGACGCGTTTAGTTTGGTCCAACAAACAAAATAAAGACTACGGGGAGCCATCATCTTGGCCGATACCAAAAACACAAACGCATTCGTCGAATTCGACCGTGTGCAAAAAAGCTATGACGGCGAGAACCTCGTCGTCAAAGATTTGAACCTCAGCCTGCCCAAAGGTGAATTCTTGACCATGCTCGGGCCCTCGGGGTCCGGCAAGACCACTTGCCTTATGATGCTGGCTGGCTTCGAGACAGCAACCTACGGTGATATCCGCCTCGACGGTGTGTCGATCAACAACATCCCGCCGCACAAACGCGGCATCGGCATGGTTTTTCAAAACTACGCCTTGTTCCCGCATATGACCGTGGCCGAGAACCTCTCCTTCCCGCTGGAAGTCCGCAAGATGGGTAAATCCGCGCGCGAGGAAAAAATCACCCGCGCACTGGGGATGGTGCAGATGAATGATTTTGCAGGTCGTCGCCCTGCGCAGTTATCGGGTGGTCAACAGCAGCGTATCGCATTGGCCCGTGCACTGGTGTTTGAACCCGAGCTGGTCTTGATGGATGAACCGCTGGGCGCGCTGGACAAGCAGCTGCGTGAAACATTGCAGTTCGAGATCACTAAACTGGCGCATGATCTGGGCATCACGGTTGTCTATGTGACCCACGACCAGACCGAAGCTTTGACCATGTCAGACCGCGTTGCCGTCTTTGACGACGGACGCATCCAGCAACTTGCCCCGCCGGACCAGCTCTATGAAGCGCCCGAAAACAGCTTTGTGGCGCAGTTCATCGGCGAGAATAACACCCTCGAAGGCGTTGTTAAGGAAATCAAAGGCGGCGTGGCGCTGGTACAGCTGGATAGTGGCGAAGTCATTCAAGCTAAGCCTGTGAATGTAACACAGGCAGGCGAGCGCACACGCGTGTCAATCCGCCCCGAGCGGGTAGAATACAATAAAGAGCGGATGCAGGAAGGCGCATTTACACTGAAGGCCGAAGTGCTTGAATTCATCTATATGGGTGACATTTTCCGCACACGGCTTCGGGTTGCAGGCAAGGATGACTTTGTTATCAAGACCCGTAACGCACCTGACCAGGCTCGCTTGGTACCCGGCACCCAGATCGAAATCGGCTGGCTGCCCGAAGATTGTCGCGCGCTGGACGCCTGACGTCCCTCACGCGCGCCATATCGCGGCGCTTATCCTGCGCCGTGATCTATAAAAGGTGGCAGCCAAACCCGTTGCTGCCGCCTTGGATTACTCAAACGGGAAAAAACTGGGAGAGACTAATGAACCTCACTAAGACACTGATGACATCTACCGCACTCACAATGGCGGCGAGCATGTCCTTTGCTGAAAGCCACATGGCAAACGACCTGACAATCGTAAGCTGGGGTGGAGCCTACTCCAACAGCCAGCAAAAAGCCTATAACGAGCCCTACGCCGAAATGACTGGCGTCAACATCATCAACGATGAATCCTCCGCCGAAGCGGTTGCCAAACTGCGCGCGATGAACGAAGCGGGTAACGTGACATGGGACGTCGTTGACGTAACTGCCGCTGACTCCATTCGTCTGTGCGACGAAGGCCTGGCGATGGAAATCGACTTTGACGAGATGCTCGCGGCAGCGCCGGACGGCACTTCCGCCACCGATGACTTCGGCGCAAACATCATCAACGATTGCGCTGTACCGCTGATCGTTTTCTCCACGACATTCGGTTACCGCACCGATCTGGTCGGTGACACGCCTCCGACCTCGGTTTGCGATGTCTTCGACACAACAGCCTACCCTGGCAAGCGTTCGCTGGAAAAGCGTCCAATCGGCAACATGGAATGGGCGCTGATGTGTGACGGCGTGGCCAAGGACGACATCTATGACGTTCTGGCAACTGCCGAAGGTCAAGAGCAGGCTTTGGCCAAGCTTGATACCATCAAGGACGATGTTGTCTGGTGGAACGCCGGTGCGGATACACCACAACTGCTGGCTGATGGCGAAATCATCATGGGCTCCACCTATAACGGTCGTCTGTTCTCGGTCATCGAAGAGCAGGACCAGCCTGTTGCGATGCTCTGGGACGGTCAGATGTTCGATCTGGACGTGTTCATCGTTCCAGCCGGTCTGACACCCGAGCGTGAAGCGCGCGCGCTGGACTACCTCAAGTTTGCGACAGACACACAGCGTCTGGCCGATCAGGCTGCCTACATTTCCTACGGCCCCGCGCGTGCATCCTCTGCACCACTGGTCGGCAAGCACGCCGAACTGGGTATCGACATGGCGCCACACATGCCGACAGACCCTGCGAACGCGACAAACGTGTTCAACTTCAACTATGAGTTCTGGGCAGACTACCGTGACGACATCGACGCCAAGTTCCAGGCTTGGCTGGTAAAATAAGCGATCAATCGCTTTTGGAGGGGGCCCATCGCGGCCCTCTCCGCACTTTATCCATTTGATATTAATGTATCCGACCAACCCGACGGGGACCTTATGAGCGACGCACCGACAGCCCAAACCGCATCATCCTCTGCCGCCGCTGCGCGGATTGCAGATGCCGCGCACACTGGCCCCATGCTGGCCGCCGATGGCACCCCGCTAAAAAAATCACTCAACCGCGCATTGCGCGTACAAAAGATGCGGGCGCTGGCGCTGATTGCGCCCCTGCTGATTTTTGTCTTGCTCACCTTTATCGCACCTATCGCAGACATGCTGTTCCGCTCGGTCGAGAACGAAATCGTGTCCGATACGTTGCCCCGCACCACCTCAACTCTGGCCGACTGGAACGAAAACGGCACCGAGATCCCGGGCGAGCCGGTGTTCGAGGCCCTCTACAAAGACCTGTTCTTTGCGCAGGAAGCCAAGCTGCATACGCGCCTCGGCTCACGTCTGAATTATGAGCTGACCGGCGTCTCATCCCTGTTCCGCAAGTCAGGCCGCCGTGTCGAGGACATGGGTGAGGTCTATCAGGACCAGTTCGAGGATCTGAACGCCTTCTGGGAAACCGGTGAAAACTGGAACAGCTTCATGGCCAGCGACGCGTGGCTGGCCGACATGGCGCAGTGGACTGAGGGTGAAGGCCGCCAGCCTCCTTTTGAGCTGCGTGAAGGCATTGCAGAAGCCTTGCCCGCCACTGCCGCAACCTACACTCAGTTTGCCAATTACATCCAGAACGAGGATCAGGATAACCTTTACACAGAAGATCCATGGGCCATCGTCTATTCTTCCTTGTACGAAGACCTCAGCGGCACCAACCGGCTGACATCCTACACGGGCCCCGCCGCAGCCGAGCTGTCCGCCGCTGCCATTGCAGCGCCTGCGTTCGAGACAGTCAATTTCAGCTCGGCGTTTCTGGACATAGACAAAGACTGGCACGCGCTGGACGTCTGGCAGACACTCAAACTCTATAGCCCCAAATACACCTCCGGTTACTTCCTCAACGCAATCGACATGCAAAAGTCGGTGGACGGCGTGGAAATGCGCCCAGAGAGCCAGCAAATTTACGGTATCCTCTTCTGGCGCACGATGGTGATGTCGCTGTCGATTACGATCTCTTGCATCCTTCTCGGTTACCCCGTGGCGTGGATTTTGGCGAACCTTCCGACCCGTCAAGCCAACTTGTTATTGATCCTTGTTCTGCTGCCTTTCTGGACCTCGCTTCTGGTCCGGACATCCGCGTGGAAGATGATGTTGCAGCAGCAGGGTGTGATCAACGACACGCTGGTCTGGCTGGGGCTTGTGGGCACCGATGACCGCCTCGCGCTGATCAACAACCAGACAGGTACGATCATCGCGATGACGCACATCCTGCTGCCGTTCATGATCCTGCCAATGTACTCGGTGATGCAGACCATCCAGCCTACATACCTACGCGCTGCCAAGTCGCTGGGAGCGACCAACTGGACCGCGTTCTGGCGCGTATACTTCCCGCAATCCATTCCGGGCATCGGCGCGGGGAGCATCCTCGTGTTCATCCTGGCCATCGGCTATTACATCACACCGGAGATTGTGGGCGGTACCTCGGGGACGTTCATCTCCAACCGGATCGCCTATCACATCTCCAGCTCGCTCAATTGGGGCTTGGGGGCTGCACTTGGTGCGATCCTTCTGGCGGCGGTTCTGCTGCTCTACTACGCCTACGACAAGATCGTCGGTATCGATAACGTGAAACTCGGATAAGGAGCAGAAACATGGTCGCACTCACACCCATCTCGCGCACTGAACCGGCGTTTTATGTTCCAGTCGTTGCTGCCTTCGGCGCGTTTTTCGGCATCTTTATCGGCACAGGTCAGGGCAATTTGCTGCTGGGCGTAATCGGCGGTGCCGTTCTGACGGCGATTGCCGCCTTTGTGCTCACCAAAGTGGTCAAGAACGAACGGCTGGGCCGCTGGGCCCTGACCGCGTTGGTTGCCGTTGCCGGCTTTGCCTTTGCCGGCATTCCCGGCTTGGTGATCGGCATATTTTTTGGCTGGTTCTTCGGGTTTCTCAGCTTCTGGCTTTATGAAGGCCGATACCGCGCAAAGATCCCGCCCTACCTCACGCCCGGACAGGTCCTGTGGCACTTTTTATTCCGCACCATCTGCGGCGCAATCTTTGTGTTCCTGATCACCCCGATCCTTGTGGTTATGCCGCTCAGCTTCAACGCGGAGAATTTCTTTACCTTTACGCCAGAAATGTTGCGGTTTGATCCTGCGGGCTACTCGCTGAAGCACTACCGTGATTTCTTCACCAATGACGACTGGCAGAACGCCATGCGCAACTCGCTCCAGATCGCGCCGGTGGCTACGATGTTGTCCGTCACGTTCGGCACATTGGCAGCCATTGGCCTAAGTCAGCCTCATGTGCCGTTCCGCCGCGCGATTATGGCGATCCTGATTTCCCCGATGATCGTTCCGCTGATCATCTCGGCTGCCGGCATGTACTTCTTCTACAGTCGCATCGGCTTGCAAGGCACCTATCTCGGCGTCGTGCTGGCCCACGCCGCATTGGGGATCCCCTTTGTGATCATCACTGTCACGGCTACGTTGGTGGGCTTTGACCGCTCGCTGACCCGTGCGGCGGCGAACATGGGGGCCAACCCTGTGACCACCTTCTTCCGCGTGCAGATGCCGCTAATCCTGCCGGGCGTGATCTCGGGCGGTTTGTTTGCCTTTATCACCTCTTTCGACGAAGTGGTTGTCGTGCTGTTTGTCGGCTCTGCCGGTCAGAAAACGCTGCCATGGCAGATGTTCATCGGCCTGCGCGAGCAGATCAGCCCGACGATCCTCGCTGTGGCGACGATACTCGTGGGCATCTCGATCTGTCTGCTGACAGTGGTTGAATTGCTTCGCCGCCGCTCTGAACGCCTGCGTGGGATGTCACCGGCCTAGGCGCAACCGCTCAAGAAAGCGGGGGGAGGCGTAGCCGTCTGGCACCTCCCCCTGCGCGACCTGCCAGCCGCGCACGGCATTCACAGTCAGCGGGCCAATCTTTGCGTCGATCTTTTGCGTGTCAAATCCTTGCGCCGTCAGCAACTCTTGCAACTCAATGCGCTCGGCATAGCTTAGCGCGCGGTCCTGCACCGGCCAATCGCCTGTAAGCGGTCCAGCGCCCCAGATCCGGTCCGATAGATGACCCACGGCAATCACATAGGCATCTGCGGTGTTGTAGCTTTCCAGCACCTCGAAATTTTTGAAGATCATAAAAGCTGCGCCTTCGGCTCCTGCGGGCAATAGAATAGAGGCCGCACCGTGATCAGGCACTGCATTGCCCGCGACGTCCAGCACGCCCAGCACAGCCCACTCCGTTGGCGTTTTTGACACCTCGCGGTTCGCCAACAGATAGTCAAAGCCATCGGGGATGCGCACCTCTACGCCCCACGGCTGGCCCGTGACCCAGCCGTTAGCCTTGAGGTAGGCGGCAGAGGACGCAAGTGCGTCCTTCGGATCATCGCCCCAGATGTTGCGCTTACCATCGCCATTCCAATCCACCGCATGATCAATGAAAGAACCGGGCATAAACTGCGTATGACCCATGGCCCCCGCCCAACTGCCTTGCAGGTTTTGCAGACTGGTGTCGCCGTCCTGCACAATCCGCAGCGCCGCGATCACCTGCGTCTCGAAAAACTCCGCGCGCCGCGCATCATAGGCCAGTGACGCCATGGAGGTCAGCACAGGGTCATTGCCGCGGAATGTGCCATAGGCGCTCTCCAGCCCCCAGATTGCCGTGAGGATTTCTTTGGGCACACCATAGCGCGCTTCGATCGCTGTCAGTGCCTTTCGCTCGCGGTTGAGCCCGACTTGCCCGTTCTTGATCCGCGCATCGGAGACAGCAGTTTCAAGATAATTCCAGATCGTCTTGGTAAACTCCGACTGGTTGCGGTCCCTCTCGACGACCTTTGGCGCGTAGGCAACATCAGCCATCGCCGTGTCATAGACCCGCGCACTGATGCCCGCTGCCAACGCCTTCGGGCGAAAGCCAGTGATCCAATCCTGCAGGCCGACAGAGCTGCGCGATGCATCCGCGGCGGTTTGCGCCCCAACAGGCAGCGCCACAATCAAGGACAGAGCGAGAAAAACACCGCGCATGGCAGGCTCCTTTTGAGATGAATTGCTTTCAGACTATCCACACTGGCGCAAAACGAAAAGCGCTCACGTTGCCCTATAGGGCATGATCAACCCGCGCAAAATGGTACGGGTTAAGCCCTCTGCGATCAGGCTCAACGTGGCACGAACATCCATGGAAACGACAACATTCGTGCGCGTCTTGAAATCTCGGGCGATAACTTTGCCCCCGAGTATCCACGCACAAAAAAGCGTTCTGCTGCCTTCATTGGCAAGGTGAAAGTAAAGATCTTTTTCCACAAGGTCCAAGGCTGCTGGAGTGACAAGGCCAACCAGTCGGTTACCCGGCGGGAGTATTTCTGTATAACCAATACTGCTGGGCGGAACTTCTTGTTTGGCGATAAACCTACCCCCGCGCGGCGACAGCGTAGGCGCTGTCTTTGGCGGTACCAAGTCCGCCCCAGAGCACCTACATTGCTTTCATGTCGCTGGGCTAGCGGCGGCTGCGGGTCACCTTGCGCTTTGTCGCGGCCTTTTTGCCCTTGGCTTTCGCTCCCTTACGGCGGGGGCTGCGGCCTGCGGGGCTTTGGCGGCCTTGCGGCATCTTCTGGTCCTCGATCTCAAGGAGTTCGAGTGCGATGCCGCCTGTCACCGGGGTCACCTCGGCCAGCCGCACCGTCACGCGCTGGCCCAGCCCGATGGTCATGCCCGTATCCGCACCCATCAGCGTACCTGCATCCGCATCGTGGTGGAAATACTCACGCCCGATATTGCGCATAGGGATCAGGCCGTCCGCACCGGTTTCGTCCAGCTTGACGAAAGCGCCAAAGCGCGCGATGCCACTGATCCGTCCTGTCATCTCGTTGCCGACACGCTCTGACAGGAAGGCAGCCAGATAGCGATCAGTCGTGTCCCGCTCGGCGATCATCGAGCGGCGTTCGGTATCGGAGATATGCGCTCCGGTCGCTTCCATATCGTCGATGTCGTGAGGCGACAGCCCGTCTTTACCCCAACCATGTGCCGAAATCAGCGCACGGTGCACAATCAGATCCGCGTATCGCCGGATGGGCGACGTGAAATGCGCATATGACCGCAGTGCGAGGCCGAAATGCCCGATATGATCCGGGCCATAATACGCCTGCGTCATCGAACGCAGAGTGGAGATGTTGATCAACTCCGCATCGTCACTTCCGGCCGCCTGCTCCAACAACCGGTTGAGGTGTGCAGTTTGCAGCACCTGCCCCTTGGCCAGCGTATAGCCTGCGGCCGCCGCCGTCTCGCGCAGCGCGTCCAGTTTCTCAGGCGTGGGTTCCTCATGGGTACGGAACAGCAGCGGGGTTTTCTTCTTGATCAGCGTTTCGGCGGCAGCGACGTTTGCCAGCACCATGAATTCCTCAATCAGCCGGTGAGCATCCAGCCGCTCGCGAAAATTGACGGAGCGGACCTTGCCTTCATCATCCAGTTCGATCCGCCGCTCGGGCAGGTCCAGATCCAGGGGCTGCCGCTCCTTACGCGCGGCGGCCAAGGCGCCGTAGGCTGCATAAAGGGGCTTGATAACAGTCTCTAACAAGGGCTCTGTGCGGTCGTTCGGAATGCCGTCGACGGCGTCCTGCACTTCTTCGTAGTGCAGGCTGGCAGGAGATCGCATGAGGCCCCGGTGGAAGTCATGGCGCAGTTTGTTGCCCTTAGCATCCAGCACCATGCGCACAGCGATACACGCGCGGTCCACCCCTTCATGCAGCGAGCATAGATCGCCCGACAGGATATCCGGCAGCATCGGCACAACGCGGTCGGGGAAATAGGTGGAGTTGCCCCGCTTACGCGCCTCGCGGTCCAGTGCAGAGTTGGGCGTGACGTAGGCGGCAACATCAGCGATGGCGACCCAGAGGATATGACCGCCCTCGTTGGCGGGATCACTGTCGGCTTCAGCAAAGCAGGCATCGTCATGGTCACGGGCATCGGACGGATCAATCGTGACCAAGGGCAGATCGCGCAGATCCTCCCGGCCCTTCAGGTTCTTCGGTTCGGCCCTATCGGCCTCGGCCATGACATCATCAGGGAAGTCGTCAGGAATTGCATGCTGGTGAATGGCGATGAGAGAGACAGCTTTGGGCGCCGATGGATCGCCCAGACGGTCCACGATGCGCGCACGGGGCAGGCCCATGCGGCCTTTTGGCCCCGCCAGTTCCGCCTCGACAAGCTCGCCATCCTGCGCGCCCCCTGTGGCATCAGCAGCCACAGCCCATTCCTTGTCGGCACCTTTATCAATCGGATGAATCCGCCCGCCCTCAGCCTGCTTGCGGAAGATACCTACGATTTTCTTTGGGTTAGAGCCTATGCGGCGGATCAAGCGGCCTTCGTAGTGATGAGTCTCGCCCTTCACCAACGTCAGGCGCGCCAAAATGCGGTCGCCCCCGCCCAGCGCGGGATCTGAGGCGCGCGGGATCATCAGGACCACAGGCTCCACTCCCTCGCCGCCCCATTCCATCGGCTTGGCATAAAGGTCGCCGTCTTTGTCTGGTCCGGTGACCAGAAGCACGCTGACAGGCGGCAAACGCTCGGGGTCTTTGTAGGTCTTCTTGCGCTTCTCCAGATGCCCTTCGGCCTCCAGTTCCTTGAGGGCCCGTTTCAGATCAATCCGCGCAGCCCCTTTGATGCCGAAGGCCTTGGCGATGTCGCGCTTGGCCGTCAGGGTGGGGTTTTCCTCGATCCACGACAGGATCTCTTGTTTTGTTGGTATGTTGTTCATGGGAATGGAGGTAGCACGCGCGCGGGGGCGCGTCACATTATTTTAAATCGTCGGCTGTATCGACATCGCGCAACGTCGCGACACGGGCGATGCTGTGGCCTGCCAGTGTCGCAACCGTATCCCCCAGCGCGTATTCCGTGGACCAGCGCACACCGGCAAAGAGTGCCGGCGGGATGGCACGGACCCGCCGCAACCCGATCAGCCAGTAACCGCCATCCAGAGCCGGACCTAAAGCCGCGTCATGCGCGCCCAGCGCCTTGAACGCCTCGGCGATGCGAGGGGCGGTGATGCCCGGAATGTCACCGCCAATCACACAGACCGGGCCAGACGGCGCATGTCGCAGCGCACGTGCCATGCGGTCTCCCAGATCGCCGCGCCCTTGCGGGATGCGCACCAGATGCGAAGGCCAGACCCGCGAGGTCATGCCTGCTCGGTCAGGTGCCACCGCAAGCACCAGATCCCAACGTGGATCCTCCAGCCGCCGCAATAGGGCACGCACCTGATGGCGGAACCACCACGCCGCGCCGACCATTCCAATGTCACGGCCCAGTCGTGTCTTGACCCGCCCTGCGCGCGGCTCTTTGAGCATCACGACCAGCGTGCGCTTCACAGGATGCGCTCCATCATCTGGTGCGGCTCACCCTCGTCATCGTAAATGTCCCCGTAGGGAGCGAACCCCAGCTTGGCATAAAATCCCACGGCATGGGCCTGCGCGCCCAGCACCACACGCGCCGCGCCCTGATGCTTCGCCAGTTCGACCGCGGCTGTAATCAGATCAGCGCCAAGGCCACCCCCCCGCCGCGCAGCAACCACGCAGACGCGCCCGATCTTGGCTGTATCGCCGTCCAGATAAACGCGCGCAGTGGCTACAGCCGTTCCGTCCTCCTGCGCGAGCAGATGATGACTAACCGCGTCCGACGCGTCCACTTCACCCTCGGCAGAATATCCCTGCTCGCGCACGAACACCTCATGGCGCAGGGCATAGCAGGTGGCACGATCCTCGGTAGGCGCAATGGTGATCACGCAAAATAATCCTGAAGAATCCGGGTGTAGATCGTTTTCAGCTGGCGGATATGCTCGACACTCACGTGTTCATCCACCTGATGCATGGACTGGCCGACAAGGCCAAACTCCACCACAGGACAGTGTGATTTCACAAACCGCGCGTCAGATGTGCCGCCCGTGGTCGACAGCTCGGGCACAACGCCCGTCACCGCCTCGACCGCCTTGGACACCATGGCAGACAGATCACCCGGCGGGGTTATGAAACTCTCGCCGGATATTTTCACCTCGGTTTCGATCTGCACACCGTAAGCTTCGCGGATCGCCTCAACCTCGTTCTCGATCCATTCGCTCAGACTGGCACCGGAGTGGGTGTCGTTAAAGCGGATATTAACGGTGGCGGAGCACTCCGCAGGGATGACGTTTGTCGCCGGATTGCCCGTGTCCACAGTGACCACAGCCAGCGTCGAAGGATCGAAGTGATCCGTACCAGTGTCCAGCTCATGGCTCGCCAGACGGTCCATCAGACGCATCATGGGAGGCAACGGGTTGTTCGCGCGGTGCGGATAGGCGGAGTGGCCCTGCTTGCCCACGACCCGAAACCTGATCGTCATGGAGCCGCGCCGCCCGATCTTGATCATCTCGCCCATGGTGTTCGGGCACGTCGGCTCACCCACCAGACAGACATCCATGCGCTCGCCATTGTTCTCCATGTACTCCAGCAGAGCGGTGGTGCCATCGACGGCATCGCCTTCCTCATCGCCGGTGATGGTGATCACGATAGAGCCATCAGGCGGCGTGTTACGAACGAAATCAATGGCAGCGGCGGCGAAGGCAGCAACGCCCGACTTCATATCAGTGGTGCCGCGCCCGTACATGATGCCGTCTTTTATCTCCGCACCGAAGGGCGGCATGGTCCATGCGGCTTCATCCCCGATGGGCACCACATCTGTGTGGCCGTTAAAGCCGAAGCTGCGCGTGTTCCCCTGCGTGCCCCAGCGCGCAAAGAGGTTACGGATACCGCCGCGGTCAGCCCACGTGCATGTAAATCCCGCATCGCTCAGCACCTCGTGCAGGACGTCCAGCGCACCGGCATCGGCAGGTGTCACCGAAGGGCAGCGCACCAGTGCGGCGGTGAGTGCTACAGGATCGACGGGGGTATCTTGCGACATGGGATCAAACTCCTTGGCGATTTGGCCTCTTTATCTCTCCTATGGTGAAAAAGTGCCAGCCCCCTGGCCCACTCACGAATCCGGCTTCATTTATGTCAAAATTGTGTTATCATAATGAGATAATAATAGACCCGAGGCAGGGTAAGAGCAGTTTCATCACCTGAAAATCAGGGGTGGATCAGGTCCGGAAAACGGACGCGATTGGAACAGGGGGGTTACCCTTGTCCGGCTGTTGTACGCGTTGCCTCATTAAATGGTTTGAGGCAGTGACATGGTAGCAGCGTCGGAACTCCCGATTACAACGGTGCGCGAAGGCACCACAGCCACACAAATGGCGCAGGAAATATTCGGTAACGGCGTGACCGTGACCGGTGCCACCTACTATGGCGACCGTGACAGCGCGGGGATCTATACCAATGGAGATTCCGTATCAGGCGGGGTAACTCCGGGAAACACAGGTGTGATCCTCTCAACCGGCGAGGCCGAGGATTTTACAAACTCCGGTGGCCAAGCCAACCGGAGCACAAATACCTCCACAAACACCACCGGCACCGACAATTTCAGCCAGTATAATAACGCGGCAGGCGGGCGCACCTATGACGCCGCTACGCTGGACGTGGATTTCATTCCCGACAGCAACGTCCTCACCATGCAGTTCGTGTTCAGCTCGGAAGAATACCCCGAATTCGCAAACTCGATCTATCAGGATTTCTTTGGCGTCTGGGTGAACGGCCAGCAAGTCGAGCATGAAGTGGGTGACGGCGAAACGGACCCCTATAACATCTCGACCACCAACAACATCAACATGTACGTCAACAACACCCAAGATGACTACAACACGGAGATGGACGGCTTTACCGTTACGTTGACGCTGACGATGTTCGTGAACCCGAACGAGACAAACTCTATCCGGATCGCACTGGCCGATGTTGGGGATACACAATACGATTCCAACGTGCTGATCGCTGGTAATTCCATTCAGACCAAACTGATCGCGATGTCGGATGATGTGAACGTCTATCCTGACGGGACCACCACGCTCAACGTGCTGGGCAATGACATTAACAACGGCCCCGGAACGTTGACGATCACCCATATCAACGGCCAGCCCGTGACAACGGGCACCACGATCATACTGCCGACTGGCCAGCAGGTTACATTGAATGCCAACGGAACATTCAATGTAGTCGGTGATGGGGATGAAGAAGATTTCAACTTCACCTATACTATTTCCAATGGCACCGACACCGACGTCGGTTTCGTCAACGCTACGTCGGTGCCCTGCTTTGTCGCGGGCACACTTATTGCCACTCCTGACGGGGACCGCCCCGCCGAGCAGTTGCTGCCCGGTGATCTGGTGATGACAAAAGACGAAGGCGCGCAGCCGCTGCGCTGGGTGGGATCGCGTCGCGTTGCAGCTACGGGCGATTTCGCGCCAATCTACATCCGCGCAGGGACCTTGGGACAACACCGCGATCTGCTGGTGTCGCCTCTGCATCGCGTTTTGATCAAGGACAATCTGGCAGAGCTGCTCTTTGGCGAAGCCGAAGTGTTGGTGGCCGCTCGGGATCTGGTCAATGGCCACTCCATCACGCGGCGCTCGGGCGGCGAGGTGACCTATGTCCACCTGCTGTTCGACCGCCACCAGGTTGTGTTCTCGGAGGGACTGGAAACCGAGAGCTTCCTTCCCGGTCCGCAGACTGCCAGCAGTTTCGAGGCCGAAATGGTGGCCGAGATTTACAGCATTTTCCCTCAGTTAGATCCTGAATCCGGCACCGGCTATCCAACGGCTGCCCGCCGTACCCTGAAACGTTATGAGGCGGAGCTGTTGCGCGCCGCAAAGGTGGCATAAATGACCTGGCTTGCACTGACCGACCATTCCGACCGCCGCCTGTCACTGCGCGGGCTGGGCCATGACAAACGCGCGGAGCCGATCCTTGCGGATGTGCCGGGCCAGACCCTGACCCGCGGCACCATAATGTTTGAAACCGAAATTTCCGAGGACAGCAAACCGCAGGTTCTGTTCGGCTACACAAATCCGCATCCCAACCACCGCAGTCTGGTGTTTCAGGCGATTCCCGGCGGTGGAGTCTCGATGGTACATGTGCAGGGCGACAGAATCGCCCATGCTGCCATTGCTCACAAGAACGCTGGCCGCGCCGAGGTGCTGCGCCTGACCTATGCGTGGGACACGACCTACAATTGGGGCCGCCTCACGATGGAGCAGGCGGGCGAGAGTGCTATGACAAGCGTTGCGGTCGAGAACCCCCTGCCCCTGACGCTGGAGGATCTGCGGGATCTGATGCTTGGCCGCGGCAGCTATGACTACGCGCCCGACATGATCTTTGCCGCCCTGTCCGACCAGATTGAGCCTATCGGGGTCAGCCCGACGATGTCACCCGACACGCCCGTTGCCACGCCTTGGGGCTATCGCAATGTCGGCACGCTCAAACGCGGGGATACGGTTTATACCGCAGACGGTGAAGTGGTGCCTGTGTTGCAGACCATCACCCGCAGCGTGCCCGCACGGGGCAGCTTTGCGCCAATCCGCATGCGTGCGCCTTATTTCGGGCTGCAAGACGACATCATCATCGCCCCCGAGCAACACGTCGTGATTGACGGCCCCGAGGTGGAATATCTGTTTTCCTGCGAAAAGGTGCTAACTCCCGCACGCAATCTGGTCAACGGCTTCGCCGCGCGGACCGAGCCGTGCGGTCATCTGGTGCGCTATACCCAGCTGATCCTACCCAATCACGAGCCGATCCTTGCGGGCGGCGCACCGCTGGAGAGCATGTATATCGGCCGCATCCGCCGCGACACGCACCAGCTCGCCTCGAGCGTGATGTTCGGCGTGGACCGCAACGACCTCCCCGAGCACAAGGCCACGTCCTACAAGGTGCTGAAATGGTACGAGGCCATCCATCTGGCCAAACGCCGCGCGGCCTGAGGTTCAGTCAAAAAACGGCGTCATCTGGGCGATAATAACGGAGTTTTCATCCAGCGCGCGCATCATCAGCGCGCGCTCTTCCGCGTCAATCTCGTCGCCTTCGGCCTCCCGCTCAGCCAGCGTGCCGTAGCCGGTCACGTCCAGAGGCGCGGTATCGGCTTGCTTGAGGATCGCGACGGTTTCGCGCACGGCCTCCGCCTCATCGATCCCGGAGGCAAAGCACATCAAGGCGGCACCGGTCGCCTTCTCCGGCAGGCCATCGCCCGCCTTGCGGCCAATCTCCACCAGCAGCGTGTAAACCTGCTGGCGCGAGGGTTTCTTGGGTTTGGGTTGTTCGGACATAACAGCACACGCCTCATACTAAAGCTGCGGCACACCTAGCTGTTCAGACTGAGTTTGGGAAGACAGTGTCGCGGCTATTCACATTTGCGCAGGAGGCTGATCCTCGCGCCCTTCTGCACCACTGCGATACCGGTCTCGGTTGTCATGATCATGATCCGCCGCTGCCACGGCGCGCCTTCGGTCCGGCAAATCGCATCATAGAGCGTCGCGTCCATCCCGCTGACCCTTGTCGGATCACGCAGTGAGCACCGGCTGCCGATCGCAAAAAACAGGTTGGAGGTGATCAGGATAGCGCCTCCATCCTTGCCGATGGTCTTGCAATCCCAGCTGTCACCGGACGGGTGGTCCGGCCTGTACCGGCCATCATAGGGCCCTGCCCATACAGCAGATGCCATCAGAGACACCGCAATCATGGACAGGGCAAACCGCATCAGTCGCGCAGCAGTTCGTTGATGGAGGTCTTGGAGCGGGTCCGCTCGTCCACGCGCTTGACGATCACCGCGCAGTAGAGGTTCACGCCGTTCTTGGAAGGCATGGAGCCTGCCACCACAACAGAGCCTGCTGGGACTTCGCCGTACATGACTTCACCAGTTTCGCGGTCAAGAATCTTGGTGGACTGGCCAATGAAAACGCCCATCCCCAGAACCGAACCCTCGCGGATGATGCAGCCTTCGACCACTTCGGAACGCGCCCCGATGAAGCAGTTATCTTCAATGATGGTAGGGCCTGCCTGCATCGGCTCCAGAACGCCACCGATTCCGACACCGCCAGACAGATGCACATTTTTGCCGATCTGCGCGCAAGAGCCGACTGTGGCCCATGTGTCAACCATAGTGCCCGTGTCAACATAAGCGCCGAGGTTCACAAACGACGGCATCAGGACCACGCCGGGCGCGATGTAGGCCGACTTGCGCACGATGCAGTTTGGCACGGCACGAAAGCCCGCCTCTTTCCATTGCGCGTCACCCCAACCCATGAATTTGCTGTCGACCTTGTCCCACCAGCCGCTCCCCTGAGGGCCGCCGCTTTGCATTTCCATGTCCTTGATGCGGAAGCCCAGAAGCACGGCCTTCTTCGCCCACTGGTTCACATGCCAGTCGCCGCTGTCCTGCTTTTCCGCCACGCGCAGCTTGCCTGAATCGAGTGCGGCCAATGTGGCCTCGATCGCATCGCGGGTCTCGCCTGTGGTGGCGGGGGTGATGCTGTCGCGGTTTTCCCACGCGGCCTCGATTGCGGTTTCAAGCTGGGCATTGGACATGTTGGAACTCCGTTTGGAAAAGGGTTACGTGGCGCTATACGCGCAGCAGGCTTTCCGTGCAATCCTCACAGCCATTTGTGCGCCCGTCCTGCGGCGCTTTGCCATCAGCCATAGTCAACCGGCGCGATCAGGTGCATGCTAAGTGAAACTGCAAATACCGAGGACTACATGAACAAAAGACCCCAGCACTCTCTGCGCGACGCCGGAGAAGACCGCACAACCGCCGAAGGTGTGCCAATTACGCCGCAGACACAGGCCCCCTCCTATAAGTTGGCGTTTAACGATTTCGATTTCATGTGCCGCGACGAATTGCGGCCCGTCCGGCTGCAACTCGAGCTGTTGAAACCACAGATGATGCTGGATGAATACGGCATCACATCCACCATCGTCCTGTTTGGCGGCGCGCGCATTCCAGCCCCGGCAAACAAGGGCAGCGCACGGACCAAAACGCTGGCAGATCTGTCGCGGTTTTATGATGAAGCACGTGAATTCGCCCGGCTTATGACGCTGAAATCCGTGGAAAGCAGCGCGGGCGAGAATGTAATTGTCACAGGCGGCGGACCGGGTGTGATGGAGGCAGGCAACCGCGGCGCCAAGGATGCAGGCGGCGTGTCAGTCGGTCTGAACATCGTGTTGCCACACGAGCAGGCACCCAACGAATACGTGACACCGGATCTGTGCTTCAACTTCCACTATTTTGCAATCCGCAAGATGCACTTCCTGATGCGCGCGAAAGCGATCTGCGTGTTCCCCGGTGGCTTCGGCACTATGGACGAGACCTTCGAGGCACTCACCCTGATCCAGACGGGGCGGATGGAACGTATACCGTTTCTGCTGTTTGGCCGCGAGTTCTGGCAGAGTATCATCAATTGGGATGCGCTGGCCGACGCGGGCACGATCTCCGCCGAGGATCTGGACCTGTTCCGTTTTGTAGAAACAGCGCAGGAAGCGATGGAGCTAATTGAAAACTGGGGCGCGCCTACCACCCGCGACAGTATTCCTGGACGGTAATCAGTTAAACAGATCACGCGGCAGTTCGCACAATACCACATGGTTTGGCAGCGTTTCCAGCATGTGCTTGCCGTCGTCTGTATCGCGGATGGAATAGCCGTAGCCTTTCAGGCGGTGCTTCCATTCGCGCGTGGACAACGCGACAGCGCGTTCGCGGGCGACAATTTGCATCACCTCTTCAGTGATGAAGGCGTTAGTCTTGATAACGATCGACATTTTTCGTCTCCTGATTAAATCATCTCAGGGAACAGACTGTTTGGTCAGGGTGGCAAGATTCGGCTGCGATTGTGGCGGAACAAAGGTATTTACTCCCTTACTAACCGTCAGCGTTGAGCAATGCCCGATTCAGCTTCGATCTGGCGGCGCGATTTGCGCGCCCGCTCGGTCTCGGACTTGAGCTGACCGCAAGCGGCCATAATATCCTCGCCACGGGGTTTGCGCACGGGCGAAGCATATCCTGCCTTGTGAACAATGTCTGAGAACGCGCGGATCCGGTTGTTGGACGAGCGTTTATAGGGTGCGCCCGGCCATTCGTTGAACGGTATCAGGTTGATCTTGGCGGGGATGCCTTCGATCAGCTTCATCAGACGGTGCGCGTCCTCATCGCTGTCATTGATGCCGTGCAGCATGACATATTCAAACGTGATCCGCTCGGAGTTGCTCACCTTGGGGTATTCCCGCAGCGCGTCCAGCAACGTCTCGATGTTCCAGCGCTTGTTGATCGGCACCAGCTTATCGCGAACTTCATCTGTTGTGGCATGAAAGGATACAGCCAACTGACAGCCGATCTCCTGTGCGGTACGGGCAATCTCCGGCACAACGCCCGAGGTGCTCAGCGTGATGCGACGGCGGCTGAGTTGAATGCCCTCGGGATCCATAGCGATCTTCATCGCATCGCGCACATTCTCGAAATTATAGAGCGGCTCGCCCATGCCCATCAGTACGATATTGGACAACAGACGCGCCTCATAGGTGCGGGTACCGGATTTGGGCCATTCATCCAGATCGTCGCGCGCAACCATGACCTGCCCGATAATCTCACCCGCCGTCAGGTTGCGCACCAGTTTCTGCGTGCCCGTGTGGCAGAACGAGCAGGTCAGCGTGCAGCCGACCTGAGAGCTTACGCAAAGCGTACCGCGATCCGCCTCCGGGATATAGACAACCTCAACCTCATGCCCGCCCGCGATCCGCACCAGATACTTGCGCGTGCCATCGGTGCTGACTTGCTTGGTCACCACCTCCGGTACCTCCACCACGAAATGCTGCGCCAGCTGCGCGCGGAAGTCCTTGCTGAGGTTGGTCATCGCCTCAAAGTCACGCACGCCCCAATTGTAGATCCACTGCCAGATCTGGCCTGTGCGCATCTTGGCCTGCTTTTCCGGCGTGCCGATCGCGATCAGCGCGTCACACATCCCCTCACGGGTCAGGCCCACAAGGTTCTGAGGACCATCAGGCAGTTTGCGCGGAATGGTGTGAACGTCTTGTGTGATCGGTGCAGTCATCTGGGCGACTCCTATCAGGGGTTAGGCTTCATATAGGGCATCAGGCCCGAAAATGAAAACAGCCCCGCCGGTCAGGCAGGGCCGCATTACAAAAGGTAGGCGATTTCAGCCGCCGCAGCGTTTCGCCGCGTCTTCCACAGCCGCTGTGAACCCCAGCAGCGAGAACGTGTCTTCAGTTTGCGTGCCACGCCCAGAGCGGCCTGTCAGCTTGGCATCCGCGCCGCGTTTCATCGCTGCGATTATTTTACTGTCATCCGCAGTCGTCGCAGGCCACGACCACTCGCCATCGGTGAACAACTCAAACGCGGTACCGCCGATATCCATACTCACAGTCGAGCCGCTTGCGAACGGATAACCGCCTGTAAAGGCAACCTGGCCCGTCGCACCGGCACTTGGACGGTAGAACACCATCAAAAGCGTCTGGCCCCGGTTCACAGCTACTACGCGCCCGTCGCGCGAGTTCACGGATTGCTTGGGCGTAGACACGCCCCAACACTCGGTCGGGTTGTCTTCGACAAACACACTCCAGTCTGTCTGGGCGGCTACACGGTTCGTGCTCTGGCTCTGAGCCACTGCTCCGGTTGCGATCAGGCCTGCCATGAGGGCAGTCGCCACACCTGTTTTCAAAAATGCCATCTGTTCCAACTCTCCAGCTGTCTCTTTGCCTCAATACCTGATTCACAACCACGCCGCGACCGCTTTTAATGGATCGTTCTCTTGCAATGGCCTGCGTTCTGCTCGACAACAACCACCTTAGCGCAAAATACGCGAGTGACGAAACCCCGCATTGGCAGGTTTTCGCCCAAAACGGCCGAAAGGAACCCTCTATGATCGCTGCCGCCCCCTTCGCTGAAATCTGGCGTGGTCCGTTTCTGGAAAGTGTCCATTCGGGCCATGCAGTCATCTGCGATTCCTCGGGCCAGATCATGGAGGCATGGGGCGATCCATCGCTGGTGGTATTGCCGCGCAGTTCGTCCAAGATGATCCAGGCGCTTCCATTGGTCCGCTCCGGTGCGGCGGACGCCTTTGGCCTGACAACCAAGCAACTGGCCTTGGCCTGCGCCTCACATCAAGGCGCACACATCCATGTGGACAACGTAGGCGCATGGATCAAGGATCTGGGCCTGACCGATGACGCCTTCCGCTGCGGGCCTGAAGAATCACGCGACCGCGAAATGCAAGTCGCGCAGATCAGGGCGCATGAATCCCCTTGCCGCATCCATAATAATTGCTCAGGCAAACACGCTGGTTTCCTGACGTTATCGCGTCACTTGGGCGGGGGAGAAAACTACGTCGCCCCAGATCACCCCGTGCAACGCGCCTGCCTTGAGGCGTTTGAGGATGTGACACAGGAAACCAGCCCCGGCTTCGGAATAGACGGCTGCTCCGCCCCGAATTATGCCGCAACGCTGCACGGCATCGCGCGCGCCATGGCCCATTACGCCGCAGCCCCCGAAGGCAGCGCGGAAGCTCGGCTTCATCAGGCCATGCGCCTGCATCCCGAACTGGTCGCAGGCGAAGGCCGCGCGTGCACCGAACTGATGCGCGCCTGTGATGGCAAAGTCGCTCTGAAAACCGGTGCCGAAGGTTTCTTTATCGCCATCATCCCCGAGCGCGGGATCGGCATCGCCCTGAAAGCCGCCTGCGGCAGCACCCGCGCCGCCGAGGCCGCCATCGCCGCCCTTCTCGTTCGCTTGGGCCTGCTGGACGCAAACCACCCCGCTACGCTCAAACGCATCAACGCGCCCATCAAAAACTGGGACGGTCTGACCACAGGCATCCTGAAGCCCGCCAGCGGCCTGCTGTAGCATTTCTTTTGGCCCTATATATCCCGGGGGAATTGGCCCCTCGGGGCCAAGGGGGCAGCGCCCCCCTGTTTAGACTGCAAAGTCAGCCACCGCATACCCCTGCACAAATAGCAGCGCGGTCAGATCCCCGAAATTGATCCGCACGTCACACTGCGCAGCAACGCTTGGTTTTGCGTGCAGTGCAACACCAAGCCCCGCGCGGGTCAACATCCCCAGATCGTTCGCACCATCACCCACAGCAATCACCTCCGTCTCGGCAATGCCAAGACGTGAGGTGATCTCCGCCAAAGCATCCACCTTGGCCTGCTTCCCGAGGATGGGCGTGGCAACGTCGCCAGTCAGATGCTCTGCCTCTATAAGCAAAGTATTCGCGCGATTTTCATCAAAGCCCAACTTTTCCGCGACGCTCGAAGTGAACGCTGTAAATCCACCCGACACCAACGCCGCATAGCTGCCCTGCGCCTTCATCGTCGCCAGCAAAACCTTACCACCCGGCATCAGCGTGATCCGTTCTGCCAGCACCTTTTCAATCACAGTCGCAGGCAGCCCCTTTAGCAAGCCAACCCTCTCGCGCAAAGCACCATCAAAATCCAGCTCGCCATTCATCGCCCGCGCTGTGATCTCCTTCACGCGCGCGCCAACGCCTGCCTCATCCGCCAATTCGTCAATGCATTCCTGCTGGATCATGGTGCTGTCCATATCCGCCAGCAGCATCTTCTTTCGACGGCCCGCAGTCGGCACCACCACCAGATCGACACCCATCGCCTGACAGCTGTCCCAGACCTCCCATAGGTTGTCCGGCACCACCGCCAGAGAAAACTCCGCAGCTTCGTCCGGTGACAGCCAGACCGCATCGCCACCACCCCATGCATTGCGCAGCGATTCGACCAGCGCAGGATCAAGATTTCGTGCAGTTGGCGCAGTGAGAAGGACGGCGGTGTACATTTCAGAGTTTCCGATCAGCGTCAGGGAGGGTCGCAAAAAGCGTATAGGGCGGCGGTTTAGCGCCAAATCCCCGCTTGTGCCAGAACCGATTGGGCCGTAAACGCATCCACGGGACACCCTTCCCCAACGAAGGGCGATTATCTGAGAGGATAGCATAAATGGCTATTACTGCACCGACCACGCGACCCACGAATCCGCGTTTTTCTTCCGGCCCCTGCGCCAAACCCCCACATTTGAT